>Ga0302326_10026339_pt1 | contig 11756 bp, 8 predicted proteins | sample Palsa_T0_3_FD_202264 | JGI IMG/M metagenome (GOLD analysis project Ga0302326, IMG submission 202264) | Peat permafrost microbial communities from Stordalen Mire near Abisko, Sweden - Palsa_T0_3 | ecosystem: Environmental > Terrestrial > Soil > Palsa > Peat permafrost | place: Sweden: Abisko... | reverse complement strand
ATGGTGGCCTTGGCATCTTCCCGAGGCGGATCGAAAAGGGGCAACACCCCCAGCAACTGCCATGGGCCGTCTCCCTCGGCCCGCGCCACGCCCAATGAACGAAAGCCGCGCGCCGCGAATTCGTTGACAGCCTTTTCCACGGCGGGTTTCACCTGCCCGGCATTGGCCGACAATTCCAAAATCACTTGCGGCGCACCCTTCGTCACTTTGAACTCCTTTCCGTCCGCGCCCTTGACGGTGGCCTCGGTGCGTTTATGCACCGGATCGAATGGCTGGAAATGAACCATCTGGTAGCCATTTAATGCCTGATCATTTTTCAGGCCGCCCAGCACGGCCAGATCAATGGCGTCGTTATTCTCCGCGCGCGACGCCAGCGCGGCATGGAGGATCACCTGCTCTGCGGGGACATCGTTCACGCCGAACGGATCGCCCAGCGTCAATTTGTTCTGGGTCAGGGTGCCGGTCTTGTCGGCGCAGAGCACGTCCACGCCAGCCAATTCCTCGATGGCCACAAGCTTGCTCACAATGGCCTGTTTCTTGGCCAGCAGGCGCGCGCCGACCGCCATGGTCACCGACAACACCGTGGGCATCGCCACGGGAATCGCGGCGACGGTGAGCACCAACGCGAACTGCAATGTCTCGAGGATCTTGTCGCCGCGGACGATGGCGAAGGTGATGATCACCGCCACCAACGCCACGGCGAGGATGATCAGGTAATTGCCAATCTTGAGTACCGCCTTTTGAAAATGGCTCACGGTATGCGCCTCCTGCACGAGTTGCGCCGTCTTGCCGAAGTAGGTATTTGCACCCGTGGCATAAACCAGCGCGCCGATTTCCCCCTGACGAATGATCGAACCTGAAAACACCGCGTCGCCGGGTTTGCGCTCGGCCGGCAATGATTCTCCGGTCAGCGCGGACTGATCCACTTCCACCGGATCACCGTCCAACAGTCGGGCATCCGCAGGCACAATGTCGCCCAGGCGCAGACGGATGATGTCGCCTGGCACCAACTCGCGCGCCGCCGGGGTGATCCACTTCCCATCTCGTTTGACCCGGGCGTTGATCGCCAGCCTGGCCTTCAGGGCGGCGATGGCGTTGCCCGCCTGACGCTCCTCCCAGAATCCGACTACGGCGTTTGAGACCAGCAACAGCAGGATGATAAAAAAATCCGGCCAGTGCCGCACCACGCCCGACAGAATCACCGCCACTTCGATCATCCACGGAATGGGACCCCAAAAATAGGTAAGGAATTTGAGAAACGGATTGGTTTTCTCTTCTACAATTTCGTTAGGGCCGTATTGCGTCAGCCGTTTCTGCGCCTCGGCTTGAGTGAGGCCGTCTGGCGACGACCCCAATTTTTTTTCCACTTCCGCCAGGGGGAGTGTTTTCAAATCGTCCTCGGCATGAGGCTTGATATCAGGCTTAGCCTCAGGTTTTGATCCCGGCTTGGAGGCGGAGGCCTTGGGCTTCGGTTCTGCGGAGGCACCCGGCTTCGGTTCGGAAGCTTTGGGCGGGTTGAGAGTTGATTTCATAAAAGACGTTCTCGTGTCTTTGCTATGACGCGGGTTACGTTAATTGCGGGACAGAGGCTCTCGCGCATTCAATTCGGGTTGCCTGAGTTTCGGATTGTGTGATGGCGGTCCTGTTGACTCCTCCTTAGATTGCAACTCGCTACAGCCGGCGCGGACGATAGCCAAAAACTGGTCGGCCTTGAGGCTGGCGCCCCCTATGAGGGCACCGTCCACACCGTCGCAACGGAGCAGCACGGCAGCATTCTCCGGCTTGACGCTGCCGCCATATTGAATGACAAGTGACTGAGCCAATTCCTTGCCGAACATCTGACCGAAGCGGCGGCGAATAAGGGCATGGGCGTCCTGTACCTGCTGGGGAGTTGCTTGGTGTCCGGTACTGCCGATCGCCCAGACTGGCTCGTAGGCAATGATCAGCCGGGGCAAAGCATCGGCCGCCACACCAGCCAATCCGTGGACGACTTGCCGATCAAGCAACGCTTCGGTCTGGTTGGCCTGGCGTTGCTCCAGAGTCTCGCCGACGCAGAAGATCACGTTGAGACCGGCGGCGAAGGCAACCCGCACCTTTTGGTTGATGAACGCATCGGTTTCGCCCAACTTGTGCCGGCGCTCGCTATGGCCGAGAATGACATACTTGCAGCCGAGATCGCGGAGCATGGTTGGGCTGACCTCGCCGGTGAACGCGCCTTCCTTTTCGGGATAGAGATTCTGCGCCCCAAGTGCAACACGGCTGCCCTCCAGAATCTTCCCGACGAGGGCAAGATAGGGAAATGGAGGACAAATAGCGACGGATATTCGGTCCTCGATGCCGACGCCATCGACGACCGCCTTGGCTAGTTTTCCAGCTTCGGCGGCAGTGGTATGCATCTTCCAGTTAGCGATGATGAATTTCTGGCGCATATTTGGTTTCATAATGTTTTGACGCATCTCTCAGTCGCCGCAGAGTATTCTCCATGGCGTGCGGCTTGGTTGCACTTGGCTCGATGGTAAAGAGCTTTCTGCGCAGCGGGAACATTGGCCCGCTGGCCCCGCCAAATTTCTAAAGCCGGTTGCTGAATGGCGCGGGCAAATGAAAACGCCAACGCCCAAGGCAGTCGCGACTTGAACCGGACATTCATTGCATTCAAACGGGCCGAGGCGAGTTCGGCAGATTGTCCGCCGGACAGGAAGGCGATGCCGGGCACCGCGGCGGGGACAGTTCGTAAAAGAGTGTTGACGGTGAGGTCGGCCACTTCGTCCACGGATTCTTGAACGGGGCAAGTCAATCCAGCCAACACCATGTTGGGCTTGAGAATCATGCCTTCCAAGCGCACGCGTTGACAATTGAGCTGGATAAAAACATTCCGTAGGACTTCCTCCGTGACTTCACGGCACCGCTCCAACGTATGCTCCCCATCCATGAGCACTTCCGGTTCGACAACCGGGACTAGGCCGGCTTCCTGGCACAATGCCGCATAGCGGGCCAACGCCTGCGCATTAGCCTCGATGCAACCCCGACTGGGAATGCCAACGCCGATGGCAATTACCGCCCGCCACTTGGCAAAGCGCGCGCCCATTTTAAAATATTCCTTGAGACGAGCGCGTAATCCGTCCAGACCTTCGGTGATTTTCTCTCCAGGATGACCCGCCATGTCTTTTGCACCGTTGTCAACTTTAATGCCGGGAATGATTCCCGCATCGGCGAGGACTTTAACGAAGGGAGCGCCATCCTTCTTCTGCTGACGGATGGTCTCGTCATAAAGAATCGCACCGCTGATGCATTCACCGAGACGCGGTGTGCTCACGATTAACTCGCGATAGGCGCGCCGGCTCTCAACGATCTGGGGAATCCCTAATTTGGCAAATCGCTTATTGCAGGTCGGATTGCTTTCATCCATCGCCAGCAGGCCCTTGTCGTCGGCAACAAGCGTCTTCGCGATGTCTATGAGGGCTTGCTCATTCATTGAGAGACATTGTTTTGGGGAAGCTTTCGCGGATGAATGTGAGGTCCCCATGCAAAGTCGCCTGTCATCAGATAGATGCTCATGGCCGCTAACATTAAGATCACGCCGACCCATACGCGCCAATCACGATGCGCTCGTGTCCAGTAAGGACCGTTGTGCTTTGTCTCATTCATTGGTCCCAATCCACTTCCGCGCCTCAACGGCGTCAGCATGATCGAAGTATCGGACGGTCGCTTTAGTGAAGGGCTTGCAGAACGCCGCCATGCCGTGCTGCCATTTTTTATCCCCGACCATCGCAATTCGTTCGATGTCGGCGAAGTGTTTAATGTCAAACTTGATGTCTTCCCATAGCGCTCCAGCGTCCCAGCCGTGGAAGCCTGTCATGTCGAACAGCACGCACAGTTTTCCGTGCTGCCGGACGAGTCGCTCGAATTCGGGAACAAAGTGTTCGTAATCTGCTTTGACGAGTTTTCCCGTAACGTGAACGGTGACTAATTTCCCGCCATTTTGTTCATCAAGTTTAATGGGCATATTGGAGTCCTTTGATAGGTCTCTGTTTGGGCGCGCGCCTATTATCCGCCGACGGATTACCATTTTGCGATTCGTTGTGATTCCACTTCCAATTCCGAATCTCCGGCATGTCCTGGCCGTGCTTGTCAATGTAATGCTTGTGTTCGATGAGCTTGTCTTGCATCTGCTGTTTCAAGTAGGTTCCCTTCGTGCCGAGACTCGGCACGCGATCAACCACATCTTGCACCAGGTGGAATCGGTCCAAGTCGTTCTGAACTCTCATGTCGAAGGCTGTCGTGATTGTGCCTTCCTCTTTATAACCCCTGACATGGATGTTGCGATTGGTTCGGCGGTAGGTCAGCCGGTGGACGAGCCAAGGGTATCCATGGAACCCAAAGATGATGTGTTTGTCTTTGGTGAAAAGGGAATCGTAATCCATTTCGCTCAACCCGTGAGGATGCTCGCTTTGCGGCTGCAATTTCATCAAATCCACGACGTTGACCACCCGGATTTTCAGGTTGGGCAGATGGTTGCGCAGAATAGATACGGCTGCCAGGATCTCCAGCGTCGGCGTGTCGCCACAACAGGCCATGACCACGTCGGGTTCGGCGTTTTGGTCGTTACTGGCCCATTGCCAGATGCCGATGCCTTCCGTGCAATGCACTACAGCGGCATCCATCGTCAGCCATTGGGGAAGAGCGTGTTTGCCAGCCACCACCACATTAACGTAATTCCGGCTGCGCAGGCAATGATCAAAGACCGAGAGCAGACAGTTGGCATCGGGCGGCAGGTAAATGCGCACGACATCGGCCTTTTTATTGGCGACATGATCGAGAAAGCCGGGGTCCTGGTGGGTGAAGCCGTTGTGGTCCTGTTGCCAGACATGGGAGGCGAGCAGGTAGTTCAACGAGGATATTTTCCGGCGCCAGGGCAGTTCCAAACACACCTTGAGCCACTTGGCGTGCTGGCTGAACATCGAATCAACTATGCGAATGAAGGCTTCGTAGCTGTTGAACAGACCGTGGCGACCCGTCAGCAAATATCCTTCCAACCAACCCTCGCATTGGTGCTCGCTGAGCATGGAATCCAGCACACGGCCGCTCGGCGCGAGAAACTCGTCATTGCTCACTTCGCGGGCTTCCCATTGGCGGTTGGTTACTTCAAACACCGCGCCCAACAGATTCGAGAGCGTCTCATCGGGACCGAAAACGCGAAAATTGCGTTGATCCTGATTCAATTTGGCCACGTCGCGGAGAAAGTTGCCCAGCACCAAGGTGTCCTGGCCATCAACCGCTCCGGGCGACGGCACATGAACCGCGTGGTCGTGAAAATCCGGCATGCGCAGGTCGTGCAGCAGCAGTCCGCCGTTGGCGTGGGGATTGGCGCCCATCCGCCGGTTGCCCTTGGGCGCAAGTTCCGCTAACTCCTGCCTGAGGCGGCCATTGTCATCGAAAAGTTCCTCGGCTTTGTAGCTCTTCATCCAACTTTCAAGTTGCGCAACATGCTCTGGATGCTCGGCATCCACCAAGAGCGGCACTTGATGAGCCCGGAAAGTTCCTTCGACTTGCAGGCCGTCAACTGTTTTCGGTCCCGTCCAACCCTTGGGGGATTTGAGGACGATCATCGGCCAGCGCGGCCGTGTCGTGTCGTCCTTGGTGCGCGCATTCGTTTGGATTTGTCGAATGTCCTCAATTGCTTTTTCCAGGACAGTAGCCATTAGTTCGTGCATCTTCTCCGGTTCGTCCCCCTCGACAAAGTAAGGCGTCCAACCGCAGCCGCGGAAGAATTGCTCCAATTCATCCGGCTCGATGCGCGCGAGGACAGTGGGATTACTGATTTTGTAACCGTTCAAGTGCAGGATAGGCAATACCGCCCCGTCACTGATGGGATTGAGTAACTTGTTGGATTGCCAGGCGGTCGCCAACGGGCCCGTCTCCGCTTCTCCGTCACCGACGACGCAGGCGACAATCAGATCGGGATTGTCGAAGGCCGCGCCGAAGGCATGGCTGAGCGAATAGCCCAACTCACCGCCTTCATGGATGGATCCGGGGGTAGTCGGCGCCACATGGCTGGAAATCCCGCCTGGAAACGAGAACTGTTTAAACAGCTTTTTCATTCCGGCTTCGTCCTGGGTAACGTTCGGATAAACTTCGCTCCAGGTACCTTCGAGATACACATTGCCGACGATGGCCGGTCCTCCATGCCCAGGGCCGGCGATGTAAAACATATCGAGGTCATACTTTTTGATGACCCGGTTCAAATGGAGGTAGATAAAGTTTTGGCCCGGTGTCGTCCCCCAATGTCCGACCACCAGCGGCTTGACGTGGGACAGTTTGAGCGGCTCTTTCAGCAGCGGATTGTCGTAGAGATAAATCTGGCCGACTGACAGGTAGTTGGCGGCACGCCAATAGGCGTTCATCTTATGGAGCAGGTCAGGCGTGAGTGTATTTGTATTCATAGTTCGTGATTCAATTAAATTTTCGTTTTTCGAAGCCGCAGGGCATTGCCAATGACGGAGATGGAACTCAGGCTCATCGCAGCGCCGGCAATGATCGGACTAAGCAATAAACCGAAGAACGGATAAAGCGCCCCAGCCGCCACTGGAATGCCCAGCGCGTTGTAGAGAAAGGCAAAGACGAGATTCTGCCGGATGTTGCTCATCGTGGCGCGACTGAGACGGACGGCCTTGGCAATAGCGCGGAGGTCGCCTTTCACGAGCGTGATGCCCGCGCTTTGTATGGCCACGTCGGTGCCGGTCCCCATGGCAATGCCGACTTCGGCTTCGCTGAGGGCGGGAGCGTCGTTAATTCCGTCGCCAGCCATCGCAACATGTTTGCCTTCCGCGCGTAGCTTCTTGATTTGGGTGACTTTTCCAGCGGGTTCGATTTCCGCTTCCACCGCATCAAGGCCCAGTTGTTTGGCCACTGCGTCAGCAGTGCGACGGTTGTCGCCAGTGAGCATGACGAGTTTCAAACCGAGCGCGTGGAGTTCCTTGATAGCTTCAGCTGTGGTGGATTTAATCGGATCAGCGACAGCGAGAATTCCCGCCGGCTTGCCATCTATGGCGACGAATATCGCAGTCTTGCCTTCTTCCTGGAGTTTTACGGCTGAGGCTTCGAGCGGCGCGAGGCTGGTAATCTTTTCTTTCCGCAGGAAATCCGGTTTGCCGATCATCACCCCGCGACCCGCAATGGTGCCGAGAACACCGCCCGCCGTCACCGAACGAAAATCTTTCACCGCCTCAAGGTTGAGACTCTGTTCCTTCGCGCCTTGCACAATCGCGGCGGCGAGCGGGTGTTCGCTGTTCTGTTCCAGGGAGGCGGCGAGACGCAGGAACTCCTTCGCGTCGAAACCGCCAGCGGGCAGGACATCCACGAGTTTGGGTTTACCCTCGGTGAGCGTGCCCGTTTTGTCCACGACCAGAGTGGTGACTTTCTCCAGCCGTTCGAGCGCCTCGGCGTTTTTCACGAGCACGCCAGCCTGCGCGCCGCGTCCGACGCCGACCATGATGGACATGGGCGTGGCCAAGCCGAGGGCGCACGGGCAGGCGATGATGAGGACCGCGACGGCATTGATGATGGCGTGCGCGAGCTTTGGCTCCGGCCCCAACCACATCCAGACGGCGAAAGTAATCACCGAAACCGCCAACACCGCTGGCACGAAGATGGCCGCGACCTTGTCAGCGAGACCTTGAATGGGCGCGCGACTGCGCTGGGCTTCAGCCACCATCCTCACGATCTGCCCAAGCAACGTGTCGTTGCCGATTCGCTCGGCGCGCATGACGAAACTCCCGGTACCGTTGACAGTGCCGCCCATCACCCTGTCGCCGACGGTCTTTTCCACTGGTAGCGGCTCACCGGAAATCATGGATTCTTCCACGCTGGAGTGACCCTCGACCACCGCTCCGTCCACGGGCACCTTGTCACCGGGAACCACACGCAACCAGTCGCCGACTTTCACTTGGTCGAGCGGGACTTCATGATCGCCATCCTTGGCGACTTGCCGTGCCATAGGAGGTGCGAGGTTGAGCAACGCCTTAATTGCGCTGCCCGTGCGGCTGCGGGCGCGGAGTTCGAGCACCTGACCGAGCAGCACTAGCACCGTGACCATCGCGGCAGCCTCAAAATAGATGCCGACCTTGCCCTCGTGCTGCATCGTTGGTGGGAACAGGCTGGGCGCCAGCATCGCCACGGCGCTAAAAACAAAAGCTGCGCCCACGCCGATGGCGATCAGCGTGAACATATTCAAGTGAAGTGTCACGATGGAGCGCCCACCGCGCTGGAAGAATGGCCAACCCGCCCAGCAAACCACGGGCGCAGTGAGCGCAAATTGAATCCAGCGCGACGCCTCGCTCATCACCCAGGAATCGGGACCAATCGACGGAATCAGGTGCGCCATCGCTAGAAGAAAGACTGGCACTGCCAGCGCGGCGCCGATCCAAAACCGCTGCGTCATGTCGTGGAGTTCAGCGTTCTCACCTTCAATCGGGTTGGCGGTCGCCGCCATCGGTTCCAGTGTCATGCCGCACTTGGGGCAATTGCCCGGATGGTCCTGCTGCACTTCAGGGTGCATCGGGCAGGTATACAGAATTCTCGCTTTCGGCTCAGTTGGGGCCACCGGCTTTACAGCCATGCTGCGTTTGGACCAATCGTCGGGAGGAAACGAGGCAGCCTCCAAATGCACAAGATCAACGTCCTGATTCATCGCGTCTCCCTCCCGTCGTGATGCGCTTCCGTACAGGTTGCCGCGTGCATATGACGCAATTCTCGCGATAATGATCAAAGCCGATGGCTGTGGCTGCCGAAGTGCGGGCATACGGGTCTTTCTCCGTCGAAGCGCGCTTCGCCACCGACCGGTACCGCCCTCCTGATGCGAGCGTTCGGTCGATCATAAGGCAGCCAAAGAAAAGAAATAACAACAACATGCACATACCAACAACCACGTTTATGGGATGAGACCAGGAGGAAACCATCTGCTGTCCGCAAATCACCCAAAGTAAGAATCTAGCCTGGGGTTTTGGTAGGCGCTATTCGGTGTTCACCTGACATCGCTTTTCTGTGAAAAAAGGTCGCGCTTCCTGGCGATTTCTCTTTTGAAGTCCGAATTCCGCGAACGGGTTGATGGTGGAGGCCGGCGCGAGGTTGTCCGGTGTTCTGGTTACACCTAATAGCACAGCGCTAGCCCGCAGCCTAAGGTGACATTCGCGATAAAATCAAAAGCGCGCAACGAAGAAACAAATATGATTACCAAGAACAATGCCGTCGTGGCGATTTACAAATCCCACACCGAAGCCGAAACTGCTGTCAAAGAATTGCAGCAATCGGGATTCGACATGAAAAAACTCTCCATCGTCGGACGCGACTATCACACGGATGAAAACGTAGTGGGCTACTACAATACGGGAGACCGAATGAAGTATTGGGGAAAACTGGGAGCTTTCTGGGGTGGGTTTTGGGGCCTTTTATTTGGTTCCGCACTCTTTGTCATTCCCGGCATTGGACCGTTGCTGATGGCGGGACCGATTGTCGGGTGGATTGTCGCGGGACTGGAAGGCGCAGTGGTGGTGGGAGGATTGAGCGCGCTGGGTGCTGGCCTTTACAGCATTGGCATCCCCAAGGACAGTATTCTGAAATATGAGACGGCGGTAAAGAGCGGCAAATACGTCGTGATCGCGCACGGCTCCGCGACTGAAATCGACCAGGCTAAACAGATCATTAGCAGCACTAACCCGGAGGCATTGCAGGAGCATCAACCCGCATTCGCGAATGCCAAGCCCAACCTCGTCAACGCATAGTTTGATTGGACAAAATGTCCAATGACACCAAACAAGGCGATATGAAAAACACGTTCTTACCGATTACCTTGTTTGCCGTCGCCACCGCCACGTTGACCAGCAGCACATCGTTGCAAGCATCCGATATGGATGGCCTTATCGAATCCTCCGCAGCGAAGTCTTACGTTTTCAAAACCTATCTCACGAACGATTCAATCAAGATCGAGTCAAAAAACGGTATCGTTACATTGATTGGAACTGTCTCTGATGCGAAGGACAGGGCCTTGGCCCAGGATACAGTGGAAAACTTGCCCGGCGTTAAAAGTGTGGACGATCAATTAAAAATCAGCAGGGCACAACCCGCCGAACATTCTGACACTTGGATCAGCATGAAGGTAAAATGGGCGCTTCTGTTTCATCGCGACGTGAGCGCCACTGGAACCGACGTGTATGTCAATGACGGGGTCGTCACTTTGGAAGGTAAAGCAAGCAGCTTGGCGGAAAAGGAACTTACTACCGAATACGCCAAGGACGTTGATCATGTCACAGCGGTCAAGAATGACATGACCATTGCCAAAACTGTATCCATCCCAGGTACGACGGGCGATAAAGTGGATGACGCCTCCGTTACGGCTGAAGTCAAAGCCGCATTGCTATCGCAGCGTTCGACCAGCGCACTGCACCCCAAGGTTTCAACGAAGGACGGCGTTGTCACCTTGAGCGGCATTGCGAAAAACGATGCCGAAAAGAACCTTGTCACCAAACTCGTCAACGACATCAATGGTGTGGCTGGTGTAGTCAATAAGATGACGGAAGACGACACCCTCACGACTGAAGTCAACGCGGCGTTACAATCGGAAGGGGCAACGAGAGTTTTACATATTACCGTTTCAACGGTCGACGGCGTCGTTTCGTTGAGCGGCATGGCCAAGACCAATGCTGGCAAGAGTCTCGCCGCCAAGCTCGCCACCGATATCGAGGGCGTGACCAGCGTCATCAACAATATAACCGTAGAAGTCGCGGCTGCATCCAATAACTAAATCGGCGAATTGTTTTTGTTTGGGCAAAAGGCGCTAAGCGAAGTCATCAAGACAGATTGAAATGCAGCCCGATATGTTATACAAAACCGCAGTTGCTTTGGTCGTCCTATGGTTGGTCGGTATATTGTTTGGCTATACGATGGGAGGGCTCATTAACATCCTTCTGGCGCTTGCCGTCATCCTGGTGTTCATCGACGTCAGACGCAAACGATTGCTTCAAAAGGGTGTTTCTTCCGATACAAGATCGTAAAAAGGGAATCCTACGCATTGATCACGACGCTTTCGTGAAGCGGATGGAGGCGCCAGCTTTGATGGATTCCAAACCTTCGGCAGCAGCCCTGGACACGTGCCGTCGCGTCCAGGGGACGCCCCCGTTCCGCATGTTTTGAATTCTGCCTCGAAGCGCAACTCAAGCATGACCTTGGAAGCTTCACCTCGCCATGCTTTGTTTTGGTCAATATTCCGGGACCGTCGCCATTCGGTGCTCAAAACGAAAGCGGATGCGCCTCGGCCAGAAATCTACTTGGTTGCGAGCTCTTCGACCCAGTATGTTTCCCGCTTGTAATGACGATGCAGTGCGGTCTCATAATCCCGATTGAGCGTGGTCTCTCCTGTGTATTCCGGCGACTGCTTGATGGCGTCGCGGGACAGATTCACGAAGACTTTCCTCTCGCCCCAGCTCACCCGTTCGATCCATTGCGGTGATATGACGACTTTCTTTCCCGGCCACCAGTTATGTGTATCAACGACCAGATAGCGAATGGCCCACGTATCGTCATCGATGATGAAATCTTCGACGTGGCCAACTTCGCCGTCCAAGGCTTGGATGTGATGGCCGCTCACACCGATAGTGCTGCGCAAATGGTGATCCCATGCTCTCTCGCGTTGGGTGGGTTTTTTCCATTGTTCACGATCGCGCATCGGGTAGGAACACGATCCCCAACTACAAGGGCCACCCCAA
>Ga0302326_10026338_pt1 | contig 11756 bp, 9 predicted proteins | sample Palsa_T0_3_FD_202264 | JGI IMG/M metagenome (GOLD analysis project Ga0302326, IMG submission 202264) | Peat permafrost microbial communities from Stordalen Mire near Abisko, Sweden - Palsa_T0_3 | ecosystem: Environmental > Terrestrial > Soil > Palsa > Peat permafrost | place: Sweden: Abisko... | reverse complement strand
CAACTGGTTCAGGCAAACGTCCACGACCAACCCGATAAGATCGATCTGGCCATCCAGACTTTCAGCCAACTGAGAAGTGGCTGGAGTCAACTGGACGAGCGCCAGAAACAGAACCGGGGCGAGCTCATTGCAGCCTGAGAAGCTGGAACTGGTCGGCGTCTGTCTGATTGACGCGATCGAAAAGAGCGACTGGCCGAGCGTCGCTGCCCTGCTGGCGACCGGGAAGAGCCTATTGGCGGAGCTTCAGGACAGCCGCGAACCGATCGACGAGCATCTCAAGCAGCGGCTCATCGACGGGAACACCCGTGCCTTGTGCCTCTTGGAGGAGAAGCGAAAGGTCGTATGCGGCAAAAAGGCGCAGCGATCCCAGCAGAAACGGGCCACCGAAGTTTATCGAGCAGTGACCCGCGGCTGAGCGCACGCTTCTAGCCGCCTGGCGCCGGGCCTGAGTTCGAGTACAACGCCACTTGGTCGAAACCGAGGAAAAACAGCGGGTTCGATTCTCCGGCCACGGGTGGAACGGTGCTGGTCAAGACAACGATGACCTGGTTGCTGGAGTTGACGTAGGGCGCTGCGTTGACTGGATCAACAAAGGAACTCTGCCAACCGGGCATCAGGTCGAGGGACGCGAGGGTGTCGTACCTCTTGGTCACGTTGTTGTAGACCTGCACATCCAGCGGCAAGAACTCATCCTCGAACGTGGTGATCAGCATGAAGAAGCTGGTCGTCGTCGCCCCGAGGAGCGGATAAGGATAGGTCGGCGTGATGATCACCTTGACTCCTGCCACCTGACTGCCGCCCGACGTCGCCCCGCTTTCGATCGTGTAGAAGTCCTCGTCGACGTCCTGCAGGCTGGCGAGGTTCCCACTCACCAGGGTGGATCCCGGGTACGGCTGAGCGCTGGAGGGGGTCTGCTGAGTTTCGTAGGCCGGGCCGTAAAGATCGAGCGGTGATCCCAAACCGGTGATCAGGTCGTAGCCAACCCCGCACGAGTAGGTGCCGTTGGTGCCCGTAGTGATGTCGTTGAACGCCGAAGCGTAGTTGCCGTCCGTGTAGGTTCCGTATTGCCGAGTGAGTTCCTGCTGGCTCGAATTCGCATAGTAGCCTCGCGAATTGGTGATTCCGGTAACCACCGCGCATGCAGCGCTCGTGCCGCCCATGACCAGCCATCCGGTTGCTCGCCACGGATCGGGCGCGGAATCGTAAACGGACAGCCCGGTGCTCGGGTCGGCGACGGCCGCCATGTCCGGCGCGAGCCTCACAGATTGGGTTGGCTCTTCAAATGGAGCGGCGATTGGGCTCTGGAAAGCGGGCAGCGCCTCATTCGCGCCCGGCCCCCCGCCGCCGTATGCCCACCCGGTCTCGTAGCCGTTGTTCAGCGACGTGCCGCCGACTCCCACCACATTCGGGCTCGTCGCGGGATAGAAACCGTAAGCCGGGTAGTCGCCCGCCCCCGAAAAATACACGACGTTCTTCGCGGTGAACGTCGAGTCATAGGAAGTCTCTCCTGGAAAGTCCAAGGCGCCAAAGCTCATGCAGACCTCCTTCACCCCAGGCAGGCTGCCCGCAACCTTCACTCCGGTCATAATGTCGTCGATTGAGTCGCTGGCGCACTCGACGAGATAAATCTTGGCGCCGGCCGCCATCGCGTGGGTCCATTCGATATCGAGCGATCCCTCAAGCGCCCAATTAGGGTCGTAGGTCGGTTTGGCGCCCGTCGCGTAGACCACCTCGAACGACTTGTTCTTTGATCCGGTCGCTACCGTGGAGGTCTCCTGGGGAAGGGCGTATTGCCGCGAGAACACGTTGAAGTCGTTGAGGGAGGTGGGATAGTCGAACGCCTCCACCACCGCGATGGCGCCGCCGCCCAGGTATTGCGGGATGCCGTATTGGCCGCTGATCTCGGCGGGGCTGTACCCAGACGGAGTGACGGCGATGCTGGGGCCGAAATTAGGCACCCGGAACAGTCCACCGGGGCCGGAGGCGGACCCTCGGTTCCATTCCCCCGTATAAATCAGGTTCTGGGTGTGGATGGTAGCCGGCTTTTCCCCCTTGTTCACGATGGTCGTGGCCGGAACGATGACGTCCGGGGCGAAAGATTGCTGCGCAACCACAGTGGCCGACAGTAGTCCGAAGCAAGTCGTAGCAATAGGAATTAGAGCGCGCATAGGGATTCCCGCAAGTCCCTTGCAGTTTAGCGAAGCGGCCCGCCGAATTCAAGGGCAATTCGAAGGGAATTGGCGGACGGTGGTTTAGCCTCTTTGGAGGGTAACCTTTAGTGATGCTGTCGCTCGATCAGCAGGAAGCGCTGTCTAAATCTCAATCGAGGTTGGACGCGATCAGGGGGCATCTTTGACCTACCTGACCTGCAGGCCAAAATCAAAGCGCTAGAAGACGCGTCGTCGGAACCCACGTTCTGGGACGATCCCTCTGCCGCGAACAAGTCTCATCAGAAGCTCTCCCGTTTTAAGGCGGTGGCTACGCCGTTCCTCGAACTCCAGAAGAACCTAAAGGATATCGTCGAGTTCTACGATCTCCTCAAGGATGAGCCTGACCGAGATACGGAAAGGGAGGCCGACCGGATGGCGGTGACCTTCTTGAAAGATCTAGACGCGTACGAGCTGCGAACCTTGCTGAACGGCGAGCACGATTCTCGCAACGCGCTCCTTGAGGTCAACGCCGGCGCGGGCGGATCGGAGGCGTGCGATTGGGCGGCGATGCTGGCCCGTCAATACACCCGCTGGGCGGAAGAGCACGGATACAAAGTGGAAGTCCTCAGCGAGACACCCGGAGACGTGACCGGCTACCGGTCGATCCAGTTTCTGATCACAGGAGAGAACGCCTACGGCTACCTCAAGGCGGAACAAGGTGTTCATCGGTTGGTTCGAATCTCCCCGTTCGACGCGGCCGCCCGCCGCCACACGTCGTTCGCAAAGATCGAGGTCCTACCGGAGATTGAAGAGTCCGAGGTGCAGATCAACCCCGACGACCTCAAAGTGGACACCCTTCGCTCAGGCGGCGCGGGCGGGCAGCACGTTAATAAGACGGAATCGGCGGTCAGGATCACCCACGTCCCCACGGGAATCGTGGTCCAGTGCCAGAACGAACGCTCACAGCATAAGAATCGAGCCAGTGCCATGTCGGTGCTGCTTGCACGTCTCAGCGCGCTCGAGCATGCCCAGTCTCAGGAGCGGGTCCAACTCCTCAAGGGCGAAGGCGGCCCCGCCGCGTGGGGCCGGCAGATCCGAAGCTACGTCATGCAGCCTTACACGATGGTCAAGGATCACCGAACCGGATACGAGACCGGAAACGTAACAGGTGTGCTTGACGGCCTACTCGATGGGTTTATTGAGGCGTATCTGAAACAGAAGCCATCCGAGGAGCAATACGTCGAGTGAACTTATTGCCTCGGGTTTCAGGCCTAGATATTGCGTCATGCGGATTTATTTGAGTAAAAGTCTAGGCACCGTCGCCGGACGCCCAAGATGGGTTGCGGCGTACGGCGCGGCCTCGGCTCGCCCCATTGGGGGCTGCGGGGTTTTCGGCGCGTGGTCCGTGGGCGGGCGCCCACGGAACGCCGACACCCCCACCTCCGTAGCCCCGAACGGGGCGAGAGGAATGCGCGCCGCACTCGGGCTCGTCCGAAAATCTGGCCAAGACGCTGCACTGGACAACAAAAGCCATGTTTCTTAACCCCCTCTTCGTGGCCATCTTGATGGCGCCTGACCCGATCAAGATCCCGGTAATGTCGATCAACGAACATCCTGAGTTCCGCCGGGTTGTCGAGCAAGAGGTCGGGTTCCTCTCCAAATCTCAATTCGATCAAGCAGCCCCCCTGGGTCCGCTTCTTCCCAAGCGAGCCGTCGTTTACAAATGGGAAGATTCGGCGGTTTCGGACAACCTGAAGGAGATGTTTGCGGGTGCACGCGAGAAGGGTTTCTCGCAGTGGAAGCGGATCACCGATCTGACCTTCACCCCAGGCGCCAATCCGGACATCGTGTTCCACTTCGTCACCTCACTCCCGCCGGACAGCACAGGCTTTCCGGCTAATGCAAAGCTAAGCTTTGGCACGTCGCCACGGCTCGACGTCACGATTGGCCTTATGCGGGGAAAGCCGCTGGAGCGTCTTTCGGAGGGCGATGTATATTCGGAGGCGGCCCACGCGATCGGCGCATACCTCGGCGTTGCAGATAACCCGCTGCCGGGCTCGGCGATGCACCCAACGCCCTACCCGAACACACGCCCGCTGCCCATTGCGTCCGTCGAAGTCGGCGCCGCTTTTCACAACCTCAGACTCGCCGATCTCCTCCGAAAGGCGCTCGAAACCAAGACGCCGGTGGAGGCGGCCCTCCCTGATATCGAGTTCTCTCCTACTCAGGTCGATTTGGGAATCGTAAAGCGGGGTGACAGAGTTCCGATCCATTTCACGGTGAAGAACACCGGGCAAGGCGTCCTGACATTTGAACTGGTGCCCGACTGCGGCTGCTTCAGCCCCATGTCCCCCGCCGAACTGAACCCCGGCGAGACCAAGGTCGTAACCACCACGGTCGATACGAGCTACTACCAAGGCACGATGCATAAGGCAGTCGTGATGTTCTCCAACTCGGCGAAGGGCAACGGGGTCGAAATTCCGGTTCGCTTCCGGTCCGTTCCTTCGTTTCGGCTCTACCGGCCGGAGGGTGAGGTGTTTGTGGAAGACGAGAAGACCTCGACTGCCGACGTGCTATTGACTTTGCCCCCTGGCTCGAAGGCTTTTCCATCCGAGTACCACTGGGACGGCACGGAAGGGAAGGTAACGATGGGGCCGTATCACGGAATGGCGGCGGATCCGGAGATGGACGAACCCGCGACGATGAGGGATGGCTATGTATTCCATGTCCATTTTTCCCCCAACATTCCGAGCGGGCGCCCGTCTGGAACCCTCACCGTGAAGACTGGCCTGCCGGATTTTCCGCAGGCTCAATACACGCTCTTCGTCCAGAAGGGCATTTTGGCTTCGCCTGACCGCGTCCCCCTCGGGCTTGTATCCAAACCGGCTTATCGAAGCTTCTTGGTATCCAGACCTGGCAAACCGTTCAAGGTGTTGAGCGCAGAGTCGAGCAGCAGCTACCTCAATCCGCTCATCATCGCGCTGCCCGATTCGGGCGATTACCGGATCGACGTGGATTACAATGGAAAGGCGCCGGTGGGCGACTTTCTAGCAACGATCACGGTCAAGACGGACGATCCGAAGCAGCCGACGATCGAAGTGACGGTTTTCGGCACGATTCAATGAAATGGCCGGCCGCCGCATTCGGCTTGGTCGGAGCGGTTGGCACTTACTTCGCTCATCCGCAGAATCAGCCCATCGTTAGGTTCGGGCTCATCGGCCAGCACGCAGGATATCTCTCGCCCTGCGGCTGCACCACGCCAATGAGCGGGGGGCTGCTCCGGGTGGCGACGGAAGTCCGCCGTCTTCACCGGCAAGGTGAAGCGATCGTGCTGGATACGGGCGATCTTGTCCACGACATAAAGCGTCAGGACGTGCTGAAGGCGGAGACGGTGAGCCAGACGTTTGCAAGTCTCGACGTGACTGCCGCCAACGTCTCTGCAGCCGACGCACAACTCGGGGAGGGCGAGTGGCTCAACCTCGCCGGGCTCGCCGATGGCCGTTACGTGTGCTCCGAACTGGGGCCAGAGAACCCAGAGGGCTTCAAGGGTGAGATTCAGCGGGACGGATACATGATCGGGGGCTTTTCGGTGGATCCCTCACTATTGGGAAAGCGGCTTGGAACATCAGCGGCGCCGCTCGATTCGGCCGTCGACCGATTTCTCGCCGACGCAAAATCTACCGGGCTGCTACCGATCGTGATGCTGGACGGCACCCAGGAGCGGGCAATCGAACTGGCCAAGCGCCACCAGGGCATCGTGCTGCTGACCTATCAGATCACGGGTCGGGCGCCGACGACGACAATGCTAGTCGGCAAGGTCATCCTGGTCGCTCCGGGCGAGCGTGGAGAGGACTTCGTCTCGTTCTCCCTCCAAGGCTCAGACATCCGCAGCTACAACGCGGAGCCCATGGGGCCCGAAGTCGCAGACGATGCGGGGGTCAAGCAGCTTTACGACGCCTACCTTCGCGAGGTGGCCAGGGAAGACCTCTGGTCGCAGCAGCTACGTCAAAACGGTCCCGCCTTCGCGGGCAGTCAAAAATGCGGTTCATGCCACCAGGAGTCGTACAAAGTTTGGAAGTCCTCGGATCACTCCCACGCCCTGGCCACCTTGGCCGCCCAGGGGCACCAATACGATCCTGAATGCATGGTCTGCCACGTCACCGGCGGGGAACTCAAGGCTGGATTCCAGTCGGAAATGTCCACTCCGCAGCTTGCAATGGTTGGCTGTGAAAGTTGCCATGGGGCGGGCGCCGCTCACGCGGCAAAACCCCGCCTCGTAAGGATGCCGAAGACGATCGCACACCAGTGCATGAGCTGCCACACAAAGTTAAATAGTCCCAAATTCGATTTTGCAGATTATTGGCCGCGCATTCGTCACTAGTGATATTTCTTGCGATCTGCAAGACTATTTCGTAAAAAGCATGGTGAAATCGTCTGGCGGGTTTTTAGGTTCAAAAGATCAATTTCGTTCGGCTATTTGAACCGGGCTTGTGGCTTGCTGGGGAGGTTGACGAACGCCCGTTGCTTGATGGACAATGTCCGGTAGAGGGGCGTAGCGAGCCTCCGGAGACCGAGGTTCGTTAAGGGAATGGAGATTGTTAAACAGGTAGAGGCCGCCTCTCAATCCCCTCGTCTATCTCAGATTCTCTTCGAGAAGCGCCCTGCCTCCTTTGCTTCCCTTGCCACATTTGCAGGGAATGTAGATGCGGTGGAAGCGTCGTTGCTTTTCGCGACCGGATTCGCGAAGTTTGTCGCCTTGTACGGATCAAGTGGCTGGGGCAAGACTCACCTGCTCTGCGCAGTCGAGGGTCGTCTCCGGTTGGACGGAATTGGCTGCATACCGCCGGTTGCGGCCGAGAAGTTCCTTGAGGAGCCGGCGAGATACAACGATCCGAACCCGCTGCTCCTCGATGATTGCCAGGAGGTTTTTGGCAAGACAAAGCCGAAGGCGATGTTCCGCATCGCCTTGGAGTCCCGACTGAGAGGCGAGCACCCGACGATGCTGTGCTTCACCGCCTCCAGATTGTCGAGACCCATGAGGCTCGCGTTGCCGCAGACCCGCGAATGGAGTTTATGCCAGGTCGGCGCGCCGGAGCCCCCGGAACGGGTCCACCTGATCAACCAGATGGCGGAAGAGGACGGGCTGGCGCTTGCCCCAAGCCTGGTGAGGGTCATCGCCAAGGACATCCAGGGGAACGGCCGGACTTTGGCGGGCGCCCTCAAGCGATTGCGGCTCTCTAGCGCGAACTGGACCGATTCCGAGTCCGTCCTACGAGCCTGCGGCCTTCTGGAGCCGTTTTTCGCCGATAACAGCAGTTGGGATTTGAAGCACCGAATCCTACGCGCGGCGGAGGCGTTCAAGGGCTCGCTGCACGGCATAGTGTGGCAGGATCTGAGCGTCTACATCATGCTCCGAGTGGCACAGCTCGCGGAGGCGGATGTCGCCCGAGCGATGGACCTCGAGCCCGCTGCCGCCTACCTTGCGGCATCCCGATTTGAGAGACATATCAAACAGAACCCCCGCTCCGCAGCAGCGGTGCGGCAGTTCATCGAAACCCTGGTCAACCAGTTCGTTGTCGACTGATCAAAACGCTGTGTATGTTTGCGGGCTTCGGTCCGAGGCTTACCGTTAGCTTTAACTGCGTCACCAAACCATCGCCGGGATCGATCTCGAAAAGCTGCCGTCGACCACCGGTTGGAACCGCCGTCGCAGTTTTGAATTGCGTTTCGCCGGATCGCCACGTAAGCGTTACCGGCGTGTCGGCGTCGACTGTGACCTGGAGCAAGGAAGTCGAGGCAATGGCAAACTCCGGGCTCACGAGGATGGCCGGCGACGTGCGCGCGCTCAACGATAGGCCGCCGCGAATGGGCCACCCCGAGTCCGCCGAGTTCTCGTAAGACCAACCCTCCCTTGACGACTGGAATCTCCAGGACGGTAGTCGGTGGGATGCGTGCTTGTAGACGTATCCTCGGATTTGATCCAGCGATCCGAGGATCAAGGTGTATGAGAACTCGTACGCGATGTCGTGATCGAGGATCTCCGTCCGGTTGGGAGCGATGTAGCCGGTCGGGGGATCAGACGGCCCACCCTCCCCGGGTTCCGAGAAAAAGCCTCCCGAGATTCGGGCGGTCGAGGGATTCCAGACCCCCAGACCCCAGTTTTGATCGTCGAGTTGAGCCGCCCAGTTCTCGGTCGCCAGCCAGGTCGCCCATCGATTCTCCTTGTCGAGCCGATTATGGATTTCAGTGCAAGAGTCGTCGTGAAACGGACGGTCTCCGGTGTACGTGATCAGATGGTGGTACGGCGCATTGACGTAGACCGCCGGCAGTTCTTGGGCTCGCGCCGGATACTGGGTCAGGTCGCTCCGGTCGTTGGTGAGCCGGCAGCGAGCCCTGACCGCGTCCCCGTCGAGAGTCAGCCACACCTCGAAAATACACTCCCCTGGAACGTTCTTCAGCGGCCATTGCATCGGGATGCACTTGACATAGATCGAGTGCCCGTCGCTTCGAGCTTCAAGAACTTTGGAACGGTTTCCGAAGGCATCCCCGGTCTGGATGGGATTCCAACCCAGCCCTTGCCAAGCCGGCGACAGGACGGCGCCAGGCGGTTGGAATGGAACTGGCCCGGAGTAGAACGAAAGCTGAACCTGGCGCCCCCGGTCGAAACTGTTCACGACATTGCGTTCGGCGTGGTCGGAGGGCGCGAGAAAAGTGATCGAGCCACCTTGGTCAAGGTCGACCCCCACTCGAATCGAGGAGTTCTGGGCGAACAGCATGTTCGAGGCGGCGGCAAGGAAAACGATCACAATCTCTGACCCGGGCAAGCTGAGCAGACCAGCGCCATAGACTGATGGGATATTGCCAACTCTAATCGCCAAAAAAACGCTTCGACACGTATGAATCTAGTATGGCTTCGCATGAACCCTCGCGTTCGATCGAGTTATTGGGACGGTTAGAAGAGCAGGCGCCGAGGGACAATCCCCGGCTACAAAACTACATTGCGGCTCTTAAAGAGTCGATCGCGAGCGATTCTGGACGGCTGGAAGAGGCCGAGAAACTGGTTGGCGAGTTCGAGGAAGCGTATGAGAAGCTCACCGCGCCGGCCAACCGGCTGGGAGTGTTCCTTCACTGGATCGAGTCGGAGGACGGCTCGGACACCTTGGCGCTCATCGCGGTCGGAGAGCAAGAGTTTGTGGTGCAAGTTGACCCAAATGTCCCGGCCGATGCGCTCCGGACCGGGGTCCGGGTTCGAGTGAACGATGCCTACGCGATCATCGGGTTTCTAGAACCGAACCCGCACGGCGCCCTTATCAAAGTCGCGGAGGCGTATGACGACGGGAGGCTGCGGGTCGGCGGCGATACTCCGGGCTCGGACGGCAGAATCATCGCGCGGGGCGATTCGCTGAAGGACGTGGTCATCAAAACCGGTGATCAGGTACGCCTTGACCCCTCGGGTCGATTGGCTATGGAGCATTACGAGGGGCAGGAGAACCGGGACTACTTTTTGGAAAAGGTCCCCGAAATCCCGTGGGAGAACGTGGGCGGTCAGCATGCGGCGATTCAGCTCATTCGTGAAACGATCGAGCAGCCACTGATCTACCCGGAGATCTTTGAGCGGTTTGACAAGAAACCGATCAAGGGCATTCTGCTTTACGGACCTCCCGGATGCGGAAAGACGCTTATCGGGAAAGCCACCGCGTATAACCTGACCAAGGAGTACAGCCGCCAGACCGGTAGAGATGTCAAGGAGTATTTCATGGCGATCTCGGGCCCGAAGATCCTGAACATGTGGCTGGGGGAAACCGAGCGGCTGGTCCGCGAGATCTTCAAGACGGCCCGCGAGAAGGCGAAAGAGGGGCGGCTGGTTTTCATCTTTATGGACGAGGCCGAGTCGGTTTTAAGAACACGGTCGAGCGGTCGCTACCTGAACATCTCGAACACGGTGGTGCCTCAGTTCTGTGCGGAGCTGGACGGTCTTCAGTCGCTTGATAACGTGGTTCTTATGCTCACCAGCAACCGCCCCGACTACATCGACCCGGCGGTGCTCCGACCGGGGCGCATTGACCGAAAGGTGAAGGTGGATCGGCCCGATCGCGCCGCGAGCATGCAGATCCTGAGCATTTATCTCCACGACGGACTTCCTCTGGACCCGACGGTCATGAAGCGGAACCGCGGCGAGATCGACTGTGCCCGAAAAGAGATCATCGAGGAGCTCACCGATTTCATCTGGAAGAAGTCCAAGGAGAACGAGTTCGTGAAGGTCTTCCTCCGAACCGGATCTTCGGAAACGCTCTATTACAAGGACATGATCTCTGGCGCGTTGCTGAAAAGCGTAGTCGACCGGGCCAAGGATTCGGCTATCCAGCGCGCGATCGCCGACCCGAAGGGAGAGGCGGGAATTTTGTTAGAGGATTTAACGGCTGCCGCTCGTCAAGAGTATAAGGAGAACGAAATCTTTCCCAAGAGCGACACGATGGAGGACTGGCTCCAGCTTCTTGACTACGCTCCGGAGAACGTCGCTTCGGTGAAGCCTATCGGTAGACATCGGGGCGACGAGTTGGCTCGCAAAGCGGTGATTTAAAAATGATTCAGGCACTGTCGGTTTCAACTTACGGGACGGCGCTCATCTTCCTCAAGCTGCTCGCGCAAGTGCCCACCCCCTTTGCGCCGGCCGATTTCCGAACCGGCTCCGACAGCTACGTGGAACAGCCCTCCGTTACGTTGGCCACGACACCGGCCGAGTGGAACGCGGCTTGGCAACGCCACATGGGAATCACCCCAATCGGCAACGGCGGAAACTTCCCAACCGCCGTGACCCCGCCGCCGGTGGACTTTGACAAGTTCGAGGTCGTGGTGATCTTTGGTGGGTTGGCCCCAAATGGCGGCTACACGATCGTCGATTCAGAGAAGAAAGATGACAAGATCTACCTCCGGCTCGACCCCCTTTCGCTCAGCACGAGCGGCGGGGCGACTCCGATTACGATCAAAGCGAACCCATATGCGTTCATCTTCTATCCGAAGGATCCCGACCCGATCATTGTGCAGTTTCCAGTCCGAATGCAGGACGGCTCGATCGGATGGAACGCGGTGGGGCAGGTGGGCGGCTCCCAGCACCAGGGCGGCAACAACTCGGGCCAGCAGGGCTAGCTACAATCCAGCCCGCGGGGCGGGAGGAGGTCGTCTCGCGCGGCTACCCAGGATTTGAGGGGGCTGACTCTCTTTTCTTCTGACCCTTCCAAGGCTGCCCCGGGGTGATCGCTGTAATCCCTGATTGTGCCTGACAATACAGGATTCTGGGTATCTGCCCCTTTCCAGTAGGAACCTGGGAGTGTTCCGTCTAAGACCGTTGTTACGCTAGCCTGAGATCTCGGTTTGGAGTGATGATCCCGATCCTTGTGGGATCTCTAGCGTGGTTCTAGCGCCATTGCCTTCTCCAGGGTCGCAATCGGCATTTTCAGGGCCAATGCCTCTTTCTCAGGAGATTCGAGCCTTTCCTCTGGCGCTTACGGCAGGATCACTCGATTCTCCACGAATCCTTTAGGTTCCTACTGGAAAGGGGCAGATACCCACTATACAGGATTGTGGGTATCTGCTCCGTTCCAATAT
>Ga0302326_10026337_pt1 | contig 11756 bp, 9 predicted proteins | sample Palsa_T0_3_FD_202264 | JGI IMG/M metagenome (GOLD analysis project Ga0302326, IMG submission 202264) | Peat permafrost microbial communities from Stordalen Mire near Abisko, Sweden - Palsa_T0_3 | ecosystem: Environmental > Terrestrial > Soil > Palsa > Peat permafrost | place: Sweden: Abisko... | reverse complement strand
CCACGCGGTCGGGACAGGCGAACGAAAAGCGGGTGGAGGCCACATGAGGCAGGAGCCATTGGATCTGCGGAAATCCATCGCGATCATCAAGCGACTCAAGGTCGTCGTGGGCCTCGTATCCGCCCTGGGCCTGCTCGTTGGCGCCATTTACATAGCGCTCAGCCCGGCCGGGGTGAGCAGCACGGCGCTGGTTTCCCTTCCCTCGTCGGCGCAGAGCACGGCGACCCAGGTAGTCATCGCGGGTAGCGATCCCGTGCTCCTGGCCGCCTCGGCCCGCCTCAGCCCGGGGGTGTCGGTCGCTCAGCTGCGCAACGAAGTGCAGGTCACGAGCCCGACTGGCTATCTCCTGTCGATCAGGGCGACAGCCGCGACCACCAGCGACTCCGAGGCGATCGCCAACGCCGTGGCCGAGAGCTACATCGCCTACGTCGGCAACCAGGGGAGCCCGGTCGCGCACGTGGTCGCGGAGATGTTCCAGCCCGCGATCGCCGCGACGCCCTCGTCGCGGCTCGAGGGAATACTCATCGCGGGATTGGTCGGCGCGGTGGCCGGCGCCGTCGTCGGCTGCGTCGTCGCGCTGGCGGTCGGCCGGCAAGACCGCCGGCTCAGGGACCGTGATCGCATAGCCAACTCGATCGGGATCCCGGTCCTGGCATCGGTGCCGGTCGGCCATCCCGCCACCGCCGCGGACTGGACGGAACTGCTGGCGAACTACCGGCCGCAGGCGGTGCACGCGTGGCAGTTGCGCACGGTCTTGCGCTACTTCGGGATCTCCGCCCAGAGCGCCGCCCCGGCGTCGGGCGATGGGGCCGACCGCGTCGCGGCCGACGATGAGGGCCTGTCGCTGGCGGTGGTGTCGCTTGCTTCCGATCCCGGGGCGCTCGCGCTTGGCCCGCAACTGGCGGCCTACGCCGCGGCTCAGGGCGTTCCCACCGCACTGGTGATCGGCCAGCAACAGGACGCGGACGCCACCGCCGCGCTCCGCCTGGCGTGCGCCGCGCCGCTGCTGTCGTCGAAGCTGCCGAGCCTGCTGCAGGTTATCGTCCCCGCTGACCAGGGCCTCGGCCTGCGGGAGGGTACCGCGCTGAGTGTCGTGGTCGTGGTCGTCGATGACCGCACGCCGAAAATTTCGGCCGTGGTGCGCACCACCGCGGCGGTGCTCGGAGTGTCGGCCGGCCGGGCCACCGCCGAGCAGCTGGCGCGCGCGGCGGTGGCCGCGGGAGCCGACGGCCGTGAGGTCGCCGGCATTCTCGTCGCCGATCCGGAGCCGACGGACAAGACCACCGGTCGGGTGCCGCAGTTGATCCGCCCGTCAAGACGCAGGCAGCCGAGTCGCCTGAAAGGCGTAGTAACGGAGAGCACACGGTGAACGATCCAGATCGGGCAATAACATGGCCCGCGGGCATCGAAGATGACCTGCCGGAACACCTGTGGGCACCGCTCGGGCTCAGCGTGGACGATGAGCTCCTTTCACCCAGCGCGACCGGGGGCCTGGTCAGTCTGGCGTTCATCTGGGAAGCCCTGAGACGCGCGAGATGGGTGTGGTGCCTCACCACCGCGCTTGGCCTGGTGATCGGGTGCGGGCTGTACCTGCGGTACCCGCCGGCCTATCACGCCCAGGCGTCGGTCCTGCTCGTGGACGGCGTCGGCCAGGACCCGGAGGTCGAGGTCCTGACCGACCAGAGCATCGCCCAGAGCCAGCCGGTGGCCGCGAGCGTGGTGCAGGAACTCGGCCTGAAGCAGAGCGCCGCCAGCTTCCAGGCGGCGTACACGGTCACCGTCGTCACCCCCACCGTGCTCACGCTCAACGTCGGCGCGCCGACAAGCGCCGAGGCGGTGCAACGGGCGACGGCCCTGGCCTCCTCGTTCCTGCAGTACCGGGCGAAGTACGAGCAGACCCAGGAACAGGAGGCGGCGACGCAGCTCAACCAGGGGTACGACGCGGCCGAGCTGAGCCTCGCGACGATCGACACTGAGATCGCCAAGCTGCGGACCTCGAACCTCACGCCCGCGCAGAGCACGCAGCTCGGCAAACTGCAGGCGCAGGCGGGCGATCAACAGCAGAACATGCTGTACGCGACCTCGACCGAGGCGAGCAACGCGTCGGCGACCGAGTCGATGGTGTCCGGCAGCTACGTACTCAACCCCGCCACCCCGCTCGCGCAGTCAAAGGCGAAGGGCGCCGCCCTCTACGTCGCCGGCGGCCTGTTCGGCGGGCTCGCGATCGGCATGGCGATCGTCATCATCGCGGCGCTGCTGTCGGACCGACTGCGCCGACGCGACGACGTCGCGGCCGCGCTCGGCGCCCCGGTCAGGCTCAGCGTCGGCCGACTGCGGGCACCGTCCCGCTGGCGGCTGGCCCGGCGCGGGCGCAGGGCCAGCCGGGATCGCGACATGAAGCGGCTGATCGCCTATCTCCACGGCGCCGTGCCCGGAAGTCCCCGCGGCCCCGCCAGCCTGGCGGTCGTCGCGGTGGACGAGGCGCACACGGTCGCGCCGGCCATCGCGGCGCTGGCCCTCATCCGCGCCAGGGAAGGCAAGGAGGTCGTGGTGGCGGATCTTTCCGCCGGCCTCGCGCTGGCGCGACTGCTCGGCGTCAAGGAGCCCGGGGTCCACCCGGTCAAGCACGATGGCATGCGCCTGCAGGTGGCGGTGCCCAGGCGCGACGACGTCGCGCCCGTCGGCCCGCTGCACGCGGCCGACGCGCCCGCCCTGTGGACGCAACCGGACGGGGCCGTGGACGCCGCCTGCTCCTCGGCCGACCTGCTGCTCACCCTGATCACCCTCGACCCCGCCATGGGCGGCGCCCACCTCGCCAGCTGGGCGTCGGAAGCGGTCGTGGTGGTCACCGCCGGCCGCTCCTGCGCCGAAGAGGTACGGAGCGCGGGGGAGATGATCCGGCTGGCCGGAACCCGGCTCGACTCCGCCGTCCTGATCGGGGCCGACAGAAGCGACACCAGCCTCGGCCGCCTGGCCCCGGACCGCGCGCCCGCCGACGCCGCGGCCGAGCGGAAGCCCGTTGATCCGCAGCGCGGAGCCGACGGCGCCCCCGACGGCGACGCGGACCTCGGCAATTTCCAGCCCTGAGCCGCCTGCTGCCCCCGCGCTTATTTCACATCCTCGGTGTATCACAGGCCAGCGCTACGTCATCTCGTTCTATGGAGTGGCGCACTCTAACCGTTGAAGTGCGAGGGGCTGCATTCTCATGACAGGAAAGCCGGCGATTGGCCCGCATGGTCGCAGCGGCGCCAATGGGCCAGCTAACTTTGACATTCTGGTGCTCGATGCCGCGATGAAGCAGAGTCTCGCGACCGTGCGCAGCCTGGGCAAGGCGGGCCTGCGCGTCGCGGCCGGCGAAAGCATCGCCCAGTTCGATCAGGCCACCCCGCTGCCGACGTTCCAGTCCCGTTACTGCCTGCGCAGCCTGGTACTGCCTGACCTGGTCGGTGACGCGCCCGCCTTCATAGCGGCGGTGACCGAGTTCGTCCGCGAGCACGGGACCCGGGTCGTGCTGCCCACGGGCGACGTCACGATCGGGGTGCTGCGTCCGCTCCGGCAGCAGCTGGCCGAGCTCGGCTGCGTCCTCGCGCTTGCGTCCGAGTCCGCCCTTGACGTCGCCAACGACAAGGACCTCACGCTGACGCTGGCGGAGCAGCTGGGCATCGCGCAGCCGAAGACGCTGAGGGTTGGCCGGGTCGACGACCTGAAGGCGGCGGTGACCGAGTTCGGCTTTCCCTTCGTGCTCAAGCCGGCGGTCTCGTGGACGGGCGGGACGGTCGATCGGCACCTTCCCGTCGATGTCATCAACATGGGCGAGGCCAGCGAGGTGAGCGAGCGATTCCTGAGGGCTGGCGCCGGGGTGCTGGCCCAGCAGTGGGTGCCCGGCCGTCGGGAAGGGGTCTCGCTGTTCATCGCGGGCGATGAGGTGGTGGCGGCCTGCGGGCACGTCGCGCACCGCACCACGCCGCCGCTTGGCGGCGCCTCGGCGGTGCGGGAGAGCATCGAGGTGCCTGACGACACCATGCACGCCGCGGTGCTCCTGGCGAAGGCGATCGGCCTGCAGGGAGCGTGCGAGGTCGAATTCCGGCGCGACCGCGAGAACCGACCGCTGCTGATGGAGATCAACGCGAGACTGGCCGGAACGATCGAGAACGCCGTGCAGGCCGGCGTCGACTTCCCGCTGATGATCTGGCGCTGGTCGGCCGGGCTGGAGACGGCTCCGGTGACCACCTACCGATATGGCGTCAGGACCCGCTGGCTCCACGGCGACCTGCGGTGGCTACGGCAGAACTGGCAGCGTTCCGGGCGGCCCGACGGCATGTCCCACGCCGCGATTATCTACGCCTTCACCTCTGAATTTATCAAGAGCCGTCACTATGACTATTTCGACCGACGTGACATAAAACCGTTCCTGGCCGAGCTTCGCTTCACGATGCACGTTCTTAGGAAGACCTGATGATTTCCATTAACCCGCAGAACTTCCCGGTCGCCGTCCGATAAGGAGTAATCACGTGTCCGACACCGAAGTCGTTATCATCGGAGCTGGTCCATTCGGCCTCTCGATCTCTGCGCACCTGCGCGCGCTCGGCATCGACCATCTGGTCGTGGGCCGGCCGATGGATACGTGGCGTACGCACATGCCGGACGGCATGCTCATGAAGTCGGAACCGTATGCCTCCACGATCGCCTCGCCCGACGGCAAGTACCAGGTGGCGGCCTACTGCAAGGCGCGCGGGCTTGACTACGTGGACCGGGTGGGACCGCTGACGCGCGAGCGCTTCCTCGACTACGCCGACTGGTACACCGAGCAGTTGGTGCCGGACGTCCTCGACGACACCGTGACCGAGGTGACCCCGGTCGACGGGGGCTTCCTGGTGGCGTTCGCGAACGCCGCGCCGGTGAACGCCCGGCAGGTCGTGGTCGCGACCGGGGTGCTGCCGCACCAGCACCTGCCCGCCGAGCTGACGGGATTGCCGGCCGAACTGGTCACGCACACCGCCCAGCACCATGATCTTGACGAGTTCAGGGGGCGCCGGGTCGCGGTCGTGGGAGCGGGCCAGTCGGCCCTCGAGACGGCCGCACTGCTGCACGAGGCCGGTGTCAACGTCCAGATCATCGCGCGGGTGGCGAAGCTGAACTGGAGCGCCCCCAACCCCGCCCACCTGAGCGCGGTCGGGCACATCCGGCGGCCGGTCACGCAGCTGTGCGAGGGCTGGCACTGCGCCTTCTGGAACACCCCGCAGGCCTTCCGCCTGCTGCCGGAGAGCGTCCGGATCACCAAGGCGCGGACGGTGCTCGGACCCGGCGGCTCGTGGTGGCTGAAGGACCGCGTCGACGGCGTCGTCGACGTTCTGACCGGGCATCACATCCGTGAGGCGGCCGCGCGCGACGGCGGCATCCGGCTCGCATTCGACGGTCCCGGGCAGCCCGCGGCCGACTTCGACCACGTGATAGCCGGCACCGGATTCCGCGTCGACCTCGGGCGGCTGCCCTTCCTGCCCGAGCGGCTCAGGTCGGCCGTCAGGACCCTCAACGGTCATCCCCTGGTGGGCAGGGACGGACAGACGTCGGTGCCCGGCCTGTACTTTGCGGGCGCCCCGACCGTGCTCTCGATCGGGCCGTCGGCCCGGTTCATCGCGGGCACCCACACGCTGGCGGCCCAGCTCGCCCGGTCGGCGGCGCGGCGTGCGCGGGCGGGCGGGAGGTCGGCCACGCTAGCGCAGCAGGAGCCGGCTCAAGTCCAGTAACCAGGCATGACCACGAGGAGCGTCAAGTAGATGGACTCACGGACGCTGGCCCGCGAAGGGCTGCCGGCTCTCCGCGCGCTCGCTGCCCATCCGATACAGGCGGTCAGGGCGCTGCCAAGCGAGTGGCGGCAGCGGCGGGGGAAGACGCCGTGGCAGGAGTCGGACTTCGACGACGACTGGTTCGAGCGCCTGCACGCCCTGCTCGGCGCGCCCTGGCCGTGCACCGAGGCGACCCGGCTGCACGGCCTCATGGCGGAGATCGGGGCGCTGCTCACGGCGAAGGGACTCGGGACCGGCCGTCATACCTACGGCTGGTACAGCGACGCCGATATCGAGCTGTGCAGCGCGATATGGTGCACCGTTCTGCATAGCCGGCCCGACGTCGTGATCGAGACGGGAGTGGCGCACGGAATAAGCAGCCGGATCGCGCTCGAGGCGCTCGCGGAGAATGAGAGCGGGCACCTGTGGAGCATCGACCTTCCCCATCCGCTCAACCATCAACTGCACGGGCAGACCGGGGTGGCCGTCACGGATGAGTGCCGCCCGCGCTGGACGTACGTCGAAGGCGAGAGCCAGCGGATGCTGCCGCCGCTGGTCACGGAGGTCGGCAAGGTGGAATTGTTCATCCACGATAGCCTCCATACCGCCAAGAACACGCTGTTCGAAATGGAGCAGGCGGCGTCGATAATGCCGCCGGGCGGGGTCATGCTGGTGGACGACATCAGGGGTCACGACGGGTTTGCAACCTTTTCCCGGCGTCACCCCGAGTTCAAGACCGTGCTCTGCTCAACGGCGGACCGGGCGGCCGGGTTCGGCATCGCCGTGTACGCGGTGGCGGCGGCCTAAGGCGGCCGCCGCCGCGGGCGGCCCGTCCGCCCGCTACGCGACGTGCAGGCTGACGATGGACTTGGGCACGCCGGCGATGCGCTCGAACCAGATCTGGCCGTTGGGGAAGTACGAGCGCATTTCGCTCGCCGAAATAAGCTCCACCGAGGCGACGAGCTCCTCGGCCGCTGTCCGGTCCTTGCACGCCGGGGTATGCAGCATGCTCCAGTGCTGGCTGATGAACAGCCGGGTGCGGAAGGGCATGAACTGGAAGGCGGGGAAGACCCAGTGCGGCTCGATGGGAAAATACCGATACGGTGTCTGAACCCACCATGACGGGGCGGATTCACGAACCACGTCCGCGAACTGGCGACGCCGGGCGTGGCCGCCGAGATGCTCCATGAGGCTGTTGCTGAACACCAGGTCATATTTACCGAAGCCGCCAACGCAGGCATCGCCCCGGACGTACTCCAGCCACGACTCCTCCGGGTCGGCAACGTCGTCCAGATTCACGATAGTCACGCTGCGTGCGCGCAGTCCGGCGACTTGCCAGGACACCGCCGTTCCGCCAAGGTCAAGTACCCGCATGTCCGCAAGGTCGGGGAAAGTCCGCTTGAACTCCTCGTTTCGCCGCTGACGGATCCTGTGCGTCCATGAGTTGGCGCGATCAGGGTCGACGATCCTGGAAATTGCTTTTCCTAGCATAAGGCTGGCCTGCCTTCTCCTCCGAGCTCAGCGGACATGCTTATCTGAGTAGTTTCCCGGCCGAAAAATACGCTGCGGTTCGAGAACCCGCGTCGCGGGCTGGGCAATCGCGCGGTCACCGTCAAGCGCCAACCGGGTGCGGGCGAGGGAGACCCGCAGCAGAGGGCGGACGGCCCGATACCAGGCCGCGGTGGCCCGGCTAGCCTCGAAGCCGGTCCTCGGACGCCTTCGGTCAGATCCGGCCGTATATGTGGCTGGACGCCCCGCTTGCGCGGAGCACCAAATCGGCCGCCTGGCGCAGCCCGCGATGTTTGCGAACTGTGTGCACGGCGTACACGTTGGCCGCATTGCGCAGGCGGTAGGCGGCGCCTGGCAGGGAGCGGTCGGTCGCGATGCCTTCGCCGACGCAGATGTCGCAATTCCTCAGGGCGTACGTGTAACCCTTCGCGCCCTTGCCCATGTGCAACTTCGTCACACCCACGGTGCCGAGCGCTTCGGCCATCAGCCTGATTTGCATCAGGCCGGGTGAATACTTGGCGAACTCAGTGTTGTAGCCGGCAAACCACCCGACGAGAAGATTGCCGGCCCGCAGGCCGAACTGAATGGCCACCGGCGTTTCATCCGCGTACAGAACGGAGAGCAGTCCGGTCAGATGCTCCGTCCTGCTGGCCAGGAGATCTTCCAGAAGTCCGGTAATCCAGGATTGCTCGAAGCGGTCGACGGTGTTGGTCCGGCGGTACTGCTCTGACTTCCAGGCCATGAGCAAGCGCAGCATCTCTGGATCGGAAGAATCGCAGACCAAGCGGAGCTCGCCCGCCTCACGGCCCAGTTTGCGCGTCTTCCGCTCCAGTTCCCGGCACATGCCCGAGGCCCGAGCGCGAAGCTTCGCGTAGTAGGAGGCGAAGCCCTCGGTGAGGTCGATGACCGGGGAGGGGGCGGTGGCCGCATGGTATGCCTTGAATGGCACCTGATCGGCCATCAGGTTGTCGAACCGCCAGGCCGACAGGCCACATCCCCGCAGCAAATCGCACGCGTTCCACTGTGCGCCCGGCGCGTGAACGACGCCCTGGCAGGCCGACAGCCACCCGGAGATCGGCACCCCGACGCCGAAGCGGCGCTGCTCGTAGGGGAAGAAGCCGATCGCATCATGGCCGTCCATGAGAACGGCGACCCGGGACTGGGGACGGTAGCGCCCCACCGCGCTGGCAAATTCCGGTGACAAGAACGGATGCGCGAACGACGGGGTGGCCCGTTGCATCCGGTGCCACGATTCGACTTCGGCGGGCCCGAGCTCGGTCGGCTGGACGACGTTGAAACGCATTAGTTGTCAATCACCTCCAGCCCCTGCGCTGGTCATTCTCATGGCGCCCCCCGGGATAGCACGGACTTCCGTCGACCGTAGATCTTTTTCACGGTCGGTCCGACCCGGTGGCGCACGCCATCGAGGATGGTCATCCTATTGGCCGCGACACGAAGCGCGTAGGAGGCAGCGGGGGGCAACACCGCGATCAACGGTGAACGGCGTGCATAGATAAGCGCACCAAATTGCCGGGGTTTCTGGTCAATATATCGAGAAAGGTTCTCGAACCAGCGCGCGCTGCAGCTGGCCTCGGCCAGGGTAGCCGCCATCTCCGCTCGGCGCTGCCGCTCGTAGGACTCGAACGCAGATTCAATGTCGCGGTGCTCGTGCAGGCCGTCGGCGAGCGCTATGGCATCCTCGATGGCGAGCGTCGTACCCATGCCAACGGCGAAGTGCGTCGTGTGCGCGCTGTCCCCGACGAGCACCACCTTGCCAGAATGCCAGCGCGAGTTACTGATAGTCCTGAAGTTCAGCCAGCGCGCCTTGGAGCCGTCGCCGAGGTCGCCGAACAGCCGGTGGCCCGCCAGGGGCTTCTTGAATATCCCCTCGAGAATCGGCAGCGCATGGTCGGTGGACATCGACGCGAATCCGAGTCGATGCCACGTTTCTGGGGCGCATTCCACGATAAAAGTGCTCGAATCGGGGTCGATTCCATAAGCGTGTGCCCAAATCCAGCCGCTCTCGGTCGGAACGAAGAAAAAGTTAAACTGCTCAAAAACTTTATCGGTCCCGAGCCAGATGTATTTGTTCCTGCCCAGCACGTCTTGCGTCCGGAAGCTCCCGGCCCCCTGCCTTATCCTGCTGCTGACGCCGTCGGATGCGACGATGACGTCGGCTTCAGGGAACTCCGACGCAGACGCGATCTCGCGGCCGTATTCCACTCGCACGCCCAGGTCTTGGGCCCGGCCGCCCAGGATGCCCAGCAGGCGCCGCCTGGTGATGTTGTAGGCCTCACCGCCGTGCTCCACCAGCTGCTCGCCCTGGAAGTGCGTCACCTGGTCGTGCCACCTGAACGCGGCCGCCTCGATCTCGCGGGCGCAGGCGCGGTCGTGATCATAGAGCCGGCGCAGCAGAGACTGTCCGAAGGTGACCCCCCAGCCGGAAGAGGAGTTAATCTCGCTCCGCTCGAAAACGGCCACATCGTGGCTGGGGTCGCGCAGCTTCATGAGAATTGATAGGTACAGGCCCGCCGGGCCGCCGCCAACGCACACGACCTTCAGGCCGGCCCCCGGCCGCGGTTCGGGGGCGGCCGCCGAGTCCGTCAAGCGGGCATTGACCATTGAGCGTAACTTTCAACTATGAGATGCCGGGGGTGCACGTCAGCTTTTACATTTGATCGCGTTCACCGCCGTCTGATACTGTCCGCGGCCCGGAAAAAGTCCAGTTGCGCGGCCGATGGGCGGCCGCGGCGGCGCTGCCGCCCGGGACGGTTGGCGCGGCACCAGGCGCCAGCGGCGGCCAGGCCGGGCGCGGGCAGGACTTGCCGCGGACATATCGGCGTGCCCGCTGCGCGAGCCGAGGGCCGTTCCATTACCCTCGCTATGGGAAAGTTCTCACGCTAACAGGCAAGGAGCTGACGACGGTGGCGTCCATTGAAGCGGTGCATGCCAGGCAGATCCTGGACTCCAGGGGCAACCCGACGGTGGAGGTCGAGGTCGTGCTTGACGACGGCTCCGTCGGCCGGGCTGGCGTGCCGTCCGGCGCGTCCACCGGCGCGTTCGAGGCGGCGGAGCTCCGCGACGGCGGCGCCGAGTACGGCGGCAAGGGCGTCAGCCGCGCCGTCGACAACGTGGTCGACGAGATCCAGCCGGAACTGCTCGGCCATGAGGCCGACGACCAGCGTCTGGTCGACCAGGCGCTGATCGACCTTGACCGCACGCCGAACAAGTCGCGGCTCGGCGCCAACGCGATCATCGGCGTGTCGATGGCGGTGGCCAGGGCGGCCGCCGACTCGGCCGGGCTGCAGCTCTTCCGCTACCTGGGCGGCCCGAACGCGCACCTGCTGCCGGTCCCGATGATGAACATCGTCAACGGCGGGGCGCACGCCGACTCCAACGTCGACGTGCAGGAGTTCATGATCGCGCCGATCGGCGCGTCGACCTACAGCGAGGCACTGCGCTGGGGGGTGGAGACCTACCACTCGCTCAAGTCGGTGCTCAAGCAGCACGGCCTGTCCACCGGGGTGGGCGACGAGGGCGGCTTCGCGCCGAACCTCGAGCACAACCGGGCCGCCCTCGACCTCATCGTGGAGGCGATCGGCAAGGCCGGGTTCACCCCCGGCCGCGATATCGCGCTCGCCATCGACGCGGCGGCGACCGAGTTCTACAACGACGGCGCCTACCACTTCGACGGCAAGGCGCAGTCCGCCGAGGAAATGATCGCGACCTACTCCGACTGGGTCGGCAACTACCCCATCGTGAGCGTGGAGGACCCGCTGGCGGAGGAGGACTGGGCCGGCTGGCAGGCGTTCACCGCCGCGGCGGGCGACCGGGTGCAGATCGTCGGCGACGACATCTTCGTGACCAACCCCGAGCGGCTCCGCCGTGGCATCGCCGAGAAGTCGGCCAACGCCCTGCTGGTGAAGGTCAACCAGATCGGCACGGTCAGCGAGACCTTCGACGCGGTGTCGCTCGCGCAGCGGGCCGGCTTCGCCTGCATGATCAGCCACCGCTCGGGCGAGACCGACGACACCTTCATCGCCGACCTCGCCGTCGCCACCAACGCCGGCCAGATCAAGACCGGCGCGCCGGCCCGCGGCGAGCGCGTCGCCAAGTACAACCAGCTGCTGCGGATCGAGGAGCACCTGGGCGACGCCGCGGTTTACGCGGGCGCCGGCGCCTTCCCGAGGTTCACCGCCTCCTGATATGGACGGGCAGACTCAGCCACCCCAGCAAAAACGGCCGTCCCCCGCGCAGGCCGCCGCGATGGCGGCGGCCGCGCGGCCTGCCCGGCTGACCGGGCGGGCCGCGCTGCTGGCGGTGGTGATCTGCGCGATCGCGCTCAGCCTGGCCTATCCGGTCCGCGAGTACATCGCCCAGCGCCAGCAGATCGACCAGCTGCTGGCGCTCCAGCAGACCAACGCGGCCCAGGTGCAGGCGCTCGAGGAGGAGAACGGCAGG
>Ga0302326_10026330_pt1 | contig 11758 bp, 10 predicted proteins | sample Palsa_T0_3_FD_202264 | JGI IMG/M metagenome (GOLD analysis project Ga0302326, IMG submission 202264) | Peat permafrost microbial communities from Stordalen Mire near Abisko, Sweden - Palsa_T0_3 | ecosystem: Environmental > Terrestrial > Soil > Palsa > Peat permafrost | place: Sweden: Abisko... | reverse complement strand
AGGTGAGAACGATGCGTCGAGCGCTCAAACGATGACCTCCCGGCGTCCGAGATCGGCCGCCGCGTGTGGAACGATGGCGATACGGTCGCCGAGAATGTATGCATGCGCCGGGCCGGACTCGCCGGCGTCGCCGTCGGCCGCCGCGATCATCGTCGCGATCCGCAACTGGGTCGGCGCGAGTTCGAGGGCGACGACCCGCGCGCTGGGATCGCCCTGCGCACCGGCATGCGCGACGCCGCGCAGCGAGCCGAAGACGACGACGTCGCCGCTGGCGATCAGCTCCGCGCCGGGATTGACGTCGCCGATGACGATGATGTTGCCCAGATTGTGCAGCGTCTGTCCGCCGCGCAGCGTCCCGCGATGATACAGCGTCGAAACCCCTGCCGGCGCACTGTTCGGCGTCGCCGGAATCGTTACACCAGCGCTGGCGACCGGTGTGGCCACCGCCGTCCGGCGTTCCAACGCGGCCGCTTCGCGTTCGGTGCGGCGAGCGGCTAAATCGGCCCGAGCGCCGGCAAAATCGGCGACGAGCGGGCGCACACCGTTGCTGAGCGCGAGGCTGCGCCGGGCCCGCGGGCGCGGGATCGCGGCGACCTCACCGCCCGGCGCCGCGCCGAGGTAGGCGAGGTCGAGTTGCGCGAGCAGCGGCGCGAGCGATTCAACCCCTGAGACCGCGTCGAGCGTGATGCCGAAGTCGGCCAACACGTCACGAAAGGCGACCAGACCCGCCGCGTCGGTTTCGACCAAACCGAAATTTGCAACGGCACGGCTGCCGCGAAAGAACGCCGGACGCTCCTCGAGCTGCCCGCGTATCTCGACCGTCGCCGCCGCCAACGCGCGGTCGATCCCGATCTCCAAGCTGCGGCCGCGTCCGCGAATCGTACTCATCCGTGCGCCTCCGTCTCTTACGCGGGCCGCTTCCGACGGCGCGGCGGCGGGCCCTCCGGTCTCCACATCGCGCTCACAAGAATCTGGCCTTGTCCACAAGCGTTCCACGGTTCGCCAGGAGCCGCGCGTCTCCGCCAAGCCAAGCAGGCAGGCCAAGCCGCAAAGACGTATCTCCCTGCCCGGGATGATAGCGGCCGCCGCCGCGTCGAATGTCTGCTCCGGGCCGACTCTTTGTTGCGAAAGATGAGCTTCATGCAGCTTCACCGCCTCATGCGATGCGCACTCAGTCTTGCACTGCTGTGTGCGACCATCCCGGCACCCGCGTCTGCCGGTCTTTCAACCGGCCAAGAGGTTCAACTCGGCAAGGAGACCGACAAAGAGGTCACGGACTCGACCAACGTCGTGAGTGACCCGATGCTCAACGCCTGGGTCAACGGGATCACCGCCAAACTGTGGGCCCAAGTCGCGCGCAAGGACGTGCCGTACAATATCAAGATCCTCGACGTCGCGGACGTTAACGCGTTCTCGACGCTGGGCGGCTACGTCTACGTGAACGAAGGCACGCTGGACTTCGTCCAATCCGATGACGAACTCGCCGGCGTTCTGGGCCACGAAACGGGACACATCGAGCGGCGGCACGCGGTCACCTCGAATAACAAAGCGCAGATTGTGAACATCCTGCTGGGCGTCGGTTCGCTCTTCTCGCCATTCTTGTACCGCTTCGGTCAAATCATCGAGGCCGGCGCGTTCGCGAAGATCTCGCGCACCGATGAGACCGAGGCCGACAAGTACGGTCTAATGCTCATGGCGCGCGCCGGCTACGACCCCGACGCGATGGTCTCGTTCATGCAGCATCTCGGCGTCGTCGAGAACGAGCCCGGCGGTCTGCTCGACAAGTATCTCGCGGACCATCCCGGCGTACCCAACCGGGTTTCCCATCTCGTCGGCTATCCGGAGCTCGATCCGACCAAACGTACCGATCAACAGCGCGAAGCCGCGGCGCTGCACAACCTCGATGAGTCGCGCTACGCAATCGCAGCCCGCGAATTCACAAGTCTCGTGAAGACTCATCCGGACGATACGCTCGCGATGTACGAGCTCGGCGAAGCCGAAGTCGCGCTCGGTCAAACGACGAAGAGCGAAGAGAACCTGGCCGATGCCGCCGCGAAGGGCACGCCGCAAACCCGCACGCTCGCGCTCAACCGCATCGCCGCACTGCGCGACGACGAAAAGCGCATGAACGTGCAGAGCGCCGTCCTGCTGCGCCCGAACTTGCAGCCGCTGCGTGACGAGGTCAATGGGGCGCAATCCCAAGAGTCGACCGCCGCGACCGCGATCGCCCTGCGCCGCGAAGCCGGCCGCGATCAGCTCAAGGCGATGTCGAGCCGAATCGAAGACATCGCCTACGAAGTCCCCGATTTCTCCCGCATCCAAGCGCGTCGCGGCGGCCGCCTCGATGCGGTTCTTCATAACATGACGACGATCAGCCGATCGCTCGACACGGCATTGGGCAAGGCCCAGCAGACCATCGGCGGCGTCGGTTCGCTCGAGCATAATCGCGAGGGCGGCCTGCTCAAGGAAAATGCCGATATCTTGGGCGAGCTCGCCGCTCCGCTCAAGACCGACGTCCCGCCGCCGCAGGCGCTCGGCACCTTCGCCTACTATTCGCGCATGCTCGACGACATCGCGCAGGACGACGGCGACATGGTGCGCGCGGTCGATGCGGCCCGCGCGTCGCTGGCCTTGCTCGACGTCGGTTTGGGCGACCTCGACAAGTTCGTCCGCGAACTCGTGCACGTGCAGTTCGACATGTCAGGCGACATCTCGGCGACCGATTACAAGCAGCTCGAGCCGCTGATGACGGCAGCGGCTAATTCGATCGACCGCTCGGCCATCGCATCGTCGCAAGCCAACCAGTTGTACATGATGGCGCGGTCGCGCCAGCTCATCGCCCGCATCGACGGGCTGGGTTTGGCGGCGTCGCCCGATCGCTACGCGACGCTCAAAAAAGCGCTCGACGACCGCTTCACCAACGATGCTCCGAATTACGATGAGCTGCTGCACCAGGATCTCAGCCCGGGTCAGGTCGCTGCGGCATCGACGATCGCCGCCGACACGAATGTCGCTCCGGCAGTGGTGGAAGAGGAAGCGCGAGCCACCCACCGTTCGGTCGTCGACATCGCCAACGAGCGCGGCATGCCGGCCGAGACGCTCGAGATCATGCTCGGGCTGATCTATATGGATTACATGGACGACCCTGAGAAGGAAGCGCGCAGCCGGACGTAACTTCGGCGGTCTGGCGGGGTATGCGGCCCGTATGAACGGTATGGGCGCTTCGGTCATCGGCGCGGCCGAGGTCTTTCAGCGGCTGCGCGGCTCGATCAACGTCGGCGCGGTGCATGCCGGAGCGCGCAAGTCGTTTCGATTCTTGCTTTGCGGTGATCCGGCGCTGATGTCCGATTTGCGCAGCTTGCTGCTCGACGGACACGGGGCCGACGGCTACGTCCCGATCGAAGCGGCCGCGACACTGGAGACGATCGATCCGGCCGCCGGCCGCACGATCGATACGAGCGACGCTCGCTGTGTCATCTTTTTGGGTCGCGCGGGCGACCGCGCCGGCGCTCGCCTCGATCTGCTCACCGGGCTCGCGTTGCCGGTCTTGGCGCTCATCGTCGATCCGCTCGTCGCCGCATCCAGCGGCCCGGCGCAGCCGCCGGCCGGCGGAACAATGGAAGACTACGTCGTCCCGGCGATCGCACTCGATGCGCTGCAGGGGCGATTCCTGCCGCACATCATCGAATGCTGCCGCGGAATCGAGATCGCCGTCGGCCGCCGCCTGCCGGCGCTGCGTGAAACAGTCGCCGCGAAATTGACCCGCGACGCCGCGCTCAACGCGCTCAAAGTAGCCGGAGCAAGCGCCGTCGTCGATCACATTCCGCTGCTCGGCGTCGTCATCGGGGCCTTTGCGTCGGCCGGCGACATGATGGCCATCACCGGGATTCAAATGATGCTCATGCTGCAAATCGGCGCGACCTACGGGAAGGATCCCGACCTCGCCCGAGTTTGGGAGCTGCTGCCCATCGTCGGCGGCGGCTTGGGTTGGCGCGCGCTCTCGCGCGAGCTTTCGGGCTTCATTCCGGTCGCGGGAATATTCATCAAAGCCGCGATCGCGTATGCCGGTACGGTCGTCGTCGGCGAAGGGGCGCGCGTCTACTTTCAAAACGGACGCCATATGAGCGCCGCCGACGGTACCAAGCTCTACGAGGACGCGAAGAGCACCGCGCTGACCTTCGCCCGCGACACGTTCGCCAAACTTCGCCGCAACGGCGGCGGCGGACCGGCGAACGGCGCCTCCTAGAGCCTGTTGGGCTTTGCCCGACGGACGGCTGGGGCGAAGCCGAAGCGCGCCGGATTCGTCGAGCGATACCGAGCCGAAGCTAATGCGGCGGCGCCGCGCCGCGGCCGAGATGCTCCAGCAGCGCATCGTCATCGAGATGGGTGAATGAGGCGCGAAGGTGCGGGCGGATGCGCCCGGCGATCTGTGCCGCGAGCCGCGTCCGGGCCGCACCCTCGAACTGCGTGCGGCGCGTGACGTAGCGTTCGATCAATGCCCGCTCGCCCGGCGTGAGCCCGTCATCGTCGGGGACGTCGCGCGCGAGATACGCCTCGATGTCGGCCGCCTCGTAGCGCCGGTCGCGCACGACGATCGTCCCGGCCGCGAAATCGCCAAGCCGCTTATTTTCCTTCGATACGATCGCCGAAACGGCTGAAAGCGCGTAGAAGCCGAGCCCGAATTCGACGACGCGGACGAGATTGCGGATTGTTGCCGCACCGATCTCGATTGGAAAGCCAGCGTCGCGCACGACCCTGATCCCAAGCGCGCGCTTGCCGGGCGTGCGGCCTGACCACCACAGCTCGAACACAATGAAGTATCCGAAGTACAGCATGAAGATGGCAACCACGCCGGCCCCGATGAACACCGCCTGACTGGTCTTGCTCAGCGCGGGCGGCACGCTGGCCGCCGCCGCCGCCAACGGTTTTCCCGCGAGCAGCATGCCGCCCACGACAGCGAGCGTCAGCCCGAGCTGGATAGCGAGATCGAGCCCGACGGCGAGGAACCGGCTGCCCAACCCGGCGAGTTCGTATCGGATGCCGATGCTTTCGCCGGTGCGGATTTCGAGCGTGCGTTCCACCCTAGGCGCATACGGCCGGGGCCGCGGAAGCCCTCGCGCAGAACTCGAACGCGATGCAGGAGAAACGCTTCGTTCGGGCGGCGAAACCACGCTGGGACCGGCTCGAATCCCGCGTTTCCCAAATTGACCGGCGCGGAATCCGCTCGTTGGATCCGAGCGGGCTCGACGAACTTGCGCTCGACTACCGAGCAGTCACGAGCGATCTCGCGATGGCCCGCGGGCGCGGCTACGACGCCGCCATCGTCGGGTATTTGAATCGCTTGAGCGCGCGCGCACACGCCTACGTGTACCTTGGAACGAGCCGCAGCGGATGGTACGCGGTGCGGCACTTTCTGGCCGTTACATTCCCGCGTGAAATCCGCCGCTCGTGGCTGCCGATCGCCGCCTGCGTCGCGCTGACGGTCGTTAGCGCCGTCATCGCCTACGCGGCGGTGATCCGCGAACCCGCCAACGCTTACGCCCTGCTGCCGCCAAATGAAATTCCGCAGATATCGAAGGCCCTCCACGACTCGAATTTCGGCTTCGACCGCGCATTCGCACCGCTCGTGTCGTCCGAGATCATCACCAATAATATCCGCGTCGCGACGGTCGCCTTTGCCGGCGGCATGACGTGCGGCATCCTCACCCTTTGGATCGTCTTGCAGAACGGATTGATGCTCGGCGGCTTGGGCGCTCTGTTCGCCCGCGCGAACTACGGTTTGGACTTCTGGGCAACGATCGCTCCGCACGGCGTCATCGAGTTGAGCGCGATTATGGTCGCGGGCGGAGCGGGGCTGTTGCTGGCGGCGGCGATCGTGGCCCCCGGTCGCGTGCGCCGTGTCGACGCACTCGTCCGCAATGCGCGGCGCGCCGGGACGCTCATTCTCGGAACAGCGGCGATGCTCGTCGTCGCGGGGACGATCGAAGGTTTCATCACCCCCCAACGCTTGAGTCCGCTCCTGCGCATTGGAATCGGCGCACTGACGGCTCTCGCACTGCTCGCGTACATCACGCTGGCCGGACGCACGGACGAAGCGCAACGCGGCGCGACGTTTCCCGGTGAGCCGCGCAACGACTAGACGAAAGAGCTTGACATCATAATACGCTCGTGCGTATTATGAGCGGGTGAGCAAAGCTTCCCTACGCGAAGACATTCTCAATGCCGGCCTCGACGTAATGTTTCGATCGGGATACCAAGGGGCTACCGTGCGCGATATCTGCGCAGCCGCCGGCGCTCCGCACGGTTCGTTCACCAATCACTTCCGTTCCAAGGAAGCGTTTGCCCAGGAAGTACTCGACCGCTTTTTCGCTGACACTCTAACGTTTGTCGGGGAGGCTTTGGGCGACAAGTCGCTGACCCCCAGGCAGCGGCTGATGCGGTTTCTGGACATCATCAGCAGTGTACTGGAAGGCGTTGAATGGAGTCGCGGGTGCCTGATCGGCGATTTCAGCCTTCAGGCCAGTTCTGAGAGCGAAGCCTTGCGCGGGCGGCTGGAGTCGATCTTCCAGGAATGGCGTGCCCCGTTTGCCTCGTGCATCGCCGAGGCCCAAACCATCGGTGAAATCGACGCGACGTTCGATCCGACGGATCTGGCTGAATTTCTGTTGGCCTCTTGGGAGGGTGCAATTCTGCGTATGAGGGTTGAACGCGGCCCCGCCGCGCTCGATCGCTTTAAGAACATTGTCTTCCGAACCGTCTTCAAGGAGCAACCATGACCGTACTCTCCGACGTTGCACTGCCCCAGATAAACGTTCTGGATTCCACAATGGCCTACCGTGAGGCCGGAGATCCCGAAGCCCCCGTCGCGCTCTTTCTGCACGGGAACCCTACGTCGTCGTATATATGGCGAAATGTCCTACCGTCGATTGCGCCGGTGGCCCATTGCATGGCACCAGATTTGATCGGGTTCGGACAGTCGGGAAAGCCAGACATCGAGTATCGGTTTGCCGATCATGTCCGCTACCTCGATGCGTTCCTAGATCGCGCCGGAATTTCATCGGCGTTCATCGTCGCACAAGACTGGGGCACTGCGCTGGCATTCCACCTGGCAGCGCGTAAACCGGAGTTTGTCCGCGGGCTTGCGTTTATGGAGTTCATCCGGCCAATGCCCGCCTGGACGGATTTCCATGAGGATGCAATCGAAACTTTTCAACAGTTCAGGACCCCCGGGCTGGGCGAACAGATGATTCTCGAAGGCAACGCATTCGTGGAGGGAGTTCTTCCCTCAGCTACCGTGCGGAAGTTGACGGACGAGGAAATGGCTGTTTACAGAGCGCCCTTTCCGACTCCCGAGTCACGTCGACCCACCTGGCGATTCCCGAACGAGATCCCGATCGCGGGAGAACCGGCCGATGTGTATTCAACCATGGAGAATGCGCATCGAGCTCTCGCGCGGTCGTCATACCCAAAACTGCTTTTCGCGGGAAACCCAGGAGCTCTGATATCGCCGGCCGTCGCTGATAGCTTTGCGAAGGGACTGAAGAACTGCCGATTGGTTCAGCTCAGTTCCGGGCTTCACTACCTACAGGAAGACCATCCCGATGTGATCGGCGCCAATGTCAAAGAATGGCTCGTCGAAGTAGGAATTGGTTCCGGCCCAAAACAGAACCTGACATTGTAGATATCGCGTTCGGCGACTCGTGACCGCAAATCTACCCAACCCCATCCCATCTGTCGCGACAGATGGGATGGGGAGTGTTGGCGAAGCGAGCTTCAATGCTCATAGCGATTCACGTGATGGCGAAGCCTCTACGAGCAACAACCTATCGAGAAGGATGCATACCGCGGAATCACGACCGTCTGCATTCTTCCGTAACCGCACAGAGTCGTTGCGTGAAACGAAAAGATCAGACGAGCGCAAAGATCAGACGAGCGCCTTGGTGTCCATCATTGCGATCGTGACGCCGGCGGCGGCGAAATTGGCCAGATCGGCGACCGCGGCTTGTCCCTCCGGAGACGCCAGCGCGGCGGCGATCGCATCGACCGAATCAAAGTACAGTTCGGCGAAGAAGTGATACGGTTGTTCGATCTCACCCGGCGTCGCGACGTTACCGCTGCTAACGATGTAGGATCGAAGGCCGGGCATCTTTTTGGCCAACGGCGCGTGCGTCGAAAAATAGTAACTGTCGAACGCGGCGGCGTCCGCCGGAGTGCTGTACAGGACGACGAGGCGCGCTCCGGCGGCGGCGGCACTTGGTGTCGACATTCGATGGTACCTCCAAAACAGGTGCTCTTGCAGCAATCGCGGCGTCCGCCGCGCCCTCGAAATCAGCGATTGACGACGCTGTCGTACGCGGCGCTGCGTAGGTCTGCGTTCGCGGCGGTCGACCTTCCTATCTGCGCAAGCGATTCCGATTCGTCCTTGTGATAGCGCCTGGCGTCCTGCCTAAAGCAGCGCCCGCGTCTTCACGTCGACATAGGCCTCGAGCAAGGCGATGCTCAGCTCGCGCGCCGGCACATCGATCACGCCGATGCCGCGTCCGCGCAGGAGGCTGACGGCGCGCGCCCGCTCCGCGTCGAGCGCTGTCGCGACGCTGGCTCGATACACGTCTTGGACGTTGGCGGGTTCGCGTTCGCGCGCGTCGGTAAGCGCGGCGTCGTTCATCAACACGACGAGCACGAGATGGTGCGGCGCCAGCAGCGCCAGCGACGCGAGGACGGCGCTCGAAGCAATCGGATCGAACAGATCGGTAAAGATCACAATCAAACTGCGCTTGCGGTAGCGGCGCCTCAATTCCAGCGCGGCGCGTTCGTAATCGGATTCTTCGAAGCGCGGTTCGAGATCGCTCAGTGCCTCGGTCAAGGCCGCCGCATGCTGCGCCCCCGCACCCGGCGCGATCGAGGCGAGCGTCGTGCCGGCAAACGCGTGAAATCCCACACGATCGGCGGCGATCCGCGCCAGCGACGCGATTGCGAGCGCCGCGGAGACCGAGTAATCGAGCTTTCGGCGGTCGCCCAAACGCGGGCTCATCAGCCGGCCCGCGTCGAGTGCGATGACGATCTGCTGGCTGCGTTCAACTTCGTATTGCGCGACCATGATTTTGCCGCGCCGCGCGGTCGCGTTCCAATCGATCGCGCGGAACGGATCGCCGCTGGTGTACTCGCGTAAGCTCTCGAATTCAGTACCGCTGCCGCGCCGGCGCACCCGGCGCAGGCCCGCATCGATGAGCCGCGTACGCTGTGCGAGGTCGCCGCCGCGTTCGATTGCCGAGAGATCGGGCCGAACCCGCAGCGGGTCGACGGTGCCGACGCGCAAGCGCCGGCGCACCAAGCCCAGCGGCGACTCGAACCACGCGAAGCCGACGCCGGTCTGCGTACGGCCGCGTTCGCGCGGCAAGACGCCGATGCTGACCGTCGCGCTCGCCGCGCCGGCGACCGTCCCGGTCGCCGGCGCCGGATCCACCGCGACGCGCTCGACGGGTGCCTCGAAGATCGCGAAACGCAGCGCGACGGGCGCGCGATTGACGATCGTGTATTCGAACGCCGTGCGGCGCGCCAGCGTGAGTTGGGCGGGAAGCAGGCGCGCGATCACAGGTGCGGCGCCAATCGAGCCGGCATCGGCGGCCAGCGCCGCGAGCGCGATGATCGCCGCAGCTCCGACAACAACCGGCCAGGGCAGGACGATCGTACAGGCTCCCGCGACCAGCGCGAGCCCAACGAGCGCGGCGATACCGCGCGGTCCGATCCAGATTGGCGGCCGCGCATTCATTCGCGCGGCGCGGGCACCGCCGCGAGAATCCGCGCCACGATGGCATGCCCATCGATGCCGTCGAGTTCGGCCTCGGGCCGCGCGATGAGGCGATGCTCGAGGACCAACGGCGCCACGCTCTTGACGTCGTCCGGTGTCGCGAAAGGCCGCCCGTCGATGGCCGCCGCCGCCTGCGTCGCGCGCACAAGCGCGAGCCCGGCGCGCGGGCTCGCGCCGAGCGCAACGTCGACGGCAGCGCGGGTTGCCGCGACGATGGCGTACACGTACGCTTGCAGCGATTCGGCCAGGAACACCGCGCGCACGTCGGCCTGGGCGGCACGGACATCCGCCGCACTCGCGACCGCCGTCACGCCGGCGGCATCGAGGTCGCGCGCGTCGAATCCGCCGACCGCGCGAGCGATGAGTTCGCGCTCCTGGAGAGCCGACGGGTAGGCCGTGCGGCCGCGCACCAGAAAGCGGTCGAGCTGGGCTTCCGGCAAGGGATACGTGCCTTCGTATTCGACCGGGTTCTGCGTCGCGCACACCATGAACGGCGCCGGCAGCGCCTGCGGCTCACCGTCGATCGTCACCTGACGTTCCTCCATTGCTTCGAGCAGCGCCGACTGCGTCTTGGGCGGCGTTCGGTTGATCTCGTCGGCCAGCAGCAGGTTGGTGAACACCGGCCCGCGCCGCAGCGAAAAGGTCGCGTCGCGCGGGTCGAAGACGTTGGTTCCGACGATGTCGGACGGCATCAGGTCGGGCGTGAAGGCGATGCGCCGAAACTCCAACCCGAGCAGCCGCGCCAGCATGCGGACGAAAAGTGTCTTCGCCGTGCCGGGCACCCCTTCGACTAAAATGTGCCCTTCTGCGAGCAGCGCGACGAGCAGTGCAAAGACGAGTTGCTCGTTACCGACGACGACGCGTTCGAGTCCGGCCTGCAAACGCCGTGCGACGTCGGTCGCCGTTTCCGCCATGCGTATAATCCTTCCGTACGATGTAGGCGAGCTTGGCGCTCGCCAGGAGATCGGCGTCGGTTGCCAGCGGCGCATCGCGCGCCTGCACGAGCCGCTGAACGGCGTCGCCGTCGGGGCGGCCGGCACTGCGCTGCGCGAGCAGCTCGGGCGGCACGTCATCGTCGGCGTCCATGCTTCGTCCCGCGGCGGCAAGCGCAGTCCGCACGAGCACCGCCCGGGCAGCGGCCCGCGCGCCGGTGCGCTCGTAGAGTGCCGCCAGCGCGTCGACGAACTCGACGGACGTTGGTTCGCGGGCCGGCTGCAGACGCATCGGCGGCGCGCCCGGAAACGCGCTGGCCAGCAATCCCAGCAGCAGCGCGACGCCCCCGATACCGAGACTCACGCGGACCGGAAGCGGCAGCGCCCGGTACCATAGGCGGTCGACGAGCTCACCGTGCAGAGCGTCGTCGAAAGCGACCACCCCGCCGGCCCGGCGCGGCAGTCCGAGCAGGTACGCCAGGCGCGCGTTCTCGGCGCCCGCGATGTTGGCGTTGGTAAACGGGAGCGCATCGGCGACGGCGACGATCTCGCCGCGCCCGAGCTGATAGTCAACGACGATGTCGCCGTTCCCGTCAGCGAGCACGGACCGGCCGGCATGCTCGACGAGCAGCATGCGATCCGACCCGAGCGCCTGGAGCGAGCGGACCGCGTCGGCGTCCGGACCGGTCAGAGCACCGCGTGCCCCGACACCGGGCAGAAAGAACGGCAGCTCCAGCAGTCGATCCTCGCTATCGCCCAGCTTTCGGTTACGACCGAGATACACGAGGCGTCCGCCGGCGCGAACCCACGCGCCGAGCGCACCGATGTCGGCCGCCGTGCGGGCCGTGGGATCGGTCAATGCCGGCGGCGGCTGCGCCGAGATGAGCGTGTCGGTCCGGTCATCGAGCTCGATCGGCCGAAGCACGAAGCGCGTGGTCGCGATGCCTTCCCGCGCCAACAGCGTCGCCCAGGCATGGTAGCCTCCCGCGCGGTAATCGGTGCTGCCGTACGGCTGGCC
>Ga0302326_10026328_pt1 | contig 11758 bp, 11 predicted proteins | sample Palsa_T0_3_FD_202264 | JGI IMG/M metagenome (GOLD analysis project Ga0302326, IMG submission 202264) | Peat permafrost microbial communities from Stordalen Mire near Abisko, Sweden - Palsa_T0_3 | ecosystem: Environmental > Terrestrial > Soil > Palsa > Peat permafrost | place: Sweden: Abisko... | reverse complement strand
ATTATGAGCGATATGTGCCAGGGCGTCCCATTGCGTACCACACTGCAACGGCATAATTATCATGTCATCCGCTGCGCGCAGATGTTTATCAACTCCGCCGTAGAAGTAGTCTTCGTACGCTCCTGAGAGAAAATCCCCTCCGTCCCTAAACATCAGGTGAATGGGATTAAACCGCTGACCGCCCGGCCGCTGCGGGCCTGATGAGTCAAATGGGAGCGCCAACGAAAAGACTTTGCCTGCCGTTACCTCCGCCGCTGCTCGCGCCCGCATCTCGGAGGTAACAAAGTTCAGCGTCCCCAACTCGTCAGAATCACCCCAACGACCCCAGTTCTTATAGCGATCGGCTAAAGCAAGTACATCCTCGATTGTCGGCCCACCACCAGGATCACCTTCTGAGACGGTCATCTAGAACCCCACGGCGACAGCGCTACCGCGGTACTCAAGATTTCCCGCAGGTTGTTGGTTGAGCCGATGGGTTGCTACCAACGTATTAGCTAGGTCAGGTGGACAAGCTTTGTTCCAGCGGTGCTCGACACGGCAGCCGGACCTCGGCCCGCGACAAGTGGAGTCGACCAAATTCATGGCTGACCCTGCGTTGTCAAGGGCCCCTGCGTTGTCAAGGGCGCTGTCGTTCACAACTGAGCTAGTTCGCGTCGAACGCTTGGACTGCACAGAAGCTGTCCGGATGAATCCTCGACTCCATACTTAACCCCCACTGATCGTTACTCCGTTCGTGGCGGAAACCTGGACATTCTTACCGGTGAATACGTTGTGGAATTCACCGGCCTTCTGCGGTGTAAGAACGCCATTTTTGAGGGTGAGAAATGTCACAGTCGGGTCTAGGAGTCGGACATATGGGCCGCAAACCTTGCAAGGTTGTGCCAGATTCACTGGCGGGGAGAACCCTCCCGTACTCGTAACATCGGTATTCTTTAGCGCGTTATAGAGGGTCTTGTTGGTCACCTGCTTCAGGCCTGAAGCGACGTCCTTGAAGATCTGAACGTCGATCCAATTTGCGAATGTTTGGTCAGACATCTGAGCAAGGCCCGCGGACCCAAAGTACTTCTTCAGGTCAGCTCGATATTGCTTGGCCGCAGGAATATTCTCAGTCGGCTGAGCCCCGGTTCCAACAACCGTAAGACCGTTCCCAGACGACCCGAGAGCAGAAATGTTGCTTGGTGTCAGTGTGAATGTCCCGGTGGCCACGGGAATAGAAGGATCCGCGGCGCGGACCGCCTGCACAAGTGACACTTCCGAGGCGCCCAGCCCGAACGCAACCAGGCCGTCTGCACCTCCGGCCAGCGCACTGGCCACCGCCGGCGCGAAGTCCGATGTCGACAGCGGCACGCCGACCACATTTCCGACGGAAACCTTGGCAATCTTCGCTCCCTCTTCGAATGCGCTCACGAGTTGTGAATCCACCGGTCCGAGCCCCGTTGGATAGATGATGCTTACTTTTTTGGCGCCTTGGGCTGCGAGCGCTTCGGGCATGCCGACGAAGGCTGCTTGCGGTCCACCGGTCGTGTCGAACCACAAGGGGTCCTCTAACGCTTCTGCGACGAGAATCGCTGATCCGATCTCCGGAATTTTTGCGTTGTTGAGCAGTGCGTCTGTTGCTGTCTGGCTAGATTCAGTGTCTCCGATCACGACCACCGCACCGGCCGAAATTGCCTGCTCAGTGCACTCTCCCCCGAGGCTCGGGTTTTCTTGCGTGTCGCAGTTGATCGCCTTTACATGGTGTCCGTTGATGCCACCCGAGGCATTAATCGCGTCAATTCCTGCGAGGATCGAATCAGGTATCCCAGTTAGGTTGTTGCCGGGCCCGGTCCAGTCCCCAATGAGGAAGACGGTAATTGGCTTGGGCGTCGCCGCGCTTGCCCCAACAGTCCATCCCGGGATGTAGCCGACCAGGGCCGCGATCGCCATCGCCGTAATCAATCCCGCCCTGAGCCTGTACCGCTTTTCGCTGAAATGCCTCTGATGCATCGAAAGTTCCCCCCGTTTGTTCGAATTCGGCTCTGACTTCGCCAGAATGACGCCTTCCATTGCCAGGCAGGCAAAGGCGCAGCTCGTGTGCGAGACGGTAGTTATACCTCTGTTGGTATGCCTTGTCAATTAAGTCAGCCTCATTAACAATTATTGAGCTGTGTGAAGAATCTGAGGGGCGGACACGAATCTGAGCCCGGCACCGGAGAAGTTCGCCGCGTGAGCAGGCGGTGATAAATCCGTGGCACCCTTGCTGGTCTGTCCCCCGACAGACGTTGGCGATTGCGACGCACATCTCGGCGCTCGCCTCGGTCGCGACCCGCTTGCGTTCCAGCCCCGGCGATCATCGAGGATCTCGACTCTACCGACCGACTGCGACCCGGCTACGCCGCAGGCATTCGCAGAAATGCGTCCAGGACGCATCTCCGGCTCACTCCAGGAACTATTTCCTCTGACCCGCGGAGAACTCGGTTTCGAGTTCGGGTGTATCGAAGTCCACTGGCCAGCCCGGGTCGCGCTCGAAGTAAAATCTTGTCGGCGGATCTTCGGTCCCAGCTCCGTGGATGCTGCCAATATCGAAGAAGACGGCCGTCTCCGGGTCATAGTTGGAGTACTTGTAGGGCGTGTTGCCCGGCAGGATCAGTAAATCCGCGGTGCCCAGAGTCCATGACTGCCCAGCCGCCGCAAACTCAGTTGAGCCACTCAGCCCGACGAAGATTAGGTCACGAGAGGTACCGTGCCACGGGCAGCTTTGGCCAGAGGGCTGTATGCAGGTGTGGCCTTTCATTACCTCGGACGTTACGTAAGGGGCCTGCCCGCGATGCATACCCCATCTTTCGGCGAGCGGCACCCCCCAGGTAATCGCCCGCTTATATTCCTCCCACCTCAGGTACTCCACGTTGGGGAATTCCCCTGTCAGCTTCTGAGGGAGTCGTCCAGAGATGCGGGCAACCAGTGAGTGCGAGAACGTGTAGTTGCTCAGATGGTGCGGGGTCCCCGAGCAGAGGCGCAGAACGTCACGCGGGCCGAGCGTAAAGGCTCGATCGTCTTCCAGCACGACCTCGATGCACCCCTCAATCCCGACGTACGTGTTCTCGCACTCGCCCGCCACTGGGATGCCGAAGTGGCACGGAGGTACCGTGATTGTTCTAGCGCTAAGACGCTCTGTCTCCACCGAGGGATACTGACCGTGGCCGGACGTCCACAAACCCCCTTCCCCATCGACCCACTCCATGTGTCGCCGGTACTCGCTCCACGTCTCGAGTACTGGAAAGACGGGGCCAACTTCACTCATCGATGTCTCGTGTTCTCTTGGTAACCCACACCATGGCCTGTAAAGACTCGGGTGTGACCCTCGACGGGCTTGGTCTGGTCAAACGAACCCTCTAGTCACTCAGCCACTCCGAATCGCCGGCCGCCCAACGAGAACGAGATGGATCCAAGAGGTAATCAAGATCCCTATGAGAGCTCCAAGCCAAGGTCTCCAGCTCTAGCGGATCCAAATAGATGCTACGGCCCCCCACCAAATCCTCCACAAGTAGCTGCGGTCCGCATTGCGAATCGCTGCGCGTAACACGCACCCAAGCAAACTCACTTCTGAGTTGAAACTCTTCATTCTCTGTGGGATTCATAGGTATTTCGCTTCTACAGCAAGAACGGCATCGCTGCCAATGGCTGGTCGTTGTTAATCAGCACAACCTTCTTCGAACGAATCTGGTACCGATCTGACGTCGATCCGGGGAGAAGCCCATACTCGGTAAAACCCATCCAATATCTTACCGAACCTTGTTGGGACTCTCCTACGATCATGTTGACCGTGGCAAGTAACTCGCCCGATTCTTCCGTGTCTGGGCTCACCCGGAGGTTGGACAGAATGTGACGTATCTGCGGCTCTGGAATCCGAGACGGCATCAGGCCCGACTCAAAACGGTGGACCCTGATTTCCAGGGATGCCCGATCGTCATAAATAACCGAAACCTCCTTATCGGGATCCACTCCTTCCCCATTTGCGGGAATCCAATAGTGGCCATCCTCTGCCCACAGGGCAAGCCACTCACGGTAGCGCTGCCTATCAAGCAAGTCAGCTTCGAACGTTAAGAACTGTTCGATGGCTAGTATCAGCTCCGTTACCACGGCAATACTCCGTCCATTCCCCAGCGAACCAACTCTTCCTAGACTTGCCTCTCGACGTGAGGGGCTCAGCTATCCATAAGAGTCACGTACGCATTCCAAAAGTTTCTCAAAGGCGATTCGCTCAACAGGGATCCCACCGAATAGCCTTCGTCGTCAGACCGATCCTGACCAAAACCCCGCTCGAGAATGGCCGAGAAGTCGCCCTCCCCGGAGTACCCCCGCTGGTTTCGCTCAAGGACCTCATGGTCATCCGTCATGACCGCTCCCGCTGGCCCTTCTGCCAACTGGTGGCGACGTAACCGCTCATTGTTCACTGCGTCACTCGCCCCATCGAGGAAAGCTGGAAACTGATAGACGGTGCTTTCATTGACTGAAACTGGCAAGATGAACCGTATGTCCTGCATAACGAATGCAAGATTCGGGAACACCAACAAATGAGGCGGGCCACCCACGAGCAGTTTCTTTGCGTACTCTACTCCGAGTCGGGCTTCTAGAGCCGAAACTAAATCCGGAAAGTCCTGTTCGGACCTCGCCACTGAACCAGCCGAGTACTGTGAATGTCCGGACGCTAGGTTAACTGGACTGAAATCCAATTCGGAATGCCCTCCTTCGAAGCACCGCACAAAAGCTGGCCCCTCCGAATTTAGTTTTGCTGCCCAATCAGCCTTTCCCTTGTCGAGGCTATAGGTCACCTGGTGTACAAAGGTGGCGTGATAACGATCAACCTGATTCTCCGAGAACAGTTTCCAATTCGCCCGGACATTCATCTTGTGAGACCCGGCAGATAGGCGAACGGTACCCTCTGGTGCCAGATCCATAAACCGATCAATGGCGGCGACAGTACCACTGAGGAATTCCTTAAGCGTAGGACCCTCTGGAGCCAAACTAGCGAATACAAGACCCCGATAGCTGTCCACCCGTTCGGCCGGTTCAAGTCCCGATAGCGCTTCGAGAGCCTCGCTGCTGTATCCCCCTGTTCCGCGCCTATAGGTAACCCCCACAAGGTGCCCGTCGTTGCCGTAGGTCCAGCCATGGTATGGGCAACGGAATACTTTGGCGTTTCCACAAGGCGCCTGGCAAACGAGATTGGCTCGATGGATGCATCGATTTTTCAGGACTCGGAGGATATCATCTTCCCCTCTGGTCAGGATTACCTCCTGGCGACCAACCTTTCGGCGGACATAGTCCCCAACCGCTGGGACTTCACTGGCATGGCCGACATAGATCCACACCTTGGACCAAATTTTCTCAAACTCCAGTTCAAAGATATCGGCGTCTGTGTAGACACGCCCATTCACGCGGACAGGGCCGACGAGTGATGAAAACATACCGAGACCTCCTCAATCTGTACCCAAGTACGTTGTTCCTTCGGACTGCGAACTGCGCGCACACCCTAAGCTTGTTACACAAGGTCCCCAAGTGGTGGAGAGTGCGTCATCACGGTCGTCGCCTAATAGCGATCCTCACTCTGCATATTGGCCCCTTGGATTATTGGCCCCTTGGAATCGAAAATGGCCTCGTGCCCGCGGTAGGAACCCTTTGTTCCCGCAGAAATAGCCTTGACCCAATTAGGGTTTGAGCTCCTGGACGACCTGTTTAGGCTTTCCCCGAGTTAACAAGACAACGGACGGACTGTCAAGCACGGCCGCTTGCACGCTGCGCTACCCGGCCGAACGGATTCGTCCCGCCCCGAGCGGATCCCTCCCACCCAAGTGAGGTTGCTTTTGAGATAACGAGGAGACGTCCTACCAGGAAGCGGGACGTCAGTCGATCAGAATCCAGAACCGTCTCGCTCGATTGGTCCCAGGTAATTCTTCTCGATTTCATCCATATTGTCTCTCAAATGATTTGCCGTTCCACTCATTACAATTCGTCCGCCCCCTAAAACGTAACCACGGTCCACCACCGAAAGAGCCCGCCGAACATGCTGCTCGACGAGAAGTACCCCCGTACCTCGCGACATGACTGTCGTTTTGAGGCCATCGAGCAAGCGCCCAACGGCCAACGGTGCCAAACCCAATGACAACTCGTCAATCAGGAGGAACTTGGGTTCGCATCCAAGTGCCCTGGCCAGCGAGAGCATCTGTTGTTGGCCCCCAGAGAGCAACCCAGCTGGTCGGCGGAGATGGTCACCAAGTTCAGGAAAGATGCTCAGCAACGTATCCGGTTTCCGACCCGACATACGAAGATTCTCTTCAACGGTCAAGGACCGGAAGACCGATCTCTCCTCCGGAACAAGAACAATTCCACTTCGCGCTCGGCGCTCGAGCTTGCGTGGTAACTGTTTTCCGTCGAGGAGGATCGTACCCTCCAAGACCGGAATTCGGCCTGCGATGCAATGCAATAGAGTCGACTTTCCAACTCCATTCGCGCCTGACAGCGCAACCAACTCCCCTGACTCAACCGACAGCGAAATGCCCTGGACTACAGCCCGATGGTTATGGCCCGCACAAACATCCACCAGGGAGAGCACATGGGCCGTCACTTGGGATCGTCCACGGTGACGCCGAGATACGACTCCACTACCCCTGGATCGTGACGGATTTCCTCGGGAGTGCCTGAAGCGATCACCCTTCCAAAATCCATCGCAATCACTCTCTCGCACAGAGAGAGCACCAGTGCCACATCGTGTTCAATTAAGAGTATGCCGATGCCGTACTCCCGCGCCGCGCGCCTGAGAAACTCCGTAAGGGAAGCGCGCTCACTTGCACTCAACCCAGCAGCCGGCTCGTCTAGGAGCAAATACTTCGGGTTTGTCGCCAAGGCTCGACAGACACCGACCAAGCTGCGTTTACCATATGGCAACTCAGTCGGGAAGCGCTTTAGCTCTTTTCCTAATCCGAAACTCTGCAGAGCGTCCAGACAGACCGGGGGCGCTTGTATGCCTCCACCTCGGTCAAGGGCGCCTTTCCACCAGGCCAGAGTGGACTTGTGACACTCCGCAGCGGCGCGAATGTTGTCGGCCAATGTCATGTCATCAAACAGTTCGACACCTTGGAAGGTTCTCGCAAGTCCTGCCTTGGCGCGTCTGGAGGGGTCAGCACCGTCCAAAGTTGAATTACCCAACGATACGCTGCCTTCATCATGTCGGGTCAAACCACTGACAACGTCTATAAAAGTTGTTTTACCCGCACCATTGGGGCCGATCATCCCCACTATCTCTCCCTGCGCAAGGGTCATGGTCACTGCTTCGAGCGCGGCAATCCCACCAAATCTGACCGATATATGCTCTACAGAGAGGCATTGCTCCACGTCGGCGAGCTTTAAGCCGCTCCGATCCGGAGTCGTCCCGGCTTGCACGTCGGGTACCAGCTCGAAATCGGATGGTCGATCTCGGACCGGCCACCTAGAGCGAAATTGCTGGATGTTCAGGCTGATAACCCCGCTCGGCGCGACGATGACGTTAACGACAACCACGGCGCCAGCTATCAACCCAACCAAGTCGTAGTTCAGCCCCGTGTATTCCGTAATCAGGTACGTAAGCAATCCTGCTGTCGCTATGAGAGATCCGTTTATCGCGCCTGAAATGTACCCGATGCCTCCAATCGCGATAAGGACGATCGCGTTTATTGATACGTCCGTGCTGTATCCCGAGAAGTTCACCATTGGCCCGCTGAAGGCAAAGAGCATTCCTCCGGCAGCTGCAAGCATCGCGGCGACGCAGAGGGCTGAAGCTTTAGAAGCTTGTACATTTATACCGATCGCGCTGGCAGCTCGTTCATTAGCCCTGACAGCTAGCCACCGGCGGGCTATGAATGAGCGCCGCATCTGCGCCACCGCCAGACACCCGAGCGCCAAGACGATCACAGAGAGTACGGCGTATCGATTTGGGTGGACAAGCGCATCGATGGAATAACCAAAAAACTCAGGAGACCGAGTCGTTATTCCGTTCGATTGCCCAGTCACTGCTGGATTATTCAATAGAGCTTCGTTTATGACGAACCCCAGCGCTAACGTTGAGATCGCAAGATTCATGCCCCGAGCTCCGAAGGCGGGCACACCCACGGCTAGTCCTACCGGGATCACTCCGAGGATGACCACCGGTATAACAAGCAAGATTGGAAGGCCAAGTCCACCGGATAGCTCTCCGGCGGCCAAAGCGGCGACACCGGCAATGGCGAACTGGCCCAATGAGATCTGACCGGCGTAACCAGTGATGACCACTATCGAGACAAATATAAGGCCGGCAGCTGCCGACGTTGCGACTGCCGTTTGCCATGAATCCGGGATGAGGTCAACTGCGACGCAGGCGGCAACCACGACAGGAAGCACGAACGCCAACCGCATTCGACCGTCTCCCACGGCTGGAAGCCGCGCCATCACCTCCTCTCGGGTTGGCAGGCTTCGTCCGCGCTTTAGAAGTGCAACGATGATCACAATCAGGGCGAAAGAGTCCTCCAGCCCAGCCCTCGGGAGATAGTTATTGAACTCCGATTCCAGCACCCCGATTAAGAGTCCCGTTACGAGCGCAACAGGGAAGGAGGTGAATCGCGCAGCAAGGGCCGCTGCCAGTGCCGGGAGGAGCAGTGTTTCAAGCTCGACGGTGGTTAATCCCAAGGTGCTGGCCAAAAGGATCCCAGCTAGCCCGGCCAAGGCGCCCCCAAGCATCCAATTTGCTATTGAAATTTGGTCGGCGGAATGGCCGAGCCCGCGCACAATAACGTCGTTCTCTCCGACCGCTCTTGTGTAGAAGCCGAACGAAGTCCACCGCATTACTGCCACGAGGACTGCCGCGAGTGTTACCGCGATTGCTAGCAAATAGACATTGCTCAATGGAAACGACAGGCTGCCAATATGCAAATACGATCCAGGAAGGACCGCGGGAGCTAAAAGGACATTATTGCCGGCTATGAGGATGGTGGCGTTCTCGATTACAAGGTACGCACCGAGGACACTGACAAGCCGGATGAGGTCTGTAGCGTGGCTTAATGGACGTAAGACCAGCACATATACCGCTGCGCCTGCCAGAGCGGCCGCGCATACGCCCAGAACCGCTGCCACCGGCAGTACGACCCCGACGCGGTGGAGACCGTAAAATGTGTATGCACCTACGGAAGCTAACCCGGTTTGAGCGAAGTTAATCACGCGCGAGCCGCGGTAAATCACAACGATACCCATCGCGGTAATCGCGTAGGCAGCTCCCGCCCCGAGGCCTAATAGCATGAATTCCACAAAAGTCACTACGCACTCCACCTTCTGCTGCCGTACTGGCTCCTGAGCTCCCGCGAATCCTGGTCAGGGTTAGATTTGCCCTCCCCAAGAGCGCCTAGGACCTTCTCAGCGGGAGTTGCCCCACCACGCACTGTCATTGGAGCCAAGACGAGCTATAGCAAAATACGGTTTGTCATGGCGAGGCGATTAGCTTTCCGTCTTCACGGAGTGCCCAACGGCCCGATCCCAATTTTCAACTTTTGCAAAGCGCCCCCCATTGAACTTTTCGGTTCCGATCGACTCACTGTTGGCCCGGGAACGGATTGCGACATCGAGCGAGAGATGTGATGCCCGGGTCACGTAAGGCAGCGCGGATATGCCCGAGACCATAAATCCCAGGGTTCTCATGACACTCGCTCTCTTTTGTCCGAGACCGATACTGCCATCGCGGAAGCCCACCCTTTTGCCAGCTCCTCAAAGTACGTAACGGCCCCAGGATCCATCAAGGCCTGCCGACTCAGGACTTCGTCTGCAGATTTGCCCTCCAATATCAGTTTCACTGGAACCTCAAGCCTCTTCCCCGACCAGGTTCTTGGAATGGCGGGCACGACCTCAATTCGGTCTGGAATGTGACGAGGGGAGATCTCCCGCCGCAGGCGGGTGACTATTTGATCCGCGAGAGCCTGATCAAATTCTGTATGTCGAGCAACTACTAGAAAGAGAATCAATGTTCCCAGACTGGTGTGGTCCGCGACGTGCACTATCAAGCTGTCTTCGATTTCCGGGAAGTCCTCAATAACAGAGTAGAAGTCACTCGTGCCCAAACGGACTCCCCCGCGGTTCAGAGTTGAATCGCTCCGTCCGGAAATCTCGCAGCTCCCATCCGGATGGATCGTCGTCCAATCACCATGAGTCCAAACTCCGACATATTGCTCAAAGTAAGAAGCTGAATATTTCCCGCCGTCTTGGTCCCCCCAGAATCCGACGGGCATCGAAGGCATGGGTTTCGTCACCACCAGCTCGCCTTCTTCGTCTATGAGTTCCTGCCCCTGAAGGTCGAACGAGCTGACTGCACATCCGAGATACCGACAACTGATCTGACCGGCGCGTACTTCAGTAAGTGGTGATCCTCCGACGAAGGCTGAACACACGTCCGTTCCGCCAGAAATTGATGAAAGGAGCAGATCGGACCCAACGGCTTCGTACACCCATTCAAACCCTTCCGCTGGAAGAGGTGCACCGGTGGAACCGACGATCTTCAGAGCCGACAGATCAGTAACGCTTTTCGGCTGCAGGCCTTCCTTTCGGCATGCCATGATGAACGACGCTGACGTACCAAATACAGTCACGCCCATGTCGCCCGCCATTCTCCAGAGTTGATCTAGTCCTCCAGAGATGGGGTCACCATCCCATAACACGATCGGTGAACCAACCAAGAGCCCCGATACCAGAATATTCCACATCGTCCAGCCGGTAGTCGAGAACCAAAAGAACCGATCGTCAGGCGTTAGGTCAAGATAGAGACCGAGTAGCTTCATATGCTCTACAACAATGCCGCCATGAGAGTGGACGATCGGCTTGGGTAGGCCGGTGGTACCTGACGAGAATAAGATATACAACGGATGATCGAATGGTACAAACTCAAAAGCTAGTTCGGAGTGTTGCGTGCTGTTGAGAAACTCCGACCAGCTCTCAGTGCCAGGCACATAACAGGGATCGTCCCCAACCAAAGACACAAGAATGGTCCTTTTAACGGTTGGAAGCCCAGCGATCAGTTCGGGGATGCTCGATATTCGATCAATTATCCGATCCCCGTATGTGTAGCCATCTACAACAAACAGGATTGATGGTTCAATCTGTCTGAAGCGATCAAGCACGGCTCTCGTCCCGAATTCGGGTGCACACGAGGACCAGATTGCTCCGATACTCACGGTCGCTAGCATCGCAACCAACGTCTCCGCGATGTTGGGTAGATATGCGGCGACTCGATCGCCCTTCTTGACGCCAAGTTTCAGTAATGCCGATTGGCACCGAGATACTTCTGACCGAAGTTGACCGGCAGACATCGCGATCATCCCTCGGCTTTGTGAAAGAGACCACACGACAACTTTCTCGGCGTCGGCCGAGGGCAAACAGAGAGCTTGATCCGCGTAATTCAGTGTGGCGTCCGGAAACCATGCCGCGCCCGGCATGTGATGATCGCCAAGGACGCGGCTCGGCCGGTCACGAAATCGGACACCGAACTCATCCGCGACCTCTGCCCAGAATTCCTCAAGATGGTCGACCGACCAACGCCAAGCCTCTTCGTGGTCGTCAAATGAGACACCGTGGTGTTTTTCCACTCGAGTCAGAAACCGGCCCAGCCGAGAACGCTTTCGGGAATCTTCTGCAGGTGTCCACAGTGCCGTGAGGTTGCTTTCGCGGACCAAGCGCGTCCGAGCATTAGGCATCAGAACGTTATGTTCTCAACTGTCAAGCACCTCGCGGT
>Ga0302326_10026327_pt1 | contig 11758 bp, 7 predicted proteins | sample Palsa_T0_3_FD_202264 | JGI IMG/M metagenome (GOLD analysis project Ga0302326, IMG submission 202264) | Peat permafrost microbial communities from Stordalen Mire near Abisko, Sweden - Palsa_T0_3 | ecosystem: Environmental > Terrestrial > Soil > Palsa > Peat permafrost | place: Sweden: Abisko... | reverse complement strand
AATCGCAGTGGGACGCGGATCTGGACCGGATGGCTGCCTGCCATATTCACCTGGTGCGCGTGGCTGAGTTCGCGTGGAGCGCCATGGAGCCCGAGCAGGGAAAGTATGACTTTGCGTGGCTCGACCACGCTATCGAGAAGGCAGCGCAACATCACATCGTGGTCGTGCTGGGTACTCCCACGGCTGCTCCTCCCGCGTGGCTCACCACGCAATATCCAGAGACCTTGCGGGTGGACGAAGACGGCAGGCGCGCCGAGCATGGCAACCGGCAGCAGTTTTCCTTCACCGACCCAAAGTATCGCGAGCTGGCCCGCGGTATCGCCACGCAGATGGCGACCCGCTATGGACATAACCCCAACGTAGTGGGCTGGCAACTGGATAACGAGTATGCCGAGCCTGATTTTGGCCCCTCGGCACAGACCCAGTTTCACGCATGGCTCAGGAAAAAGTACGGAACCAATGCCGAGCTCAACCGGCGTTGGACCACCACCTATTGGAGTCAAACCTACGACAACTTCGATGAGATCCCGGTGCAGGCGAGCAAAGAAAATCCTGCGCTGGAGCTCGACTGGAAGCATTTCGTCAGCGACACGTGGATGAGCTACTCGCAAAACCAGATCGACGCCATCCGGCCGCACGCCGACCCGCGGCAGTTCATCACCACCAACTCCATGGGCTGGTTCGATGGTTTTGACCACTACACCGTCTATAGCAACCTTGACATCGCATCCTGGGACGACTACATCGGACAGCCCATCTACGACCCCGCGCTCAATGGCGCCACGCACGACCTGGATCGCGGTTTCAAGCACAAGAATTTTTGGGTGATGGAGACTGAACCGGCGTTCGTGAACTGGAGAACAACGAATAACCCGCTCGATAAAGGCCAGGTTCGCGAGATGGCATGGCAGGCAGTGGGCCACGGAGCGGATGCGGTCGAATACTGGCAGTGGCGCAGTGCGCTCAATGGCCAGGAGCAGTACCACGGCACACTGGTCGGGCCAGACGGATTGCCCGTCCCCGCTTACGCTGAGGTTCAGCAGATCGGGGCGGAGTTCGAGAAGGCCGGCGCGGCTCTGTCGGGCACCACTCCCCATTCTCAAGCCGCGATTGTGGAGAACTACGACAGCCGCTGGGCCATCGATTTTCAGCGCCACGCCGCCGCCTTCGACCCGCTGGAGGAGTTGGTTAGTTTTTATCGGCCGCTCCGGGAGATGACCCAGGCGGTCGACGTGGTGGCCCCCGACGCGCCGCTGGACGAGTACAAGCTGGTGGAAGCGCCCGCACTGAACCTGCTGTCGCCAGCGGTCGCGCAGCACTTGATCGATTATGTCAATCATGGCGGCCATCTGGTGCTCGGCCCGCGCAGCGGCATGAAAGACAGCTACGACGCGCTTTATCCCGATCGCCAACCAGGGCCGTTGGCCCGCTTGCTTGGCGCCCACGTGGAGCAATTTTATGCACTGGAAAATCCGCTGCCGGTCAGCGGAGAGATCGGATCAGGTACGTCCCACGTGTGGGCGGAGTTCCTCACCCCCAGCGATGCCGAGACCCAGGTGGTGATGCGCTATGGAGCCGGCAATGGCTGGCTCGACGGACAACCGGCTGTGGTGACGCGCAAGGTTGGTAACGGCAGCATCACCTATGTGGGAGGCTGGTTTGACGACGGATTGATGAGCAAATTGACAGCGTCATGGATACAGATGAGCCAGATCCAGCCGATTCTTCCCAACGTCCCCGAGGGCGTGGAAGTCTGCCGGCGGACAGGGATCGGGAAATCCGTGCTGATTATCATCAATCACACGGCCGCCGGCCAGTCGATCGGGTTGCCGTCTGCCATGAAAGATCTCTTGTCGAATAGCCCAACGCCGGCCTCGCAAATTGCCTTGCCGCCGCATGGAGTGGCAGTCCTGGAATAACTAGCGCTTGTTCACGGCGAGCCACGGCATGCCGCGGTACGAGTCCGCCACCACCCAGGCGCCGGCCGTCAGCGCCGCAGAGACGACGGTCTCGCTCCATTGGTAGGCGTCCCTGGAGCCTGCCGCCATGATGGGTACCCACACCAGCAGCGTGAAGATGCCGATCTCGAGCGCCGAGAGCGCGGCTGCCAGCCGTGCATACACCCCGATAAGCACCGCCACGCCCGCCGCAATGAGCGCACCGCCGGTGAAATACGCCCAGAATTCATGCCATGGCAGCCAGCCAGGCACAAGCGAAGCGGTATTTTTGAGATAGGTGAAATGGGCCACGCCGAAGGGGATCAGGGCCACGCCGTAGAGCGCCCTGGCGATGCGCAGCCCCTTGTCGCCGGTGGCGAAACCGAGGCGTTGCTTGTCCCCGTCAGCCGCGAACCAGGCATACAGTACCCAGGCGCCCGCCACCATCACCGCGGTCTCACATCCCGGCCAGTAAGTCTCCACACCGGGCGCGAGGAAGATGTACGGAACTCTGGACAGCAGCAACCAAAGCAGAAGACACGCGAGCAGCACGCGCGCCGCAGGCGCAGCTGCGCGCTGCCAGAGCAGGCCTGTGCCAGATGCCAGCGAGATGAACCCGCAGAAATAGACCAGTACCTCGCGCGCGGGCACACCTTTGGGGACCGGCTCCCATACCGGGGAGAAATCGCCTTTGATCAGGCACAGGATTCCGAGGGCGATCATGGTCGCCGCAAAGAACGCATGACCCGCGCTCGCGATGCGCATCGCCCTATCCTCCAGTGCTACTCGGCCTTCCCCACGGACCGTTCCTTGTATATCTTCTGGAAGAGGTAGAAGGCCTGCTTCTTCTGGCCATCCTCGGCGATCAGCCCTTTGCGGTTGAACCCGTCCTGCAACTTGGGAATGTTGCGTCCGGGAGAGCGAAAGTCCATCAGGACCCAGGGAACGAGACCGCGCACCTGGGGAATTTTGTCGATCATGACGAACTGGTGCTCGTACACGTTCACCTGTTGCTCCTCGGCCCAGCGCTGGTCTTTGCCGCCATGGTTGCCCTGCTTGGCTTCCGCCCCGAACTCCGAGATGAGGATCGGTTTCTGCGGAAGCACCCAGTGAACATTGTCGGCATCTTCAGGACGCATCTCGTACCAGCCAACGTATTCGTTCTGGCCAACCACATCCAGCGCATTTACCAAAGGGTCATCCTGTACTATTTCGTTGCCCTTGGGGTGAGGACCGAGCAGTGCCGAGGTGATCGGGCGGGTGGAATCGAGCCTGCGCGCTTCGTTGGCCAGGTTGGTGAGGAACTGGGTGCGGACCGGGTTGTTCGGCGTCTCGTTGGAAACCGACCACAGGATGACCGAGGCTTTGTTGCGGTCGCGCCGGATCATCTCGTTCAGCATGTAGGTGGCCTTGGCGTAGACCTCTGGCTTGTCGAAGGAGATATGCTGCCACAACGGAATCTCCGACCACACCATGATGCCTTCGCGGTCGGCCGTGCGTTCCATCCGCTCATCGTGCGGGTAGTGTGCGAGACGCACAAAGTTCGCGTTCAGCTCTTTAAGAAAGCCAAAGATGTTTTTGACATCTTCGTCCGTGCAGGCGCGGCCGGTGCGGTAGGGCGCCTCGGCGTGCATATCGGCTCCCTGCAGGAATATGGGTTTGCCATTAAGCAGGATGCGCGTTCCCTCGACCCGTATGTCGCGGAAGCCCATGTCGTCCGTGAGCTCATCCTCACCCGACGCCAGGTCTACCTTATAGAGCTTGGGCGTCTCGGGTGACCACAGCTCCAGTTTGCTGGCCTTGATCTCGAAGGCCGCGCGCCCCTGCGCATCTGTCTTCAAGCTGCTGTTGATCCCGGCCTCGGGTATACGGAGGGTGACCGGGGTTCCCTCTGCGGCGCCTTCCACGTGCACATACCCGGCGAGCGTGTTGGCATCGGCGGCGGAGAAGGTACTTTCCCGTTTGAGGTGCACATCGTAGTCGTCGATGAACTGCGGGGGCAGCGTGACCAGGGAGACATCGCGCGTCAGGCCCCCGTAGTTGAACCAATCGATGCCCACCGAAGGAATCCCGTCCGCCTCGCGGGTGGAGTCCACGGCAATGACCACGAAGTTGCTTCCCGCCTTAAGGGCGCCGGTCACTTCGCAGTCGAATGGGGTAAAGCCTCCCTCATGATCGCAGATACGCTTCTGGTTCACCCACACAAAGGACTTATAGTTGGCCGCCCCGATGTGCAGGAAGGTGCGGGTATTGGCTTTAGGTTGAAAATCAAAATCGCGCTGGTACCAGACGACCCCCTCGAAGCGGAAGAGGGTAGGCTCCTGCGTATTCCAGTCGCCTGGGACTTTGAGCGTAGGCGCGGTGGCGAAGTCGTACTCCTCATTGTGCGGGCCGTCATTGATGTTGGGGTGGGTATTGAGTGCATAGCCATTGTCGCGAACCTTGCCATCCGCGGTGTAGAGGCCTTTTGCCGGTGGTTGATCGACCAGGTAGTGCCACGGGCCGTTCAGCGACATCACGGACCGGTGATCCACGCCAACCAGAAGCGTTTTCATTGGTTGCTGAGCGTTTGCCGGCGGCACCAGGACAGCACAGGCAAAGGAAATGAACGCACCCGCGAAGATCCTGGAGAAACAACTCATGCCGAGCGACCCCCTAACTTCGATCGAAGCAATCGAGCAAGAACAGCTTAGCAAACGACGCCATCTATCACGGAAAAGCGTAACTCAGGGGCCGCGTGCGCCTTTCAGATGGTTTCTACGTTTTCAGCACCATATTTTGCAGCAGGCTACAGCCTGCCAAAGCCACCAAGTTCAATAGGAAATCCGGGGAAGCGTAGTGGAGCCTGCTGTTCCCTCGACGAACATCCAATTTGATGGAAATCCCGTCACCGCGCTGGTGTCAATAGGATCTAACGAGCGTCCAGCGGCGAGAAGGCATGCATCAGGCACTGCGAAGGGGATTAATCACCCTTGCTCCGGGGAAGTGTTTCTCGTTATCCGTTACCACGACACAATCACTTGCCTCGGCGATAGCAGCCACAACGGTATCGAGTGCGCTCCTCGGTTTTCCCACAGCCGTGCCTTGCGCCATCAAGCTGCCCCAGATGAGAGCTGCCTTTTCGTCGAATGCCAGCACGCGACCGCGAAAAAGAGCCTGCGGTCCTTCGGGCGAGTCGAACCATTGTTCCAGTTCTTTGCGCTTCTTGCCGGCCGGTTTCTCCAAGATTCCGCGACGGATTTCAGCCAGGCTGAGCGAGGAGATGAACAAATCGTCGTCTAGCTGATCCTCCATCCATTCGAGGAGGGCCCGGGACGGGGCCGGTTTTACTGCGTTGCTGATGACATTGGTATCGAGCAGATACCGTGTCACAGATTAACTTTCCTGCCCACTTCGGTAGACCGTTCCATCTTCAGGTCTGAACCGACCAGAGGCGAACGACGCAGTGCTGCGAGGATACCCCCCTTCTTCGGCATATCGGAGACGGACCGCATAAGCTCCGAGCGAAGGCGGCTCGCCTCGGGATCGTCCTGCGCCAGCCGCTTTGCGAGAGAACGAATCAGGACACGATCCGCTTCGAGACCCAGAACTTCAAATCGCGCCACTCCCCGCCTCTGGAGACGGCTCCGATAGTTCTTAATGGCTCGCTTCTGAGCTGCATTACTCATTGCCAGCCTCCTCTCAATATCCAGTAATATATCCGGGTGTCGTTCGGGATGCAAGGTTTTGGTAGGGGGTAGTCAAGCGGAGTCATCCTTGTCGAAGTCTTCTTTGGTTGGCTTGGTTCCACACCCATTTTGCGGGGAGATGAGGGACGCTCTCCGCGTCATTCCGTTATATTCGCTGTGTCTGCCAATGAAAAAGTCCAGAAACGCCTCGGAGAGGCACTCTTCCCGCAAAGACCTTGCGCGCAAACTCCTTTACCTTGCTCTCGCCGTATCCGCGATGATTTCTGCCACTGCCTTTTCCGATGAGTGGCGTCCGCGTCATGCGCTCGTCCCGCCAACCGGCGTGCTGAATCTGACCCAGCCGGGCGGCCCTGGGGACGTATTGCTTGCTGGGCCCCAAAATCCCGCCGCCGCCGATGCCTGGCGGACGCAAATGAAAGCATGGCGAGAGGAACGGCTCCAGCGTTTGCGTTACCAGGGCACGGAGTACGAGCGGCCCGACCTGGCCTGGACGCAGCACGTGTATTCCCAAGTCCAGATGCTGATCTGGGACCGCACCTTCTTCGACCCGGACAAGAATCAATACACGGTGGACCGGTTTCTCGCCGGCGTCGGAGCACGCCTCGGCCCCATCGACGCCGTTCTCATCTGGGGGCTCTATCCCAATCTTGGGGTGGACGACCGCAACCAGTTCGAGCTCATTCGCGACCTGCCCGGCGGCGTTTCCGGCGTTCGCCACATGATCGACGAATTCCACGCCCGCGGCGTGCGCGTCTTCTTCCCCACTCTTGCCTGGGATACCGGCACGCGCGAGCCGGACGCACCTACCGCCGCGGCTCTTGCGGAACTGATGGCGCAAATCGGCGCCGACGGCGTCAATTTCGACACCCTCGAAGACGTCCCTGCCGGTTTTCACGCGGCCGCCGAGGGCGCCCACCATCCGCTCGCGCTCGAACCTCAATTTGCCATTCGCGACGAGTCGCTCGCATGGAGCACGATCAGTTGGAACGACTGGGTCACGTGGGAAGACACGCCCTATCCCTTTGTGCCCATGGTCAACCAGGCGAAATGGCTCGAGCGGCGGCACACCGTCAATGTTACAGATCGCTTCACCCGCGATAAGGCCAACAGTCTGCAGCACGCTTTCTTCAACGGCGTCGGTTATGCGTCGCTCGAAAATCTGTGGGGCTTTTGGTATGGGACGACACCGCACGATGCTGAAGCCGTGCTGCGATTCACACGCATCGAGCGCGCCTTCGGGCAACTGCTGCAGAGCCCGGATTGGGAGCCGTACACAGAGACGCTGCAGTCCGGCGTTTTCGCAAGCAGGTTCCCCGGCAAAAGCGCAACATTATGGACCATGGTCAATCGCAACGAATACGACGTCTCGGGTGAGCAACTGAGCCTAGCGCATGACAACAGAATGCACTATTACGACCTGTGGCATGGCGTCGAGCTGACTCCCAGCGTCGCCGGGGGAAGCGCCAGGCTGCAATTTTCGATTGAAGGCCTTGGCTTTGGCGCAGTGCTCATGACCCCGGCGCTGACCGGTGAATGGAAGGACCTGCTTGCGTTTATGGCCGAGCGCGCCCAACGCCCTCTCAGTGGGTACTCGCGCGAATGGAACTATCTCCCGCAGACCATGGTTGAGATGGCAGCGACAAAACCAGCTGTCTCCGCGCCACCCGGCATGATTCGTATTCCGGGCGGCGATTTCGATTTTGTCGTCCGTGGGATCGAAATCGAAGGTGGCAACGATCCCGGGGTCGACGTTCAATATCCATGGGAGGACGCGCCCCGCCGGTTTCATCGCCGGCGGCTGCAGATGAAGACCTTCTATATGGACCGGACGCCGGTAACCAATGCCGAGTTCAAGAAATTCGTCGACGACACGAATTACCGTCCCGCGGACGGCCACAATTTTCTGCGGCTCTGGTCCAACGGAACGTTTCCCCTGGGGGCGGCGAATCAACCGGTGACTTGGGTTTCCATCGAAGATGCGCGCGCCTATGCGGCCTGGGCCGGAAAGCGGCTGCCGCACGATTGGGAGTGGCAATATGCCGCGCAGGGCTCCGATGGCCGCCTTTATCCCTGGGGAAAAGACTGGAGTGATCGCGCGCTTCCTCCCCCTGACCACGGGCGAGTGATGCGCGCGCCAACCGATGTGGATGCGTTTCCCGCCGGGGCCAGTGCCTTCTTCGTGCTCGACCTGACCGGAAACGTTTCCCAGTGGACCGACGAGTTTCGCGACCAGCACACCCGCGCGGCGATTCTGCGCGGCGGCGCGTACTATCAACCGCGAGGATCAATCTGGTATTTTCCCCAGACCTACCGCCTCGACGAACACCAGAAGTTCCTGCTGATGTCCCCGGGCCGGGATCGCGCCGGAACGATCGGTTTTCGCTGTGTGGTGGATGGGCCGTGACCCGCCAGGGAAGCTTGGGACCGATCAAAGGGTTAGGTAGACCTGTCCCGGCATCTAAAAGGCCTGCGGCCCATTGGGGCAAGGGGCCCAGCCATTCGGCTTTGCCGCGGTCAATTACACCGACAAGTTGATATCCCAGCTCTGTGGAATTGTCGAAAAGGATCACGTGGTGGATGCTCCGTGACCCGTCAGGACAGGCGGAACGAACGAGCGCTTGCCCTACGGAAACGACGTCAGCACCGTTTTTCCATGTGCTATAGTTTGAGCGAAATCCCGCGAGAAGGGACAAGCCCGGATGGGCGAGACGCATTTGGACGTGTCGGACTACGCCGCTCTCGTTGGCAAGGACCTGCCCCAGCCTGAACAATTCAATTACGACGTCACGCGCGATAGTATTCGTCACTTTGCTTACTGCATTCCCGATCCCAATGCTCTTTACCTTGACCACGACTACGCCGCGACCACTCGCTGGGGCGGCATCATTGCGCCGCCCGGGTATCTCTATGCCCACGGGTCACCCGTCTGGCTAGGCAGGATGCCGGGCATACGAGATGCCGGCGGCAAGGAACTCGAAGGCAACGACAACGCCACCGAGGCTTGGGAGTTCTTTCGGCCCGTGCGTCCCGGCGATACGGTCTTTTCTTATGGCAGGATTGCAGGTATCGAGCCCAAGAAGTCGCGCAAACTCGGCGATGCCGTCCTGGTCAATGAAGAAATGCGCTTCACCAACCAAAGGGGAGAGATGGTTGCGCGTTTGCACTCGTTCACCTTCCGCTTTGATGCCGGGCGCGTTGCCGATGCGGGCGCCATCGCGCAGACCTATCCGCCACTCGAGCCGGGCCAGTTTACGCGAAATGTTCCGACGCCGCCTGCCCTGCCTGGTACCTTTCCCACTCCCGTTCGTCGCTACGACGCACCGCGATATTTCGAAGACATCACCGAGCGTGAAGAGCTTCCACCATGGGAACTCGGGCCGTTGATGGCTTTTGATATAGGGCGGTTCAATGCGGTCACCATCGGCACCGGATTCGACCGCATCGGCCGCGACGGGCATGTCCCCGATGCTTTCGCGCCCGGCGTCCTCCGCATTCAGTGGTTCGGAGCCATGCTCACGCGCTGGGCCGGCCCCAACGCATTTGTGACCAGGATTGTTCAGCGCAATGAGGAATGGGTGCTGATTGGCTTCAAGGTGATCTGCAGTGGGCGAGTCACGCGCAAATCCATCGTGGACGGTCGCTGTCTCATCGATCTCGAAATCGCCTGCCACAGCGAATTAGGATTTCGCACCAACAGCGGAACCGCTCAGGTCGAATTCGAAAGCCGGGAAAGTCGGCGGCGGTGACCAGTGGCCCGGCCGACTGGACCCCTTGTCTCAGCCGCGCAGGATGGGAAGCGATCACCAACCCGCGCCGCATCGCCCTGGTGGGCGCGAGCGGACGTGAGAGCAGCGTGAGCTTTACCAGTCGTTTTCTGCAAACCAACGATGATCTCGGCTTTACAGGGGATATTTTTCTCATAAATCCGTCTCGATCCGAAATCATGGGCCGCAAATGTTGGCCAAATCTCGCCGCCTTGCCCGAGCCCGCTGACATGGTTGCCATCAATCTTCCCGACGAAAAAGTTCTGCCCGCTGTTGAGGAGGCGATCGCGTGCGGCGCCCGCGCCCTCATGATTCATTCGGGCGGCTTCCTTGAACGGGGCTCGGCCGGCGCGCAACGTCAGCAGCGGCTTCAGCGCCTGTGCGCGGAGGCGCGCATTCCAGCACTCGGGCCGAACTGTCTCGGCTTCCTCAGCTTCACCAATCGCGTCTCGGTTTCGAGCTTCCGAATTTCCCCCGGCAGCAAGGCGGGTTCGGTCGCGGCGATCAGCCAAAGCGGGTCGGTCGCCTCCCTCTTGCAGGTGATCGCGCGGCGCCACGGCCTTTCCTTCCTGGCTTCCACCGGCAACGAAGCGGTCACCAGCGCCGAAGATTTGATTGCCTATGCGATTGAAGATCCAGCCACCCGGCTGATCGTGGCGTTCGTCGAACAATTCCGCAATCCCCCGGCGTTATTCGCTCTGGCGGCACGCGCGCACGCGGCCGAAAAGCCGGTCATTTTACTCAAGGCCGGACTCACGCAGGAGGGTGGTGCGGTATCGCGCGGGCATACCGGTGCGATGGTCGGGTCGGGGACCGTTTATCGGCAGGCTCTAAGCCAGGCTAATTTCATACTCGTCGACGATTTCGACGAGTTGGCGCAGACGGTGGAACTGGCGGCATCGTGGGCCGTGCGGCCCGCGTCGTTCCGAGTGGGCATGTTGGGCACTTCGGGCGGTGAACTCAGCACCGTAGCCGATCAGTGTGTCGAGCAAGGCGTGACCTTGCCCGCACTCTCGACGGAAACGCTGACCGCCTTGCAAGGCGTGCTTCATCTCCCTGCGGACGTGTGGCCGCGTAATCCCGTCGATGTCGGAACTGGCTTCAATGTCCCCGGCAGCTACCAGGACCGCATGCGTCGCGCCATCCGGGCCGTTGCCGCCGACCCTTCCGTTGACGTCGTCGCCGTGCTCCAGGGCTTTCATCGGGATAACCCGGACATCGCTTATTCGCATAACTGCGAGATTTTGGGTGCCGCCGCCAGGGAACTCCTCGAAAAGCCCCTACTGGTGATGGCAGCTTGGGCTGGCTCCGTCGATGATGAGGTGATGGCGGAGGTCAGGGACGCCAACATCCCAGCGCTCCAGGGCAGTCGCCAATCCCTGCGAGCCATCCATCACCTCGCGACCTATGCGCAGGGGCTAGGGCGCCGCGAAAACCACGCGCGTCTCCCGGTTTTGCCCCAGCCGGCCGAGGTCGTTTCTGCCATCCTCAGCCGGACAGAGACCGCAATTGCGCAAGCCGATCTGTTTCTATATCTGGCCGCGGTCGGATTGCCCGCCCCGCCGATGCGCCGCGTTGCCGGCAAGGAGGAAGCCGAGCAGGCGGCCCGCGATCTCGGACCCACGGTCGTCATGAAAATCGATACCGCACGCGTCGTCCACAAAAGCGAAGTCGGCGGGGTTGCCCTCGGCGTGACGCCGGAGGCGGCGGCGCAGACCTACGACCATCTCCTGGCCTGTCTCGACCCACCGCTAGGAACCGTTCCCGGCGAAGGGGTGGTGATTTCCCCCCAAATAGACAGCGGCATCGAGGTCTTCATCGGTGTCAAGCCAGACGAAAGCTTCGGCTTCGTGGTGGTCTTCGGTCTTGGCGGGCGGCTGCTCGAGATTCTCGATCGAAACGCGATGCTGGTGCCGCCCTTCGACCAGGTGGACGCTCTTGAGCTTATCGAACGCAGCGGTGTTCGTCCGCTGCTTGACGGTTTTCGCGGTGGCCCCAAAGCCGATTTCGACCAACTTGCCAACTTGATTCTGCGCGTCGGCCGGCTTGCGGAAGGCATCGGCAACCGGCTCGAGGTCCTCGAGCTGAACCCGGTCATCGTCAACTCCCGGCATCCCGGCGGAATCATCGCCGACGCCCGTCTTCTGCTTTTCCCCAGCAGCCTCGGGCCGGCGAGTTAGGAGATCAATGATAAGAATCGAAGGCTGAGCCTGCGGCAAGTTGAGGGAGAAACGAACGAGGTCTGTGAAGCTGTCATTACGACCATCACATCAATGGAGGCGCCACCCTCCCCTTTGTCATCCCGAGCAGCTAACTTGCCTGTGGCAAATTGAGGGAGAAATGAACAAATCTGGGAGGTTGTCATTAT
>Ga0302326_10026324_pt1 | contig 11759 bp, 7 predicted proteins | sample Palsa_T0_3_FD_202264 | JGI IMG/M metagenome (GOLD analysis project Ga0302326, IMG submission 202264) | Peat permafrost microbial communities from Stordalen Mire near Abisko, Sweden - Palsa_T0_3 | ecosystem: Environmental > Terrestrial > Soil > Palsa > Peat permafrost | place: Sweden: Abisko... | reverse complement strand
TCCAATCCCTGCGAGGGCAGGGGGCGCGCGTCGTGGTAACCGAGGTAGATCCAATCTGCGCGCTCCAAGCCGCCATGGAGGGCTACCAGGTTGTGACCTTGGAAGATGTCGTCGCGACGGGTGATATCTTCGTCACTGCCACCGGCAATAAAGACGTGATAACGGCCCATGACCTGGCGCAGATGAAACACAACGCCATCGTTTGCAATATCGGTCATTTCAATAACGAGATAGACATGACGGGCCTGGCTCGCTACCCCGGCATTTCGCGCCATGAGGTGAAACCTCAGGTGGACGTATGGGAGTTCCCCGACGGCCATGCGGTTATCGTGCTCGCCGAGGGGCGATTGGTAAACCTCGGATGTGCCACCGGCCACCCGAGCTTTGTCATGTCCTCCAGCTTCACCAACCAGGTCCTCGCCCAGATAGAACTGTTCAACCACACTGACCGCTACCCGATCGGCGTTCACGTCCTGCCGCGTCACCTCGACGAAAAGGTAGCCCGGTTGCACCTCGGGAAACTTGGCGCGAAATTGACCCACCTATCGGAAAACCAGGCCGCCTACATCGGCGTGCCCGTAGAAGGCCCGTACAAGCCCGCCGACTACCGCTACTAGTGCTGCCTCCAGGAACCAGGTGCTGCCCTAACGCACGAAGCGGCTGACCACCTCGATGTGAGGCGTGCCGGGGAACATGTCAACGAGCGCTGCCCATTCCAAACTGAAGCCTTTCGTCCGGAGCAGTGCCGCGTCCCTTCCAAGGGAGGCAGCGTCGCATGAGACGAGCGCCAGATGGCTTGCTCTGCTCCCCGCCAGAGCGGCCACCCCGGCCGCGCCGAGGCCGGCCCGTGGGGGGTCCGCCACAACGACCGCCGCCTTCGACGCTCGCCATCGCCCGACATCGACACGGCGGACCGAAGCACCGGGAAGGTTGACCCTGGCATCCGCCGCAGCGGGCGGCGAGCACTCCAGGAGCATCACCGGACGGCCCTCTCCAACAGTCGCGGCGAAGAGGCCGACGCCTCCGTAGGCATCGACCAGCGGCCCGTCCGGCGCTCCTGCAGCTGCCGCGCTGACAAGCCTGACCAGGACCTCCGCCCCTTCGGGGCTCGCCTGGAAGAACGACTCGGCGGACAGCCGCAGGCGCTTGCCTGCCACCTCCTCGAATATCCAGGCGCGTCGGCCAGCCGCGAGCTCATCCTCACCGATCACGCGAACTGAAGCTGGCAAGGAGGCGCCTCCCGAGCTCGGACCGAGAACGGCGAGCCGTTCGCCGGTGCGGGCCCCGCAGCGCAGCGTGATCCCGGTCGCCTCACCAAAATCACCGTCCGCCAGCAGCTCGGCCAACAAGGGGTGCGCCACCAGGCAACTGTCGACCGGGACGACCTCATGGCCTCGGTGCCGTCGAAAGCCCGGTCGAGCACCATCGGACGTCAGGCGCAGCGTGGTGCGGTAGCCAGCGAGACTCGCGGGCGGGGCTGGGATGACTTCGGCCCCATTGACCCCGCCGATGCGCTCGAGTGCCTCCGAGACCACCTCTGTCTTGTAGCGGCGCTGGGCCTCCAGGGAAATGTGCTGCCATCCGCACCCCCCGCAACCCCGGGCGACATGTGGGCACGGCGGGGCAACTCGATCAGGTGACGGCTCGAGGACCACGCCGACGCGGGCGCGGGCATAACTCGAACGTTCTTCGGTGAGCACGGCGTCGACCGTTTCCCCTGGCAAGGCTCCGTCGACCAGCACCACCCGGCCCGTGGTCTCCCGTGCGACCGCCGCACCGCCCGCGGCCATAGCTGTCGGGACAAGCCCGAGCAGGTCCGCATCAATGGACCGCGACACCATCGCAGACTACGCCGCCCCGAGGGGTGCTGCACTGGTACTATCCGCTCTGGGCTCCTCGACAATGACAAGGGGGTGGTCCATGGCTAACGACAAAGAGGAGACTGGGACCTCAGCAACCGAGGCCCAGATAGCGGTCCATTGGCGGGAAGAGGAGTACTTCTACCCGCCTGCGCGTTTTATCGGCCAAGCTAATGCTTCGGACCCGACGATATTCGACCGGTTCACCGAGGAGCATTTTCCCGAATGTTTCCGCGAATACGCAGAACTGCTCGACTGGGACCAGTACTGGCACACGACACTGGACACAAGCGACCCGCCGTTTTGGAAGTGGTTCGTGGGGGGGCGCCTCAACGCCTCCTACAACTGCATTGACCGCCATCTGGCGACAAAGGCGAACAAAGCCGCTTTCATATGGGTACCAGAGCCTGAAGCCGAAGAAACCAGGACAATTACATACCGCGAGATGTACCGGCGGGTCAACGAGTTGGCAGCCATGCTGTCCGGCTTCTGCGGCCTCCGGAGCGGGGACCGGGTCACGCTCCACATGCCGATGGTCCCTGACCTGCCAGTAACCATGCTGGCATGCGCTCGCCTCGGCGTCGTCCATTCCGAAGTATTCGGTGGCTTCTCCGGCACCGCCTGCGGCGGTCGTATAGCCGACTCGGCCAGCCGGGTACTGGTGACAATCGATGGCTACTACCGGGATGGGAAATGGATCGACCATAAAGCCAAGGCCGACGAGGCCGTGGCCGTCGCAAAGCAAGAGGGGGTCGAAATAGAAAAGGTCCTCGTGTTCAGGAGGCACGCGGGCCAGTACCTTTCAAAAACTCCGATGGTAGAAGGGCGCGATTATTTCGTGGACGAGGTCATCGTCGACTACCTCCGCAAGGTTGTACCGCCGGTGTCAATGCCAGCAGAGGCGCCCCTTTTCCTGATGTACACCAGTGGCACGACCGGGAGGCCCAAGGGTGCCCAGCACTCGACGGGCGGCTATCTCTCCTACGTCACTGGCACTTCCAAGTACTACCTCGACATCCACCCCGAAGACACCTACTGGTGCGCTGCCGACATCGGCTGGATCACCGGTCACTCCTATATCGTCTACGGGCCGCTCTCCCTTGGGACCACGAGCGTGCTCTACGAGGGAGCGCCGACCAGCCCCGACCCGGGACGCCCCTGGAGGATCGCCGAACGCCTTGGGGTCAATATCTTCCATACTGCCCCCACGACAATCCGGATGTTGCGCAAGCTCGGGCACGACGAGCCAGCCAAGTACGACTACCACTTCAAATTGATGTGCACGGTGGGTGAACCCATCGAGCCAGAAGTCTGGCGCTGGTATTACGACTCGGTGGGCAAAGGGGAGGCCGCGATCGTCGACACATGGTGGATGACCGAGACAGGGGGTTTCCTCGGGAGCACTCTGCCCGCGCTCAAACCCATGAAACCAGGCAGTTGCGGCCCAGCGGCGCTCGGGATTTACCCCGTCATATACGACGAGGACGGCAAGACTGTCGAAGCTGGCAGCGGCAGCGCTGGCAACATCTGCATGCGCAACCCGTGGCCCGGGATAATGCAAACTGTCTGGGGCCAGCCAGAGCGCTTCGTGCAGACGTATTACGCCAAGTACTGCCACGACAAATCAAGCAAGGACTGGCACGACTGGCCCTTCTTATGCGGTGACGGAGCGCTGCAGTCGATGGACGGCTACTACCGGATCCTCGGCCGTATCGACGACGTCATCAACGTCGCCGGGCACCGGCTCGGCACCAAAGAGCTCGAATCTGCGGTGCTAACTGTGCCCGAAGTCGCTGAAGCGGCAGCCGTGCCTGTAATTGACGAAGTGCGCGGCCGCGTGGTCGAAATGTACGTGGCGCTCCAGCCCGGTGTCCCGGCGAGCCAAGAGATCGAAGACAAGGTCAAGGGCGCGATCGAGACCCAGATCGGCAAGGTTGCCAGGCCGAAGAACGTCTGGATCGTCCCCGACATGCCCAAGACACGCTCGGGCAAGATCATGCGCCGTGTCATCGCAAGCATTTCCAACTTCGCCGACGTGGGGGATATCACAACGCTGGCAAACCCCGATGTCGTCGAAGGGATCCGTCAATACGTTTATAGGGAAAAGTCACAGCGTGGCGAAGCGCCTCGCGAGCTCACAACCAAAGAGCTCGAGGAGATCCAGTCTTACGGTCGCGCTGAATAACAACGACAGGGGGGCAGGTCCGTCCGCCCCTCATAAATACCGGGGGGCAGGTCCGTCTGCCCCTCCATAAACGACCGGGGGGGCGGGTCCGTCTGCCCCTCCAAAGGAGCAGAAAATGTCAGACCCAACGGCACCACCACTTCCCCGCCAACCACTTCCCCTTGCCGACCCGGCCCCGTTGGGCTTGGGCGGGTTCGCCTTGACCACCTTTGTCCTGTCCGTCCACAACGCAAACTGGGCGCCGGACCTGATTTGGGTGGGCCTGGCCCTTTTTTATGGCGGGCTTGCCCAGTTCATAGCCGGCCAGCACGAGTTCCATAACAAAAACGTTTTCGGGGCGACTGCCTTCAGTACATACGGTGCGTTCTGGATGTCCCTGGCCGCATTCATCCTCATGGACCTGGCTGGCTGGATCCCGGCCACGCTCAACGTGCACCAAGCCCTTGCATGGTTCATCGCTGCGTTCGCCGTGTTCAACTCCTACATGCTGATCTTTAGTATGCGGGCCAGCAAGGCTGTCTTTGCGGTGTTCCTGACCCTAGAGGGCACCTTGGTCATCTACTTCATTGGCCAGTTCCTGGCCGGTTCGGGCCATGTGCTCGGCACCGACCTGATCCATGTCAGCGGCTACGTCGGCGTTGCGACGGCCGCAGCCGCCTGGTACGCCTCCGCGGCGGGCGTGATCAACGGGATGTCCCCCCGACCTGTAATGCCGGTTGGGACCCCGCTTTGGCCCGCCACTTAGGCGTGCACCATGCGGTAGCCAAGGCTCGGCGCCGGTGGCGGGACGAAGCTGCCCCGCAGCACTGAGCGTGTAGGCCTACAAACTGGGTAGGCGGGGGACGCTGACCGAACGGCCCGTCCCCCGCCGGCAACGGTGGGCACCGTCGGCGCGGTGTTGCTGATATATGCTGCTAACCATTCCGCGCTAATGAGCAAGCTCGCCCGCCTCAGGCGCGCAGTCCCCGGTCCCTTGTTGGCGGTGGCGGCAGTCGTTGCTTGGAACCTCTGGAGCCTTCGCTCAGTTGTGCTGCCCGTAGTGTTCTTGAACGACGGGTCCGTCCACGAAATGATGGCCCGCTACGCGAGCAGCGTGATCACCGCCGGCAAGGACCCTTATACGTCATGGTTCCCCTATATAGGCTTAGGCTCCGCCCAGTACCTTCACTACCAGAGCCTTGGGTCGGTGCTAACCGGGCTTGTTGGTGTAGTCGTCGGACCGGACACGGCCTTTCGCTGGTCGGTCTACCTGCTCTTGTCACTGTGGCCTTTCGTAATCTATTCCTCCGCAAGGCTGTTCGGCCTACCGAGGCCTGCTGCCGCCATTGCCGCGATGTTGTCGCCTTTCATCGTGAGTTTTACCGGCGTCGGTTACGAGCGGGGCGCGTACCTATGGATCGGAGGTGCCGAGGTCTGGACCCAGCTCGTCGGCTCCTGGTCTTTGCCCTTCGCATGGGCGAGCAGCTGGAGAGCGATGCGCGACGCGCGGTACCTTTGGCTCGCCGGAGGATTGACCGGGTTGACCGTGGCACTTCATTTCATGAGCGGCGACCTTGCTTTCCTCGGCATCATCGTTGTCGCGTTGGTGGCAGAGGGACCGGTGCTGCGCCGGCTCCGACGAGCAGCGGTCCTTTTCATCGCATCGCTGGCGGCTGCGGCCTGGGTGATAGTCCCCCTCATCTTGTTCACCAAGTGGTCAGCGATCAACCAGGAACTGGCGACGACTGGGTATGTGAGGGGCTACGGTGCGCGCCAAGAGGTCGTTTGGTTGTTCACCGGGCGGATCTTCGATGCCCGCCACGCGGTCCCGGCAATCACCGTCGCGGTGCTCTTGGGCGCTGCACTGGCAATCATCAAGTGGCGGCGGGAAGCCTTCATGCGCGCTCTGGTCGCACTGTTCGTGGCAAGCCTATTGCTCAGCTTTGGCCCGACCACGTGGGGCCCGCTCGCCGACCTGGTCCCAGGGCATGCAGACCTGTACTTCCGCCGCTTCATGATGGGGAGCCAACTCGCCGGGCTCTATCTGGCCGGTCTAGCGATCGTGGCGGTCTGGCACACCTGCACCTCGACAATTAGCGCGACGGCGACCTCCCGGCGGGCACGCGTTGCGGCCCTCTCGGCAATAGCGGCCGGCTCGGCGGCGTGCTTCTGGCCGGCTGCGAGAGCGGTCTCCCAGTACGACCAACGCAATGCAGCTGCCATCTCCTACCAGCGGAGCGAGGACGCAACCGAAGGCGGCGAAATAGCCCCGTTGCTGCGCTACATAAAGGACCATGGAGGCGGGCGGACCTACGCAGGCCAGTCCATCAATTGGGGCCAAGGGTTCACCGTCGGGTACGTACCGGTTTACAAGTACATCCAGACCCAAGACATCGATGAAGTGGCGTACACGGTCCCGAGCTTGTCTCTGATGCTGGACCCCGAAATCGAGTTCGACGAGGACGACCCCGCAGATTATGCCCTTTTCGGTGTCCGCTACATGCTTTTGCCGACGGGGATGGACGCCCCCGTGCCCGCCCAGAAGGCGCTCGTCGAGGGCAACTACTCACTGTGGTTGATCGCCTCGAACAGCTATGTCGACCTGGTGCAGGTCACGGGCACGCTTTCCGCCGACCGGGCAGACATAGGGTCGAAGTCCGTAGTGTTCATGGATATGCTCCAGGCCAACCAGGACTGGGCTGTGAAATGGCCGGGAGCGGCGCCTCCACCCGCGCCGTCGGTCCCGGCGTTACAGGCGCAATTGGGCGTGGCCTCACCCGGGACGGTCGACAGCGTCCAGGCCAGCCCGCCAGAAGGATCTTTCAGCACCGAGGTGACGATGGACAAGCCCGGCACACTGTTGTTCTCGGTTGCCTACGACCCGGGCTGGCACGCCTGGGTGGACGGGCGGCCTACGCGGACTGAAATGTTGGCACCGGCGCTCGTCGGCGTAAAGCTCGCACCTGGCAGGCACTACATCGTTTTCCGTTATACCGGCTTCCAGTGGTACCCAGAGCTGTGGGCGTTCGGCTTGCTCAGCGTGGGCGGTATGTTCCTACTTGGCAGACGCTGGCTCTTCTGAAAGCTTTTCCAACCGTTGCTCTTCGAGGCGGTTTGCTATCCGCTGTACTCGCTGAACGTGTACCAGCAGGCGGTCCCGCGCGTCGGACGCCTCCGAGCTCAACCCCGTCAGCTGCTCCACGCGCCAGGCCCGCAAAGTCGGCGTCAGCACGTTGTCGTGGAAAATAAGAAGGCTGTAAATACCTTCGTCGGCAATCGCCACAGTGTGGTCGTGGTACCCCGAGATCCCGGTGCCCGGCATATTGAAGGTTTTGACCACGCGCTCCACCGCAATAACCATTTCGGAAGGCGACAGCTCCATGGCCGCCGTAGACAGGTCGCGATAAAACAAGAAATGGAGGTTCTCGTCGGCCGCGACGCGCTTCATGATCTCGTAACCCGCGGTGTCGTCGAGCGCCTTGGCTGTGTTGAAGTGTGCGACCCGTGTGGCCAACTCCTGGAGCGCCACGTACACCAGGGTCGCCGCCGGCGCCGAGGGGCCAAGCGCCGAGGACCAAGGATCCGGCGCCACGCCGCTCGACACCTGTTGCATGCGCCCTCGCTCCATCACGACGGGGTCAATCAGCTGTGAGACTGTCACCCAGTCCCGCAGGACTATTGAGTGGCGGCCCTCCTCCGCCGTCCAACGCCACATCCATTCACCCCACGCTCCGTCCTCGCCGAAAGCTGACGAGAGTGCAGTGGTGTAGTACGGGAGGTTGTCCTCCGTGAGCAGGTTGACGAAGATGGCGCTGCGGGCCCCGGCGGACAGTCCCGCTCCCATGGAGGGGTCCCACGGCGCGCCCGGGACGATCTCACAAGCTCGGTCCCATGGCACCAGTTCGTGCGGGAACCACTCGCGAGCAGCCGCCAGATGCCGGTCGAGCAACTTGGCCACCACCGGCTCGAGCTCGCTAAAGGTAGACGAGGGCACTTAGGCCAGATTACGCCACGGTCGCGACGGGTGCGGCCAACTGGCAAGCTGGCGGTGATGGCGACGGAGCTACCCGAGCTGCTGGTCCCTGACCACGTTGCCTGGCATAGCTGGCTCGATGCCAACCACGCCGGCATGACGGGGATCTGGTTGGTCCTTGCGAAGAAAGCACAAGGATCAACGACCGGGCCCACGACCCTCACATACGACCAGGCTCTCGAGGAAGCCGTGTGCTACGGCTGGGTCGACGGTCAGGTCGGGCGCCGGGACCAGTTCACATACCGGCAACGGTTCACGCCCCGGAGGTATAAGAGCGTCTGGTCGGCGAACAACGTAGGGCTCGCAGAGCGGCTCATATCCCAAGCCCGCATGAGCCCAGCAGGCCTTGCGGCGGTCGAGCGAGCCAGGGCAGACGGCACCTGGGAAGCTGCGCGAACGGCGCCGCGCGACCAACGCCTCTAAGAACCCTCGCCGACCAGCCATCATGGAGTAGTGCTCGAGGCCCGCAACCTGAGCGTGGAAGTGGGCGGGCGCCTCACGTTGTCCGAGGCGTCCTTCACCGTGCGCGCCGGTGACAAGGTCGGCCTGGTGGGCCGGAACGGAGCCGGCAAGACCACGCTCCTCAAGGTCTTGAGCGGAGAGGTCCCTGCCGCCGGCGGGACTGCCCGGACGCACGGTGAGCTGGGCTTTCTCACCCAGGACCCGCGGCGATTGGCCACCGAGGTGGAGGCCACGGGGCTTGCCCACGTCCTGTCCGGCCGCCAGCTCGACCAAGCCGCCGAGCGGATGGAGAAGCTTCGGCTGGCGATGGAGGAGGACCCTTCGGAGCGGGCGATCCACCGCTACTCCCGGGCAGAAGAACGCTTCGCTGCCGCGGGAGGTTACGCAGCCGAGGCTGCGGTGCGCCAGCTGGTGGCAGGGCTCGGGTTGGCCGACGACCGCCTCGACCTCCCAGTCGGTGTCCTCTCGGGTGGTGAGCGCCGCCGGCTCGAGCTCGCCCGAATCCTCTTCGCCGGCAGTGACGTGCTGCTCCTCGACGAACCGACGAACCACCTCGACAGCGACGCCAAGGCCTGGCTCGTAGGGTTCCTGCGCTCATACCGGGGTGCCCTTCTCGTGGTCAGCCATGACATCGAGCTCCTTGACGAGTCCATCACGCGGGTCATGCACCTCGACGAGGGCGCTCTTGTCGAGTACAAGGGCACTTACACCCAATACCGCGACGCCCGCGCCAAGGACGAGGTGCGCCAGGCCAAGGTCGCCGACCACCAAGCCGCCGAGATCAAACGGCTCTCGGACCTGGCCGCCTCGATGCGTCACCAGACCGCCAAGCGTGCCCGGGTCGCCAAGTCTCTCGACAAGCGGGTCGCCCGGCTGGAGGCAGTCGCCACTGTGGCACCGCGCCGGCACGAACGGCGCTACAAGGTCACCTTTCCGGCCCCGCCGCACACTGGCCGCGTGGTCATAGAAGCGCAAAACCTCGCCAAGGCTTACGGAGGCCCACCAGTGTTCGAGAAGGTGACCTTCGCCGTCGAGCGCGGCCAGCGCCTCCTCATCATGGGTTTGAACGGCGCTGGCAAAACGAGCCTGCTCCGGATCCTGGCCGGCCTCGCCGAGCCGACCGATGGCAGCTGGCGGAGCGGAGTAGGTGTGTCGATCGGCTACTACGCCCAGGAACACGAAGGCATCGTTGCCGGCCGCTCCGTCATTGACCACCTGCGCGAGCAGTCGGGCGCCCCCGAAACCGAGCTGCGGGGACTGCTCGGTATGTTCGGCCTCATCGGGGACAAGGCGTTCCAGGATGCATCGACTCTGTCAGGTGGGGAAAAAACCAAACTGGCTTTGGCCCAGCTCGTCGCCGGCCGCCACAATTGCCTGTTGCTGGACGAGCCGACCAACAACCTGGATCCCCCTTCGCGCGAAGGTATCGGCCGTGCGCTCTCCGAATGGCCCGGCGCCATGGTACTTGTGAGCCACGACGCGGGATTTGTCAGTGAGCTCGCGCCCGACCGCGTGCTGCTCATGCCCGACGGCACTGAAGACACCTGGAGCGACGAACTGCTCGACCTCGTCACCATGGCCTGAACTGGTACTTTAAATCTCCACTTCATATGAACGGTCACTCGGCGCGCCGTGGCAAAGTGGCATCGCTTCTCGTTCTGATGTTGGCCGCCGCGGGCTGTTCCAGTGGTCCTTCCAACAAAACCGCCGTCCCGTCGACTTCAACGGTACCCACGACGACAACGGTGGCGCCAACGACGACAACAACGACCACCGCTGGGGCTCCCCGCAAGCCGGCTGCGTGGAAACTCGTTACCCTTTCTAGCCCGAACGGGCTTATGGGAGTCTCCTGCCCTAGCGCGCACCTTTGCGTGGCTGTAGACAATGACGGGCACGCTGTCATTTCCGCGGACCCCACCGCGGGTGCTCACGCGTGGAAGGTGGTCGACGTCGATGGGACCAACGCCATCAACGGCGTCGCGTGCCCGAGCATAAAATTGTGCGTCGCAGTGGACGACGACGGCTCGGTCGTTATCTCGACCAAACCCACTGGCGGCGCTAGGACGTGGGGACGGGTGGATGTGGACGGCAACCAGTACATCTACGGCGTTTCCTGCCCGACTGTGACTTTCTGCGCAGCAGGAGATCTGAACGGCAACGTTGTTATTTCGAGCAATCCCCTGGGTGGAACTTCCAAGTGGAAGGTGGCCAATATCGACGCTGCGAACACGATCGATTCGATATCCTGCCCGAGCGCGGAACTCTGCGTCGCTGCGGACGGCAACGGGGCTCTTTTCGTCTCGACGCACCCAACCGGTGGTGCGGCAGCATGGAAGCGGGACCTCGTCGACCCTCCCGCTAGTGACGACAGCTTTAGCGCTGTCGCTTGCCCGACCGTGAACCTCTGCCTGGCAGCTGCCTCCGGCGGCGCGGGGAACATACTTTTCAGCTCCACCGATCCGGCTGGGGGCGTCCAGGCATGGAAGGGCGTCCATGGCGTGGACCGATCATTGCCGCTGGTGGCGCTGACGTGCCTGAGCGAGCGCTACTGCCTGGCAGAAGACGCCGCCACCAATATCATAAGAGCGACCAACCCGACCGGAGGTGCCTCGGCCTGGACGACCACCTTTGCCGGCGGGGAGGGAGGCAACCATTTGCGCGGCGGTTCTTATTGCCAATCGGCTAACCTGTGCGTCGCCGTGGGGGCCCGCAACATCGTCACCTCAGCCGACCCGCTCGGAGGACCATGACAGGGCCCGATGCTCGCCCGGGAAACGCCGTCACCCGGCTCGGGCGGGTTATCGCCTCCAGGAGAGGCGGGACCGAGCAGCCAATTAGCCGTCGTCACCGCCATGAGACCGGCAAAGACGTGCTCCGCGACGTCATCCTGGGCGGCCAGGACGGGTTGGTCAACATACTCGGGATCGTTCTCGGGGTCATGGCGGGAGGAGGCGACAGAACGGTCCTGCTGTCCGCCGGTTTCGCTGCGGCGATAACCGAGTCGATCTCGATGGGAGCTGTGGGTTATACGTCGACGGTCGCTGACCGCGACTATTACGCCGCCCAACGCGCCGTGGAAGAGGCGTCGCTCACCGACGACCCGGACATGGAGCGCGAGGAGGTACGAGAGCTCTACAAAAACAAGGGTTTCTCAGGTCCGCTGCTCGACCAAGTGGTAGCGACCATTACTGCGAACCGTGACAAGTGGCTCGGGACAATCATGGAGGAAGAACTTCACCTG
>Ga0302326_10026323_pt1 | contig 11759 bp, 7 predicted proteins | sample Palsa_T0_3_FD_202264 | JGI IMG/M metagenome (GOLD analysis project Ga0302326, IMG submission 202264) | Peat permafrost microbial communities from Stordalen Mire near Abisko, Sweden - Palsa_T0_3 | ecosystem: Environmental > Terrestrial > Soil > Palsa > Peat permafrost | place: Sweden: Abisko... | reverse complement strand
CCGCAAAGACGTGCAGGTCCTGGCCACTTGCGATATCCGGCGCGAACGCCGCGAAGCGACCTGCCAGAAAGTCAACGATCATTACCGCGAAGTCTATGGCGAGCAATTCACCCCTTGCAAAGCCTATAACGATTTCCGCCAGGTCCTGGAACGCCCCGATATCGACGCGGTCCTCATCGCCACGCCCGCGCATTGGCACGTTAATATGGCGGTGATGGCGGCGCAGGCGGGAAAGGATATTTATTGCGAGAAGCCCTCCGCCGTAACCATTGTCGAGAGCCAGCAGATGCTCGCGGCGGTCAATCGTTACGGGCGGGTTTACCAGGCGGGCACCCAGCAACGCAGCGAATACGGCGGGAAATTCCGCATGGCCTGCGAATTTGTCCGCAGCGGGCGCATTGGCAAATTGCAATCCATCTACGGGTATCGCGATGGCGGGGGCATCTTTTGGCCGCCCCGCTTTGGCCCCGCCAAACCAGTGCCCGCTGGGTTGGATTGGGACCTTTACCTAGGGCCGATGCCGTGGTTTCCGTTTGACGGAGTTGTTTCGGCCCATCGCTTTGACATCGGCGAATTGAATTGGGGCCAGCATCACTACGACATCATTCAATGGGCGGCCGATGCGGACCAGACCGGGCCGGTCGAATTGTGGATGGAAGAAGGCTGCTCCTGTTACAAATATGCCAGCGGCGTCGAAGTTTATGGCAAAGCCTATCCGGGCGAACCCGTGGGAGGCGACGGCGGCGCGTGTTTTGTCGGCACCGCCGGGCGCATTGCGGTGGATCGCGACGCCTTGGTTTCCGATCCGCCGGACATTGTGCGGGAGCCATTGCGTCCGAACGAGGTGCATCTTTACCACAGCAACAGCCATTCGGGAAACTTTCTGGAATGTCTCCGCACCCGGCAGCCGACTATCTGCAACGCAGAAATTGCCCAGCGCTCGGTCAGCGCGGTCTTGCTTGGAGGCATCGTCAAACAATTAAACCGGCGGCTTAAATGGGACCCTGTGGCCCAACGCTTCCCGGATGATGAAGAAGCCAACCGCCTGCTCACCTTCGCCCACCGCGCGCCATGGACTGTTTGATATGAAACAATTTCTTCCTTTGGTTTTTTCGTTATGCGCATTGGCATTCGCGCTGGCCGCCGCCGAGGGCGACGAAGACCAACAAATCGCCACCTTGCAATCGGACCACTCGTTGGCGGAGAAGGACGCGGCCTGTGCGCGGCTTAAATGGATCGGCACCCCCCGATGTGTGCCGGTTCTGGCGAGTTTGCTGACGAACGAAGATCTTTCCCATTCTGCCCGTTTCGCGCTGGAATCACTGCCCGGCCCGGAGGCGGAAGCGGCCCTTTTGCAGGCATTGGAGAAAACATCCGGTTCCAATCAAGTCGGCCTTATCAATTCGCTGGCGGTGCGCCGCGACGCCGCAGCCGTGCCCGCCTTGAGCAAATTGCTTTCCGACACCGACACCAATTCAGCCTGCGCCGCAGCGATGGGTCTGGGCCGCATTGGCGGGCCGCAGGCGGTTGACGCCTTGCAATCCGTCTGGAGCAACAACGCCTCCCGCGCGGTGCATGAAGCGGAGATCGACGGCCTGTTGAACTGCGCAAATCAATTATTGACGGAAAGCAAAGACAGCGACGCCCTGAAGATTTTTCAACGCCTTTACGAAGCCGGCAAGAGCGAGGGGACGCGCCAGGCTGCTTTTTGCGGCGTCATTCTCGCGTCCGGAAAAGACGGCATCACGCTCATGACCAAGGCTATCTCTGGCTACGACGGCACCAGCCAGGGAGCCGCCTTACAAGTGGCCACCAAATTGAAGGGTCCAGAAGCCACCAAGGCCCTGGCTGATTTGCTCTCCAAAGTCAATGTGCCCGTGCAAATCGCATTACTAACTTGCCTGCAACGGCGGGCTGACCCTTCCGCCTTGGTGGCCGTGGCGCAAATGGCCGGCAGCTCCGATCCGGACGTGCGCATGGCGGCCATCAAAGCGCTGGGGGATTTGGGAGACGGTTCCGTCGCGGTTTTGCTGGCCGAAAAGGCAGCCACAGCGACCGGCGCGGAAAAATTAGCCGCCCGTTCTGCCCTGCTGGATCTCCGCATCGGAGCCGTCACACCGGCTTTGTTGGAGGCCTTCACCACGGCCGCACCGGAGGTCAAGCCGGAATTGATTCGCGCCCTCGGCGACCGTGGCGATACGTCCGCTACGCCCCGGCTGTTTGAATTGGCCCGCAGTCAGGATGATGCCATGCGCGCCAGTTCGTTGCAGGCGCTGGCGTTGCTGTCAGGCCCGGCGCAACTGCCCGATCTGGTGCAATTAGTGATCCAGGCTCCTTCCGATGACGCCCGTTCCGAAGCGGCCGACGCACTCAGTTCAGCCTGTCAACGCATCGAATTCCGCAGCGGCCATTGCGACGTGGAGGCTTTGGTCAAAGCCGTGCGAACTGGGCCAATTGAAGCCCGGCTGGCGCTGCTGCCGGTTTGCTCCGGACTGGTCGAGGCGCCCGTGCGCGAAGCCTTGCGCGCATCCCTCGCGGACTCCGAACCCCGCGTGCATGAGGCCGCGTTGCGCGCCTTGTGCGACACGCGCGACAGCGAACTTTTGCCGGACTTGCTCAAGGCAGCCACCGGCACAAGCGACCAGAAGCTGCGGCTGCTAGCCTTTCGCGGCTGCACACGATTGATGGAAGACGAAAGCGTCAATTTGTCCACGGACAAAAAAATGGCAGCCATACAAACGCTCATGGAGCATTTATTTGATGCTTCCATCCCGAATCCCACCAATCCGCCGCCGAACGTAACTTCTATTGGCGTTAGAACCGACTCCACGCCGGAAAAACGACTGCTTCTCTCCGGCCTGGCTGCGATTACCAACAGCCAGGCCCTGTCCATGGCGGCGAAAATGCTGGATGACCCCGCCGTCAAGGCCGAGGCGGCGCAGGCGGTCATCCAAATCGCGGGCTCCATTGCGGCGGCGCATCCGGAGGAGGCGGGCGAAGCTTTGAAAAATGTTTTGGCCCACGTCTCGGACCCTGCCATGCAAGCTTCCGCCCAGGAGGTCCAGAATAAAATCTGGAAAACGTCCGGCTTCGTGACTGCTTGGCAGGTGGCCGGTCCGTATGAACAGCAAGGCAAAGGCTACGCCGAATTGTTCGATATCCCCTTTGCGCCGGAAACCGGGAATGCGGCCCCGGTCCAATGGCAAACCTTGCCCGTTAGCGCCGATCCGAACGAGTCGTGGAAAATGGATTTATTAAAAGCGCTTGGGGGCTTACAGAGGGTGGCTTACGCCCGCACCTGGATCAACTCGCCCAAGCAGCAAAAAGTCGTCATGGAATTGGGCAGTGACGACGGTGTCAAAGTCTGGCTCAACGACCATCTCGTCCACGCCAACAACACCGCCCGCGCCGTGCAACCGGCCTCGGACAAAGTGGATGCGACGCTCGAAAAAGGTTGGAACAGCCTGATGCTCAAGGTCACGCAATTCAACCAGGGCTGGGGCTTTTGCGTGCGTTTCGTCGAGCCTGGCGGCGAGCCAATGGCGGGACTGCGGGCTTCCCTCAAACCGCCGGCCACCGCCGAGCGATGAGCCGATCAATGAGAGTGGCTGACCTGCAAATTCCGGGCGCGCGGAAAAGTGAAGGTCGGCGCGCCGGCCACAAGCGCCTGGCCGAAGTCCAGCATGGCCTGATGCCCGGCTTCCTCGACCGTCAGAGGGTCAATAAACATATTGACAGCGGCCCCGGCCACGCGGCCCTTGACCTTTTGCCAGAAGCCGTCGCCGGCATCTTTATGTTTGACAGAGGCGACGCTGACTTCCATTTTCGGCGGCCCGGTCTCGCGGCGGAAAGTCAGGGTGTTGACGCGCGCCAGGATTTCATTGGCCTGCTGGACATCGCCGTTGACGCGCCGGATGTCGCATATGTCTATCGAGACCGGACTGGCATGGCCATGGGCGTTGAAATGCAGACGCACCTCGCGCACGGTCGCCACGCCGTCGGAGACGCCTCCTTCCACCTCCACGGTGATGGCGCCCGCGCCCTGGACATCGATGGATTTAAGCTGGCGCCCAACGGAACCGCCATTTTGCAGTTGACGCTCGTGGCGCTCGGCGGTTTGGGTGAGATCGAATACGCTTTGCTGCCATCCGTCGCCTGTCAAATCAATTTCGCAAGTGACCGCAAAGGAATGCCTCGAAAAGGATCGGGTGACGGAATTGATGCGCACCGATTGCGTGCTGCCCGCGCTGGTGAGACTCGAGACCGGCTGGCGCGAAATGAGCGGGACAAAGTACATGAACTCCGCCACCGGGTTGGCGGTGGTTGCATCCGTTCCATAACAAAGATGGATGGTCGGCCCGTTCGTGTCCTCCGCGCGGACGGCGAGAGCGAGAAACGTGAAGAAAAGGATGAAGGATGAAGATTGAAGATTGAACTGGGAGCGGCCGGTGCGGCCGCCTTCGTTTGCATTACTGTTGGAACTACACACCATTAAATAAAGGGCATACTCAGAAGAAACATGACACCGCCGGGCAAAAATGCAATCCAAACCAGCCTTCGTCTGCGCGTCACGGCGGCGGCGGAAACGATCGTGCGCGGAGGACACCCGTGGGTCTTCGCGCAAAGCGTGCGCGCGCAGAATCGCGACGGCCAAATCGGCGAACTGGCGGTGATCTTCGACCGCAAAGATCAGTTTCTGGCCATCGGGTTGTTCGATCCGGATTCACCCATTCGCGTGCGCGTGCTCCATGCCGGCAAACCCCAGGTCATCGACAATGGTTTTTGGCAACGCCGCGTGACCGAAGCCTTGCGGCGGCGTGAAGGTTTGTTTGACAACCAAACCACTGGCTGGCGCTCCATCCACGGCGAAAGCGACGGCTGGCCGGGCCTCGTGCTGGATCGCTATGGGGAGACCAGCGTTTTGAAGATTTATTCGGCTGCGTGGCTGCCGCGGCTGAAGGAACTTGCTCCCTTGCTGGCGCAGGAAGACAGCCTGGTGTTACGCCTCAGCCGGAATATCCAGAAGACGGCCGCCGCGCGCTTTAACACCCATGACGGCCAAATTCTGCGCGGCGAACCCCTGGGCGGTCCGGTGGAGTTTCTGGAAAACGGGTTGCGCTTCGAGGCGGATGTGACGCGCGGACAGAAAACCGGATTCTTCCTCGATCAAAGGGAAAATCGTAGCGAAGTCTGGGCCTTGGCGGACGGGCGCGAAGTTTTGAATCTGTTCAGTTTCACGGGAGGATTCTCGCTCTACGCGGCGGATGGCGGCGCGGCCTCGGTGTGCAGCGTGGACATCAGCGAACACGCGCTGGCAGGCGCGCGGCGGAATTTCGCGCTCAACACAAACCGCCCTCCAGTCGCGCGTTGCCGCCACGAAACCATCCAGGTCGATATATTTGACTGGCTCCGCGCCGCGCCTACGCGCCGATTCAGTTTGATCGTGCTGGACCCGCCTTCGCTTGCAAAAAAAGAGTCGGAACGCGCGGACGCGATTAGCGCCTACGCGAAACTCATCACGGGAGTCCTGCCACGATTGGATAAGAACGGAATACTCGTCGCGGCGTCGTGTTCAGCCCACGTTTCGGCGGATGAGTTCTTCAATCTAGCGCTGGAGACGGCGCGAAAAAGCGGGCGGCAATTCGCGGAAATGAAAAGAACCCGGCACGCGGCAGACCATCCGGCCACATTTGCCGAGGCGGAATACTTGAAATGCATTTACTTGCGTTTCCTGGATTAAAAAATGTTTCCCTCCCATTCCTCTCTGCGGCCTCAGTTACCTCCTGTTCGATTTGTCCTGTTTCAAATCCGTCGTGGGCGTGACCACTTGTAAAATCACGACCGAACTGCTGCAGCCCCATGCATAGTGCCGGCCAACTGGCGTCGCCTCCTGCCATTTGCACCAGGAAAGATTGTCGGATGCGCGGCGGACGTTCCAAGCCGCGTCGGCATTTTTTTGCAACCATGACTCGAAGACCGGCTGCGCGCGACGATCCTTCATAAAGCGGACAATCCAGCGCACACAGATACCGTTGAAACCGCCGGCGTCGCCGTTCTCGCCATACGCGGGCAAAAGGCCGTCTTCGCTAAGACGGTTCATGGTATAAGTGGCGGCCAGCATGGCTGCGTTGGTGTAGTCAAGCAGATTGGCCGCGCCCACAAACGTGCCTTGGTTGTAGGAAAACGATTTGTAAGCCTTGCGCCCGTCAAGGCGGATGTTGTCAAATACCTCGCCGGTTTCCGCATCGAACAGCCTGGCCCGTTCCCAAAGAAAAATGTTTCTGGCCTTCACCAGGTAGGATGGCTCCCGGCAGGCGCGGCTCAATAGCGCGGCCGCGATGGCGCCCGGCCCGTTGACGCACGCGTTCTTGGAACGGTTGTCCGTCTTCCACCACAACCCGCCGCCCAAGTTGGTTGACCACGACCGCGCGAAGCAGACGTCGAAGTTGGAGCGCGCCTCGTCACGGAACTCCTTGTTGCCCGTCAGCAAATACCCGCGCGCGCAGGCGATGACCATCCACATGATATCGTCGTTGTACTCGTTTTTGCGCCAGTCGGAACCATGATCAGCGATGAACCCGCGGAACAGCTTGGTGAAAAGGGCGAGTTGACGTTTGTCGGTTGTCCGCTCGTAGGCGTCCAATTCCATTTCCATCAACTCGGCCGTCGTCCAAAAAGCGGTCTTCCCGCCTTGGGTGGTTTCCTTGAACCTGGCCCGGTCGTGTTCGACTTTAAGAAAGGCCTCGGTGTGCGCTTGCAACAGAATATCCGCCTGCGCCGAGGTGGAAGCCTTGGCCGTGACGGCCGCCAGACAAACGGCGGCAAGCCAAATGAGGCGAATCCACTGCGCGGCGAAGCGGGGCTTTGCTGGGGTTGAACCGCACATCGACTATTTGCCGGGTTGCGACATGGGTTAAGTTTCCCCGCCAAGGCTCAAATTGTCAACCCGCCAAGCTGCCTGCCTTCGGCGTGACCCCCTAAACCCCCTACCTTGACACATTTTCGATCCCTCTTATAGTGCCTCAAAATGCAAAGCAGCATACTTGACGGGCAGACGGAGACGGAGGAACCCGATTCCGCCCATTTCCATTCATTGAAACAATTCCATTCCGCAGGACGGGGCTTCTGGCATGATGTCTCCGACGCCGATTGGAATGATTGGCGCTGGCAGCTTAAGAACCGCATCACGTCGTTGGAGAAATTGCAGCGGTTCCTGCCCACGCTCACGCCGGAGGAATTCGAAGGCACGATCCTGGCCAATCACAAATTGGCCCTGGCCATCACGCCTTATTTCTTCAACCTCATCGACGCAGGCGACGAAAATTGCCCCATCCGCAGGCAGGTCGTGCCGCGCGTGGAGGAAACGTACACCGCCCCCTGGGAAATGAGCGATCCGTGCGGCGAAGACGCCCATTCGCCCGTGCCGGGGCTTGTGCATCGCTACCCCGACCGGGTGCTTTTCCTGGTGACGGATCGTTGCGCGGCCTACTGCCGTTATTGCACGCGCTCCCGCATGGTGAGCAACGCGACCGGCTACGATTTCCACCCGGAGTTTGAGCGCCAGATCGAATACGTCAGGGAGCACCCGGAAATTCGCGACGTGCTTTTGAGCGGGGGCGACCCGCTGCTGTTGAGCGATGACAAACTGGAGTTTCTGCTGCGCAGGCTGCGCGCGATTCCGCACGTGGAATTTCTGCGCATCGGCACGCGCATTCCGATCTTCCTGCCGCAGCGCATTACGCCCGAGTTGTGCGCGATGTTGCGCAAGTATCACCCGTTGTTCATCAGCGTCCACTCCAATCATCCGCGCGAGCTGACGACGGAAGTGCGCGAAGCCCTCGGACGGCTGGCCGACGCGGGCGTTCCGCTGGGCAACCAGGCGGTGTTGCTGCGTCAAGTGAACGACGACCCGGTCGTCATGCGGGCGCTGATGCAAAAATTGCTGATGTGCCGGGTCAAGCCCTACTACGTTTATCAATGCGATTTGATTTCGGGCTCGGCCCATTTGCGAGCCAGTGTGCGCAAGGGATTGGAAATCATGGAAAGTCTGCGCGGCCATACTACCGGTTACGCCGTGCCGCAATATGTGATTGACGCTCCTGGCGGCGGCGGCAAGGTGCCGATCAACCCGGATTACGTTCTGAGCCGCAACAAGAACCGCGTGATCATCCGCAACTTTGAGGGCAAGATTTTTGAATATCCGGAAGCGGCGGACGGCATGCCGTTGACCTCGCCGCCGAGGGAGATTGTGGAACCGGAGTTGGTGTGACCGCAAGGTCACGCAGACTGGAGCAGGATGTTTCCGTACTGCGTCGTGTCGCCGGTGCGGATAAGGCCGATGGCGGCGGGGACGCGCTTTTTGAAATCGACGTGCGCCAGGAATTGAAGCGTCGCGCCGGGCAGCAACGCCGTGTATTCCTCCTGCACTTTTGCGGCGTTCTCGCGCTTAAACTCCCTGGCCATCAGCGCCGCGCCTATGGAGTAGTTGTCGCGCAAAGCGGCCAACACCTGGCGCACGGTGGGGATGTTATCGGTCAGGCTGATATCGATGGTTTCCAATTGCGGCCAAAACGGAAAACCACGATCGGCCACCACCAGCCAATTGGTATGACGAAAGCGGCAGAGCAAGGATGCCAACGCCGGATTGAGAATGCCGTGTTTGATCATGTTTCCGAGGGATTGTAAATGGGAAGCGCTTTGGTGTCATTGAATTTCGCCGTGCGAGAGACTTTCTGTGGCGCTTTTCCCTTGTCGCTTCCCCTGCCCTTGCCCATCCTCCACGGAGATGCCGGAGAACAAAATGAAAGATGTATTGGCCAAGCCGGACGTGGCGCTGGAAATGACGTTGCGGCCTTCGCTCTTTTCTGAATTCGTCGGCCAGCCCAAAATCAAGGAACGCCTGGAAATCGCCGTCCAGGCCGCCAAACAACGCGGCGAGGCGCTGGATCATCTGCTTTTTAGCGGACCGCCAGGCCTGGGCAAAACCACCCTGGCTCACATCATCGCCAAGAGCATGGGGTCCAGCCTCAAATGCACCAGCGGGCCGACGATCGAGAAAGCCGGCGATCTGGCCGGGTTGCTCACGAACCTGGAGGAGGGCGATGTTCTTTTCATTGACGAAATCCACCGCCTGCAAAAAAGCATCGAGGAATATCTTTACCCGGCGATGGAAGATTACAAGCTGGACATCATCATTGATCAAGGCCCCAACGCCCGCAGCGTGCGGCTGTCCCTGCCGCGCTTCACGCTCATCGGCGCCACCACCCGCAGCGGGCTGCTGACGGCGCCATTGCTGACGCGCTTCGGAATTCGCGAACGGCTGGATTATTACCATGCCGAACAACTCCAGCAAATTCTCCTCCGCTCGGCCAATTTGCTGGCCGTGGCCATCGAGCCGCCCGGCGCGTTGGAAATCGCCCGGCGCAGCCGCGGCACCCCGCGCATCGCCAACAACCTGTTGCGGCGCGTGCGCGATTACGCCCAAGTCCGCGGCGACGGCCGCATCACCGTGCCCGTGGCCGACCAGGCGCTGGCCATGCTGGCCATCGATCAGAACGGACTGGATGAAATGGACAAACGGATCCTGGAAACGATCGTGGTGAAATTCGCTGGAGGGCCGGTGGGTCTGAATTCTCTGGCGGTGGCGGTCGGGGAAGAACCGGACACATTGGAAGAAGTCTATGAGCCGTTTTTGATCATGGAAGGCTACCTCAATCGCACTTCCCAAGGCCGCGTCGCCACCGAACTGACTTATAAAAAACTGGGGCTTAAACCGGGCGGCGCAAAACAGGGCGGGCTTCTGTAGATATCAGTGTTGGCAAGCGATGTGCGCATGCTCATCCATTGCTTTCCTTACTGCTTTGGCGAGCTGGGCTAACTGTGGCGGCTGGATGACTGTATCATGGTCGCCTTCCACCCAATGGACACGCGGCTGAATTTCCGTCCAGCGGTCCCAGCCCCCATTGGGCAAAGTGGTGAACTCGATGCCACGCAAAGGATGAGTGTGCGGCTTTTTTAGCTTTGCAAAAAGTGCGCGTTCCCGAAAACAATCCAGCCGCAGGGACCCCGCTCCCAGAGGCTGGTATTTCGTCCCAATTTTCAAGAGGTGACTCGGAATGGGTTCCGATGACCAAGCCGGCAAAGGCCCCAGTGGCGCGAACTTCTCGGGCGAATCACCAAACGTCTGTTTGGCATGATGCACCATGTGACGCCATCTTAACCATCGTGGGTTGCGTCCGCCGCGTTCTTTCATCATTCCCCACAGCCATCCAGGCAAGTAGCGGACGAACCGCATGATTTTGAAGGGCATAGCCAGCGCCGGCGCCGGCGCTTCGCTGCCAACGAGCGCTGTGAAACAGGAAATCCCCTCTGCCCGGGCAAGTTGCCGCGACACTTCAAAGGCCAGTAATGCTCCCCAGGAATAGCCGATGAGGCTAGGAACACCCTTTGGCTGAATCTGGCGGACCCATTGCCTCACTTCTTCGGCGGCAGCCTCAATGGAAACGGGCAAGCGCGCCATATTGCCTAAGGCGGGGGAACGGATGCCCCACACCGGTTGGTCGCTGCCAAGGGCTTCCGCGAAATCCGAATGAAAGTTCAGGTCCCCGCTCAAACCGTACAAGCAAAACAACGGAGGCCGGCTTCCCGCTTTGCGAAACGCGATGACCGGTTCAAATTTGTCTCCTGACATCCGCTCTCTCGCCAACTGGCACAAACCGGCGAAGGTTGGCCGGAAAAGGAAAGAAGATTGTTCAATTCTTTGGCCAATGATTTCCTCCACTCCCAGCATCAGCTTTACAAAGAGCAGGGAGTCGCCGCCCAAGGCTTGGAATGTGGCGCTCTCTTCCGCGAAGATGGCGTTCGGCAGCAAGGTGCGCCAAAGGTGCAGGAGCGCCTTTTCCAGATCGTCCACCGGCCTTATATTCGTCGTCTCCGCCGGCGCGACGAGCATCAGGGCCTTCCGGTCCAATTTACCCTGCGGCGTGAGCGGAAGCCGTTCATGAATCACGAACTCGAGCGGCACCGCTTTCGAGGGCAGACGCGCTTGCAAGTGGGCACGGAGGCCCTCCAAAAAACCCGCACGATCATGTGCGCGAACAATATGAGCCGAGAGACCCGCCGGCATCCCATCATCCAACAAAGGAATGCAACAAGCCTGTTGCACTCCTTCATAAGAGCATAGTGCCGCATCAACCTCCCCCAATTCTACACGGCTGCCGCGAATTTGGATTTGGTCATCTCGGCGCCCCAAAAATTCCAGTTCACCCTCCGCCAGCCAACGAACCCAATCCCCAGTCCGATACATGCGCCCTGCAGGCTTGGAGTCGAACGGATCGGGCACAAACCGCTCCAAGGTCAGTGCAGGCCGATTAAGATAACCGCGCGCGACTTGCTCGCCTGCCAGATGGAGCTCTCCCGGCGCACCCATCGGGACGGGACGCAAATCTTCATCGAGAACGTATGCCTTGACATTCCCAAGTGGACGGCCAATCGGCGGCAATTGCTGTTGGCCGCCCTTGGGCTCGACCAGGGAAAAGGTGCTAATGACGGTGTTTTCGGTTGGTCCGTAACAATTCAGCACAGGAAAAGGGAGCCCGGCAGGGGGGCGGACGCGCAAACGGTCTCCGCCCGTAGTAAACCATCGCAGCTTGGTCTGTTCCGGCCACGACCGCGTGAAGAGGATCTCCGCCACGCCAGTCGGCACGAACGTCAATGTCACCTCTTCCGCCGCCAGCCACGCAATCAAACCGTCTGGGTTC
>Ga0302326_10026321_pt1 | contig 11759 bp, 10 predicted proteins | sample Palsa_T0_3_FD_202264 | JGI IMG/M metagenome (GOLD analysis project Ga0302326, IMG submission 202264) | Peat permafrost microbial communities from Stordalen Mire near Abisko, Sweden - Palsa_T0_3 | ecosystem: Environmental > Terrestrial > Soil > Palsa > Peat permafrost | place: Sweden: Abisko... | reverse complement strand
GGCCTGGTAGCCGACGTCGGTGTATCGATGTGTCGCGTGTGCGGTGAAGGCGAACACCCGCTGCGGTGAGAGCACCTTCCAGGCGTCATCCAGTGACGCGTGGACAGTGACGGAGGCAAGGTCGTGGTAGTCCAGCCCCGCCCGGCGCAGCTTGGGCTCGGACAGGTCGAAGCCCAGCGGTTCGACGAGGTGAAGTTCTGCTCCGGTGGCCGCCGCGGTGCGGATTGCATTGCCCGTATTGGGTGCGATTCGCGGCGAGTAAAACAGCAGCTTGAACACAACACACCGTACCCGCAAATGGGGCGATTGCCCGACGCGCGCGATGCCGCGCGGCGGGCAAAATCTCAGGTTTATGAACCGACTAATCGCAGGATGCGCAGCGGCGGTGACAGTATGCGGCGGCCTCGGGTTCGCCGGCCTGGGACTGGCCGCAGGAATTGCTCAGGCCAACCCGCCGGGCTGCAGTCAATATTCGGCCTGCTGGTGCCCAGGGCAAAAAATGCCAGCCGGTGGCCATGTCGTGGGCGATTGGGACATGAACGCTTGCCATGACTACCACTTTTCCGATGAGGATTTCCCGCCCGGCCCACACATGCAGGCAGAGACCGGCCCGAAGCCGCGTGACCCCAGCTGCCCGCCCTGGGCGACGATCTTTAGCGGCCCGGCGCCGTGCGGCGGCCTCTGAGCACATTTATTGGGGCGGCCGAGTTGCTGAGAAATCCGAGCGCAAAAAATTTGCTGGGCTATCGTCGGCGGCGCTTGACGCCGGCCGGTGAACTCTGTCTGTTCAGTAAGAATTGTGGTCTCTGCAGCCGCAGCCTGGCATACTCGTCGAATTGCCAGGCGTATCTCGCTTGCCCGTCGCTCGGGGTGAGCGCAATTAGCAGGAAGTCTCATGAACGACGCGCTAAGACTGCGATTCAGCGGAGCGGACGCTAACACCGCGCTGGTCAGGTGACCATGTTTGCCCGCGCCGCGCGGGCGATCTCACCTGCCAAAACGCCCATCGCAGACAACCAAAGTGCGGAGTCCGGATCGACCAAACGGCCGCCGCCTTGGTCGCTGCGCAATTGGCCGGTCCGCTGGAAAATCGTGGCAATTGTCGCCTTGCCTTTGGTACTGGCAATGGTTTTCGGGGGATTGCGTATCGCGGGTGCGGTAAGCGACGCGCACCGCCTTCGGTTGGCTGCCGATCGCGCCGAGATGGTTCCGGCGATAACCAAATACATGTCGGCGCTCGATGTGGCATTGCTGGCGAGCTCGACCGGCGGTGACTCCGACGGCGCGAAGAAGAACTACGAAGCCCGCAAGCATGAGCTGGAGGCCCGGTTGGCCGGGACCAACGTCGCGCCCGACGTGAGCGCGGGGGTAGACGCGATGCTGGACGGTGGGCAGACGCTGCTGGACAACGTCGCATCGAACAACCTCGGTTTGCGGCTACGAGTCACTACCTACGCCCCCATCCTGTTGACCGCCGAGAACGCGATCGACGGTTCGGTGCGCGTCGAGGACGAGAAGATCCGCGCCACGGCGCAGGGACTCAGCCGGGCCGTCGGGGCCCGCGGCCAGATGATGATGCAGCAGCTGCTGATCACCCGCGGTGCCGACTTGCCCCAGCCCGAGCTGCGCACGTCGATGACCACCCTGGCCGGGACCGAGCCGTCGACGTTGTTCGGGATGGCGGAAGTGCTCGGCGTCGGCTCGCAAGAGGCCAAGACGCTGCAACAGCAGATGGTCACCCGGATGGGGTTGATGTCGAATCCGGCCATTGCGCTCGTCAACAGCCCGGACCTGCTGCACTCGGTACAGACCACCGACGGTATCGCCGCGCAGATCATCAAGGACACCACCGCGCAGGTGACCAAGGCTGTCGAAGACCAGGCCCACAGCCGGCGCAATGCCGCGATCCGCGACACCGTTGTGGTGCTGGCGGCCATCGTCGCCGCGCTCCTCATCGTGCTGCTGGTCGCGCGTTCGCTGATCCGGCCGCTGCGGGTGCTCCGCGACGGCGCCCTGAAGGTCGCCCACCAGGATCTCGAGCGCGAGATCACCCGCGTCCGGGCCGGTGACGAATCGCCACCCGAGCCGTTGCCCGTTCACACCACCGAGGAAATCGGCCAGGTCGCGCATGCGGTCGACGAATTGCATACGCAGGCATTGCTTTTGGCCGGCGACGAGGCCCGGCTGCGGCATCTGGTCAACGACATGTTCGAAACCATGTCGCGACGCAACCGCTCACTTGTCGACCAGCAGCTTTCGCTGATCGACCGGCTCGAGCGCAACGAAGAGGACCCCGAGCGGCTCGACAGCCTGTTCCGGCTCGATCACCTCGCCGCCCGGATGCGCCGCAACGGCGCCAACCTGCTGGTGCTGGCGGGTGCGCAGGGTTCTCGGGGAGATCAGCGCTCTGGGGTGCCGTTGTCGTCGATCATTCACGCGGCCGCTTCCGAGGTCGAGGACTATCGCCGGGTGGAAACGTCGATGGTGCCCGACTGCACGATCGGCGGCGCGGCCTCCGGTGACATCGTCCATCTGCTCGCGGAGTTGGTCGACAACGCGTTGCGCTACTCGCCGCCGGCGTCGCCGGTCCGGGTCTCGGCCGGGTTCCGCAGCGACGGGGCGGTGCTGCTGCAGATCGTCGACGTCGGGCTCGGCATGACCGATGGCGACCGCCGCATCGCCAACATGCGCCTGCGCGCCGGGGGAGAGGTAACCCCCGACAGCGCTCGCCACATGGGTCTTTTCGTCGTCGGCCGGTTGGCCGACCGGCACGGTATCCGGGTGCGGCTGCGCGGCTCGTCGATTGAGGAAGCCCGATCGGGTACCACGGCCGAGGTCTATCTGCCGGCGGCGGTGCTGGCGGGCGCCGACGCGGGCCCGCAAGCACCGCGCGAGCCGGCAGCGGTGGCGCCGGCCGTTGTGCCGCTGCCCGAACCGCCGGCCGCGGTGCCGGACTACGACGACGGCCCAGAGTTCACTTCGCTCACCGACGCCACCGAGCGTAACGGCTCCCACTCGACCGAGTCTTCGGTCAGCCTGTTGCCGCGGCGCCGACCCGGAAGCAGCGGCATCACCGGGGTCCCGGCCGCCCTGCCGGAGCGGCCGGAGCATCGCGAGCCGCCGCCCGTCCCGCACGAAGAGCCCGTCGAATCGGCTCCGGAACAGCCTGCGGCGCAGCCGGTTTCGAACACCTCGTCGTTCTTCGGCTCGCGGGTGCGGTTCAACCGCGAGGGTCGGCAGCGTCCGAAAGCCGAACCGGTCGCGCCGGAGCCGGCGGCTCAGGCCGATCTGCCGGAGGTCGACGACGTCTGGACCGCCGAAGCCGAGGCGCCGGCGAACAAGGCACCCGAGGACGACCTGATCTACCAGCGGATGCTCTCGGAATGGCTGGTCGACCCCCGCGAGCTGGCGCACAGCCCTGATCTGGATTGGCAGTCGGTGTGGGACAGCGGCTGGTCAGCCGCAGCCGAGGTCGAGAGCGTGCCCGTGCAGGCGCACACCAACCAGGGTCTGCCGGTGCGCGAACCCGGCGCCCGGCTGGTGCCGGGCGGTGCCGGCAGCGACCAGAACGGAAATGCGCACCACCGCGCCAGCGAGGAGAACGGGATAGCATCGAACGGCGGATTCGAGTCTGGGCACCCCCCTGCACACGAGGCGCCAGTGCGAGACCCGGACGCCGTCCGTGCCTCCATCAGCAGTCATTTCGGCGGCGTTCGCGCAGGACGATCGCATGCCCGCGACACAGACTTAGGAACCGATCACGAATGACCTCTGGTTTCCAACCGCCGCGCTCCGAGAACTCGCTGGACTGGCTGGTGTCGAATTTCGCTCGCGAAGTCCCCGGGGTTACGCACGCCATCCTGGTATCCGTCGACGGGCTGCTGATCGCGGCCAGTGAGCGCTTGCCGAAGGAGCGGGCCGACCAGCTCGCCGCGGTGTCCTCTGGCCTGGCCAGCCTGGCCAACGGCGCCGCGCAACTGTTCGACGGCGGGCAGGTCTTGCAGTCGGTGGTGGAGATGCAGAACGGCTACCTGCTGCTGATGCAGGTCGGTGACGGTTCGCATCTGGCAACGCTGGCCGCGACGTCATGTGACATCGGCCAGATCGGTTACGAGATGGCCGTCCTCGTCGAACGGGTGGGCAACGTCGTGCAATCGACCCGACGCGCACCATCGCATTCGTGAGCCGGCATGGACGAGCGCAAGCCACCCGGATCCGAGCCGCCTGCGTCTGAGGCGAGCCTTGTCCGCCCGTACACCCTGACGGCCGGACGGACCAAGGCCAGCGTCGAGATTCCGTTGGAAGCGCCGGTGCAGACGTTGCAGTCGGCGATGTTTCACCGGTGGCCGCTCAACGACGTGCGGGGCAGGATTGTTCAACTGTGTGTTAAGAGCCCGTCGGTAGCTGAGATATCGGCTCGGCTAAATTTGCCGCTCGGTGTCACGCGTGTGCTCGTCGGCGATCTGGTGACTTCGGGTTACCTTCGAGTGAACCGGACACTGACCGAACACTCGACCCGCGATGAACGCAGCGAATTGATAGGAAGGACGCTTCGTGGCCTACGAGCGCTTTGATGCGGCCCCGCCGCAGCCGAAGTCGCGCGATACCGCGTCCACGAAGATTGTCATCGCCGGTGGATTCGGTGCCGGTAAAACGACGTTCGTCGGTGCGGTCTCGGAGATCATGCCGCTGCGGACCGAGGCGATGGTCACCGACGCGTCCGCCGGCGTCGACATGGTGGACGCCACCCCGAACAAGCGGACCACCACGGTCGCTATGGATTTCGGCCGGATCACACTCGACGAGGATCTGGTGCTCTACCTATTCGGCACGCCCGGACAGCGTCGATTCTGGTTCATGTGGGACGATTTGGTGCGCGGCGCGATCGGCGCGGTCATCCTAGTGGACTGCCGGCGCCTGCAGGACTGCTTCGCCGCGGTCGACTTCTTCGAGCATCGCAATCTGCCGTTCCTCATCGCGGTCAACGAATTCGACGGCACGCCAAGATTTCCCGCCGCCGAGGTACGCAAAGCGCTGACGCTTCCCGCGCATGTCCCGGTGATCAACATCGACGCCAGGGATCGCAGATCGGCGACCGACGCATTGATCGCGGTCAGCGAATACGCGCTGGCAAGCTTGACGCCCAGCGCGTAGTGGATTGGACGGATTGCGAATTCGTCGGCCGTGACTTCCGCGACGACGACCTCAGTCGGCTGCGCACCGAGCGCGTGGTATTCACCGAATGTGATTTCAGTGGCGTCAATCTCGCCGAGTCGGAGCATCTGGGTTCGGCGTTTCGCAACTGCAGATTCAACCTGACCACGCTGTGGCACAGCGCTTTTCGTCAGTGCAGCATGCTGGGCTCGGTATTCGAGCGGTGTCGTATGCGGCCGATGACCCTCGACGAGGTGGACTTCACGCTCGCGGTGCTCGGGGGTAACGACCTGCGCGGTGTCGACTTGAGCGGCTGTCGGCTGCGCGAGACCAGCCTGGTACAAACCGATCTGCGCAAAGCGGTGCTGTGCGGCGCCGACCTGACCGGTGCCCGCACCACGGGCACCCGATTGGAAGACGCCGATCTGCGTGGCGCCGTCGTCGACCCGTCGTTATGGACCACCGCGTCGCTGACTGGGGCACGGGTCGACATCGCCCAAGCGCTCGCCTACGCCGCCGCCCACGGATTGCGAATGGACAGCGAGAGCGATCGGTGAGGACTCAGCGCTTGAGCCGGATACTCCATCGCACGTAGCCGGCGTAGAACAGCGACAGCGCCGCGAGCATGCCCATGTCAAACAGGAAGATGTGCTTGGAGTGCTGCCATATCGGGTCGTTGGTCGGAATCTGCTTGACCTTGACCAGGTCCGGGAAGTCGATCGACGACGCGCCCGCGGCGTAACCCCAACGTCCCGGTGTCAGCCACGACAGCTGGTTGAGGCCGGCCCGGCCCGTCACCGGGATCATTCCGCCGGCAAGCACCAGCTGCGACATGATCGAGACCACGAGCAGCGGCATGATTTGTTCGTTGGACTGCGCCAACGCCGAGAGCATCAGACCGAGAATGGCCGAGGCCACGCAGGTCCCGGCGACGGTGACGAACAGCGAGAACGTCGAGTTGTCGAAGAATGGCGGATGCGCGGTGGGCGCTCCCTTGCCGATTCTGACGATGATCGTCGCGATCGCCGCCTGCGTGGTCGCGAATGCGCAGAAGACGGCGACTTTGGCAAGTAGGTAGGCGGTCGTGGATAAGCCGACCGCCTGTTCTCGCTTGAAGATCGGTCGCTCGCCGATCAGGTCGCGAATGGTCAGCGCCGTGCCCATGAACACGGCCCCGATATTGAGCAGCACCATGATGTACTGCGGCTGGGTGGGTGCCAACCCGAGCGGATCGGCCGGCCCCAGACCAGGTTTCGGGCCCTTCACCGTCAGCGACAACGCCCCGATGAGGAACGGCAGCACCGCCAGGAACACCGAGTAGCCGCGGTCGGAGATCACCAGTCGAACCTGGCGTCGCGCGATCGTGGAGAGCTGACGCAGCAGATCGCTGTGCACCGGTTCGCCAAGGTCGGCGGGGCTTTCCGGAGCCGGTGCCCGGGACTGGCTCCCGCGGCCGCCTTGCTCCAGGAAGCGGCGATTCGCCTCGTCCGGGTCGGCACCCACGTTGGCGAAAATGTCCGCCCAGTTAGTGGTCCCCAACGCTTCACCCACCTGGCTGGGTGGCCCGTTGAAGGCGGTCTTGCCACCGGGCGCGATCAGCAGGATCTGGTCGCACACGTCCAGGTAGGACACCGAGTGCGTGACCACCAGCACCACGCGGCCCGCGTCGGCGAGCTGGCGCAGCATCAACATCACCTGGCGGTCCAGCGCAGGGTCCAGACCGGAGGTCGGCTCGTCGAGGAGCAGCAGCGACGGCTGGGTGAGCAGTTCCAGTGCGACCGACGCGCGTTTGCGCTGCCCGCCGGAGAGCTTGTCGACGCGGGTGTCCGCGTGCTTGGTCAGGTCGAGTTCCTCGAGCACCTGCGCGACGACCTGTGCGCGTTCCTCTTTGCTGGTGTCCGGCGGCAGTCGCAGCTCGGCGGCGTAGCCGAGCGCCTGGTTGACGGTCAGCTGGCGGTGCACCACGTCGTCCTGCGGGACCATCCCGATTCTGCTGCGCATCGTCGCGTACTCAGCGTGGATGTCGTGGCCCTCGAACGTGACCGTTCCCGCGCTGGGGCGGGTGTATCCGGCGATCAGCCGCGACAGCGTGGTCTTGCCCGCCCCGGACCCCCCGATGATCGCGGTCAGCGTGCCCGGCCGGGCGGTGAGGGAGATTCCGTCCAGCAGTTCCTTGCCGTCGATCCGGAAGTGAACGCCGTTGACCTCCAGGCCGCCGGTGCGGGTCGCGGCTTCGGTGCGGCGGATCAGGTTGCCGTCGGTGAAGACGAGGTCGATGTTGCCGATCGTGATCACGTCGCCCTCGTTCAGCACCGCCGAGCCGACGCGCACGCCGTTGACGAAGGTGCCGTTCACGCTGTGTGCGTCGCGGATCTCGGTGCCGAGCGGCGAGTCGACCAAGAATGCGTGATGACGCGAAGCCAGCACATCCTGGATCACGATGTCGTTGTCGTTGGCGCGACCGATTGTCGCCGAACCCGGCGGCTTGTCCGGAGTGAGAGAGCCGGGCAGGATCGCCTGGATCATCTTGGTGGCCAGGTTGCCGACTTCGGGTGGCGTGCTGATCGCCGGCGGTGCCATTTCGGTCTTCGGCTGACGGTTCACCGGGGGAGCCGAAGCCACCGGGGCCGCGGGTTGCCGGACCGGCGGTGGCGCCTGGTGTTGCGGGCCCGGCGGGTAGGCCGGCGGGCGCTGACCTAGGTAGCCAGGCTGTGGTGGGGCACCCGGATACGGGCGCGACGGTCCGGGGCCGATCGGCCCTTGCGGCCTCGGGCCCGAGGCCGGGCGTGGCTGCTGTGGTGCGGGTCCTGGCCGGGCGGGTGCCGGCGATTTGGCGATCGGCATCGACGTCGTCTGTGGCGGCCGGCCTACTACACCGTCGTGGCGTCCGATCTCGAAAGCCAGTTGCGGCCCATCGGGATTGCCGATGTTGATGGCCTGGCCGTCGTGGATGTCGATCACCGGCACGCGGCGTCCGTGGACGTAGGTGCCGTTCAGCGAGCCGTTGTCGATGGCCAGCCAGCGGCCCTGGTCGAAGCGCAGCAGCAAGTGTGCCCGGGAGATCAGCGGATGTGTGATGCGCATGTCGGCGCGTAGATCGCGGCCAACCACAATGTCGTGACCTGCGCCGAAGGTGCGTTGTGATCCGTCGTACCGGACTGTCAGCGCGGGCGGTGCGGCGTGACTCATCGCTCCAACATTAGCTACTTGGCTCACTGCACCGACTGTATCGGCTGCGGTTCGATCGCCTCCGATCGACACGGGCGACGGGTCAGTAGCTCAGCGGGCCGCTGAGTCGGATGGGCTCGCACCTCAGCGGGCCGTCTGTCGGCCCGCATCGTCGCTGAGCCGGTCGGGAGCGCCGGTCACCACGCAACGGGTGCGGGTGTAGATCGTTGGCATGCACCGATTGCAGTGCGTGCACGCGGACCGCACGCCGGCGCCGTCGCGTGCGATCCGGTTGATCAAGTCCGGCTCGGCCAGCAGGGCCCGGCCCATCGCGACGAACTGGAAGCCTTCTGCCATGGCCAGATCCATCGTGTCGCGGTTGGTGATGCCGCCGAGCAAGATCAGCGGCATCGTCAGCTCGGCGCGGAACTGCTTGGCTTCGCGCAGCAGGTAGGCCTCGCGATACGGGTACTCGCGCAGAAATTTCTTGCCGGTCATCCGCATGCCCCAGCGCAGCGGCGGCTTGAAGGCGCCGGCGAATTCCTTGAGCGGGGCGTCGCCGCGGAACAGGTACATCGGGTTGACCAGCGAGCTGCCCGCGGTGAGTTCGATCGCGTCCAATCCGCCGTCGTCCTGCAGCCACTTAGCGGTGGTGATCGCCTCGTCGACGGAGATACCGCCGCGCACGCCGTCGGACATGTTGAGCTTGGCCGTCACCGCGATCTGATCCTGGACCGCGTGTCGCACGGCCATGACCATCCCGCGGGCCACCTTGGCCCGGTTCTCCAGCGAGCCGCCGAACTCGTCGTTGCGCCGGTTGATCAGCGGACTCAAAAACGCACTCGCCAAATAGTTGTGACCCAAATGCACTTCGACAGCGTCGAATCCGGCGTCGACGGCAAGCCGGGCGGCGTTGGCGTGCGCGGCGATCACGTCATCGATGTCGGAGCGGGTGGCCTTCTTGGCGAACCGCATGCCGATCGGGTTGAAGAACCGCACCGGGGCCAGCGCGGTGGCCTTGTTGGAGCGGGCGTTGGCGACCGGGCCGGCGTGGCCGATCTGCGCGCAGACCGCCGCGCCCTCGGCGTGGATCGCGTCGGTGAGCCGGCGGAACCCAGGCACCGCTTCGGGGCGCATCCAGATCCCGTTGCCTTCGGTGCGGCCGCCCTGGGACACCGCGCAGTAGGCCACGGTCGTCATTCCGACCCCGCCGGCGGCCGGCAGCCGGTGGTATTCGATCAGGTCGTCGCTGACCAATGCGCCTGGCGTGCGGGCTTCGAAGGTCGCGGATTTGATGGTGCGGTTACGCAGCGTGATGGGCCCGAGCTTCGCCGGTGCCAGCACGTCCGGGGCTTCGGACATGGGTGGAGCGTACTCGCGCGCCTCCGCAGGCATGCCAAACTGGAAGACGTGGGTGCGATCACATTGGACGGCAAAATCACGCGCGACGAGATCTTCGTCGACCTGAAAGAGCGGGTGGCCGCATTGACTGCGGCGGGGCGGACGCCCGGCCTGGGCACCGTCCTGGTCGGCGACGACCCAGGGTCGCAGGCCTACGTCCGCGGAAAGCACGCCGACTGCGCCAAGGTGGGCATCACCTCGCTGCGCCGCGACCTGCCCGCCGACATCAGCCAGGCGAAGCTGAATGACACCATCGACGAACTCAACGCCAACCCCGAGTGCACCGGCTACATCGTGCAGCTGCCGCTGCCCAAGCACTTGGATGAGAACGCGGCGTTGGAGCGCGTCGATCCGGCCAAGGATGCCGACGGACTGCACCCGACGAACCTGGGCCGGCTCGTCTTGATGGAGTCGGCGCCGCTGCCCTGCACTCCGCGTGGCATCGTGCACCTGCTCCGGCGCTTCGACGTCGAGATCGCCGGCGCGCACGTGGTCGTCATCGGCCGCGGCGTGACGGTCGGCCGTCCGCTGGGCCTATTGCTGACCCGCCGCTCGGAGAATGCGACGGTGACGTTGTCCCACACCGGAACTCGTGATCTGCCCGCGCTGACAAAGCAGGCCGACATCATCGTGGCCGGAGTCGGCGTGCCGCACATGCTGACCGCCGACATGGTGCGTCCCGGCGCGGCCGTGATCGACGTGGGCGTCAGCCGGGTAGACGGCAAACTAGCTGGCGACGTCCATCCCGATGTGTGGGAGGTGGCCGGGCATGTATCGCCGAATCCCGGCGGCGTGGGCCCGTTGACCCGCGCGTTCCTGCTGACCAATGTTGTCGAGTTGGCCGAAGGACAGTGAGCATGCGCAGCCTGCTCCGCCCGCAATGGCCGATCGTGACGGTGATGCTGATTTTCGTCATGGCGTTCAGCCTGGCGGCGGCCAACTTCTGGCGCCGTGGCGCACTGTTGATCGGCATCGGGGTTGGCGTCGCCGCCGTGCTGCGGTTGGCGCTCACCGAGGACCGTGCCGGGCTTCTGGTGGTGCGCAGCAAGGGGATTGACTTTACGACGATGGCATCCGTCGCGGCCGCGATGGTCTATATCGCGTGGACGATCGACCCGCTGGGGACGCGCTAGACCCCCGGAATCCCCGTCACGCCCGGGAATTGTGGTGGACCAGAAGGGTTGCCGCCCATCAGGTTTGCCATCTGCTCGGGGCAATACGTCCGGATCGCGATGGTGGTGAACATCCGGGCCGCCTGCGGCGACATGCCGCGGCGGGCGACACCCGATGCGGCGGCCGCGAAGCTACCGCCCGGCTGGGCGATCATCGGGCAGATGGACTCGCCGACGGCCATCGCGTTGCCCGGTTCGCCGTACTCGATGCCGGCGTGGCTGAGCGCGTCGATGAAGTTGTCGTCGTTGGGATCTGCCTCGCCCGGCGTCGAGAACGCGGTGGCTGCCGTGATCAGACACCCGAGACCGATCATCGCCCGCACCGTCAACGGCTGATTGTTCAACTGCAACATCCAGTTGCGACGCATACCCACCCCCTCAATGTTCTGCGGTCGCATCGAACATTGGTCTATCGCTGTCACGTCAAGAACACGGCGCGGTAAAGGTTCGCCTACGTTTCGGTCGATGCGTGTCGACACGTGCTGTGCCACGGCCGTTCTTGGGTTTACCTGGTTGACAATGCAGTTCATGATGGCAGCGCTGGAGCCCGACGTTGACGCGTGAGATCTCGCGTCAGACGTTTCTGCGCGGCGCCGCCGGAGCCCTGGCCGCCGGCGCTTTCATCGGCTCGGGTCGCGCCACAGGTGAACCGGTCGCTTCCGGTTGGGACGGGCTGTCCCGATCCATCAGCGGACAGGTGATCCAGCCGAATGCGCCGCAATTTGGCTCGGCCAAATCAGTTTTCAACACCAACTACAACGGGCTGACGCCGGCCGCGGTCGTTACCGCGACGTCGGTAGCCGATGTGCAAAAGGCGATGGCGTTCGCTTCCGCGAACAACCTCAAGGTCGCTCCGCGCGGTGG
>Ga0302326_10026319_pt1 | contig 11760 bp, 7 predicted proteins | sample Palsa_T0_3_FD_202264 | JGI IMG/M metagenome (GOLD analysis project Ga0302326, IMG submission 202264) | Peat permafrost microbial communities from Stordalen Mire near Abisko, Sweden - Palsa_T0_3 | ecosystem: Environmental > Terrestrial > Soil > Palsa > Peat permafrost | place: Sweden: Abisko... | reverse complement strand
AGTTTCCTCGAGCCCACCGCTTCGCGGAGTTGTTCCATGGCCATCATGTAAGCGGCCAGTGCCTGGCGGTAGGCCAGTTCAATGGCGCGGTAGCTGCGCTCCGCATCGAGAAAATCGAGCAGGCTCGCGGCGCCGTGTTCGTAGGCAAACTTACTGATGTCGCGCGATTGCGTGGCCTGATCCAGGTAACCTGTTTCGTAAAGGCGGATGACTTCGCCATTGGTCTGCAAGTTGTCATAAGCATTCTCCACGTCGGACAATACGGTTTCGGAAGCCTCTTTCTCCTGCTCCCGCGCCTGCGTGATGGTGAAATTGGTGCGGGCGATTTCACCTTGGTTGCGATTGAAAATGGGCAGATCCATGTTGAAAAAGGCCGAGCCGGCGCTGGTGCCGCTGACGTGGTCGTAATCGAACGTGAGCGTCACGTCCCGCTTGCCGTTGGCCTTGGCAAGCCCATACTGGCTTTGTGCCGCTGTAACTCCCTGGACCGCGGCAATGTAGTCAGGCCGTTGGCGAAGCGCCATGGCCTGCAAATCTTCCTTGTTCAGCGCCAACGGCGCACCGGCCAGATCCCCGGCCACATCGTATCCATCGGGCACCGATTCATAACCAACGAATTGGCGCAGGGACGTGAGCGCCTGCACGCGTGATAACTGGGCGGAAGAAACATCCATCTGGAAGGTCAATAACTGCAACTGGATTTTTAGCAGATCGCCCTCGCTGATGGCCCCGGCCCTGTATTGCTCCTGGCCGATATCCACGGTCTGCTGGAAGCTCTTCAGATCGGTTTGCGCCAAATCGAGAGTGGACTCGGCCAGAAGAACATCGACGAATTGTGACGCCACGTTAAAGATGAGCGTGCGCTCATTATCGGCAACGGTTGAACGCGTTACCGCGGTTTGGTCCTGTGCGGCTTGCAGGCGATGCTGGCGTTTCTTGCCGCGCTCGAAGAGATATCCGATGCCTGCGTCAAACTGGGCCGTTTCGTTGAGATAGTCGGCGCTGAACTCGCTGGGATTGAAGATGGGAAGAAATTGGGCGTCAACGGTAAGCACGGGATTGGGCCGCAGATTGGCGGTGATTTCCTGCGCCCGGCTCTCATCAATCGTCGAGCGCTGCGCCTGCAGCGCATGATTGTGCGCCAGCGCCATCTGGATGGCATCGTCCAGCGTTATGCGGACAGGGCCTTGCGCGGCCAATGGCAACGCAAACATATAAAAAGTTGCGACCACGCATGGCCCCAAACGTCGGAATCGCATGGGCTTCTCCAAACTCCTCTCAACAGAATCTGTAAGACAATCCGATGGGCGCGCCCGTAAAGGCGCGAATTGATTGCGGCCTTAGAGCGAAGGAGGTGCGCGGCTTGCGGCTCGCCAACCGGACAGCCCGGAAGGCGCGGCTGGTTCTTCGGCTACCCAATTCTCGCCAGGCTGTTCCAACGCCAGCAATTGCGCGGGCGCCGACAGTCCCGCAATCGCCTGGTGGCTCAGATGGCAGCTCGAACAGTTCGCCTCGCCGCCGCCCGCGTGCGTGTGCCAGACGCTTCCGCCAATCGTCAACGCCAGCAACAGCGCCAGCAGCACTACCGGAATCAGGCGCGAGATCAGCACACCCCATCCGGTCCGCGATGTCGAGATGAGCCTCATGGGTAACTCCACTTCATTCTATCAGCAATTTAGGATTTGGCACTCCGGCTCGCGCCCCCAAGTGCGAAGTCTGGAAGTCTGGATGACGTCGTGAGCCTCAGTAGTTCAGGAACAGCACGCCCGTGAGGCTGCCCGACATCTCTTGCCGGGACGCTCGGCTCCGATGGGTTCGGGATGGCTAGCCTTAACAAGCATGTTAGCGGTCATGCGTCTTTCAACACGCCGGGCAATTCTGCCACCGGATTGTAACGCCATGCATCATTTGGCGTGAGGCTACGCGTCGAATAGATTCGTCGCGTTGACCGAGCCGAGTCCGGTGGCCAGATCATAGCCTACGGTAGCCGGGAAAGCAGGTTCGCCGATGGAATCGGAGGACGAAAGTTCACCGATGATCGGCGAATCGGCGCCATAGCAGTCGTAGTAACTGCCATCGCTGTTCTCCCCGCAGGGAATATCCATGTCGCCGGGCTGAACGTCATTGAAGACGCAGTAATTTGCCGGAAGACCCCCTCAGTATCGTCCGCGCCAGTGAAGACCAACGATTGCACGTCGGCGCGGGGAAACTGGTACTTCACGCCTCTCGTACCGGTAAACGAGATTAGACCTGCTGCGGGCCCCGTATATTGCCCGGAATAACTGGTCCCGTCTTTCAGGATAATCGAATCCGCCCAAAGCGGAGCACATAGGCAGAGAATGGCGGGCAATGACCAGATTCGAATAGCTTTCACAATTGCCTCCTGGCGGGCTACAGCATTCCAGCAAATGGTGATTTCGCATCCTCGCCGCGAAAAACTTGCGAGCGACGCCGCGGAATTATGCCACAGTTGGTGAATTGTCTGTTGCCGGAGAAACACCAGGCATGGCCGAAAAGTGCGGCGATCGGGGGGGATTCGAAGTTCGACGGGGTGCCGCTTATTTGTGTTAATGATTTGCGGGCAGTGGGCAGCGCTGCAGTTCGCCCGGATACCGTCTTAGGGTAATATGATAGTCAAGGACCGCTGTGCGGCTCTGCAAGAGGGCTTTGCACCCGGGTGGAAAGTCCAAGAGGCACCGAGGCCCCTGGAAAAAACAAGGATGGACTTGGACCGGGACGACGTATCGAATCCCGGCGGCGGATTTAGAATGCGACAACCATCAGCTAAGGACGCGTTTTTGACGGCTCCAGAAAGGAGTACGGAAACTCCCGCGCGCGCGCAGAGCCCTGCGCTGCAGACGCTGGATTTGACTCGCCGTTATGGCGCGTTGACGGCATTGGATCGAATGAATCTGACCATTCGTACCGGCGCGATTTTCGGTTTGCTGGGACCCAATGGCGCAGGAAAAAGCACGGCCATCAAGATGCTCACTACGATTCTGCCGCCCAGCTCGGGGACGGCGCTTATCGCCGGATTCGACATCTGCAAGCAGCCGCGCGACGTGCGACGCCATCTTGGCTACATTCCGCAGGCCGTCTCCGCGGAGAATATTCTGACAGGCGGCGAGAACATGCAGCTCTTTGCCAAGCTCTATGACGTGCCGAGCAAAGTGCGCCGCGAAAGAATCGAGGAGGCCCTAGCGCTGGTCTCGCTGACGGAGTTTTCCAAAACCCAGGTGAAAAGATATTCCGGTGGAATGATTCGCCGCCTGGAGATTGCCATAGCGCTGGTTCATCGTCCGCCCGTGCTGGTGCTGGACGAACCTACGGTGGGTCTGGATCCGGCGGCGCGCTTTGCCATTTGGGACCGTTTACACTCGCTGCGCCAGCAGAATGGAATGACGATTTTGATTACCACGCACCAAATGCACGAGGCGGAAGAACTTTGCGATGAAGTCGCGATTCTTAACAAGGGGCAGATTGTGGCCTGCGGACCGATTTCTGCGCTGAAAGCGCAAATCGGTCCAGAAGCGTCGCTGGACGATGTTTTCATCGCGCATACGGGCAGCACCATCGAAGAAGGAGGTTTTTCGGATGCATTCCGAAGTCGCCGTACAGCCAAGCGCCTGGACTGAGCCGGTGCCGAGATTCAGTTTCTTGAGGGCAATGGCCGCGGTAACCGAGGGAGAGGTGCGGAAGCTCCTGCACGACCCGATCGAGATTGTGGGACGGATCATTCAGCCCACTGTTTGGATCATGATTTTTGCTCCGGTGTTTTCCTCCTTTCACATGCTCCAGGGAGGCAACCTTCGCTACATCGATTACATTGTCCCGGGTATCCTGGCGCAGAGCGTTCTGTTTATTTCCGTCATTTACGGTGTAGGTCTCCTCTGGGAGCGCGACCTAGGCTTGCTTCAGAAGTTTCTGGTAAGCCCGGCTTCGCGGGGAGCACTGGTGCTGGGCAAGGCAATTGCGTCGGGGCTGCGAAACCTGCCCCAGATTGTGATCGTTTATATCCTGGCCAGCTTTGCGACTGTGAAGCTGCGCTGGAATCCCTTGTCTTTGCTGGCCGTGATGGTTTTGGTGATTCTCGGTTCCGGGCTTTTCTGCATGATCTCGATGCTGGTGGCCTGCATCATGAAAAACCGCGAGCGTTTTCTGGGCGTGAACCAGCTGCTTACCGCGCCGGTCTTTTTCGCCAGCAATGCCTTGTATCCCCTGACGCTGATGCCTTGGTGGCTGCGCAAAATATGTATCTTCAATCCGCTGACGTATATTGTGGACGGATTGCGGGGCTGCATGCTGGCGAAGGGGCACAGTACCTACGGTCTGTGGCTGGACTTCCTGATCCCGATCCCAATGATCGCCTTACTCGTTATGTTGACCGCGTGGTTCTACCCCCGGGTCGAATACTAAAGCTGCCCATCCGCGCGGAAAACACAGTCCCCGGCGCGGCAAGCGGCAGTAAACAAGAGGAATGAACAGGAGACCATGACCGAGCCGCATCCATTCAATGCCATTGCCGTTGTTGGCATGAGCGGTCGTTTTCCCGGCGCGCGGGACGTCGAGGAATTCTGGAAGAATCTCTGCGACGGCGTGGAATCCATCTCCAATATTAAACCTGAAGAACTGGATGAGTCTGGGTTTGAAGTATCGAGCCGTGAACAGCCCGGCTTCGTGAATGCCGTGGGTTTTCTGGATGATATTGACCTGTTCGACGCGAAGTTTTTCGGATTCAGCCCGCGCGAAGCCGAGACTCTCGACCCGCAACACCGGCTCTTCCTGGAATGCTGCTGGCAGGCTCTCGAGAATGCGGGCTGCAATCCAGAAGCATATTCCGGCGCCATTGGAGTTTATGCAGGCAGTCTGATCAGCCTCTATTTATTCAATGTTCTTTCACATCCCGGCATCGTACAGAAGCTGGGAGCCTTTCAGGTTTTCACCAGCAATGACAAGGACCATTTGGCCACGCGCGTTTCCTACAAGTTGAATCTGCGAGGGCCAAGCATGGGCGTGCAGACCGCTTGTTCGACGGCGCTGGTGGCTGTGTGCATGGCGTGTCAAAGCTTGCTGGACCAGCAATGCGACATGGCGCTGGCAGGCGGCGTGGCGATCCGCGTGCCGCAGAAAACCGGCTATGTCTACCAGGAAGGAATGATCTATTCCCGCGACGGGCATTGCAGGCCGTTCGATGCGGACGCTACCGGGACACTTTTCACGAATGGTCTGGGTGTGGTCGCTTTGAAGCGCCTGGAGGATGCGCAGGCGGATGGCGACACGATTCATGCCGTGATTCGCGGCTGGGCGCTGAACAATGACGGTTCCAACAAAGTTGGTTATACGGCGCCGGGGCTGGATTCACAGGCCGAAGTCATCGCCATGGCGCAGGCAGTGGGAGGTGTTGATCCGGGCACCATCACTTATATCGAAGCGCACGGCACGGGCACGGCGCTGGGAGATCCCATCGAGATTGCAGCCCTCACGCAGGCCTTTCGCCTGGGGACGCAGCGCAACGGATTCTGCGCCATCGGTTCCGCCAAATCGAATATCGGACATATGGATTCGGCCGCAGGCATCGCTGGATTTATCAAGACCGTGTTGGCGCTTGAACATGGGCTGATTCCTCCCAGCCTGCATTTCCGGAAGCCCAACCCGGCGATTGATTTCGAAAGCAGCCCATTTTTCGTCAATACGAAGCTGCGCGAATGGAAACCGGACGGGATGCCACGGCGCGCGGGCGTGAGTTCGTTTGGAATTGGTGGAACAAACGCGCACGTAGTGCTTGAGGAGGCCCCGCAGGCGGAAAAAACCTCCAGCCTGCGGTCGGAGCAGTTGCTGGTTCTCTCCGCGCGTTCCGAGGCAGCTCTCAACTCGGCCACAGCCAATCTGGCCGCGTATCTTGAAAAGAATCCTGGAGCAAATCTGGCGGACGTGGGGTTCACGCTTCAAACCGGCCGGAAGGCGTTTGCGCACCGACGTTATCTGATGGCTTCCGGTACGGAAGATGTCTCGGCAGCATTGAAGTCGATGAATCCCGCAAGCGTCATTACATCGTCAGAGCCGCTGCGCGACCGACATTGCGTCTTTCTGTTCCCGGGCCAAGGGACACAATATGCGGGAATGGGTCAAGACCTGTATAAGACCGAACCCACGTTTCACCGGTCCGTGGACGAATGTACCGAACTGCTGCATAGCGGGCTAGGGTTTGATCTTCGCGAATTGCTTTTTCCCTCCGCGGAGCGCCAGGAAGAAGCACAGCAGCGCCTGATGGAAACTGCCGTAACGCAGCCGGCTCTCTTCGTGGTGGAATACGCTCTTGCACGGCTTTGGATGGAATGGGGCATCCGCCCGCAAAGCATGGCCGGCCACAGCGTAGGAGAATATGTGGCGGCGTGCTTGGCAGGTGTTTTTACCCTGGAAGATGCACTGGGACTGGTGACCGCGCGCGGCAGCCTGATGCAGTCGCTTCCGCGCGGCTCCATGCTGGCCGTCCCATTGCCGGAGGCGGAGGTTCGGTTGCTGTTGGGTTCCGATCTCGACATTGCCACCATCAACGAAGTTCGGGCATCGGTGGTTGCGGGCACCCACGATGCTATCGAAACACTGGCGGCGATTCTGAAATCACGAGGCGTGGAATGCCGCAAACTGCATACTTCGCATGCGTTCCATTCGCGGATGATGGATCCCATATTGAAGGAGTTTGAACGAGCGGTTGCCCGTGTGCCGCGACAGGCGCCGCAGATCCCGTTCGTTTCCAACACCACGGGAAAGTGGATAACGGAAGCGGAAGCGACCAGCCCGGCCTATTGGTCTGCCCACATTCGCGGAGCGGTGCGATTCGCGGGCAACATTGCCGAACTGGCGAAAATTGACGGCGCGATATTTTTGGAAGTGGGCCCGGGCCAGACTCTTAGCGGTTTGGTTCGTCGCCATCCGGACTGTGGCTCTCAACAATCCATTCTGCGATCGCTTCCGGCGCCGCAGGAGAAAAAGCGGGATCTGGAGATTACCCTTCAGGCGCTGGGACAGATATGGCTGCTGGGCGGCAACGTGGACTGGAAGGGATTCCATGCGCATGAAAAACTGCGTCGCATTCCGCTTCCCACGTATCCGTTCGAGCGCCAAAGCTATTGGATGGAAAAACTTAAGCCTATAGAAGTATCGTCTGCCGGCGATAAGGCAGCCGATCACGGGAGAAAGTCAGAAATGCAAGATTCATTTTCAGTTCCAATGTGGAAGCAGTCGGTATTGGCAAAGCAACCCTCCTCCGCGGCAAGCGAAGGCCCATGGCTGGTTTTCGCCGATGATAGTGGCCTGGCCGAACAATTCACCAAGCTTCTTGGCAACAGCGGCCAATCCGTGGTGACAGTAAGTGCATCGGACCGTTTCGCCAAGATTAGCGAGAACCAGTACCAGATTCGACCGGCTTATATTGACGACTATGCGCAAGTCGTACGTGCGGCACGTGGAGGAGGACGGAGACTGCATCGGGTGGCTCATTTCTGGGGCGTTACGAAGAGCGAAGTGGGCGATTTGGAACGGCTCAAGGAGCGCGGCTTGTGGAGCGTTCTGGCACTGGCGCAAGCGCTCGGCGAGCATGGCTCGGGATCAGCGATCGAGTTTCGCGCTATCACCAATAATGTTTTCTCCGTCACCGGGGATGAGCAGATTTCTCCGGGCAAAGCACTGGTTCTGGGCCCATGCCGGGTGATTTCACTCGAGTATCCGCATCTGCATTGCGGTTTGGTGGATGTCACGTTGCCCTCCGCGGACGAACAGCGAGCCGCGCTTGTGGCCCACCTTCTGGCTGAATTCGAACCAGGGGTCGAGGACACTGTATCTGCGTATCGAGGAGCGCGCCGCTGGGTGCAAGGATTTGAAACGCTGCGCCTGGATGAAGCCAGCGCCGGACGCGCGCCTTTGCGCGAAGGCGGGGTTTATTTCATCACCGGTGGCATGGGCGGTGTCGGGCTGGCCTTGGCGAAGTACTTGGTGGAGACCAAACATGCCAAGCTCGCGCTGCTCGGGCGATCTCCTCTGCCGGACCGCGCCATGTGGCCCCAGTGGGTGGCCGCTTACGGCAACGACGCTTCCGCTCGCAAGATTCGCGCCGTCCAGGCCATCGAAGCGGCGGGTGGTAAAGTAATGGTGCTTGCGGCGGATGTGACGGATGCGGGGCAGATGCGGGAAGCCGTAGGCAAAGTAAAGGATGCATTCGGCGAGATCAATGGCGTAATCCACGCGGCCGGCTTGCCCGGCGGAAACATGATTTCCGTCCACCGGACGGCGGATGCGGCCCAGGTGTTGGCGCCGAAGGTGGAGGGAACGCTCGCGCTCGACGAAGCGTTTCGCGGCGAGCACCTGGATTTCCTGGCGTTGTGCTCTTCGGTCAGCTCACTGGTCGGCGGATTCGGTCAAGCGGATTATGCCGCGGCAAATGCTTTCCTGGATGCTTACGCGCAGAGCCGCGCGAGCGAAACGCGTCCGCGAGTCACATCGATAAACTGGGAGTTGTGGCGGGATGCGGGCATGGGCGTAAATGTGCCTGCCCCACGCGGGATGGAAGAAGAGCGCCGGAAGGCGCTCGAGGAGGGCATAGCTTCCGAAGAAGGCGCGGATGCATTTGCCCGCGCGCTCTCTGCCGGATTGCCGCAGGTGATCGTTTCCCGTGTTGGAGTGGAGACTCGCCGGCGGCAGTTTGAGGCGTCGGCGGCAGCCATGGCATCCTCTGCTGCCTCCGCGGCGGAAAAACGGACACACGTTGGCTCGGGTTCTGGAGGCCAAGCCGGGCAGGTATCAACAGATGCGCAGGCTGCCGCAGCGGTCGCCACAGACCCCGTTCAGAAAAAGATTTCGGAGATCTGGTGCGAACTCCTGGGTGTGAAACAGGTTCGTCCTTTCGACAACTTCTTTGACCTCGGCGGCCACTCGTTGCTGGGCACGCAGCTCATCGCGCAGATTCGCACCGAATTTCAATTGGAACTGCCGCTGCGCAGTTTGCTGGAAGTTCCCACGGTGGCGGGCATGGCCGAACGCGTGCGCTCCGCGCGCGGCGGCTACGGCGATGAAGACGCGGAGTAGTTAAGCCGGAGTTCCCGACGGTGACGTTCTGCCGCCGATTATAGCTGGGCAAACCATTCCAGCGACCATTGGATTACCTGCGCGCGCCATTCGGGCCGCCGAAGGCCGTGATCCGCGCCGTGCAGATCATGGCGAGTCAGGGACGGGCCCGTCAGCACTTTCTTCCACACGGGGTTGGCTTCTGCCATGCTTAGGAAAGACTGAGCAATCACATCGCCGCCGCACAGCACCAGCATCAGCTTGCCGCGAAACTGCAAAAGCTGATTGCCCAGCCGCTCCGCCAAATCGGGTACGCGGTATGTGTGATAGAAGCGCATGGCGTCTTCGGGCATCAATGATGAAACGCCATCCAGCTCTTCCCGCGCTTTGTACGTTCGCAGCGGCCCCGCTTTGCCGCCGGCAGCTTCGCGAAGTGTCAGAAAAAGTTCGCGGATGCTCGCTTTCAGGCCCACTTCGCCCCGAAACATGGTTTTCCACCAGCTCGGATTTCGCATTTTGCGCAAATAGAGACCCGCATGGTACCGAATCCTGGTGCGGGCCCGATCGCGCGCACTGTAGGCCCAAAGATTCAAGAATCCCATGGCTGTGATACGTGGGTCTGTGAGCGCATAGGTTATGGCATCGGCGGCGCCCGCGCACGATCCCCAAACGACAACCTCTTCCAAGCCGGGCATGTTTGCCATGTATGCATCCACGGCGGCCCGGATTTCCCGTGGCGTATCCTCATACATCGGTACAGGACCTTCCGAATCGCCTGATCCGCGGTAATCCATACGCATCACGGGATAGCCGTGGGCGGCCCAGGCTCGCGCCAGGTCCACATAGACCCGATGGGTTCCCACGCGGTATGCGGGGCGTCCCTGGATCATCAGGATCCCGTGCTTCGCGGGCTTCCCCGGCAAATGCAGGACTCCATACATGCGGTCCTTCTCGCAGAGAAAGCTTACAGGCAACTCAGCCGTCATGGATTGATCACGCATTGGGGAACGCCGGAGGAAGCGTACGGAAGAAGTCCTCGGTGGTGGCGACGGTAGCAATAGCCCAGAAGGGCCACGAGAATACCTCGCTCATATCCACGCGAAGCCCGCGGGTACGCCAATTTTGAATCACGCGCCGGCTTCCCGCGCTGGGTTGCTCGTCCTTGTCCTTGAGGATTCGCAGCCAGTGGATCGGCGCGGAGATCCCCGCTCCCAACGGCTCCAGCTTCAGGCTGTCGATCGCGCGAATCAGTTCCGGGGCCAGGAAGTAGCCGTCAATATTCACGGGGCCGACAAGGGAAAGAGTGCGGCGCTGCTCCGTGTCCGGCACTTTCAGCGCTATTTCGGGTGGCAAATCCTCCGGTTGCATATGCGAGCGAATAAATTGGCTGAGCGAAGCCGCGCCGCTTAATGCAGGCTGGAAGAGCACCAGTTGCTCCACGGGAAGGGGCGATAATGTGGCCACCTCGGTGGCCAGCAACGCTCCCATGCGCAGGCCGCAGAGAATCACGCGCTCGCAGCCCCCGGCCTGGAGCCACCGGCAGATCGAAAGCAGATCCTCGCGCCAAATCTCCCAGCGGGCATCCTCGAAGTTTCCTTCGCTGTCTCCACATCCGTAATGGTCCACGACTACTGTGCGGTAGTTTTTTTGTGAAAGCAGGCGCGCCAGGCGGGCTATCACCCTCCTTGAATGACCGGCCTCCGTTGCAAACGGAGCTACATAGAGGATTGTCCCGCGCGATTCTCCCGCTGCGGAGTAGTCCATCATAAAGAGACGTCCCCGGCTGCCGGAGAAAAAAGAACCGGCTGCCGCCCGTCCGGTTTCCGGCGAGGCTATGTTGGGTTCCTTAGTCGTATTTCCTGCCACACTCATGCAATGCCTCCCAATTTAGCGGAAGACCTGTTTCAACTCAATTCACGTTACCCCGTAGCCACTCGATCGCCACCACACGCGATGCACGATGCGACATGAAGCCTTGTTAAAGTTCCCCGAAACGCCTGGCCACCCCTCTCGTCGACGCTATGGGCGAGGCGGAGCTTTCCTTCGGGAGCGGAGGGCTTCAAGCTGGCGGGCAGCCCTCATCTGCGCGGCAGGCAGCGTCTTCCCCTCCACGGGCGCCTCGCTAAGAAACCTGGCCAACGAGCGAATCGTGGGAAAGCGGAATAAGTCGGTGATGGTTACAGCCCGCGAGGCAATCAGTCTTAGCTTTCCATGAACTTTCACCAGCAGCAGGGAATGGCCGCCGGAATCGAAGAAGTTGTCGTCCACGCCCACTTTTTCCAGATGCAGTACATCGCGCCAGACGGTCGCAATTCTTTTCTCCATCTCGGAGTGCGGCTCGACGAACTCCTTCGCCGTGCGAAGGTTCCAGGATTCCGACTTCGGCAGCGCCAACCGGTTGACTTTCCCGTTGGGCGTCAGAGGAAACGCCGCCAGGACCACAAATGCCGACGGCACCATGTACTCCGGAAGACATTCCTCCAAGCGAAAACGGATCTCTCGCACCAAGATGCCCATTTGTGCGTCATCCTCGGCGAATTGTTTATCCTTTGGAACGATATAGGCCACTAGGCGAAGGTCGCCGGGATCATCTTCGCGCGCCACGACTATGCTTTGTTCCAACAGGGGATTTTGCGCCAGCGTGCTCTCTATCTCGCCCATTTCAATCCGGAAGCCGCGGATTTTGACCTGATAGTCCGC
>Ga0302326_10026318_pt1 | contig 11760 bp, 12 predicted proteins | sample Palsa_T0_3_FD_202264 | JGI IMG/M metagenome (GOLD analysis project Ga0302326, IMG submission 202264) | Peat permafrost microbial communities from Stordalen Mire near Abisko, Sweden - Palsa_T0_3 | ecosystem: Environmental > Terrestrial > Soil > Palsa > Peat permafrost | place: Sweden: Abisko... | reverse complement strand
GGCAGCTTGTCTGCGATCAGTTCGCCTATCGCAAATACGGAGAAAATTATCAGGGATATTTTGTGGGCGAAGAAAGCGAGCAGCCTGGTGTGAAGATGCAGCCAACCCAGGTGAGCTCCCCAGGCCACGACAGCTGGAGCGGTCATGGAGCGAAGGCCACAAACGCAGCCAATCACGAAGGCGTAGAAGAGGATCACCATGGATCAACCATGGCTTCCTTGCCGGGCGATGTCAAACCAGCGACGGTTGGCTAGTGCGGTGAGCTTACCTGGCTCACTTGGGTCTCGGGCGCCAGGGTGAGTGCATCCTGCAGACGGAAAATAACCACCGACTCGGCTGGAATCGACAGGTCTCGGTTGCCGGTAAAAGCTGCCCCTAGCGCTCCCGCACCACCTCCAGCCAGACCACCGACGAGTAGGCCGACCCCTCCGGTCGCAAGCCCTCCAATCAGCATGCCCATGCCGGCACCGCCGCCGATGAAGGCGGCGCTACGCTTGCCCTTACCTTTCTTGGTCTGGGCCAGGCTGCTGGTATCGATGCGATACGGTGTGCCGTTGACTTCCAATCGGGTCAGGGTTAAGGCCAGCACCGATTTTCCTTTGAACCTTCCACGCTTGTGGGCCAACAGGACTTCACCGGTCGCCGCAGAACCGGAAGGCACGGCAACGGTGTTGCCTTCCACTACCGGCTCGGCCAGGACCCCGGTAAACCGGTCACCCGACTCAACATGCTTGACGTCAATGGTCTGGTTCAGACGCACCTGCAAGCGGGTACCGCGGGGAAGGACCAGCGCCGGCTGCGGTGCCGGTGCGGCCGAAGGGGTATTGGCTGCGTTTGAGGGGTTGCCAGGGGCATTATTGGCTGTGTCTGCCGGGTTGGCGCCGACCGCACTGGGCGAAGTTTGCGCGGCGGGAGCGGGGCTGGTCTTGTTGGTACATCCGGCAAGCGTAGCTGACAACACGGAGGCCAGAATGGTGAACGTGGCAGTGACTCGCCAGCGGTTGGGGGAAGCATTCATGATGGCGCCTCTTAACCAGTAAAAGGTACGCCGAATGCGCCGTCGGCGATGCACTACTTTGGTGGAAGGCGTGCCCCGCCGGTTAAGATGAAGGCCAGGGTAGAAGGAAGCACCCAGGAAGCGATAACTTGTTGAAAATAAATATCTCCCTCGCAACCCTCGCCTTGGCCCTGATGCCTCTGGCGGCACCCCTCATGGCCCCCAGCCATCCGCTTATCGCGTTGCTCATCCGCAGTTTCTTCTCCCGCCTCTGCCATCAGGACCCGACCCGCTGTTTTCTGGTCCAAGGTTCGCCCGTTGCCGTCTGCGTGCGCTGCCTGGGTGTCTACTGCGGAGCCGCGCTGGCTGCCCTGCTGGGCCTGGGAAAGGCTCACGCCAGGCGATTGCTGGTAATCGCGCTGCTGCTCAATCTGCTCGACGTTGCCACCGGAGCCCTTCATTGGCATGGCAATTTACCCCTGCCGCGCTTTCTCGTGGGGCTGCTGCTCGGAGTGGGAGCCGGAGCGGTGATGCTCGCGCCGCTGAGCCGCCTGCGGATACGCCTGTCTTCCCAGCAGGATGCAGCCAACTAAAAGAGGTTGGCGTAGCGCCGCGGGGCGTGGGGCCCCTCGCCATTGGGCGCAGAGAACGGTTGAAAAAACTGAGATTGCGCTTCAGTCTGCGCGGTAGACCACACGGCCTTCGCTGATGGTCAAGCGCACCCGGCCCAGCATCGTCCACCCATCAAAGGGAGTGTTGGTCGACTTGGATCGGGTCACCGCTGCACGAAAGGTCCATTCTTCCCCAGGGTCGAAGACGACCACGTCGGCGAAGGCCCCAACAGCCAGGCTCCCGCGGCCGCGCAGGTTCAGGAGATTCGCCGGCTGGGTACTCAGCAGCGTGATCAGGCGGCTGAGCGAGACCTTGTGTTTGCGATGGAGCAGGTCGAGAGTCAGGCCCAGAGCCGACTCCAAGCCGGTAATGCCATTGGGTGCACGCTCGAATTCCTGCTCCTTTTCATGCGCTGCATGAGGAGCGTGATCGGTGGCGATGCAATCGATGGAGCCGTCGAGCAGGCCTTCCAACATGGCCCGGCGGTCGGATTCGGCGCGCAATGGGGGATTCATCTTGGCGTTGGTGTTGTACTCACCCACCGCGCTCTCATTCAGCAGAAAGTGATGGGGGGCCACTTCGCAGGTTACGTGCAGACCATTGCGCCGCGCGCGGCGCACGGCATCCAACGCAGCAGCGGTGGATATATGGGCGATGTGCAGGTGGGCGCGCGCGCCCTTGAGCTCGGCCAGCAGGCGAAGGTCACGCTCCACCAGGCCGGCCTCGGCAGCTACCGGCATGCCGCGTAGGCCGAGCCGGAAAGCCAGCGCGCCGGCGTTCATGGAGGCTCCCGCGGTCATGCGCGTGTCCTCAGCGTGCTGGATGACGGGCAGCCCGGCTCGCGCCGCTGCCGCCAGCGCCTGGTGCATGATCGCTTCGCCAAGAATGGGCTTGCCGTCGTCGGTGACGGCAACTGCACCCGCAGCTTTCAGGGAACCATATTCGGTAAGCGCCTCACCCATGCTGCCGCGGGTAGCGGCCGCAATGGGAAAGACGCGTGCACTGGGATTGCGTTCCGCACTCTGCATCCAGCGCGTGGTCTCCACCGAATCGTTCACCGGGATGGTATTCGGCATGGCGCAGACGGTGGTAAATCCGCCCGCCGCCGCGGCCGCTGTTCCCGTGGCGATGGTTTCCTTATAGCCTTGGCCGGGCTCGCGCAGATGGACATGAATATCGACCAATCCGGGCGCAACCACCATGCTCCGGGCCTCCACGATTTCGGCGTCTGCCTGCTTGGCAGCGCCAGCCAATTTACCGGGAGGCTCAATGGCAGCCACACGGCCGTCTTTCAGCAACAGGTCACGGCGCGCATCCACTCCGGCGGAAGGATCGACGACGTGGCCACCGGAAATCAGGATGGTTCTCAAGCCCGGCCCCTTTTTCTGGGAGTGGTCGCTCTGGGTTTGGGCTGGAGTGCTGGCCGTAGGGACTTGGGTGGCTGCTCCGGCGCCAGGGCGCGGTGAATCAATGCCATGCGAATGGCGACGCCGTGGCCAACCTGCTTCTCGATCACCGACTGTGGCCCGTCAGCCACTTCACTGGTGATCTCCAGCCCGCGGATCATGGGTCCTGGGTGCATCACGATGGCCTGTGGTCCGCTGGCAAGCAGCCGTTCCCGGTGCAATTGATAGCGGGTCATGTACTCATCCAGATCGATGTGCACGCCGGTCAGCCGCTCCTTCTGGATGCGCAACATCATCACAATATGCGCTTGCTTAAGGGCGCGATCGAGGTCCCGCTCGATGCTGATGCCGGGCGCCAGTTCCTGGGCAACCTCGGGCAGCAGCGCAGGCGGTCCACAAAGAACGACCTGGGCGCCCAGCCGCGGCAGCAGGAGCGCATTGGAGCGAGCCACCCGGGAGTGGAGTATATCGCCGACGATGGCCACCGTGATTCCCTGAAGTAGCGTCGCGCCCGGCGCCTCCTCCGACCGCCCCAGGGCGAAGAGCATGGTTCTCAGGTCCAGCAGAGCTTGGGACGGATGCTCGTGCATGCCGTCCCCAGCGTTCAGCACCGGCAAGCCCGTAGCCTGCGCCAGCAGGTAAGGCGCACCGGACGAAAGATGGCGCAGGATGATGCATTCCGCTCCTAACGCGCGCAGGGTGATGCCGGTGTCTTTGAGCGATTCCCCCTTCTCGATGGAGGAGGATTGGGAACTGATCAGCGCCGTATCCGCGCCCAGACCTTTGGCTGCCAGCTCGAAGGAGGTTCGGGTGCGCGTGCTGGACTCGTAAAAAAGCAGCGCGACCCGGCGATGGGCCAAGCGCAGGGCGCGTTCCGCGGGCGGTTCTGCTTCGAGCACCGTGGCCAGGCGCAGGATGGCAGAGACATCGCCCACCCCGAGCGAGGTGACGGTGAGCAACGATCGGGACTCCGCGGAAGCAGTGGGCGCAGCGGCGCTGGGAAGCGCGACCCCGGATTTCCTGTGAAGCTGCTTGGCGTTGGCGAGCTTCATGCGGCTTTCCTTAATGAAAGCCGCACACACGGCCGTGTCCGGCGCAGAGTACGGGAAATCCGGGTGACGCGAGGTGGCTCCGGCCTGTTTTTTTGTGCTGTCATCGTGAATTGCGCCGGGGGGTTGCGCCGATTTACGGCCATTTTAGGTTGCGGCCATTTTGCCGCGGTGGCTGATGGCTAATCTATGCGTTCGACGAGGATCACCTGCTCGTCGCCGTCGATCTCCCGCAGCTTGACCTCAACGATCTCGCGGTCGGTGGTTTGCACGTGCCGGCCCACGAAGCTGGCTTCGATGGGCAGCTCGCGATGGCCGCGATCGATGAGCACCAAAAGCTGTACACGTCGCGGGCGGCCATGATCAAACAGCGCGTCCAGCGCTGCCCGTATGGTTCGGCCGGTGTAGAGAACATCGTCGATGAGAATGATGTCGCGACCGGCGACATCGAAGCCGATGGCGCCAGGGACGACAACCGGGCGAATATCACGCGTCGAAAGGTCGTCGCGATAGAAGTTGATGTCCAGGACCCCGGTATCGACCGGCTTCTTCTCGATACCGGCAATCAGGTGGCCTAACCGCTCCGCCAGGGGCACTCCGCGGCGCTTGATGCCGACCAGCCCCAGGTTATGACCGCCATTGTTTTTCTCAATGATCTGGTGCGCCAGCCGAATCAGCGTGCGCTCGATTTCCGATGCCGACATGATGCGGGTCTTCTCCCGCAGCCCGGGCATTGCACTGACCTTTGCTTTGCTCATAAATGCTCTGGCCGGATGATACGAGGGTTGGAGCATTTTTGCCATTACGGTGGTGTTATCCGTTGCCCAGGGTGGGCTTGCGAGGAGTGAGCAGGCGGACGCCCAGGGCGCCGCCAATCGCGGAGAACAGGATAATACCGGCAGAAGTGGTGGCGGCATTCATCAACGTGTAAGCCGCCCTGCCATCGGGTGACAGCAGGAACTGGACGTAGGCATGCCACTGCGCCTGGGTCTCTGGGTTGGTTTGCACCAGCGCTGTCGATTGCCGGATGACCGAGTCGTAGAACTGATCGATGGCGTAGCCCTGATGGAGAACATAGCGGGCGAAGACGCGCCAGATCGCCGTGGCGATGACGGAGCTGTAAGCAGCAATGAGCCCACTAACGGCGCCAATGCGAACCCCGGAGCGTGTTTCCAGGAGAAATGCGGGAGCCCGCCGGTGGTAGACGACGATGGCCAGAACCGCGCCCCCGACCACCCATAACCAGCAACCCCAGGAGAGCACAGAAACGGCGCTGAGCAGTCCCGCCGGCACGGCAACGAAAAGCGCAGCCAGAATGGCGTCCTTCCAGGAGATTCCCTGGGCCCGTCCCGGCTTCCCTGGGGGCCGGCCGCTGGCAGATCCGCTCTCGACTTCTTCCTGCTGGGCAAACTTGAGTTGCGGGGAACCGCAGTTGGGGCAGAACAGCTCGGGTGCGCTCAGGGTTGCGCCACATCGATGGCAGATCGGGCTCATTCTTCTTGAAGCTATCTCAGGGGCGTGCGGAGCGCAATCGTTCGACTATTCGAGGGATCGTCGCTCCCCTCAGTTCGTACCCTGTTGCTCGTTGTCGAAGCCATGGGGCAGATCCAATGCGATCAGGCTGAAGTGGGTCGCCGAGTCGCTCCCGCCGTGCAAGACCACAATGTGTTGATGGCGGGGAGAACCGGCTTTTAACTCCAGATCACCGGAATGGAAGTTGCTGTGCGGAGATCCGTGATCATGGTTGGAGTCGTCGCAGCTGAGGCCTTCCCCGGTTTTGACCGGCATGCCTACCGGCTTATCTCCCGCGCACTCGATCACACCGCCGTATTCGCTCAAGGCCTTGCGGTAAAAATTGAGCACCTGGTCCCGGTTGTCGGGAGTGGAATAGTGGGCGGTTTTCACGCGCAGCTTCCAGGAGCCAAACCCCATATCGACTTTGGCCGACCGGTTTCCGTCTCCCCCAGTGTCCAGCACCGACCCGGGGTATGCAGGGAGACCAAGTTCGGCCGGCGAGGTCTGGTCCTTGTTGACCGAGATACCCCCAAACGGGGTGGCAATCTTTACGTTGTCCCCCCCGCCGTTGCTCGACTTGTCCACTTGTACCTTGCAGCCGGTCGAGCCAGACAGTACAACAGCGAGCAAGGAGAGTCGTACAGCGGCTTCTCTCATGTTTGTTCTCCCCTAGGCCTGTACGCGAGGCGTCCCCTTCATGTTCCACAAAAAGCTCGACAAAAGAGCGGTGCATGAGCGTGCAGTGTTCACGACGGCGTGAAGCTGCGACTTTCTCATAGTCCGCTGCATCTGTAGGCAAAGGCGGCAGAGCCGAGGCCCGGGGACGTTCCCTCAGGCGCAGGATGGCGTCTTACGTCCCAGACGAGGCTTACCGTGTCCGCACATGCATCGCGCCTATTTTCTCCTATCCAATTGGCCGCCATCACCTTCCCCAACCGTGTATTCGTCTCTCCCATGTGCCAATACTCGAGCAACGACGGCTTTAGCAATGATTGGCATCTGGTTCATTTAGGAAGCCGGGCAGTGGGGGGAGCAGGGCTGGTGATGACGGAGGCCGCCGCGGTGCTTGCCGAAGGCCGCATTACCCCGCAGGACCTGGGGCTGTGGAAGGACGAGCACATCGCAAGCTTGAAGCGGATCGTCGAGTTCCTCCATGGGCAGGGTGCACGCGCAGGGGTGCAACTGGCCCATGCCGGGCGGAAAGCCAGTATGGCTCGTCCCTGGGCGCCGGAACAGCGGTCGTTGACCCCAAGCGAAGGCGGCTGGAAAAATGTGATGGCTCCCAGCGCGGTGCCTTTTGCCGAAAACTACTCCCAGCCTAGCGCGCTGGACCTGGCTGGTATACAAACGATTACCCGGGCGTTCACCCGAGCCACCGAGCGGGCATTGGAAGCTGGTTTTGATTTGGTGGAGTTGCACGCGGCCCATGGTTACTTGCTGCACGAGTTTCTCTCGCCCTTGAGTAACAGACGCACTGATCAATACGGCGGCTCGTTCGAGAATCGTATCCGCCTGGTAGTGGAAGTGGTGGACGCCGTGCGCGCCGTGTGGCCCGCCGAACTGCCGCTACTGGTGAGAATCTCGGCCACGGACTGGGCGGAGGGAGGTTGGGACATCGACCAGTCGGTAGCCTTGGCCAAAGTGCTGAAAGAGCACAAGGTGAATATGATCGACGTGTCCTCTGGTGGGATGACGCCGCAGCAGGTGATGCCCCTTGGACCGGGCTATCAGACACCTTTTGCGGAGCGCATTCGGCGCGAGGCGCAAATACCGACCGGTGCAGTGGGCATGATCACCAGCGCGGCTCAGGCCGAGCACATTCTTCGCACCGGCCAGGCGGATCTGGTCCTGCTGGCGCGCGAGTTGTTGCGCGAACCGTATTGGCCGCTGCATGCAGCCCAGGAATTGGGAGACTCCGCCAGTTGGCCTGCGCAGTACCTTCGCGCGGCGCCACAAGGCAGCCGGGAGCGCGAGCCGCTGGCCTCGTCGGCCATTCCGGAGCCGGCGATCTTATAGGACGTTGCTCACGCCGAAAACGATGCGCCAGGAACTCGGTTGGGGACGTATCAGAGTTGGTGTGTAGCGGCGAAAATTCCACCTTAATCCACAAGAAAAACTACGACGGAAAGGCAAGCTGGCCTATACTTCTGAGCAGCAAAGGTGGGTCCGCGTAACTTTACCGCCTGATAACCAGCATGGCAACTCACCTTCCTCAGCAACGCGCACCGCAAAAAACGGAGATCCCCGATAAGCTCTACTTTCGCATCGGCGAGGTAGCCCGGCTATGCTCGGTTGCGCCGTACGTTCTGCGCTTTTGGGAAACTGAATTTACCCAGCTCAAGCCGAACAAGAGTGGCACCGGGCAGCGACTATATCGCCGGCGCGATGTGGAGATGGCATTGCGGGTGAAGCGGCTGCTGTATGACGAGGGTTACACCATCGCCGGCGCACGCCAGGCGATTCAGGCGGAGACGCGCAGCAAACGGGGTGGTCAGCCGGAACTACCCTTGCCGCAACAACAACAAACCGCGCAGCGGGCGGAAGCGCGCCTGCACAAAGTGCGCAAAGAATTGCGAGAGATTCTGGGATTGCTTTCAGGGCCCTTGCCGCAGGGGCAAATCCAGGTCAAAGAGCGCCCCATCCCAACCCCGGCAGCGAAGCCCGGGCTCTTCGAGATGTAACGACGGTCTATTCCCTCCGCGAAAGTTAAAACGAGTTGCCGGCCGGAACCTCGGCGGTCCCGTGCAGCAGGCCATCGGCGACGATGCTGCCGTGGTTCATGAAGCGTTCCATTGCCTGCATGGCGCAGCCTTGCCCGCACAGATGGTAGAAGGCCGCATTGCCGCTCTCCGCCTTGTTCCACGGCATGAGGGTAAAGCGCTGACGCGGCTGCCCTTCCTCGAAGCAGGGAACGTCTCCCAGCACAAGCATCCACCAGTGGTTTGATTCCAGTTTTTTTCGCCCGCAAATGTCGCATGTGAACGAGACATCCCAAACCATTGTTCACCTCATCCTTATGGAAGACCGAATCTAAAATCCCTCTCGTGCGCGAGGTAAGAAGACCGCCTTAACGCGCCCGCAATCGTGCTAGAGTAGCTTTAAGCACGGACCGGATAGATTATAGTGCGGTTTTTCTTACCATCAAACCGCTGCAGCCTTTAGTAATAGAAGCCGGTGAATTCCAGTGACTTGTCCCGAATGCTCTTCCTCCAGCTTCCGCTTGTCCCGCTTCCGCGTCAAAGATATCGAGCGGCTGCTACTGCTGCAATATCCAGTGCGCTGCCGGAATTGTCACCGTCGCGTTTACGCGGGTCTGCCTTTGGCTTTGGTGCTCTTGCAGGCCAGCCGAGTCCGGCGCGAACGGCGAGAGCATGAGGCTATCCGCTGACGCGGGGAGACCCAACCGGCAGTCTCAACTTCATCCCTCAACCGAAGCGGACGTTTCCGATGGGAATCGCTGTCTCCGCCTCATCCTACTTCCTGGCCTTTTCGCAGGAGTTGCTAGGAAGCGCGGTGTCGAAGCCACTGCGACTACTCACTAGCATGGAATAAGCGCCAACACTCTCATACTTCGACCGCTGCGGTCGATAACGCACTGGTAAGCATCCTGCGTCGGGATGGCACAGTGCGATGAAAATAACAGCCAGAGAAGGACCGCCGATTGTCATCCGGTGGGCGGCGGCTTTTTCCAGTTTGGGAGGCTCAGCCGCCATAGTGGCGGGGACCATATTTTTTCTTCCCTTCATTATTGGATGTGGGTTTTCTCTTAACGCGACTTCTGGACTCGCGACTAGTCAGAGCCCAGCCCCATCGGGAGGAGGCGGAGGACAAACAGTCCCTGTTCCCAGCGCCATGCAGGCACTCACTGGATGCGCTAATCCGAATACGGGGGTCTCAAATGGTGATTGGGGTGTGGGAACCGACCCGGTCTACACCGTTGTGGATAACACGGCCCCCGTGGTGGGAATGCCCGTTTACACCGCGAATGCGGTCTTTTGGACATCGCGAGAAACCGCGCCAGGGCAATCAATTTTACTAGCGGGCGCTTTCACGGATGCAGCGAAAACTGCGCGGATAGCTTTCATTCCCCCCGGAACGACGGATTGGCAGACTCTGGTTCGAGCAAGTACAACTGTGGTTTCCACTATCCAGCAGGGCACCACCGGGCTCTCGTTCATTGTCCCCGTGGGGTTCCCTGCGGGTATCTATGGTTATGAGATCGATGATCCTTCGGCTCCGCCGGTTTTCGGCCTGGCCAATGTTCCCTCGCTGAACTGGGCCATCGGCGTTCCTTCCGCGACTGACCCAAGCACAGCGCTTCAACACCAGGTTTATGATTGCGGCGTCGAGCCGGGGGGGATCCTGAGACTTTTTGGAAAGAACTTCGTCGCCACGAATAAGGTTATTCTGCAGTCATCAAGCGGGGTTGCCTATTCCCTCGCGCCCTCAAAACTAGACAGCAATTCTGCTACAGCTACAGTTCCCGGTAGTCTTGCTCCTGGAACATACAATGTCTGGATTGGAAACTCCCCGTGGAGCGTAACTTCAAGTCCTGCGGCTCAGATTACGGTTTATTCGCCACCATCGCTGATGGTCCAAAACGTCGCCTGTTCCAACCTGGTGGGCGATGGGGTCACGGATAATACCGAGCGTCTTCAATCATGCCTGGATTGGTATGCACCGATTAAAGGCTCAATGGGGCTCGTCGTATACATCGCAATTCCGGCCGGCAACTTTGTACTCACTGGGGGGGTGACGGCGCACCCGTTTGAAGTCCTTGTCGGGTCATCTTCGACTGCAACTAACTTCCTTGGGCGGCCTCGGGGTTCACCGCCGGCGGCGTGGTTCAACATACCCCAATACTTCGGAATGGCCAATCTATCCTTGCAGGCACCTGCCAACCCCAATCTCCTTCTCAGTTCCGGTACCACTACAGGAAATCCGCTCACCTCCGGTCATTTATTTTTCAGCAACATCAACTTTGCGTCCACCGCCGATGCCTCCGGCGGCAGGGAAACAATGTTTGCTCTGGCGGGCCCTGATATTCAGGTCTACAACTCCTTCTTCGTTTCAGGCTCCAATCAGGATTTCGATGTTTTTTATGGAGACGGCGGCATCGTCTCCGGCAACCACTTCGTTCTCAATAATTGGACAGGACTCGCCATCCAGGACAGCCAAAATGTAGTTTTTGAAGACAATCTGACTTATTCTCAGAATCCCCTTGGGCAGGGTAGTAATGGGACATCAGGAGGATCCGGTCTGAGCATAAGCCGGGCCAATAACCAATACGGGCCCTCGGCACTCTCGCGGAACATCTACGTTGGCTACAACACTTTTCAGAATATGGGCTCAGATAGCCAGCAAGTGATTACCAACGATGGAGACGGCGGCGCCTACCTGGGTCCCGTCGCTTCGAGCACTGCAAGCACGATAACTCTGGCCGCTGATCCCGCTTGGAACTGGATGGGCACGACCAATCCTCAAGCAGCCGCCATGGCGATCGTCTTCGGGACAGGGGTGGGCCAGTACTCCTTCCTTCAAGGTTATAGCGGCCGCACAATCAATCTCGCGAGCCCGTGGAAGGTCCTGCCCGATGAAACGTCAATCGTTGTCATTGCTCAGTATGAGCTGAATATGACGATCGCGCACAACACAATCACAAACACTCTGGGCGGATCCATTGTTTTGGGGGATGCCCTGGAAGGCGTAATCGAAGACAATGTTCTTACGAATTCAGGCCAAGGGATTTTAATTTCAGCCTTTGGACCGTACGGCGGCCCTGCCGCGTACGGCCCCGTAATGAACACCGACGTGCTTCGCAACACGATCGCTGTGGGCGAGGGAAATCTCATTGCTTACGACCACGGTAATTACATCTGGGGAATAGGCATACAGGATTTTCCTGGTTGTCTGCTCTCAGGTCTCATGGTTCGAGATAACGTGGTTCCATCGGGGAATGTTATTTACAACACCGACGGCGTGAACGGGATTAGTTCCAATGTGATAGAGCAAAACGTGGCCTATTGGCAGCCAACCTTTCCAACTCCCGGGTTTCTGGTTGAAGATAATTCACCGCCGCCCGGCGAAGAGGTTGATACCGGCCGCACCGGCTACCGCGGCGCATGCAGAAGATAGAGGAGCAAGGCGGAGCTTTCTTGATTTCTGCAAAGAAGCCACACTA
>Ga0302326_10026317_pt1 | contig 11760 bp, 8 predicted proteins | sample Palsa_T0_3_FD_202264 | JGI IMG/M metagenome (GOLD analysis project Ga0302326, IMG submission 202264) | Peat permafrost microbial communities from Stordalen Mire near Abisko, Sweden - Palsa_T0_3 | ecosystem: Environmental > Terrestrial > Soil > Palsa > Peat permafrost | place: Sweden: Abisko... | reverse complement strand
TCGACCGGTACGGCGTCACCGTCATCTCACGGATCGGTGCTTTCCTGTGGAGCCTCGCGGCGGCGTGTACCGCGCTCGCGCCGAACTTCGGCCTCATCTACACCGCCCGGCTGTTTCTGGGCCTCGCCGAGGCGCCGACGTTTCCGGCCAACGCGAAAGCGGTGGGCTACTGGTTCCCGCGCAACGAGCGCGGGCTGGCAACCTCACTGTTCGACGCCGCGGCCAAGCTGTCGAACGCGATCGGCGTCCCCTTCACCGCGTTTCTGCTGGTGATGTTCGGCTGGCGCGGGATGTTCTGGACGACCGCCGCGCTCAGTCTCGTGTTCTTCGCGCTGTTCTGGATCTTCTATCGTAACCCGAGCCAGGACAAACGGCTCACGACGGCCGAGGCGAAGTACATCCGTGAGGGCGGCGGCGAGGCCGAGACGCCGCAGGGTGAGCGGCCGCGCGGCGCGAGCCTGCTGTACCTGCTGTCGCAGAGCAAGGTCTGGGGCCTGACGATCGGTTTCGCAGCCTACGGGTATCTGTTCGCGTTTCTGCTCACCTGGTTGCCGACGTATTTGCAGAGCACGTTCGGCATCAACATCCTCAAAGCGGGCGGTTACGTGCTGATCATCTGGGGCGTCGGAACGCTGACCGACCTCATCGTCGGCGGCTGGCTCGTCGACTATCTGATCAAACGCGGCTACGACGCGAACCGCGTTCGCAAGACGGTACTGATTGCCGGACTCGTACTTGGCTTCGCGGTGATCGGCGCGGCGTACACCAAGGACATCAACGTCGCGGTCTTCTGGATCACCGTGTCGGTGGCGGGGATCTCGTTCCACGCGCCGGTCGGATGGTCGATTCCCGCCTTGATCTCGCCGGCCAACAGTACGGGGCAGGTCGGCGGCATCATGAACTTCCTCAACAACGTCGCGGGCTTTTTCGCGCCGACGATCACCGGAATCATCGTGGCGCGAACCGGTTCCTTCAACATCGCGCTGATCACGGCGGCGGTGATTCTGATCGTCGGCATCTTCTCGTACGTGGTGGTGCTCGGACGCATCGACAAAGTCCCCGAACCGGCCGTTGCCCGCTGACGCTGCGCCGGCGACGGCGGCCGACACGGCCGCCGTCGTCATCGGCGTCGACCTCGGCACGTCGGCGGTCAAGGTGCTGGCCGTGACGACCGCCGGGCGCGAGATCGCGAGCGGGTCGGAGTTCTACGGGCTCGAGACGCCGCAGGCCGACTTCGTCGAACAGGACGCTGACGTCGTGTACCGCGCGACGATGCACGTGCTCGCCGGCGTGCTGGCCGACGTGCGCATGCGCGGCAGCGAGGTGGCCGCGATCGGCTTCTCGAGCGCGATGCACGGCGTGCTGTGTGTCGACGACGCCGGCGAACCGTTGTCACGCGTCATCACCTGGATGGACCGCCGCGCGCACGCCGTCGCCGACAAATGGCGGGCCGACGGGACGGCGCTCGCGCTGTACCAATCGACCGGCGCGCCGATGCACCCGATGTTGCCGGTCGCCAAGTTGCGCTGGCTGGCGGAGAACGATCCGGAGCTCTTCGCGAAAGCGCGCCGCTTCGTCGGCCTCAAGGAGCTCGTCGTGTACCGCTGGACCGGCGAGTGGCTGATCGATCACGGGATCGCGTCGGCGACCGGGATGCTCGACCTGCGCACGCGTGACTGGCAGCCGCGCGCGCTCGAGCTGGCCGGCGTCGAGCCCGACCGCTTGTCGCAACCGTCGCTGCCGTCGACGGCGCTGCGCAGTTTCCGGCCGGCGATCGCGCGCGAGTTGGGCTTGACGGGATCGACCTCGGTCGTGCTCGCGTCGTCCGACGGCGCGCTGGCGAACATCGGCGTCGGCGCGAGCGGTCGCGAGGACGTCGCCCTGACGCTGGGAACCTCGGGCGCGGTGCGCATCCTTTCGGACGAGCCGATTCTCGATGCGCGCGCGCGCACGTTCTGTTACTGCGCCGACGACACGCGCTACGTCGTCGGCGGCCCGACCAGCGCCGCCGGCGCGTCGCTGGACTGGATCTTCGCGCTGTTGCTCGACGAGATTCCGATGGAACGGCGCTTCGAGCGGGCGGTGGAGCTCGCCGAGCAGATCGCTCCCGGCGCCGACAAACTCGTCGTGCTGCCGTTCTTCGCCGGCGAGCGCGCTCCGTACTGGAACAGCGCGCTGCGCGGCGCGTTCGACGGCCTCGACCTCGCCCACGACCGCAGGACGATTCTGCGTGCCGCTTTCGAGAGCGTCGTGTTCGGCGTGTACGCGGTATACGACGTCGTGCGCGAGCTCGCGCGCGACGCGCAACGGTTGTTGCTCAGCGGCGGCCTCACCAAATCGCCGCTGGTGCGGCATCTGCTCGCCGACGTCTTCGGCATGCCGGCCGTGCAGCCGCGCGAGCAAGAAGCGTCGGCGTTCGGCGCCGCGCTGCTCGCGGCGCAAGCCGTCGGCCTGATCGCCGACGCCGGTGCGGCCGCACGCGCGGTGGGCTACGACACGCCGACCGAGCCCAATCCCGACCTCGCGCTCACCTATCGCGTCGCCTTCGAACGCTACCGCCGCCACATCGACGCCCACTTACCGCTGATCGGCTAGCAGGCGGAAGAAACTCCGTCGCATCGGGTGCGGTCGTTCTTTCGGCATGGCAGTGAACACGCGCGGGCGCGGGACGGTCTATCTGGCGCTGATCGTCCTCGCGCTGGTGTGGGGCTACACGTGGGTGGCGATCAAGATCGCGACCCAGAGCGCGTCACCGCTGTTCGTTGCCGGCGCGCGCCTGGCGGTCGCGACCGCGATCCTGTTCGCGATCTTGGCGCTGACCCGGCGTTCTCTCAAGCCCACGCCCTTCGTTCCGACGCTGATCCTGGGTTTGCTGCAGACCACCGGCTGGACGCTGCTGCAAACGATTGCGGTCGCGCACGGCGGTGCCGGCAAGTCGGCGGTGCTGGGCTACACGATGCCCTTTTGGACCGCGCTCTTGGCGTGGCCGTTCTTGGGCGAGCGCGTCGCCGGCCTGCGTTGGGTCGCGTTGTTGCTTGCCGCCGTGGGACTGGGCTGCGTCGTCGCGCCGCTCGACGTGCGGTCGTTGGGTCCCGACGCATTGGCGGTGCTGGCCGGTGTATCGTGGGGTGCCAGCGCCGTCTACGCCAAACGGCTGCGCGCGCGCTACGACGTCGAGCTGCTCTCGCTGACCTGCTGGCAGCTGATGTGGGGGACGATACCGCTGGTCGCGTTGATGCTGGTGTTCCCGGCGCCGATCCACTGGAGCCCGTCGTTCGTCGCCGTCATGGCGTTCATGTCGATCGGCGGCGGCGCGCTCGGCTGGTTCCTGTGGATGTTCATCCTGTCGCGGCTGCCGGCCGGCGTCGCCGGGATCGCCTCGCTGGCGACCCCGGTCGTCGGCGTGCTCTCGGCCGCGATCCAGCTGCACGAGATCCCGTCGCGCAGCGAACTGGTCGGCATGGTGCTCATCGTCGTCGCGCTCGTCGTCAACGCGGTCTCGACGCCGGCGTCCGGCCCCACCCTTCAAGCCGAAGTGCTCGTCGCCGAATAGCGCCAGCAAGACCCCAGCGCGGTTTCCGACAATACCCTGGTTTACCGAACAGCGAGGAAAAGCTCGTGCCCCACGTCAGCGGCGTCCACTTCCTGCAGATCCCGGGACCGACCAACGTCCCCGAGCGCGTGCTGCGCGCGATCGACCGCGCCACGATGGACCATCGCGGGCCGGACTTCGCCAAGCTGACGCTCGAGATCGCCGAGCAGATCAAGTCCGTCTTCGCGACCGCGGGCCCGGTGGTGATCTATGCCTCGTCGGGGACCGGCGCGTGGGAAGCGGCGCTGGTGAACACGCTCTCGCCGGGCGACCGGGTGCTCATGGTCGAGACCGGGCAGTTCGCCGCGCTGTGGAGCAAGCTCGCGACGCGGCTCGGACTCGACGTCGAGGTGATCCCCGGCGACTGGCGCCACGGCGTCGATCCCGATACCGTCGCGGCACGGTTGAGCGACGATCGCGCGCGCGAGATCAAAGCCGTTGCGATCGTTCACAACGAGACGTCGACCGGCGTCACCAGCCGGGTCGCCGACGTGCGCGCTGCGATCGACCGGACCGGTCATCCGGCGCTCTTCATGGTCGACACGATCTCGTCGCTGGCATCGATCGACTACCGGCACGACGAGTGGGGCGTCGACGTCACCGTCGGCGGCTCGCAGAAGGGCTTGATGCTACCGCCCGGTCTGGCTTTCAACGCGGTCTCGGAGAAGGCGCTGGCAGCTTCGCGCAGCGCGCGGATGCCGCGTTCGTACTGGGCCTGGGACGAGATGCTCGCCGCCAACCGCGACGGCTACTTCCCGTACACGCCGGCGACCAACCTGATGTACGGTTTGCGCGAAGCGCTGCACATGCTGCACGAAGAGGGGCTGCCGAACGTCTTCGCGCGCCACGCGCGCCACGGCGAAGCGACGCGACGCGCGGCGCGCGGCTGGGGCCTCGAGATCCTCGCGCTCGATCCGCGTGAATACTCGAACACGCTCACCGCGCTGCTCGTGCCTGACGGCATCGACGCCGATGCGCTGCGCGCGACGATCCTCGACCGCTTCGACATGTCGCTGGGCACGGGGTTGGGCAAGATGAAGGGCCGTGTGTTCCGCATCGGTCACCTCGGCTCGTTCAACGATCTGATGCTGGCCGGTACGCTGGCGGGCGTGCAGATGGGGTTGGAGCTGGCCGGGATTCCGCACGGCGACGGCGTCTCGCCGGCGCTGGCCTACCTGACGAACCCCACGCCGGCGCTCGCGGCCGTCTGATTCGCGAACCCGTTCTCGCGCGGCGCCTCGAAGCCGCGCTGCGCGCGGCGGTCGCCGGCGACGTCTGGTTCGACCGTACGACGCGCGGGATGTACGCGACCGACGCGTCGATCTACCAGATCGTTCCGCTCGGCGTCGTCGTGCCGCGCGATGCTGCCGACGTCGAAGCGACGATCGGGATCGCGCGCGAGCACGGCGTTCCGGTCACGGCGCGCGGCGGCGGCACGTCGCAGTGCGGCCAGACCGTCAACCACGGCCTGATCGTCGACGTCAGCCGCTCGCTGCGCGCGGTCGTCGCGCTCGACACGGCCGCGCGACGTGTGCGCGTCCAGCCAGGGATCGTGCTCGACGATCTCAACCGCGCGCTCAAACGCCACGGGCTGTTCTTCCCGGTCGACCCGTCGACGGCGAGCCGGTGCACGATCGGCGGGATGGCGGCCAACAACAGCTCGGGGGCGCGCTCGATCCGCTACGGCCTCATGGCCGACAACGTCGCCGGAATCGACGCGGTGCTGGCCGACGGCACCCGCGCGTCCTTCGGCCCCGTCGGCGCTAACGGTGACGCAGGTTCGGAGCGGTACCGCGAGCTGATCGCGCGGATGCGCGCGATCGCGGCGCGCGAAGCCGACGAGATCGCGGCGCGGATTCCGAAGGTGCAGCGCAACGTCGGCGGCTATGCGATCCAGAGCGTCAGCCCGGCCGGCCCGTTCAACATGGCCAAGCTGCTGCTCGGCTCGGAGGGGACGCTGGCGTTCTTCACCGAGGTCGAGCTCGAGCTGCAGCCGCTGCCGCGCGCCAAGGCGCTGGGCGTGTGCCATTTCCCGACCTTCGCCGACGCGATGCGGTCGACCGAAGCGCTGGTCGCGCTCGATCCGGTCGCGGTCGAACTGGTCGACCGCACGATGATCGAGCTGTCGCGCGAGATCGCGGCGTTCGCGCCGATCATGGCGAGGTACGTTCGCGGCGAGCCGGGCTCGCTGCTGTTGGTCGAGTTCAGCGGCGACGAGCCGGAGCCGCTCGCGCGCAAGCTCGACGAGCTCGACGAGACGATGGCGTCGTTAGGCTTTCCAGGCGCCGTCGTTGCCCTGACCGACGCGGCGCAGCAAGCCGAGATGTGGGACGTGCGCGCGGCCGGTCTGAACATCATGACGTCGATGCGCGGTGACGCCAAGCCGGTCTCGATCATCGAAGACTGCGCCGTACCGCTGCGCCATCTGGCGGAGTATACCGAGCGCATCAACGCGATCTTCGCCAAGTACGGAACGCACGGCACGTTCTACGCGCACGCCTCCGTCGGCTGCCTGCACGTGCGGCCGGTGCTCAACGTCAAGCGCGATGACGACGTCGGCAAGCTGCGCGCGATCGCCGAGGAGGCGTTCGCGCTGGTGCGTGAGTACGGAGGCGCGCATTCCGGCGAGCACGGCGACGGCATCGTGCGCTCGGAGTTCCACCAAGAGATGTTCGGCCCGCGCATCGTCGCCGCTTTCCGCGAGATCAAAGAGGCGTTCGATCCGGGCAACGTGCTCAATCCCGGCCGAATCGTGGACGCGCCGAAGATGGACGACCGCACGCTGTTCCGCTACGGCCCGGACTATGCGCCGCTGCCGCGGACGACCGAGATGGACTGGTCGGAGTTCGGCTCGTTCGCCGGCGCGGTCGAGATGTGCAACAACAACGGCGCCTGCCGCAAGAGCGGGTCCGGCGCGATGTGCCCGTCGTACCGCGTCACCGACGACGAGCACCACGTGACGCGCGGCCGCGCGAACGGCCTGCGGCTCGCGCTCACCGGCCAGCTCGGCCCCGACGGCCTGACGTCGCGCGAGCTGTACGACGCGCTCGACTTGTGCGTGTCGTGCAAGGCCTGCAAGCGCGAGTGTCCGACCGGCGTAGACATGGCCAAGATGAAGATCGAGTTCCTGGCCGCCTACCGCGCCAAGCACGGCGTCCCACTCGCCGACCGCATCGTCGCCGGGTTGCCGCGCGCAGCGTTCCGGCTGGGCCCGTTCGGCCGCCGCATCGCGAACGCAGCGCAGCGGCTGCCGGGCATCGCGACGCTGATCGAGCGTACGCTCGGGTTCACCGCGAAGCGTCCGCTGCCACGCTGGCACGCGCAGCCGTTTCGCGATCCGGTCCGCGCTGCTGCGTCGCCGAAGACGTCTACTGCGGCCTCTGCCGCAGCGACAAACGGCGAGGTGGTGCTGTTCGTCGACACGTTCAACCGTTGGTACGAAGCGGATGTCGCGCGTGCCGCGCAACGCGTGCTCACTGCCGCCGGGTACGACGTCGTGTTCGCGCGAGCGAGCGACGGCGCGCGGCCGCTGTGCTGTGGGCGAACGTTCCTCTCTGCCGGGATGCTTGCCGATGCCCGTTCGGAGGCGCGCCGAACGATCGCGGCACTCCTCCCGTTCGCGCGCCGCGGCGTGCCGATCGTCGGGTTGGAACCGTCGTGCTTGCTGACGCTGCGCGACGAGTTCCTCTCGCTCGAACCGACGGACGATGCGCGCACCGTCGCGGGGCAGGCGCTGCTGTTCGGAGAGTTCGTTGCGCGCGAGATCGACGCGGGGCGTTGGTCGCTGCCGCTTCGCTCGCTCGACGTGCGTGCCGTCGTTCACGGCCACTGCCACCAGAAGGCGTTCGGTGCGATGCCCGCGGTCATGCGTGCACTGCACGCGCTGCCGGGTCTCGAGTCATCCGCAATCGAGTCGTCATGTTGCGGCATGGCCGGCACGTTCGGCTACGAAGCCGAACACTATGACATCTCGATGCGGATGGCCGAACGCGATCTGCTCCCCGCTGTCCGCGCCGTCGCCGAAACGACGCTCATCATCGCCGATGGCATGAGCTGCAAGCACCAAATCGAGCACGGCACCACTCGCCGTCCGCTCCACACCGCCGAAATCTACGCCCTCGCCCTGTCATCCTGACCATGAGTGGCAAGGAAGGCGGGCAGGCATCAGAGTACGCCGGACCATGCACGTTGATACCGGCCTCTTGAGCCTTGGGTTTTCGGCGGCCAGCACGCTGGTAATCGTGGTCGGCGCGTTGGTGGCCGTGCGTCAGCTCCGCTACATGCGTTACGGTAACGAGATGCAGACGCTGACGGCGCTGAACCGCGAGTGGAACTCGGAGGCGATGATCGTCGACCGCGAGTTCGTCCGCGGCGAGCTGCCCGCGGCTCTCGAAGACCCGTCGTTCGTCGATGAGCTGCGCGCGATGCCGATGGGGCTGCGCGCGCAGCGCGTGCTGAGTCTCGCGAACTTCTACGAGCGCATCGCGATGTACGTGAAGGGCGGGGCGTTGTCTGAAGAGCTCGCCGTAATGGACTTCGGGATCTCCGCGACAAACTTCTGGCCGATCATGCGACCGGCGATCGCGATCGCGCGCTCGACGCGCCCCGTCGCCATCCTCTACCACTTCGAGGATTTCGCGATGCGCGCCCCGCAGGCGCTGGCAGCGATGGAGAAACGTCTCCAGCGGTTCCGCCGCGATCCCGCAATGGACGTGCTTGTCGTCGAGGCGCGCACCGGACTCGGCGCAAGCACCGCTCACGCGGCCGCCCGTCGACGAGCTCAGGGTGACGATGCGGTGGAATAACGGTCGAAGGCGACGAGCTGGGAGACGCCGTGCGTATCGCAGTGGACGAGCGTCGTGGCGTCGCTGGCAGCGAAGCCTTCGTACGACGTGCATGGCGTTTCGATGGTGGCCAGCGGTCTGGCATTCGCGACGTCGACGACGAAGATGCGACCGTCTTCCATTGCGATCATCCCGACGTTGCGGTCGGCGGCGACGATACGCGCCTCGCCGTTGTAGCGCGCGACCCGGCGCTGCTTGGCAGCCGGCGCGATACCACGCACGTACACGCCGTCGCCGCGCTCGACGAAGATGCGGCCGTCGGTCGGACCGCCGATCCAGCGGCCATCGACTTTGAGCGTCTGCTGGGTTCCGGTGGTCAGGTCGAGCCGCGTCAGACGGCCGTCGACGACCGCGACGGCGATACCGTGCTCGACGCGCGCCGCGCCGCGCACGATCGAGCCGTGCAGCGCGATCGAGCGGTTCGTGTCGAGGTCGATTCCCTTGATCCCGCCGCCGACGACGTTGAACCACAGGTAGCGCCCGTCGGCGCCGATCAGGCTGTCGACGCCGTCGGTGGCGGCGACCGCGCGCCCGTCGCGGCCGTCGATCGCAAGCAAATCGCCGCTGCCCGGAACGGTGAGGCCGATTGCATCACCCCCGAGCGGTAACAGCGTACCGAACGGCGCGCCGCGGTAATGCCGTGTCCAGCGCGACCGCCCGTCGAACGTCCAGCCCCTGGCCTCGACCCCGGTTGGCGTCTTCGTCACCGACACGAACCCGGTCGACGCGCTCGCCACGATCGGTGACGTCGTCTCCTGCATCATCCCGTTCGGCGACGACTGCAATCGAACGCGGCGCACCACCGCACCGTCCCGCGCTCGAAGAAACACGACACCATTCGCAGTCGGCGTTGCTACCGCATTGCCGGCCACGGCACTCTTCGTCGCCGGCGCGACGGCCGCGCGCCACACGACGCGGCCGGTGCGCATGTCGAGCGCGACGAGCCGTCCGTCGCGTGCGCCGTAGACGACACCGGCATCCTCGCTCAACCACTGATCGGTCGTGCGCGAGTCGATCGGGACGACCCAGCGCGGCGCGGTCCCGCCGCTCGCCGAGACCGTTGCGGGCAGCAGCGCCGCCAGCGTGATGGTGAGAATCGCACGTCGCATGGTTCACCCCTACTCCACGAAGCTCGGTGCAGGCTGGGGTTAGACCGTGAGGAGCGTTTTCCCGTGGCTGGCGCGGGACTCGACGTGGAGGTGGGCTTCGGCGGCGTCGCGCAGCGGGTAGCGCGCTCCGACGATCACCTTGACGAGGCCCTCGGAGACGAGATCGAACGCGCCTTCGACGCCAAGGCGCAGCCGCTCGGGGCGCGACGCGCGATAACCGCCGGTGGAGTATCCGATCACCGCTCGGTTGCCGCTGTGCAGGACGTTGGTGAATACCTCGCCGGGCTCACCCGAGGCCTGGCCATAGATGCAGTACCGTCCGTACTCCGCCAGCAGCGCGATGGTCGAGTTGAACGTCTCGCCGCCGACCGCGTCGAGCACGACGTCGACCTTGGCGCCGATCGGTTCGAGCTTCGCGGCCATGTTCTCGGTCGTGTGGTCGATCGTGATGTCGGCGCCGAGACTGTGCGCGAACTTGACCTTCTCGGCGCCGCCGGCGACGGCGACGATCGTTCCGGCACCGAGCGCGCGCGCGATCTGGATCGCCAGCGAGCCGACGCCGCCGGCCGCCGAGTGGATGAGCACGCTCTCGCCGCGCTCGAGCCGCGCGCACGTCACCAGCGTATTGTACGCCGTGACGAGCATCGTCAGCGACGCGCCGGCCTCGTCGGGCACCGCGTCGGGGAGCGGATAGGTCAGGATGTCGCGCGCGATCGCGATCTCGGTGTAGCCGCCGTCTTCCGGAAACGCCGCGACGCGCTGGCCCACCTTGAGGTCGGTCACCTCGCGCCCGACCGCAAGAATCGTGCCGACGCAGTCCAGGCCAGGCACGAACGGCGGTGGTCCGCCGCGGTAGCCGCCGCGCCGGCGCATGATGTCGGCGTAGTTCACCCCGGTCAGCGAGACCTTGATCGTGACTTGATCCGGCCCGGGCTTGGGATCGGGCCGCTCGGTCCATTCGAGAACCGAGGCGTCACCGGTACGTGGAACGACGATAGCGTGCACCCTTATACTCCCGCGACGGCGAGCCGCGCGTTGGCGAAGTCGATTTTGTTCTGCGCGCGACGATAGGCGGCGAGGTCGCCGCCGGCCGATTTCTGTTCGTCCTGCGCGGCGGCGAGGTCGGCCCGCGCCTGCGCGATGTCGACTTCGTCGCGACCGACCGCGGCGTCGGCCAGGATCGTGATCTTGTCCGGCAGGGCTTGCAAGAAGCCTTCGCTGCAGGCCAGCTCGAGCCGGTGCGACACGCCGCCCTCTTGGACGTTGGCGCGCAGCAGGCCGGGACGCAGCGCGGTGAGGTACGGCGCGTGCGACGGCAGGATGCCGACCTCACCTTCGGTGCCGACCGCAATGACGAGCTCCGCCTGACCGTCGAACTTGACCGACAGCGGTGTGATCAGCGTGAACGGAACGGCGTTGGCCATCTACGTGTTCGCGCCGGTCTCGGCGTTCTGCCGCACTTCGTCGATGTCGCCGACGTACAGGAACGCCGATTCCGGCAAATCGTCGACCTTGCCGTCGAGGATTTCCTTGAACGAGCGGATCGTGTCTTCGATCTTCACGTATTTGCCGGGGCGGCTGGTGAACTGCTCGGCGACAAAGAACGGCTGCGAGAACATGCGCTGCATGCGGCGCGCGCGCCCGACGGTCACCTTGTCGTCGTCGGACAGCTCCTCGACGCCGAGGATCGCAATGATGTCCTGCAGGTCGCGATAGCGCTGCAGCGTCTCCTGCACGCCGCGCGCGACGTCGTAGTGGTCCTGGCCGACGATCGATGCGTCGAGGATGCGCGACGACGACGCCAGCGGATCGACCGCCGGATAGATGCCGAGCTCGGAGATCGGCCGCGACAGCGCCGTGGTCGCGTCCAGATGCGCGAACGTGGTGGCGACGGCGGGGTCGGTATAATCGTCGGCCGGGACGTAGACCGCCTGCACTGAGGTGATCGAACCGTTCTTGGTCGTCGTAATGCGCTCTTCGATCTGGCCCATCTCCGTCGCCAGCGACGGCTGGTAGCCGACCGCCGACGGCATGCGTCCCAGCAGCGCGGAGACCTCCGAGCCGGCCTGCATGAAGCGGAAGATGTTATCCATGAACAGCAGGACGTCGGCGCCCATCTCGTCGCGGAAGTACTCCGCCATCGTCACGCCGGTCTGCGCGACGCGGAAACGCACGCCGGGCGCTTCGTCCATCTGGCCGAAGACGAGCGTCGTCT
>Ga0302326_10026308_pt1 | contig 11764 bp, 8 predicted proteins | sample Palsa_T0_3_FD_202264 | JGI IMG/M metagenome (GOLD analysis project Ga0302326, IMG submission 202264) | Peat permafrost microbial communities from Stordalen Mire near Abisko, Sweden - Palsa_T0_3 | ecosystem: Environmental > Terrestrial > Soil > Palsa > Peat permafrost | place: Sweden: Abisko... | reverse complement strand
GACTTACCGGGCGGCCGGGCGGGCATTAAACGTGTTGGAGGATATCGATTTTTCGGTGGCCGCCGGTTCGACCGTCGCCATCGTGGGCCCATCGGGCAGCGGCAAGACGACCTTGCTGGGGCTGAGCGCGGGGCTAGACCGGTGTACCATAGGGTCGGTGGAATTAAACGGGATCGTCATTGACGGGTTGGATGAAGATGAAAGGGCGGACATCCGTAGCCGGTATGTGGGGTTTATCTTTCAGAACTTCCAGCTGTTGCCGACGCTGACGGCGCTGGAGAATGTGATGGTGCCGCTGGAGCTACGAGGGGAGAAACATGTCCGCAGCAGGGCGAAGGAACTGATGGAGAAGGTTGGATTGGGCGACAGGCTGCATCATTATCCTGTGGAACTGTCGGGGGGTGAGCAGCAGCGGGTATCGTTGGCGAGGGCTTTTTCGGGGCAGCCGCGCATCCTTTTCGCCGATGAGCCGACGGGTAACCTGGATGCCGAGACCAGCGCCAGGATAGAAGAGTTATTGTTCGACCTCAACAGGGAGGCGGGCACTACGCTGATCATCGTGACACATAATGCCGAGCTGGCGGCAAATACACAACGGATAATACGGCTGGCGGGGGGGCGTGTTATAGCTGATGAAACAAAATAACCAACCTCGTCTATCCTGGCTGTTCCTCATGGCCTGGCGAGACAGCCGGCGCAACCGAAGCCGGCTTTTCCTCTTTATTTCCTCTGTTGTGCTAGGTATTGCCGCATTGGTGGCAACCTTGTCTTTTGGGCATAACCTGCGGACGGCGATTGACGACCAGGCAAAGGAACTGGTCGGCGCCGACCTGATGATCGGCAGCATCCAGCCATTGTCAAAGGCTATACAGGCATTGCCGGATTCCTTGCCTAACCACCGGTCGCTGCAATGCAGTTTTGGGTCCATGGTCTATTTTGTCAAGAGCGGTAGTAGCCGGCTGGTGCAGGTGCGGGCGCTGGACGGGGATTATCCTTTTTACGGGTCTTTCGGGACGGAACCGGTGAAGGCGGGTCAGTTGTGGCGGTCGGGGAAGCGAGCATTAGTGGATAAGGCATTGATGTTGCAATATGGGGCGCAGCCGGGTGATTCCATCCGGGTAGGTGATCTGACTTTTGCCATTGCAGGTGCGTTGGAAAAGGCGCCGGGCAGTAATGAGATCTCGACTACCGTGGCGCCGCCGGTGTATATTCCTTTGCGCTGGCTCGATCAGACCGGGTTGCTGAAAAGAGGCAGCCGGGTCAATTATCAATATTATTATCAATTCATCCCTGCGGTCAATATGGACAAGCTGGTGGCGGCTATTGGTCCGCGGCTGGAGAAGGCCGGAGTGCGTTATGAGACCGTCGAATCGAGGAAGGAGCGAATGAGCAGAGCGTTTACTGATCTGACGGAGTTTCTGACACTGATCAGCTTCATCGCTTTATTGATGGGATGTATAGGTGTGGCGAGCGCGGTGCATATCTATATCCGTGAGAAGATCGGCGGGATTGCCGTATTACGTTGTCTGGGAGTGAAGGCCAGGCAGGCTTTTCTGATCTATCTGATCCAGGTAGCAGGTATGGGGTTGATCGGGAGCGTTGCCGGGACGGTGATCGGCGTCGGGGTGCAGCAGGTGCTGCCGACGGTGTTAAAAAACCTGTTGCCGCTGCAGACGGGCTTTATGCTCTCGTGGACGTCGATCGGAGAGGGGATTTTGACGGGCATGGCCGTTTCGGTATTGTTTGCCCTGTTGCCGTTGCTCACTATACGGAAGATTTCGCCCCTGTATACCCTGCGATTATCGGTAGAGCCTGCTGCGACGATATGGGACCCCCTGAAAATATTGGTATATGCGGCCATCCTATTGTTTGTCGACGTCTTTGCCTATCTGAGGATGCATAGCAGCGGCAAGGCCATCATCTTTACAGTAAGTCTGCTGGGGGCGCTGCTGTTGCTGGCGGGGGCGGCGAAGTTATTGATGGCGGTGGTCCGGCGCCTTTTTCCGGAGAGGTGGAGTTATTTATGGCGGCAGGGCTTTGCGAATTTATACAGGCCCAACAATCAGACGTTGATCCTGGTGGTTACCATCGGCCTGGGCACTACTTTTATCGGCACCTTGTATTTCGTACAGCAACTGCTGATCGACAAGGTGAAGGCGGCAGTGGGCAACAATCAGGGAAATATGGTGCTGTTCGATATTCAGCCCGATGAGGTCAAAGGGATTACTGCCCTGGCGGAGGGGGAACGGCTGGCCGTGCTGGAGGACCTGCCGGTGGTGACGATGCGGATCACAAAGATGCGAGGGATGACTGTGGAGCAGGCGGCGGTTGGGCGGGGGCGAGGGGAGCGGGATGGGCGGGGTGGTGGTGGTGATAGGGGTCCGGCGGGGGATAGGCGAGGGGCACCAGGGGGTGAGCAGGGGGCGACTGAGGACAGCGGCGGGGTTGGGCGAGAGCGGGATAGTCTGCCGAGGTGGATATTTGAGAACGAGACAAGGGTGACGTACCGAGATTCTCTTTTGTCAACGGAGAAGCTGACGGCGGGAAGGTTAAGGCCGCCGGTTCGGTCGCCGCAGGATACGGTATATATCCGTGTGGACGAAGACTATGCGAAGATGCTGCATCTGGCGGTTGGCGATCCCATCCTCTTCAACGTGCAGGGGGTCGAGGTAGCTACTGTGATCGGCGGGCTGGTGAAGGCGGACTGGCGGCAACTGCAAACAGGTTTCTCCATCGTTTTTCCCGCGGGGGTTTTAGAGCAGGCCCCGCAATTCCATGTGTTGGTCACGAGGGTGCCTAATGCGGCGGTGTCTGCACGATTTCAGAATTTGGTGGTGCGGGCATACCCCAATGTCTCGGTGATCGACCTGCAACTCGTCTTACAAGTGTTGGAAGATATCCTGGGTAAGATAGGATTTGTGATACGCTTTATGGCGGGCTTTAGTATCCTGACAGGGGTGGTGGTGCTGATAGCCAGTGTGCTGATCAGTAAATACCAGCGTATCCAGGAGAGCGTGCTGTTGCGGACGCTGGGGGCGAGCCGGAGGCAGGTGCTGGTGATCACCCTACTGGAATATTTTTTCCTGGGAGCGCTGGCTGCGGCTACGGGTATCAGTTTGTCGATGGCCTTCAGCGAGGTGCTGGCCAGGATGAGCTTTGAGAGTACCTTCACGCCACAGTGGTTGCCCGTGCTGGTAATATTTGTGTCCGTCTGCGGGCTGACGATCCTGATCGGGCTGTATAATAGCAGGGGCGTGCTGAATAAGCCGCCGCTGGAGGTGTTACGCAGGGAGGGATAGCCGGTGAGCGAAACATTAACACCGGCACTGATTTAAATAGGTCTACCTTACATCTGTTGCCGGTTATTCTACCGGCAGATAAAATAAACAAATGTCAAATATTACGCAGCTTGTCAATGTCGATAAGAACATGACAACTTTAAAGAAGGGAATTTCTGAGTCAGGACTGGGGAAAACGCTGAGCGAAGCAGGTCCTTACACAGTATTTGCACCATCGGATAAGGCGTTCGACAAGCTTGACAAAAAAGTAGTAGAAGACTTGCTGAAGCCTGAGAACAAGGCGCATTTGGTCGATGTGTTGAATCTTCATGTGGTAGCCGGAAAAGTTCATTTGAAAGATCTGAAAGACGGCGAAAAACTGAAGACGGTCAATGGTAAAGAACTGCATGTCAAAATCAAGGAAGGTGTTGTGAGTGTTGACGGCGCTACCATCCAAGGTCATGAAGTGCAGGCATCGAATGGTTCGATCTATTCTTTGGATACGGTGATGTTGAAAAATTAGTATCCATACGTTATTTTGTATAAGGCCCTGCTCGGTGAGCGGGGCTTTTTGATTTTATTCCGCAGTATCTTTAGGCAAATCGATTTGCTATGACTGCCATTATGATCTGTCGTCGTGCCGTTGTTTTATTGTTTGTCTGGGCAATAGCCGGGGAGGCCCGGGCGGGGGGTATGAGGACCGTCGAGGTGACGTCGCCGGATGGGCAGATACGGTATGCCGTCCGGTTGACTGACAGCCTGCCTGAATATACGGTTACTTTTCGGGGTGTTATATTGATCGACCATTCGCCTTTGGGCCTGACTTTCCTGGAGACAGGGGCGTTTGGAAGGGGATTGACCTTGTTGCAGCCGGTATACCGGGAAGGGGAGGACAAGTATGACCTGGTGGTGGGGAAGACGAAGTCCGTGCATGATTTTTACCGGGAAGCGGAGATCCCGCTGGAGGAAAGGGCGGGCCGGCGGCGCAGGGTTAATTTACTGGTGCGGGTTTTTAACGATGGGGTGGCCTTCAGATGGGAGCTACCCGGGCAGAGCAACTGGTCGTCCTATAGCCTGACCGATGAGAATAGCAGTTTCCGGCTGGCCGGCGACCCCGTAGTGCTGGCGTCATTTCTCCCCGGATTCACCACTTCGCATGAGGGGCGGTATACGCGCCAGCCTTTTCACCAGATCAAATCCGACACGCTGATGGATATGCCGGTGTTTATTGAGTTTCCGGGGCACATTTATGCGGCCATTACCGAGGCGCAATTGGTGGACTATGCCGGGATGTACCTGGTGCGGCATGGGGATGCGTTGAAAAGTGAGTTGTCGCCGTTGCCGGGGGCGCGGGAGGGGGAGCGGCCTTGGGAGGAAGGACCGGGGGATGCGTGGCGGCGGGGGGCGATAAGGGTAAAGGCGACCCTTCCGCACCGGACGCCGTGGCGGGTGTTACTGGTTGGATCGCGGCCGGGGGCGCTGGTCGAGTCGAATATCCTAACCGACCTCAATGCTGCCTGTGTGATCCGGGATATATCCTGGATCAAGCCCGGCAAGACGGATTTCCATTGGTGGAACGGCGATATAGTGCCGGATACGACTTTCCCTCCAGGGATCAACTTCGAGACCAACCAATATTATATTGATTTCTGCGCCCGGAGCGGCATTGAATACCATACCGTCATCGGCTATGGCGGCATTGCCTGGTACAGCAACGACGGGGTCAGCTATGATGCCGGGCCGCATGCCGATGTCACCCAGCCGGTGCCGGGGCTGGATATGCGGCGGATCTGCGACTATGCGGGCCAAAAGGGGGTAGGTATCCGGGTGTGGGTGCATTGGAAGGCGCTGTATCCAAGGATTGATAGTGCCTTTGCGGTATTTGAGCGATGGGGAATCAAGGGGGTAATGGTGGATTTTATGGACCGGGATGACCAGGAGATGGTGAATATCCAGACGGAGATCTTGCAAAAAGCGGCGGAGCATCACCTGCATATCCAGTTTCATGGGGCGTATAAGCCCACGGGGCTGAGCAGGACCTGGCCGAATGAATTCACGCGGGAAGGCTCTCTCAACTATGAAAATGATAAGTGGGGCAATCCTATTACGCCGGAAGATGATCTTAATGTCGTCTTTACGCGGCTGTTGGCGGGGCCGACAGATTACCATCTGGGCGGGTTCAGGGCTGTGACGCCCGGTGGATACAAGGCTCAGTATACCAGGCCGCTGGTATTAGGTACGCGCTGCCATATGCTGGCGATGTATGTGATCCTGGAGAGTTATCTGGCCATGGTGTGCGATTATCCTGCCGCCTATGAGGGGCAGGACGGGTGGGATTTTTTGAAAGCTGTGCCAACCAGTTGGGATGAAACACGTGTGCCAGAGGCCGTTGTGGGGCAATGGGTGACGATAGCCAGGCGCAAGGGGGATGAATGGTTTGTCGGTACAATCAATAGCAGTAAGGAAAGGCAGGTTATGCTGTCCCTGCGATGGCTGCCGCCGGGGAGGTATACGGCTGCCATATACAACGATGCCGCCGATGCCTCCGTTTCACCGGACCACCTGGTCATGGAAACGCGTGATGTCGGGCCCGCCGATACCCTGATGGTGCGGCTGGCGGCTGGTGGCGGGCAGGTTATATTTCTACGGAGAGTGAAAAACAAGTGAAAAAAATGGGTGCGGTCAAGAATTTGGCCTCAAATTAGCTGTATCGAAAGTCCTTGATCCAGATTGTTTATACGAGGGAAAATGAAAGCGAAAAATCCAATTTTATTAACCGCATTGCTGGTCGGTTGGCTCTCCACGCATGCCGCTACCTACTACGTATCTTCCATTTCCGGTAATGATTCCTATACATCGACCCAGGCACAGAGCCAGGCTACGCCCTGGAAGACGCTCGCCAAGGTCAATTCCTTTTTCAGCAGCCTGAACCCGGGGGACCAGGTGTTATTACAGGCGGGCAGTGTTTTTACGGGGCCATTGCTCATTACCAAATCGGGGACGTCGTCTGCGGCAATCCTGATCTCTTCCTATGGCAGCGGCGCCCGGCCAGTCATCAATGGTTTTGCCGGCATGATCGGGTGGACCTCCATCGGGACTAATATCTGGCAGTCAGCGGCCTGCACGGCTTGCGGCCTTACGATGAACATGGTGGATATTGGGAATGTGTCTGTGCCTATGGGCCGCTATCCCAATGCCGGCAGCGGCGCCGACGGGGGGTATGCCCAAGTGCAATCCTATAGCGGGACGACGAGCATAACTGACAGCCATCTGTCTGGTTCGAACTGGACGGGAGCGCAGCTGGTGCTCCGGAAGAACAGGTGGGTAATCGAAACGGACCCTATCCTGTCGCAGAGTGGCGCTACCATCAATTACCAGACCAGCAGCACGTATCCACCAACTGTCAAATTCGGGTATTTCATCCAGAATAGTCCGTATACGCTGGACGTTCAGGGTGAATGGTATTACAGTCCGACCACCAAGAAAATGAATTTGTATTCGACTACGAACCCTTCCACCTATTCTGTCCAGGGCAGCATGATCGACACGCTGGTGAAAGCGAGCAATCAGTCGTATATACATATTAACGGGATTAATTTCCAGGGGGCGAACAAGTCAGCCATATCCTTTTATTATTGCAATTTCATGACTGTTACGAACTGCAATATCAGCTTTTCGGGAATTGACGGTATCGACGGGATCTACAGCAATTATACCTATCTCGAGTATGACAACCTCGACTATACCAATAACAATGGGATCACGCTGAATCAAGGAAACGGGAATATGGTGGAATTTTGCTCAATTGCGAACACTGGTGCTTTTCCCGGTATGGGCGGCCCACCCTTGAATGCATATCTGGGTCTGTGGCTCAATGGCACTAACAATACCGCTCAGTACAACAGCGTGACGAATACCGGGTATTCCGCCATCAGCTTTGCGGGTACGGGGACAACGGTCCTGCACAATTATGTAAAAAAGTTTTGTTTTGTAAAGGATGACGGGGGAGGTATTTATACCTGGAACGGGAATACCGACTCTACCAACAAGCATTTGACGGGTTATATTACAGGCAATATCGTCGATAGCGGGATGACTGCCCCGGCGGGCACGGACAGCCTGGTAGCGGGCATTGCGCATGGCATCTATCTGGATGAAAATACGACAGAATGTTATGTCACCGGCAATACGGTGGTGCACAGCACGGCGGGTGTTTTCTGGCAGGATTCGCGGGATTGTGCGATCCAGAACAACACCTTATATGACAATGTGGGGCAGTTGGTCATACGGCATGCCCTGGCGACGGGTTCTTTCGGCGGCAATGATGTGTCGTATAATATAGCGGTCACGAATGTCGATACAGAAAATAACGTCATCCCCAGTTCTATCGGCGCTTCTTCGGGGTTGCTGTCTTTTGGCTATCTGCATAATAATTATTATGCGATGGTCACGCCGGGAACGCAATTCTATCATCTATCCTTCACGGATGTATATGGGCCGGGCAGCTATGGCAGCTGGCAATCTCCTTATGGCGAGGATGTGGTCTATTCGAGTAACTTAAACCTGAACTTTACACCCTATACCATCAATAGCCTGATTGGCAGCAACCTTTACACGAAGGGGACTATATCGACGCAGTTCAGTTCAGCGACGACGGGCAGCCGGGTAGTGGTCGGCACGCCAACAGGGGCCATCACCAGCGGGGTATGGTATGTCGTGAATTTCACGATGACTGCACCGGATGCCGCGCATACGATGCTTGTATTCCTGGAGCAAGTGACCACACCGTATCCACAGGAGTCACCCGTCATCAGTGTTCCGATGGCGAAAGGCACCGCTAGTTATGCCGTGGCGTTTCAGGCAACCGGATCAACGGCCAATGGGGGGTTGGTGTTCCAGATCGCGAATACCGAGGCGGGCATTTCGGTCTCTAATATCACGTTATACCAGGCGAATGTAACGGTGAATAACCCCGACCAGAATGTCATCTTCCAATACAATGCGACCAACTCCAGCGTTTCCCTCGGTCTGAGCGGGACTTACCAGGATGCGACAGGGGCCACCTACTCGGGGACCGTGTCGATACCCGCTTATGGGTCCATCTTATTGTTCAAAAAGACATAGACAACGTGACGAGCCTGAGTGGGATCACGGGAGATCTTCCTGGACCGGAAGGCAGATGCCCGTGCTGTCGTCGACGAAGACCATTGGATAGCCGCCACTCAATGGAGAGACCATCCAGACTTTTACCAGTGAGGCGCCATAGAGGGCAGTTCCATGGGAGAATGTCGCCGCGTCTATATAACCCAGCTGAGCTACCAGGCAGGAGTCCCGATATTTTGTACCAGGAATGGAGGGATGGCTGTTTATAAAGGGCGGATAGATGGTGTCCTGCTGATAATGGTTAAGCCAGGCGGTCCGCAGGTCCTCCAGCGTCTGATGGGTGGTGGTATCCGGTCCGGGCACTGCGCCTTGATAGACAAACGAGGCAGCCGGCTGATATATTCCCTCTTTGAAAATGAAAGTCTCAGAGTAATCAAAGACAGGTAAACCGTTGTAGGATATATAGGCCGAGGCTTGTTGCTCGATCCCGGTGTAGCCCGGCAGTGTGACGGTATCCACAAAATAGAAATAGAATTGCAGCCCTGCGGTAGAAAGACTGTTAAGGGTAAACAGGTTGTTGATGGAATCCAACTGGGTTACGGAGACGTTAGTTGGCTGGGATACCTCTACTCTTGTGATGCAGTCAACGGCGGGAGTATCATGGTGTTTATCGCAGGAGATATATAAAAAAGATAATACAGCGGCAAGGCACCCTGGCAATTTTAATGCTTTTTTCATTCGGAAAGTTTTAAGTTTGACAAGTGAGGCTTTAAAAGCGTTGCAGCGCCCGGGGACCGGGGGGTATTAAATAATAAATTGTTAAATGTCAGCCTTGAATTGTCGATTTTCTTCCGGCTGCCTTAGTTTGCCGTTGTGATGAACCTACCCAAACTAATGCACAGGTTATTTCTTCGGTCTTTGTTGCCGGTACTGTTTTTCCTTTCCGTCAGAACGGCTTTCGGGCAGGTGCAAATCACGGGTACCGTCTATGATGTGTCGCAAAGGTTTGCGATGATCGGGGTGAGTGTGATGGGGGTATCGGGTATCGGTACAACGACTGATTCGCTGGGGCATTATTCTATCCGGTTGCCCTCCGGGGATTCTATTTATTTCTCTTACCTGGGCAAAAATACCAGCAAATTTCCTGTCAGAGAGATCCCTGCCGGTCAGCCGTTCGATATGGCTTTGTCGGTATCTATCGACAGCCTACCGACGGTATATGTAAGATCGCGGGATTACCTGACGGATTCGTTGGAAACCAGGAAGGAGTATGCGAAGGTCTTCAACTACCAGCCTAATACCCTGACCAACATGAAAATGTCGCAACATCCTGGGCTGGGAGTCGGGCTGGACATGGATATGTTCTTCAACGGCAAGGAGCGGCGCCGGATGGAGGCTTTCCGGGCGAGGCTGGAGGAGGAGGAGCATGACAAATATGTCGATCACAAGTTTACGCGTGCGATCGTGAAGAAGATCACCGGGCTGGACACACCGGCTCTCGATACCTTCATGAAGCAATACCGGCCTACCTACGAGTTCATCCAGAGCTGCACGACTGAATATGAATTCTATCACTACATCCAGGAATGGGGGAAGTTCTTCAATGAGAGCTGGAAGGAGGATCACCCGGATAAAGTAGCTGCGAAAAAGCCTGAGAAGGATTAGGGCGTTGGGTTCAGCGGGACGGCATTGCCTTTTTCGTCGAGGGACTGGAAGATAACATGATCGAGGCTGTCGATGCCGATGCGGAGGCGTACATGGCCTTTGGAGTCCCGCAGGAAGAGGCCTACATTTTTCTCCTTTGTTTTACCCAGGAACAGTCTTTCCGGCAGTCCGTAGCCTTCGGATCGCAACTTTCTAAAATAAGCAGTGAGAGCGGCGGTATCATGCAGGCGGCTGAGTGAATCGTTGGCACGCATGATGGGTCCCAGGGGAAAGTTATCCTGCTCGTCCCACATCTTCAGGCCATAGGAGCGGAGGCGGGGACTATCCTGCTGATATTGCAATTGCATGATCTGATCATTCTTGTATTGATCAAAGGAGTAGACCATGCCGGATTCTTTTTTATTTCCGTCGAATACCAATCCGCCGCATTCATCGCCATCATCGTTGAAGAAGATCATGCCTGCGGAACGGTCGCGGGGGGCAAAGTCTTTTCCATCCATTCTTCCGGGGTGCTGCAGTTTTTGATTACTGATGACCATTCTTAACTGGCCGTCGGCTTCTACCATGTTGATGCGACCAACGTCGATCTGATTAAAGTGCGGGGTTCCGAAGGTTTGGTGGCAATAGAGTGCGGCGAGGATAAGGAGGGCGATAGTGAGGATGATTGCATAGATCTGCAAGGCTTTGATCTGGCGGGCGAGGCGCTGTTCCATGGAAATTTTTTTTGGGAACCAAGATAGGGCTATTTCAACAAATGACCATCGCTGAGTTCGAGGACGCGGTCGCAGTTGGCGGCGAAGTCTTCGTCGTGGGTGACGGCGATGATCGTCTGATGGCCGGCCGATACGATGTCCCGGAAGATGTCGAAGACCAGCTGTGAGTTCTTCGAGTCCAGGTTGCCGGTAGGTTCGTCGCCCATGATAATGGAGGGGTCATTGATCAGGGCGCGGGCGATGGCTACGCGTTGTTGTTGTCCTCCAGATAATTTACTGGCGAGTTTCAAGGCCTGGTCCTGGAGGCCGAGTGTCGACAGGTGGCCGTAGGCTTTTGTCTCTATCTCCTGTCTTGACAGCCGGCGCATTTTGAGGGCCGGGATCATGACATTTTCCAGCACGGTGAATTCGGGAAGGAGGTAGTGAAACTGAAAGACGAAGCCGATGTGTTGATTGCGAAATGCTGCGAGTGCGTTTTGCGACTGACCTGTCAGGGCATTGCCGTTGATGGCGAGGTTGCCTTCATATTCCGTGTCCATCGTTGAGAGTACATACAGGAGTGTCGACTTGCCACTACCTGACTTGCCGACCAGGGCCAGGAATTCGCCGCGTCTGACTTCGAAGCTGATGTCTTTGAGTACCTGGAATTTTTCCGGTTCGTAAAAATATTTGACGAGATTACTGGCTGTCAGGATAGGGGTGGTATTCATGGTTATCCTCTTATGATGTTTACGGGGTCGATCTTCGAGGCTTTTCGCGAGGGGAAATAGCCGGCAACGAAGGTGGTGATCAATCCGAAGGAGAAAGCGAGAATATAATCTTCAGGGTCATAGGACATGGGCAAGGTAGCCAGCCCGGCGACATTGAACGGGACGTGATTCACGAGGTCTGAAACGATAAAGCCCAATCCCATGCCGACGAAGCCGCCGATCAGGCCAATCACGACGCCCATCGTCAAAAAGATCTTCCTGATATCTTTACCGGCAAAGCCCATTGCCTTGAGGA
>Ga0302326_10026306_pt1 | contig 11764 bp, 9 predicted proteins | sample Palsa_T0_3_FD_202264 | JGI IMG/M metagenome (GOLD analysis project Ga0302326, IMG submission 202264) | Peat permafrost microbial communities from Stordalen Mire near Abisko, Sweden - Palsa_T0_3 | ecosystem: Environmental > Terrestrial > Soil > Palsa > Peat permafrost | place: Sweden: Abisko... | reverse complement strand
GAAGGTGATCGCTGTCAACCTGATCGGGACGTTCAACGTGCTCCGGCTCGTCTCCGCGGCGATGCTGGTAAATGAGCCGGCTGACTCCGAGGAGCGCGGCGTGTGCATCAACACGGCCTCGGTCGCCGCCTACGAGGGCCAGATCGGACAGATCGCCTACTCGGCGTCCAAGGGCGCGATCGTCGGCATGACACTGCCCGCCGCGCGCGATCTCGGCGCGGCCGGGATCCGGGTCTGCGCGATCGCCCCGGGACTGTTCGACACGCCGCTGCTCGGCGCGCTGCCCGAGCCGGCGCGTGAGGCGCTCGGAGCCGCGGTTCCTTTCCCCCCTCGCCTCGGCCGGCCGGCGGAGTTCGCCGACCTCGCGGCGCACATCGTCGAGAACGAGATGCTCAACGGAGTAGTTATCCGGCTCGACGGCGCGCTGCGAATGCCGCCGAAGTAGCCATGCCGGAGGAGCTCTCGCCGTCCGACAGATCCTCGCTATCAGCGGAGCGCGGGCCGATCAACATGGCGGTCGGCGGCCTGCTGGTGTTCGACCCTGCGCCAAGGCTCACGCGCGCGATGGTGGCCGACCGGATCGCAGAGCGGATCCACCTCGTTCCACGCCTGCGCCAGCGACTCGAGGAGCCACCGCTCGGGATCGCCAATCCGGTCTGGACAGATGACACAGGATTCGATCTGGACTGGCACGTGCGCCAGGCGAGCCTCCCCGAGCCCGGCGGCGGCGGCGAGATCGGCGCGTTCGTCGGTCGCGAGTTCTCGCATCGCCTCGACCGCTCGCGCCCGCTGTGGGAGGCGACGCTGATCGAGGGGATGGCGGGCGGGCGGCAAGGACTGCTGATGAAGGTCCACCACGCCGTCGCCGATGGTCTGGCGGCGCTCGGGCTGGCGGCGCTCGTGCTCGACCCGACCGAGGAGCCGCTGGTGATCCCCGGCCCGGATCAGGCATGGTCGCCACGCAAATACGACATGCGCCGCCACGTCGCGAGCCTTGCCACGAAGCCGCTGGCGCGCGCTCAGAAGCTGATGCTCGACGGACTCGTGCGCGCACTTGACCCCGACCCGCGCCGAACCGCCGGGGACATGCGCCGCGCGACCGAGCTCGTCGTCGAGCTCGCGCGCGCCCGGCCCCAGGCGCCGATGACGCCACTCAACCGCCCGATCTCCCCCAACCGGCGCTACGCCTTCGCCCACACCGACCTGACCACGCTCAAGCAGGTCGGCCGTCGCACCGGTGGAACAGTCAACGATGTCCTGCTCGCGGTCGTCTCCGGGATGCTCGGCCGCTACCTGGCCGCGGCCGGACCGGAGGCATTCGGACCGGGCGATCGCGCCCCGGTCGCGCTCGTCCCGGTCAGCGTGCGCTCCGGGGGCGAGGCGAGCCAGCTAGGCAACCGCATCTCGACGGTGTTCGTCGACCTGCCGGTGGAAGAGCACGATTTCCAGGCGCGAGTCCGGGCGATCACCGCCCAGACACGCGAGCTGAAGGAGTCGGCCGCCGTGCGCGCCGGCGCGCTGATGGTCGGCGCCTCGGGTTGGGCGCCCCCGCTCGTGTCGGGCATGCTCGCGCGCGCGATGGGATCCGTCCGCGCATTCAATCTCGTCGTCTCCAACATTCCCGGTCCTTCGCAGCCCTTCTACCTGCGCGGCGTCAGGATGGCGGAGGTCTACCCGATCGTCCCCCTGAACCCGTCCAACCAGGGACTCGCGGTCGGGATCGTCAGCTACAACGGCCTCGTCTGCTTCGGCGTCCTCGCCGACCGTGACCTCGACCCGCCGCTCTCGACCGCAGCCGGCGGCCTCCGCGCCGCCCTCGGCGAGCTTCTCCGTACCGCCGGCTGAGCGGGCTAGACGCCCTGCCTGAGCGTCAGCTTCGTGCTCGCGCCGGTGCTGTCGATCGCGGTCAGGACCAGCATGAGCCGCTTGACCCTGCCGGCGCCGACCGTTCGCTCGAGCGTCCGGCTCACGGTCAGCGCCGCGCCGGAGATGGCCACGCGGACCCTGCTCGCGGAGCGGTTCAGCTTGATAGTCAGCTCCCGGTGACCTGGCTTGATCGCGAAGGTCACCTTCTTGACGCTCACGCCCTTGGCCAAGCCTCGCTTGTGGAAGCTGAGACCGCGCGGCAGGTCGATCACGACTCGCTCGAGGTTCGGCGCGTTCGCGCCGGCGAGCAGCAGGAACGTCAACCTCGGCCTGCCGTGGCCGACCCCCGAGAGCGAGGTCCCGGACACGCTCGGCGAGCCCTCGACGGTGAGGACTCGACTGGAGCTCGCGCTGACGCCGAAGCTGTCGGTGACGGTCAGCGTCACCGTATGCGCGCCCGGATGCTTGAACGTGTGAGATGGCGCGGCGCCCGTCGCGGTGGCGCCGTCGCCGAACGACCAGCTATACGAGCTGATCGAGCCGCCGCTGTTCGGATCCGACGAGCCGCCGCTGCGGAACGACACCACATGACCGGACAGCGGCGAGGCCGGCGAGAACGTAAACGCCGCTGACGGCGCCGCGAAGACGCGAACCGACCCGGTGCTGGTCGAGCTGAGGCCGAAGTTGTCGGTAACCGTGAGCGCGACGACGTAGCTCCCGGCCGACGCGTACGTGTGTGGCGGCGTCGCCCCGGTCCCCGTCCCCCCGTCGCCGAAGGACCAGCTGTAGGACACGATCGAACCGCCGTTCGGATCCGACGAGCCGCTGCCGTCGAAGGCGACCGCCTGGCCCGAGACCGGCGCGGCCGGCGAGGACGTGAACGCGGGCACCGGCGGCGCCCCCACCTGGAGCTGCTCACTGGTCGTCGAGCTGAGGCCGTAATTGTCGGTGACCGTCAGTCCCACCGTGTAGATCCCGGCCGTCGCGTACGCGTGCGACGGCGTCGCCCCGGTCCCCGTCCCACCGTCGCCGAAGGACCAGCTATAAGAGCTGATCGTGGCATCGAAGTTCAGATCCGACGAGCCTCTGCCGTCGAAGGCGACCGCCTGGTCCGGGGCCGGCGCCGACGGCGAGAACGTGAACACCGCCACGGGCGGGTTGAATCCCGCGGACGAGGTCACGATGACCTGGCCGCTCGTCGTGGTGCTGAGGCCGAAGTTGTCTGTGACTGTGAGCTCGACCATGTACATCCCGGGCGCCGAATACGTGTGAGACGGCGTCGCCCCGGTGCCGGGGGTAGTGTCGTTGAGGTCGCCGAAGGACCAGCTATAGGAGACGATCGAGCCGCCGCTGTTCGGATCCGACGAGCCACTGCCGTCGAAGGCAACCGCATCGCCGGAGAGCGGATCAGCCGGGGAGTCAGTGAACGCGGCCGTGGGCGGCACCACGACCTGAATCGTCTCGCTGCTCGTCGATCTGAGCCCGAAGTTGTCGGTAACGGTAAGGCTCACGGTGTAGAAGCCGGGCGAGGCGTATGTGTGTGACACCTGTGACGGCGCCGTCAGGGTCTCCTTTCCACCGTCACCGAAATGCCAGGTGTAGGACGTGATCGAGCCACCGTCGTTCGCATCCGACGAGCCGCTGTCGTCGAGGTACATCGCCGAGCCCGCGACCGGCGGAGGGTTCTCCACCTCGAACGCCGCTGTCGGCGCATAGAGGACTCTGACGGTGTGGGTGGCGCTGGCAACGTTCCCCTTCGTGTCGACCAGGGTCAGCGTGACCGTGTACATCCCGGGCGTCGCGTAGGTGTGTGAGACCGTCGCCGGCGCCGGGTTGGCGGTCGTCGCCGTCGAAGCGAAGCTGGTCGTGCCGTCGCCGAAGCTCCAGGCGATACTGCTGTAGCCCGCGCTCGACGAGCTCGCGCTCGGGTCGAAGCTGATCGCGCGCCCGGCCGCCTGGTCCACGGACGGCGCGGTGAAGCCGGCGGCGACCGAGCCCGCGGACGGCCGCAGCTCGCAGTTGACGTCGCCGTTGCTCCAGACGCTCTGGACGTAGTACGAGTCGCCGTTGTCGAGCTGGTTGCTCAGGGTGCCGGTGGTGGCCGGCGCCACCGGGGTCGCCGACCCGCCGAGCGTGGGCGTGAATGCGTTCGGGCTGAAGCCTTGCGCGGGGTCGGCGGGAGCGCCGTACGCGTTGCAGTTGTCGGCGACCTCCTGGCCGGAGCTGGTGTCGTACCACGCGTCCAGCAGGGGGTCGGTGATCGACTCGATGTCCTCGTGGGTCATCAGCTTGATCGCGACGTCGCCGCCGTCGCCGTTGGGCTCCTGAATCGCCGTGTTGCCGTCGTCCTGGCAGCCCTTGGGACTCAGCTGGGGATCGTCGCTCTCGGCGCTGATCAGCGGAATCGCCACGTAGAGGGCGTTGTTTCCGTCCTCCGCGTAGCTGCCGTGGTACGAGCAGAAGCCGTTGCTCGAATCGGCGCAAAGCGAGCCCGAGAGGCAGATGTTCACGTCGGCGGGCGTGAAGATGAAGTAGATCGGCGCGTTCGCGACGAGCTCGCTCGAGCTCGTGAGCCCGTCGGTCGGCAGGTCCTCGGCGGTGATCAGATGGGTCAGCTCGGCTTGTAGCTGGGCGTCGGTGAGGCAGTTCGGGTAATAGCTGACGTCGACGTCCGGACAGTTCGTCGTGTCGCGTGGCGGGTACGCGTGGTGGTCGACGATCACCTGGGCCGAGGAGTACGTCTGCACGTAGTCGGCAATACCTGTCTGGTCGCTGTACTGGCGCACCACCCCGTAGTCGTTGGTCGCCATGCCGCTGTCGTTCGCGGCGTCCCTCAGGTATCGGACGAGGAGGGTCTTCGTCGGGGTCGGGATCTCGTCCGAGGGGTCCCAGAAGATCACGTACGGAGCGCTCGAATGCACCACCGGTCCGCCGTTGTAATCCATGTTCCCCTCGTCGAGATTCGGCCGCACAGCGCGGGCACGTACTCCGGGAATCGACGCCGGCGAGACCCCGGCTCGTAGCGAGACCCCGACCACGTGGCCGTCGTGCAGCTCCACGACGACTGCATTAGCGCCACCGGTGCCGAGCCAGCACCAGAGCAGCGCGAGCGTGAGCGTGAGCCCCGCGGCCCGGGCGATCATCGTTCTGGTCATTGCGCAGAGCCCCCACACACAGCCGTCCGGACGCTACCAGCCATCGGGCCGATCGGCGCCCGTCGACGTGGCATATCAAAGTCCGAGCCCCCGCACGCCTTTCTCGTCCCAGCCCAGGTGATGTGCCAGCTCGTGGCGAACTGTGCGGGTCACCTGCGCGCGCAGGAGAGCTGGGTCGTGGCCGAAGTCACGCAGCAGCGTGTCGCGGAAGATCACGATCCGGTCGTGGAAGTAGTCGCGAGCGACCGTGTCGCCCTCGTAGAGACCGTACGCGCGGCGCCTGCGGCCTCCGTCCGACACGACGACCGCGACATGCTCGAGCGCACGGTGGAACTCGAGCGGGAGATCGTCGACGGCGGCTCTGACGAGCGCGGCGAAGTCGTCCTCGTCGTATGGGTCGAACAGCTCCTGCTCTTCCTCGTCGGGCTCGGACACGAGCTCATCCTCGGGCTCCGCCCCCCAGCCTTCCCTTTCACGTGAGGACCCTTCGGACGCCAGCCGCTCAGCCCGCTCGACGATCGCGTCGAACTCCTCCTCGGAGACCGGGTCGCGCCAGCCGGCGAGCCGGATCATCGCCAGCACGGCGGCACCGCTGATGATCACCGCGCCCGCCGCGAACACGGCCAGCCCCTGCAGGACTCGGACCGGGAAGGAAGAGCTGAAGCCGAAGATCAGGCTGACCGCTCCGAGCCCGAGGACGAGCGCCGCAAGGGCCGAGGCGAGGATGCGGTGTACGGTCGGCGGCGAGGAGGACACCGCTACCTCATGGTTCGGGCGATCACGATGCGCTGGATCTCGTTCGTGCCCTCGTAGATCTGTGTGATCTTGGCGTCGCGCAGCATCCGCTCGACCGGGTACTCCTTGACGTAACCGTAGCCGCCCAGCACCTGCACGGCCTCGACCGTGACCCGCATCGCGACGTCCGAGCAGAACAGCTTGGCCATCGCCGAGAACTTGCCGACGTCATGGTCCCCCCGATCGACCTTGGCGCACGCCTGGTAGAGCAGCTCGCGACCCGCGGCGCACTGGGTCTCCATATCCGCGAGCTTGAACTGGATCGCCTGAAAGGTGTTGATCGGCTGGCCGAATTGCCTTCGCTCACGCGCGTACCCCGCCGCATAGTCGGTCGCTCCCTGGGCGATCCCGAGCGCCTGCGCCGCGACCCCCAGCCGGGAGCGATCGAGCGTCGCCATCGCGACCTTGAACCCCTCGTTGACCTTGCCGACGACGTTCTGAACCGGCACCCGGACATCGTCGAAGATCGGCTGGCCGGTCGGCGAGCCGCGGATCCCGAGCTTGTGCTCGAGCTTGCCGACGCTGAACCCGGGGCGATCGGCCTCGACCACGAAGGCGGTGATCCCGCGCGAATGGCCGGCCTCGCGATCGGTGACCGCGAAGACGATGTAGAAGTCCGCGATGCCAAGGTTGGTGATCCAGTTCTTGGCTCCGTCGATCACCCATTCGTCGCCCTCGCACGCCGCGCGCGTGAGCATTCCGCCGGGGTCAGAACCGGCGTCCGGCTCCGACAGCGCGAAGGCCGGCGACCACTCCCCGGTCGCGCACCGGGGCAGGAATCGCTGCTGCTGCTCCGGCGTTCCGAACAGCTTGATCGGGAGCGTCCCGAGCTCCTGCACCATCAGGATCAGCGCCGTCGACGCGCAGCCCTTGGCGATCTCCTCGATCGCGATGTTCAGCATCAACGTGCCCGTGCCGGTACCGCCGTGCTCGGTCTCGAACGGCAGCCCGAGGATGTCCTGCTCGGACAGGAGCCTGCGGAGGTCGTGCGGATACTCGGCCCGCTCGTCGATCTCCGCCGCCCGCGGAGCGATCCGCTCCTTCGTGATCTGGCGGATCGTCTCGCGGAACTCGAGATGCTCCTGGGGGATCGTGTACAGCTCAGCCAGCGCGGTCATCGTGGCCCCTTCGGGCCGTTTGAGGTTCGCCTGGCGGCGAACTCCGCAGGCCGAAGAGGGATGACTATAGCCCGGCGGGGCGGCGCAGGACTACAGCCCGCCGGGGTGGCGCACGACGAATCCCGATCTGGGCGAGATCCGCGTCGCCGACCAACGATCGTTGCCGTTGGCCTTGCTCTGAGCCGCGGTGTCCAACCAGAGCCCGGCGATGTTCATGTACACATGGCCGGCGTTGGCGTACAGCGTCACCCAGGCGCCGCGGCCGCGCTGGCCGTAGGACTCCATCTCGCCTGAGTCCTCTGTGACGGAGAGCAGTCCGGCGGCGTGGAGCACGAAGCCGGTCGTGCCCGAGCAGTCGTAGGCGGTGTCGATAAAGCTCGCGTGGCCGCCCCCGTAGCGGTATGGGAGCGTCGCGATCTCGTTCGCCGCGGCGATCATCTCCTTGACGATCGTCGGCGCTTCGACCGGGGCGACCGCGAGGCCTTGAGGACTCAGCACCGCTGTCTGGCCCGTATTGTCGGCATCGATCGCGGCCACCGCTGCCCGCAGGGTATTCGCCGCCGCCAACGCCATGATCCCGTCCTGGGGAAGGCCCTTTGACGCCTCGAACGCGATCACCGCCTTCTGCGTCGATGTTCCATAGCTGCCGTCGTCGGTGACCGGAAAGCCTGCCGCGGACAGGTATTCCTGCATCTCCCGGATCGACGGGCCGCGCATCCCGAGCTGGAGTACGCGGTCACCGAAGAGCCCCGTGGCCGGTGGCGTCGTCGGTGCCGGGGTGGTTGTCGTCGGGACGGTCACCGTCGGAAGAGGCGCCGTGCTGACTCCGGCGCCACCGCCGCCATCCGCGGTCTTGGCCTGGATCTTCTCCGTGACGACGAGCGCCAGCTCCTTGGCGACTCGGTGGCCGACCATGCCATTGGCCCGAAGGCGGTGCTTGCGTTCGAAGCGGCGTACGTTGCTCGCGGTGATCGGGCCGAATATGCCGACGATCGGCGTCCGGAAGCCGGCGATCGTGAGCCACTTCTGGAGCGTGCTGACGTCACTGCCCCTCATGCCCTGCTGGAGGACACGACTGCCGAACGCCCGCGAGGCAAGCGCGGTTGCCGGCATCGTGAACGTCATCACCGCGATGAACGCCGCCGCGAGATATACGCGGTGCATCCCCGAACGCATCGGGCTTAAGCTTGTGGGCAACGGAGACGACCCTTCTCTTTCGGGTGCCTACGGGGTTAGCTGTCGGGCTCGCGCTGAAAGAGCTTGCGCTACGCCGCATCCGCGGCGATTCGCCCCTCAGAGCCCGAATGGGCTCCATTGGGTCCCCCGCTCCCCGGCCGCACAGGGCGATCGAGGATTCGGCTGGGTATGCAGTTTCCGGATCGGCAGACTATCGCTTTCGGCGGACTCATGCAGTTTTGGTTGCATGTCGGTATTCGGCACGCAGGAAAGGAGACCTCCCCGTCGTAAGCGAGCGCGATCTCGCCGTCCGCACGGGCGTCGCGACGGGGCCGCCGATCGGTACGCTCCCACGATGGATCCGGACTACACCCCCGAGCAGGTCGCAGAGCTGCTCGCCGGCTCGACGATCCAGCTGATCGACGTTCGCGAGACCCACGAGCGGAAGGCCGGGCGCATCGAGCAGAGCACTCACATCGAGCTCGCCGAACTCTCCGCTCGAGTAAACGAGATCGACCGCGACCGGCCGGTCGTCTTCTACTGCCGCAGCGGTGGGCGCTCCGGTATGGCCACTGAGGCCTTCCTGGCCGCTGGATTCGACGCACACAATATGGCCGGTGGCCTCCTCGCCTGGCATGGCCGCGGACTGCCGATGGTTCCGCAGGGCGCCTTCGTCGCCGAGCCCTAGCGGCCAGGCACGCTCAGCCGTCGCGGCCGCGCGGATCGTCGTAGTCGAGGCTCCAGTACCGGATCACGTTGGCCGAGCGGGCGGCGCCTTCCTCCTCGACGGTCACCCCGAACCGCGCGATCGCGCGCTGACCCCCCTCGTGGTCGCCGTAGAGGAGGTCGACCACGATCCGCCCGCCACTGTCGAAGGCTGCCGCAAGCGGCGCGTAGAGCTCGTCGGCCCGATCCCGGATCGCCCCTTGCCAGAACCCGCTTTCGCCCACCGGGATGTAGAGGTCGCGCTGCTGGGCGCGGAAAGCATCGACCTCCGGGCGGACGTGCGGCGTTCCCTGGGCGTATGGCGACGCTCGCCAGCCGTGGATCACGGCCAGGCCGGATCCGGCGTTGCGCAGGCCGATCCCCAGGTAGATCCTGCCATTTGCGACCTCGAGCACTCCCCCGTGCCCTTCGATCGTGATCCGGTGCTGATCGCCGAACATCACCCGCTCGCCGGTGTCGTCGTCGTGCGACGGGATCAGGACCGGGCGCAGACCGACGAGCAGCGAGCGCTCGGCGGCTCGAGCCGTGCGGTTCGCGGACCTGACCGAGCTGAACGTCGCCACGGCGAGCACGAGCGTTCCTCCTGCCGTCGCAAGCGAGGAGGAGATCGTGACCCAGTCACTCATGCCGTTGACCGCCGGCGACGCCGATCCGCCAGTCCGCCGATGCCGCGACCAGCCGTCCTCGCGCCGTGTATCGGCGCTGCGCTCTAGATCTTCGTGACGTTTACGGCCTTAGGCCCCTTCGGGCCCGCCTCCTCCTCGTAGGACACCTTGGTGCCCTCGGCGAGGGATCGGTAACCGTCCGAGTTGATGCCGCTGTGATGGACGAAGAGGTCGCGGTTGCCATCATCGGGCGTGATGAAACCAAAGCCCTTCTCGTCGCTGAACCACTTGACCGTTCCGGTTGGCACGTGGAGTTCCTCCGTGGCCTGTAGTGCGCCTTGCCCGGAGGTTCGCTCCAGCGATTCCACCGCGCCTGCACCTGCTTTTGCCGCCCGACGGAATCCCCGAGCGACCGTACGGGTCGGCACGCTAGCACGGGCCGAAAGGGCACGTCGCGTCGCCGGCGCGACCGTGGTCCCTGTCCAAACGCCCGCACCCCCCGCGCGCCGCCGCGGGCGCTCGACCCCGACCGGACCGCCATCGGGCCGGTAGGGGGCGGCCATGGAGGATCCGATGCCGATCGACCGCCACACGCGGCTGCCGCTGCGCGAGGTGATCATGCGCACGAGCCGCTCGTCGGGACCCGGCGGCCAGCACGCGAACGTCACCGCCTCGCGCGTCGAGGCGGTTTTCCGCGTCGCCGACTCGAGCACGCTGACCGACGAGCAGAAGCGCCGGGTCACGGCACGCTACGGGCCGGTCGTAGTGGCGATCGCACAGGATGCCCGCAGCCAGGCGCGCAACCGCGAGCTCGCGCTCGAGCGCCTGCGAGCCAGGCTCGCAGCAGCGCTGATCGTCCCGCGGACGCGAAGACCCACGAAGCCAACCGAGGGCTCCCGCCGCCGCCGCATCGACGCGAAGCGCCGCCAATCGTCCCGAAAAGACCAACGGCGGCCCCCCGACGCCAACGAGTGACAGGTCGTTCGCTGAAGAGGGCGGGGGCTCCGCCGCCGGCCATTTGCTTCCGAACCCGGCACCCCATCCCGCGCCCATCCCCTGCCCAGGAAGCGAATGGCCGCCGGCGGAGCTCCCCCCCTCTTATCCAGTTCTGATGGAGATCTCATCGATCTCTCACTCCCGAGTGGTGCGATATCCAGCATGCCTGGAATGCCGATCTCGCCCGCAGGGACCGACAATGCAACCATTGTGGTTGATCGCGGTCTACGTGGCTCCCGAGCGCGCACGCCGTCCGGAGCCCCCAAACCCAAGTCCAGCTACTCGAACCGCTATCGACTCCCTGTCCTAGGAGAGACCTCAACACGATGAAACGACTCCTTCCCGTCATCCTCGCCGGCGCGGTCGCCGGCGGCGTTGTCGGGCTGTTGGCGTCGGGCGCCAACAGCTCCACCAAGACAATCATCACCAGCGTGCCCAGCGGCACCCCGGTGTCCTCCGCACGCGCCGGCGCCATCCCGACTGCGCTCAGCGCCAGCAAGGGCCTGACCGTCAATCAGATCTTCCACCTCACCGGCCCAGGTGTCGTGGATATCACGGTCGGGTCGACGACGACAAGCGGCTTCGGCGGCTTCTTCGGGTTCGGTAGCCAAACGCAGACCGCCGAGGGATCGGGCTTCGTGCTCGACAAGCAGGGCGACATCGTCACCGCCGAGCACGTGGTGACGGGCGCACAGAACATCACGGTCACGTTCCCGGACGGGTACAGGGCGACCGCGAGCCTCGTCGGCAAGGATACGGGCGAGGATGTCGCCGTGATCCGCGTGCACGTCCCCGCCTCCGAGCTTCACCCGCTCACGGTCGGCGACTCCTCGACATTGCAGGTCGGGGACGGCGTCGTCGCGATCGGGAGCCCGTTTGGCCTGCCCTCGACCGTCACAGCGGGGATCGTGAGCGCGCTCGGGCGCGCGATCTCCTCGCCGAACAACTGGACGATCGCCAACGCCGTCCAGACCGATGCGGCGATCAACCCGGGCAACTCCGGCGGCCCGCTGCTCAACTCGGCCGGTCAGGTCATCGGCATCAACGACCAGATCGACACGAACTCGACCACGAGCACAGGTGAGGGCTCGAGCTCCGGCGTCGGCTTCGCGGTCCCGTCCAACACGGTCGCACGCGTCGCCCACGACCTGATCACGACCGGCTCCGCCCGCAACGCCTACGTCGGCGTCGAGCTCCAGAGCACCAGCACGGGCGGCGCAGCGGTCGCGCAGCCTCAGAACGGCCAGCCCTCGGTCCAGCCCGGCTCGCCCGCGGCAAAGGCCGGCCTGCAGCCGGGCGACGTGATCACCGCGGTCGACGGGCAGAC
>Ga0302326_10026305_pt1 | contig 11765 bp, 6 predicted proteins | sample Palsa_T0_3_FD_202264 | JGI IMG/M metagenome (GOLD analysis project Ga0302326, IMG submission 202264) | Peat permafrost microbial communities from Stordalen Mire near Abisko, Sweden - Palsa_T0_3 | ecosystem: Environmental > Terrestrial > Soil > Palsa > Peat permafrost | place: Sweden: Abisko... | reverse complement strand
CGCCTGCTCGGATGGCGCTACCCGCCAATTCAGATACGCATCTTCCAGCTTATACACGGCGGGGCCCGGCTCAGCCACCGCGCGAACACCTGATGACACAGAGGAAGTCGGCGCTTGCCGGGACTCTTGCGCCCAGTTTGACCGGCTGAAGGTCACGACCCCGATGAGCGCACACACCGCGATCAATACATAAAGTTTCCGCATTTCCTCAACCTCCTGAAACTGGCCATCAATGCCCCTTGGGGGCCGACGAGCCTTGTGTCCGGATTTCTCCGTTATCCTGCGGCGGCTGCAGGTCTTTGATTTCCACCTTGTTTACATCGTCAATGATTTTCGCAAACGCTCGGGTGACCGCTCCCAAACCCGTCCACGGCACCTTATCGGGCGTCTCGTTGTCTGTGTGGTAGTACGTATCCACGTTAATCACGCCGAAAGACGGCACAAGCTGGGCGACGCTGCTGATTTCCGCCATCGCCACACCGTCGGTGCCGGCGTATGTGGGGACGCCAAAGGAAGCGAATGCCTTAATTGCAATGTCTATCAGCTTTTGGCTGCCGTTGAAGTCCCAGTGCTCGGCGTTGGTGGTATTCGCCGGCCGCAATTTCCCGGCAAATGAATATTGCTGTGTGAGCGCGGTGTGCTCGGCATTCATTACCAGCGCCACCTTCGCCAGCTCCCTATCTTTGTTCTGCGCCAGATACGGCACGCCCAGGGAAGTCCCGTGATGCCCCGTCGATCCGATGAATTCAATCGTCCGGCGGCGCTTTTCCTTGGGGATCTTGGCGAAATATTCGGCCAAGCCCAGCATGGTCGCCATCCCCGAGGCGTTATCCCCGGCGCCTTCAAAGTAGCCGTCCCGATGCGCAATCACGATGATTTTTTCGTCCGTCATGCCGGGGAGCACTCCCCACACATTGGCCGTCTTCAGCCCCGGAACCATCTTTATGTCGAGACGAACCTTTACATGGGGTGGGTCGCCCGCAGCCGCTTGCTCGATCAACCCGCGCATGGCCTCACCATCCTGATAACCCATCGTAAAGGACGGAGTTTTCCCCGGCCCCATTGCCGCCGCAAGCGCCGCAGGATTGTTCGCCATGGTCATCAAACTGGCCATGGACATTCTGAGCAGAGGAAACTCGGAGCGAATATTGCCGGGCAAGCAGATCACGACGAATATGGCGGCAGCGCCACCGTCTTCAGCGCGCTTAACCGAGCCGTAATCGGACGCCGAGTTCGACCAGATGCCGGGCTGCGGTATCGAGTAAATGAACACGGCCTTGCCGCGTACATCCCGCCCGGCGAAATCAGCTGCGGTCCCAAGGCCCACGTACGCCGCCTCGAGATCGAGCGTGTTTCCCTGCGTGCCAACCGTGTTGATGGCTGGTTGCGCGGAGACCAGGGAAACGGTCTTGCCGCCTCCCGCCGCGCTAACGCTCCACGACTGCGGCATCCATTGCGGGGGGAGATCGAAAGACTGGATGTGAACATCCGGCACCCCGGCCGCCTTAAATTTGTCCGATAGCCATTGGGCATTCTCGGCGTCGGCCTCGGTGCCCTCGATGCGCCCCCAATATTGAGGATGGCCGTTATCCCGGTAGCGGTCCGAGATCGCCGCGATTTCCGAGACGTAATCATGAAGATGTTTCCCGTCAATCGCAGCATAGGCCCGCTCCGACGGAGCGATCGGCCACTGCAAATACGCGTCATCGAGATTGTAGACGGCGGGACCAGGTTCGAGCATATTCCGCATCGACCCGGCAGCTCGTTGCGGTTGAGGAGAAGTTTGCGAGGCCTGTCCGCGAGCGGAGCGGCCCGCTACGGTCAATAGCGCCGCGATGCCCAGAAAAATTCCCAGAGCCACCCAGAACGTAAGACCGCGCGTGAGCGTTGGTGCGTGCGAAGATCGGATCGGATCGTGCAAGCGGTCCCCCTACGGTTCAGGATCCCGAGAAGGCGGGATTACGGGACCTGATGTGGCCGGCGAGAAATCTGGCTTGTGAGAACCAGATTCCTCGCCGTTTTCTGCTGCCTAGAAGCTATACACCAGACCGGCTCGAACGAGCCGCGGTGTATCTGTATTCGTCACGTTTCCGAACTTCGACCCCGAGGTATAGTTGATGGCCCAGTAGCCCGAGGTGTTGAACAGGTTTAGGATTTCCACGGTTGGCCGGAAAGTCCCGTGCCTCTCCGTGTGCAAATCCCTCGAGATGCGAATGCTAGTGATCTGGCGGACCGGGCCAGCAACCGAACCATATCTACTGACCAGGACTGGTTGGGTTCCCGACGATCCGACATTCGTGAAACTATCCGTGCGAGCGCCCAGCAAACCGTTCAGGATCTGCCAGGTACCCGACAAGTCCAAGCCCAGGAACTTCCCTCTAGGGAGGGTATAGTTTCCTGCAACGTGGGCAGTCCAATTCCAGGTCGTGTCAAGGTTGTTGATCGACTGGTTGGGCGTCACGTCGACGCCTCCGACCGAGACTGAACTGGTGGCCGCCTGGAGGAACCTGTGGTTCTTCGTATCGCTGAAGGTTGCCAACATGTTCCATTTGCGGTCGCCGCTCCCGCCTCGCTTTATCACTGTCGCCTCGATTGTTTCATAATGGGGAGTGCGATCAGAGGGCTGGTCGATGGTTTCAGCTGTAGTGAACGCGACCCCCTGGACGGCAGGATTTAAGGCGTAGATCGTGAACTGTTTGACGGTGCCCGTGGGGCATGTCCCAGTGCTGGCCACGGTGACCGGCGCCAGCAGTGGTCCCTTGTCACAGCCGATGTACGCTGTCCCGCCGCCCGAAGGAAGCCAGTCACCATACGGTTGACCGGGTACAATCTGCGTCCACGTATCCGGGTCATTTACATATGTGTAGGCCGCCCTCACGGAAAGATCGGGTCCTAGCTGACGCTCAATCCCAATGTGCCATTGGTTATTATATTCTTCCTTCAAATCGGGATTGTATTTGCTGTTAGGAAATTTGGCGATTGCGGCGTTGCTGGAAGCGGCGCTGGAAACATAATCGCCGCAAGTTGTTCCATAACCAGAGATGTTTGCGGCGGTGCAAGAGGGCAGGTTCGGATTTTCGTCAATTTGGTGGACCCCCCCAGTTGGTGTATTCATGGGATTAAAGTCGCAGCCCGCAGTGGGAGCAGCGGTCATTTCATAGGTGCAGGTCGTCAACACCCCACCTACCAACACTTGCGGCGGATTCCTCCATGTGTATTCTGTGACCGTCGCCGTGTTCAGGTTATAGGCTGAGGCGTAGTCGTCGCCGGGCGAGATGTTGTATCGCCCATAGCTAGCTTTCAGCAACGTTCTGCCGTCGCCGAAAATGTCATACGCCAGACCGATCCTGGGCGTCGGAATGTTCCAAGTACCCGCATCGACGTAAGGTTGATTTGTGGCAGTACCCGTCCAAATGAAGGGGTCCGTGCCGGCTTGAACCCACGTGGAAGAAATGGCGCCGCCGTAGAGTCCGGCTGGCTTCGCTTGGGGCGAAGCCCAACTGTGGAATGTATCGAAACGCATGCCGACGGTCCATGTAAGGCGCTTCGTCATTCTCCACGTGTCGGTGACAAAGCTTCCGCCTTCCAGCGTCTTGTTTAGGTTCGTCGTCACCGGATAGTTGTAAAGCCAAACTTGGTAAGGTTGTCCACCGTTGAAGACGAGTTGGTAGTTACCATGAACACCCGCGTACTCGTCTGTCCCCGAGGATAGGAACGCATAGTAGGAACCAAACTTTACCTCGTGATGTCCGATGAAAGAGCCCGTGGGAACCCAGTCCACGGTCCCGTTAATCTGTGGTTTGTCATCACGCGGACGGTGGTCCTGTCCCAGAGTCGGCCCTTGGACTGGCTGCAGAGTCTCCGATGCGAGAGGATTCATGTTCTGCATGGTTGGGATGCCCGCCGGGTCAGCATGTGCCGTGTAGTTTGCCTGGTAGTGGTGCCGTGCCACAAAGACGTCCACCAGCAGGTTGGGCCGGACGCTTGCTATAAACTCGCCCTTGAGGTTCCAGATCGGCCAAGTATAAACGACTGTGGATAGTAGGGGCGTGGTCTGGCTGCCGTTGCGATAGGGGATTAATTCCGTGTACATACCCCAGAAGCCAACAATTTTATACTTGTCGTTGATCTGATAGGTCGTCTTGCCTTCGTTGTTCGTCGTTCGCGTATAGGTCGCAATTGGGTTATCGTGGCTATCCACGAAGCCGATCGCGCTCTTATTGGTTCGATTCAGGTGATACCCGCCAAAGAACCACCACTTATTTTTCTTGATATAGCCGCCAAAATTGTCCGAGGTGTCGATCGAATTCAGGACGAGCTGCGGCGTGGGGTTCGTAAGTGTTATTCCGTTGATTGTCAACGGAGTGAATCCGTAGAAACCATTCGGAGAAGCTGCGGACGAGGTGGCGCGGAGCGCAGGAGTGAGGTTGTTGCTCTCCAATTTCTGCGTTTCCCCGGTCACTTCGAACCGGCCGTGAAACGAGTTGCCTCCCGTCTTGTAAATACCGTTGTAATACACGCCCGGCAGCATCACGTCCGCTGGAGCCCCAACGGTAATCACGTCAAAGGACTCCAATGCAGGGAAGTCGAGAGTGTCTCCAATAGAGGTTGTGAAATACCGGTTGTTCACCCCTTCGGTGAAGTCGTTTGGCTCGCCGACCTGTCCATACACATTGCCTGCGGCTCCGTTCGCAATCAAGCCGCCGCCGGTATCGACCGGAGCGGTAGGCTGAATGCCGGGGAGCAACCTGAGGATTTCCTGCGCCTCGCGAGTTACCGGCAGTTCATCTGCCAGCTGATTGTTGCCGAGTTCCGTGGTAATCGCTGACGCTGTGGTGTCAAGGATCGGTCCAGATGCCTGAACCTCGACGGTCTGACTGACCGACCCCACGGTCAGCTGCACATTCACCGCCGCGCTAAAACCGGGAGTGATTGTGATGTTGTCGCGAATCAGTACCTGGAACCCTTCCTTGGAAAACGTCATCTTGTAAGTGCCGGGGTTCAGGTTCAAGAAGTGATAGATGCCCGATGCATCGGAGGTCACGCTTTGCGGCGTGAGTAGTGCCGGACTGGTCAGGGTGACGCTCACGTCAGGGATTGTTGCGCCCGACGGGTCGTTTATATTTCCATGGATATCTCCGGTCGCAAACTGCGCGTAGGCGCCCGGCGCAAATATGGTCAGCAAAATTGCCAGCGCACATGCGATGCCGGCATAACATAATGCGCGCCGCGAGGACTTTCTCTCGGAGACGCTTCCTGCAAGAATCAACGCCACTTTTGGCATTTCTCACCCCCCCATTTAGTTCAAACCCAACCGACCCAGTTTCTGATCGGCGATGGATACTACTTGTGGGGACGCTTGTCAATCAAGTTTTTAGAAAGTCATGTTCTTCATTACTTAACCCCCGTTAAACCAGACGCACCATGTCCGCCCCCGGCGCCCTGAAATATCACTATTCTTGCTCTTTGCCAGCCCGTTAATTTCATCAAGCAGCCAGGCCGCTCTCAGGCATTCGCGACGGGGGAGGCAATGAAACTGACTTGCAACGCCATCCCGATCACGGGTGACGGACGGAAGATGGAGGCGCGGGCGGGGTCAACAACGCGGTGTAAAAGGAAGAAAAGAGCTGAGGGAAGACGGCTCGCCGACCTGCCGCCTTCCCCCCAACCCTGTCGTCGCTATTCTATGGCAGTACGTAACGGAACGACGTAAACACCATGTTCTGGTCGGAGTGCGGTTGGCCGCTGACGGCTTCCCCGGAACCCGCCACACCGCGCCACGTGTTGCGCACATAATTCGCGTACTGCGCGCCCCACTGAACGGTGCCCTTCGGTCCACGGTAGAAGCGATACCAGAAGCTGATCGATCCCTCGATTATGTTGCGAGTATCAGCGGTGCAGCTGCCGAGGGCGCCAGGAATGAAGCCGTTCGACCCGCCGACCCCTGTTGGCACCCCGGTGTTGGATGAAGTGGAAGGTGCGCTGATCGGAAGGGTCTCCGTCCAGCATCCGGCGTTGCTGAGCCCCAGTCCGCCGTAGCCTTCGTTTCCGGTCGAAGTGACGCTCGCCAAACCAGTCGACTTCACGTAAGCCGTGCGAGCCTCATATTCACCGCCTCCATACAGGTTGATATCAAGCTTCGCCGTTGGATGGAATTGCAGAGTCCCAAGCCCCTGATAGTTCTTGATGAGCGCCAGAGTGCCGTCCGGACGTACCGTCGCGTCCGACAAGCCTGCGGAGCCATAGCGGCCGATGCCGTCGCCGCCGAGGAAGTGGATACCCACGTCAACTTTCTTCTGGAGCACTGACCAGCGGGCGTTTGCTCCGAAACCACCACCGGTTCGTGAGCTATTGAAAGCGTCAGCCCCGGAGGCGGGAGCTGCAGCTCCGGTTCCGCACGCCGCCAACGTGGCGGAGTTTACGACGCATGGGAAGACGCGATCGCGGAACTGGCTCAGCACGCCGAAAACTTCGTAGTGGCCGAAGCCGGGTTCGAACGCGGCCTTGAAAACCAGATCCGGGGCCGGGTTGAATGCGTAGCTTCCGAGCGTGTTGTAAAGACCGCCGCTGGTGCCGTACTCGCCCAGCAGGAAGTTGTTAAACGTGGTCGGCAGAACCGTGGTGGTCGTCGTGCAGGTCGCGTTCGTGCAGACGACGGAGCCGCCGGAGGTCGCGGTGGGATTGCCGTGCGTGGTAAGAGTGGCCTGGGCTTCTTCGACCGCGAAGCCAAGAAACACCTTGTTGTTGTACAAGCTCTTGGTGAAGCGCATGCCGTACTGGCGAGCCCAGCTGAAACCGACCATGTACTGCGCGTCGATCACTTGCGGCAGTGCTTCCGAGCGATTGTTAAGGCCACTGGTGGTCTCCGTCAGCAAGCTCCACATCTGGCCGCCGGTGACAGTCCATCCGCTGTTGAAAGCGGCCTGACCCCAGAACTGCCTCTGGCGCAAAGTATAGCTGTTGCTCTGGTTGTTGTTGGATGTGACCCCTGCGGAAAGAAAGTCCGTCTCGTAGTAGCCGCCGATTTTGACGTCAGCAAGCTTGCCCTCCACCAACATGCTGATGCGGGACTGACGGCCGCTGGCGTTGAATTCCGACATATGAGCCTGCGAGTTGCCGGGGAAAATATTCGCGTTGAAGGAGGTGTTCACGTCGGAACCGATCGCCTTCTGGCGCCACACCGTTTCCGCGGCCATGAAGCCGCCTGGAGTGAGCGAAATACCCTTGATGTTAATGCTGTTAGGCGTCGTAGCCGTATCCTGATTCGGCTGCGCGCTTGCCGGAGCGTTGCCCGTTGAAATTACGCTAGGTCCGATCGCCGGTTCGGCGCTGGCGGGATCGGCCGCCGGGGTGGACGGGCTTGCGGAGCTCGAAGCATTCAGCTTCTCTTCGAGAAGCTGCATCTGCTCCTGCTGCGCCTGAAGCTGCTTGGACTGCGCTTCAAGCAGGTCCCGAAGCTCCTGCAGCTCACTTTCCATGCCCGATTCTTCCGCCTTTGCGGGTGAAGGCGCGCTTACAGTTGGTGTTGACGCGGGTGCCGGAGCGCTGTCTGGCTGCGCTGTTGTCCCAGCGGCTCCAGTAGCTGCCGCACCTGTTTCCTTGTCTCCCGTGGCAGTCGTGCCTGCCATCGCCGACGACGCGATGAGGCCGAGAGCCACAATACACGTAGCAATTACTCGCATTCATTCCTCCTTGAGATGAAATGCTGAACCCGGTCAACAATAAGTGCGGCTGAAACAGGAACGCAGAAAGCTTGGGTCGCTCTCATTTCCGGCACCAACGGCTGCGTCACGTCTATAACTTCAGTCACTCGATAGAACTCCGCAAAAAGCACCCACCGTGGGTGCTCAAACTGCCTGATGTGCATTTCGGCTTGGCCAGCGCCTCTTGCGCTGACCGAGCCACACGCAGGGAATTAGCCGCGTCGAAACGTTATTCGCTACGCTTGAACCGCTTATGAGAGGTGTGTGAACAGTGTGTTACAGACGTTGAGCGGGGATTGCCAACGGGCGCACGCGCCATTCTTCCTTGACTTGACGCGCCGCACCGGAGGCTGAGTCGCCTATCGATGTCTTCCTCTTCCCCTACAGCGTTGCACCCGTTGAAGGGCGGGGTGTTCATTGAAATAGTCTGAAGAAGACGGCGACGACGCGACAATGAAAACGGCGGAGGCGATCTCCGAAACGGTCCTCGGGCTAAGGCCTTTCCATTTGCTACAGTAGTGCTTCGGCAATGGATTCCGCAAAGGAAAGGAGCGAGGCAGGTGGCTGACAATCCCCATTTCGAACGCGTGATATGGATCGTGCTGGATAGCGTCGGGATCGGCGAATTGCCCGATGCGGCCGACTATGGCGACGTGGGACGCGACACGCTGGGGCACATCGCACGCTCGCGCCCGCTGCACATCCCGAATCTCGTCCGCCTCGGACTCGCGAACATCAAACCCCTCGATCATCTTGCGCCTGCGGCGAAGCCGATTGGGAGTTTCGGCAAAGGCGTCACCGTTTCACCGGGGAAAGACACAACCACCGGACACTGGGAAATGGCGGGCATCTGGCTCGACCAGGCTTTCCCCGTTTATCCACACGGCTTCCCCAGGGAATTGATCGAAGAATTCGAGAGACGCATCGGTCGCCGCACTCTGGGTAACAAGCCCGCGTCAGGCACCGAGATCATCAAAGAGCTTGGCGAAGAGCACGTGCGCACCGGATTTCCCATCGTCTACACGTCTGGCGACAGCGTTTTTCAGATCGCCACGCACGAGGACGTGATTCCCATCGCCGAGCTCTACCGCATGTGCGAAATCGCGCGGGTGCTGCTGGACGGGCCGAATCGCGTCGGGCGCGTGATCGCGCGCCCTTTCACCGGCGAGCCGGGAAATTTCCGGCGCACCGAGCGGCGCCATGACTACGCCGTGCAGCCGCCGCGGCCGATGCTTCTCGATGTGCTGGCGGACCGCACTGTTCCGGTCTTCGGCGTCGGGAAAATCCACGATATCTACAACGGCCGCGGCGTGGACAATTACGTGACCACGAAAAACAACGCCGACGGAATGGCGAAGCTCACGGAAGCTCTCGCGCGGCAACCGAGCGGTCTGATTTTCGCGAACCTCGTCGATTTCGACATGCTGTACGGCCACCGCAAGGACGTGGAAGGTTTCGCGCGTTCGCTCGAGGAATTCGACGCGCTGCTCGGTCCGTTTCTCGAAAAACTGCGCCCGACCGATCTTCTCCTGATCACCGCGGACCACGGCTGCGATCCCGATCCGGTGAATCCCACCACGGACCATTCCCGCGAGTACGTCCCCATTCTTGCGTACACCCCCGGCTCGAAGGGCGGCGTGAATCTCGGAATCCGATCGACGCTCGCCGACATGGGCCAAACGGTCGCCGAAACCTTCGGCGCCTCTCTTCCGCACGGCACGAGTTTCTTGCAGGCAATCGCCTAGGGCGCCAGAGCGATTCGCGGCTGGCGCTACTTCACATCCGCGGCGATGTGGGGGATGACGGCGCGGAGTAGCGTTACGAACTGGCTTTTCACGCGTTCGCCTGTTTGCATGACTTCCGCGTGATCGATTTCGCGGTCGAGGATGCCGGCGGCCATATTTGTCACGCAGGAAATTCCGAGAACTCGGATTCCCACGTGGCGCGCGACAATCACTTCGGGAACGGTGGACATGCCGATCAGATCCGCACCGATCGCTTTGAGATAGCGAATTTCGGCGGGCGTTTCGTAGCTGGGGCCGGAGAGCGCCGCGTACACGCCTTCGTGCACCTGGATGCCAAGACGTTTCGCCTCGCGCAGCGCGAGTCCGCGATAAGACTTCGTGTACGCGTTCGTCATATCCGGGAAGCGGGGGCCGAAGCGCTCGTCGTTCGGACCGATCAGCGGATTCGTGCCTTGCAAATTGATGTGGTCGCGAATCACCACGAGCGCGCCCTGGTCGTAGTCAAGATTGATTGCGCCGGCGGCATTCGTGAGGATCGCCGCGCCAATCCCCATCTGGCGGAATACGCGCATCGGAAACGCGATTTCCTTCGCCGAATACCCTTCGTAGAAATGGATGCGCCCCTGCATCGCGGCAACCGCCGCGTCGCCCGATTTGCCGATCACCAGAGTTCCTGCGTGGCCCTCGACCGTGGAGCTGCGGAAGCCGGGGATTTTTTCGTAGGGGATGCGTACCGCGCCGGTGAGTTCGTCGGCAAACGCGCCCAACCCGGAGCCAAGCACCAGCGCCACTTTCGGGCGGAGCTTTGTTTTCGAAAGGATGTATTTCGCGGAGCGCTGGGCGCGGTCGAACTCGCTTACGGACTCGGGGCGTTTCAGAGGATTAGGCGTCATTTGCACCCGCGGACATTCGAATCCTTGCTGCAACAGGAACAGCGCAGAGGCACGCGCTTCGCGCCGACGGTCTTCATGCCGGACCTGAAGCTCCGGCCCCCTAAAAGGCAACTCTCCTCGCGCGCCGCCGGGCGCCGCATGGGACCGCAGTAGCGCGCGAGTATTCGTCCGCGTCCGAGGTGAACCACGTTGCTCGATTTCATCGCAGCATGATCCCCACGAGCGAGGCGGACATCAGGTTGGCCATCGTTCCGGCAAGCATGGCGCGTATCCCCAGCTTCGCAAGCTCCGATTTTTTATTGGGTGCGAGCGCCCCGATGCCGCCAATCTGAATGCCGATCGAACTCAGGTTGGCGAACCCGCAGAGCGCGAAGGTGGCGATTGTAAACGAGCGCGGGTCGAGCGTATCCTGCATCGGCCCCAGCCGCTGGAACGCGACCAACTCGTTCGTCACCATGCGCAACCCGAGCAGGTTTCCGATCGCGTGGCAATCGCGCCACGGAATGCCGATCACCCATGCGACAGGCGAAAAAAGGTAGCCGAAAATCGCCTCGAGGCTCGAAGGAAACGGAATCCCGTGCGGCGCAAGCCAGTGGCTCACGGCGCCAAAACATCCATCCACCAGATAAATCAACGCGATGAACGAAATCAACATCGCTGCAACGTTCAGCGCAAGGTGCAAGCCGTCGATCGTGCCGCGCGCAATCGCGCCCAGCGCGTTCGCGTCGCGTTCGATCTCCGCCATCTGCACGTGGCCGGCCGTGAGCGGCGTTTCCGTTTCCGGCACGAGCATCTTCGCGATCAGGATCGTGCCGGGCGCCGTCATGATCACGGCGGCCAGCAGGTGCTCCGCCTTAATTCCATAGAGAATGTATGCGGCCATCATTCCGCCCGAGACGTGCGCCATGCCGCTGGTCATGATCGTCATTAATTCCGATCGTGTAACGTCCGGCAGGAAAGGCCGGATGGAAAGCGGCGCTTCCGTCTGCCCCATGAAAATACTCGCGGCTACGTTGAGCGATTCCGCGCCGCTTGCGCCCATCAAGCGCGTCATCACGTGCGCCGAGGCGTTGACGACAACCTGCATCACGCCGAAGTAATAGAGCAGCGCAAAAAGCGCCGCGATAAAAATGATCGTGGGCAGCGCCTGGAACGCAAAGTAAAAACCTCTCGGCGAGCCTTTTGCGCCGAGGTCGCCGAAGACGAACGTCGATCCGAAAAACGCGAAATCGAGCAGCCAGTTCGCGCCCGCGCCCAGCTTTGCGAAGACGAGCTGCCCGTACCTCCAGCGCATGACGAGGAATGCGAAGCCGATCTGCAAGGCAAGTCCCCAGAAAACCGTCTTGTAGCGGATCGCGCGGCGGTCCGTGGAGAACACGAAAGCCAAGCCCATCATCGAAAGCATCCCAAGGATTCCGACAAAT
>Ga0302326_10026302_pt1 | contig 11765 bp, 10 predicted proteins | sample Palsa_T0_3_FD_202264 | JGI IMG/M metagenome (GOLD analysis project Ga0302326, IMG submission 202264) | Peat permafrost microbial communities from Stordalen Mire near Abisko, Sweden - Palsa_T0_3 | ecosystem: Environmental > Terrestrial > Soil > Palsa > Peat permafrost | place: Sweden: Abisko... | reverse complement strand
CCGCTCTTCGGCAGCCATTTTGCCTCGAGGCCCGCACTGGTGCCGACGAACAGCACCTCGATGCCGGGACGCTCGCGAATCATTTCCTCGCCGAGCGCGACCGCCGGGAAAAGATGTCCGCCCGTTCCGCCGCCCGCGATGATCACCTTCATCGCACCGCCGGTCGCCGCCCAAGCGCAAGTAGCGCGCCCAACGCCGCCATCGCGATAATGATCGAAGTGCCGCCGTAACTCAGGAACGGCAGCGGCAGGCCCTTCGTCGGGATCAGTCCGATGACCACCGACATGTTGATGAGCGCCTGGATCGAAAGCAGCGCCGTCAGACCCACCGCGAGCAGGCTTGCGAAGGGATCGGGCTCGTCGTGCGCAATTCGCATCCCCCGGAAAAGGATCACGAGGAACAACGAGATCACGACTGCCGCGCCAATCAAACCGAACTCCTCGCCAACTACCGCGAACACAAAATCAGTATGCGCCTCAGGCAGATAAAACATTTTCTGACGTCCCGCACCGAGACCGACGCCCCAGTTGCCTCCTTCGCCAAGCGCGATGAACGACTGCACCAGCTGAAATCCGGCGCCGCGCGCAACCGACCAGGGATCCAGGAAGGTAGTCAGTCGCTTCATGCGGTAGGATTTCGCGACCGCCTGAAATGCGAGCAGACTGAGCGCTCCGCCGCCTGCGGCCGCCAGATGCTCCCAGCGCGCGCCGGCCGCCCACAGCATCGCGAAGAGGATCAGCGCGATCATTACAGTGCTGCCGAAGTCCGGCTGCTTGAGAATCAAGAGCGTGATTGGCCCGACGATCAAAAACACGGACAACGGTCCCTGCGTGAACTTGCGGATGCGATCCTGCCGCTCGCTGAGGAACTTCGCGAGGAAGAATACCAGCGCGAATTTCACCATCTCCGACGGCTCGGCAATGATCGGTCCCAGCTTGAGCCATCGGCGCGCGCCGCCCTTGACCAGCCCGAGATGCGGGACGTAGAGCAGCGCCAGCATCACGATCGACGCGATGAACAGCGGCATCGCGATTCGCCGGAGACCTGCCAGCGAGAATTGCGATAGCAGCAGCAGGAACACGAAGCCTACCGCGATATGCGCGAGGTGAAGTTTGAAAAAGTGGAACGCATCGCCGCGCTTCTCGATTCCGAGAAAGTACGTCGTGTTCAGCACCATCAGCAGCCCGAGCAACAGCAGCACCGCCGCGGGCAGCCACAGCCACGGGTCGGGCCGCCGGTAACTTACGGCGTCAAAGCGCCCGAACCAGCTCTTTATATACGTTCCCACGTTCCGCATAGTCCTTAAACTGATCGAAACTCGAGCACGCCGGCGACATCAGCACCGTGTCTCCGGGCCGCGCCGCGCGCGCCGCATGTTCGACCGCCTCCGCTAGAGTCGCCACCAATTCGATCTTCGTCGCACCTTCCAGCGCCGCCGCCATCTTGTCGCGCGCCGCACCGTTCAGAACCGCCAGCTTGACCTTCTCGCCGAGCGGGCGTCGCAGCGGTGCGTAGTCGCCGCCCTTGTCGAGACCGCCGGCAATCAGAATTATCGGCGCCGCGAGAGCATCGATCGCCTCGACTACCGCGCCGACGTTGGTCCCCTTCGAGTCGTCGATGTAAGTGACGCCACCATTCTCACGCACGAATTCAATCCGATGCGGCAGTCCTCGAAATGCCGCGAGCGCGCGCTCGATCTCGTCGGCCTTCACCCCGAGCACCAATGCCGCTGCCGACGCCGCCATCGCGTTGGAAATGTTATGCCGCCCGCGCAGCCGGAATCCTTCGAGGCTGATTCGCCCGGCCTTCCATTGGTCGAAATCAAACGCGACTGCGTTCGCCTTCTCGTCGAACCAAACCGCTAGCGTGTCGCGAACGCGCTGCACGAGACTGAAGCGGATCACGCGCGAGCGCACGCTTTTGGCGAGCTTCCAAACATTCGGATCGTCGAGATTCAGAATCGCGAAGTCAGACGCAACCTGGTTCTCGAACAAGCGCGCCTTCGCGCGCCCATAGTCGGCAAGATCCTCGTATCGATCGAAGTGATCGTCGCTTAGATTAAGATGCACACCGACGCGCGGCCGGAATTTCTCGATCCATTCGAGCTGGAAGCTCGACACCTCGACCACCGCAACGTCCCATTCACCGCCGACCGCATCGATCAGCGGCGTGCCGAGATTACCACCGACGAACGTGCGCTTTCCCGAGGCTTTCAATATTTCGCCGAGTAGCACGACCACCGTGCTCTTGCCGTTGGTGCCCGTGACTGCTGCGATCGGCAAGTCGATGAAGCGGCTCGCGAGTTCGATTTCGCCTATCACCGGAATTCGCCGCGCAGTCGCAGCCCGCAACAACACCGAATCCCGCGGCACTCCCGGACTGGTGACGACCAGCTCGACGCCGTCCAGCCAGTTCGCGTCTTCGGCGCCCAGCCTGACCACTCCCGCCGGCAGCGTGTCGCGATCGATATTGACGCGCCGATCCGTCATCACGAGTTTCGCGCCGCGCGCAGCAAGGAACCGCGCAGCGGCAAGTCCGCTGACTCCGAGCCCCACTACCATCACGCGTTTGTTCGACAGTTCCATCAGCGCAGCTTCAATGTGCTAAGCGCGACCAGCGCGCAGACGATCGAGACGATCCAGAATCGGATTACGACCACGGTCTCCGGAATTCCCTTGAGTTCAAAGTGGTGGTGCAGCGGCGCCATCAGGAAAAACCGTTTGCGCGTCGCCTTGAAATAATATCGCTGGATGATGGTTGACGACGCCTCCGCGACGAAGACTCCGCCTGCGATCACCAGCGCCAGCTCCTGCTTGGCCAGCACGGCGACCGTGCCGATCGCGCCGCCCAGCGCCAGCGCGCCCACGTCGCCCATCATCATCGAGGCCGGGTACGCGTTGAACCACAGGAACCCGAGCGAGGCGGCAATCATCGACGCGCAGAAAATCGCGACCTCGCCGACGTTCGCGATGTGCGGTATCTGCAGGTAGCTCGCGAACTTGATGTTGCCGGCGACGTACGTGAACGTCCAGTAGGTCAGCGCCACGGTCATCACCGGTCCAATCGCCAGCCCGTCAAGTCCGTCGGTCAAGTTCACCGCATGCGAGCATCCGACGATCACCAGCATCGCGAACGGTATGTAAAACCACCAGTGCAGATCCGGATGCACGTTCTTGAGGAACGGCACCGTCAGATGCGTGTCGAAGCCGAGATACAGAAACAGCCACGCCGCGGCGACGAACGCGCTCGAGAACGACCACACCAGCTTCACCGGGCCGCTGAGGCCGAGTCCCTTGCCGCGCGCCAGTTTCAAGTAGTCGTCGCTGAAGCCGATCGCGCCGAAGGCCAGCGTCACGAAAATTGCGATCCAGACATAGGGATTCAGAATGTTGGCGAGCAGCAGCGTCGCCGCCAGCATCGACGCTACGATCAGCAGACCGCCCATCGTGGGAGTGCCGGCTTTTTTCTGATGAGCCTGCGGCACGACTTCGCGAATCGTCTGACCGATATTCAGCGCGCGGAAGCGATCGATCAGGATGGGTCCCAGAGCCAACGACAGCGCCAGCGCCGTCAGCCCGGCCAGCACCGATCGCAGCGTCTCGTACCTGAGCGCGTTGAAGCCGGAGTAATATTTGTGCAGGGGATAGAGCAGCAGGTAGAGCATCGCGGCGCTCGCCGAGGATCAACTCTGCCCGCCGCCGAGTTCCACCGCAATCTCGCGCACCACCACCCGATCGTCGAACGGCAGCACGCGCCCGGCCACGAGCTGGTAGTCCTCGTGCCCTTTGCCCGCGATCAAAACCGCGTCGCCAGACGTCGCGAGAGTGAGCGCAATTCTAATCGCTTCGCGCCGATCCGGCTCGACGATATAGCCGCCGCCGATCGACGCGTCCGCGAAATTTTTCTCCTCCGTGATTCGCGTGCGTCCGGTCGCAGTCAACCCCCTCTCGACTTCGGCGATTATCACCATCGGATCTTCGCTGCGCGGATTGTCCGACGTCAGCACCGGGATATCCGCCAGCCGCCCCGCAATCTCACCCATGATCGGCCGCTTGCCACGATCGCGATCGCCGCCGCATCCGAACACGCAGACTACTCTGCCCGCGCGCAAACTCCGGAGCGCCGTCAGCACCGCTTCGAGCGCGTCGGGTTTGTGCGCATAATCGACCAGCACCGTGACCCCCGCTTTCGCCGGGACCGCCTCGAGCCTGCCGGGGGCCCCTGGGCATCGCCTCACCCCATCCGCCACCGCATCCACATCGATACCCAGGGCCGCCGACAGAGCCGAGGCGCCCAGGATATTCAGCAAGTTGATCTCGCCGATTAGCGGCGATTCAATTTCAATTTTCTTTCCGAGCACCGAAATCGTCGCGCGAATTCCGCTCAGGTCCGCGTTAAACTTCTCCGGATACACGTCGAGCGATCGCTCCATTCCAAAACTGATCTTCTTTCCCTTCACCGCGTCGAGCACCCGCTTCCCGTAAGCATCGTCGCCGCGCACAATCGCGACGGTATCCGCACGCCGGCTGCGCGGGAGTATCTCCGTGAACAGCCGCAGTTTCGCCGCGAAGTAGTCCTCCATCGACGCGTGATAGTCCAGATGATCGCGGCCCAGGTTGGTGAACATGCACGCGCGAAAGTTCAGCGCCTCGACCCGCCCTTCCGCAATTCCCTGCGAAGAAATCTCCGCCGCCGCATGACCCACGCCTTCGCGCTCCATCCGCGCCAGCGCCGACTCGAAGTCGATCGATTCGGGCGTCGTCAGTCCGCTGTAAATTTTCCTGTCCCCGATAAAAATTCCGATCGTGCCGATAATCCCGGTCGGCAACCCGGCCGCCTCGAATATCGACGCCACGATATAACTGGTCGTGGTCTTGCCGCTGGTCCCCGTGATTCCGATCAGATCGACGCGCCCGCTTGGCGCTCCGAAAAACCGCGACGCGACCGCGCCCATCAACAGGCGCGGCCGCTCGCTTTCCACCAGGGTCACCGCGGGGCGCGCCACGCCACCATCCCATCCTCCAACCACCACAGCGCGCGCCCCACGGTTTAATGCATCCTCAATGTTGGCCCGGTTCCGTTTCGCGTCGCGGGCCGTCGAAAAGTACAGATGACCGGGCCACGTCTGACGTGAGTCGTAGCTGAGGCCCGTGATTTCCACGTTCAGGTCGCCGTCAATCCGACGGACGTCGAGTCCTTGAAGTAGTTCACCAAGTTTCACTTTCGCCTGACGGTCGTCGCGCCGCCGCCGCTGAAATACGATACGGGCACCACTCTCGCATCCGCCGCTGTTTCCGCTTCTCCGTCCGCGACGGTCGGCGCGAGAGTCAGTTTCACCGTCGCATGATTGAGCGGCACACCAGCGCCGGGATCCTGCGCGACAACGTAGCCGCCGCCATGCACATCGACGTTGACGCGCGACACGCGCGCCAGTTCCATCGCGCGCCTGAGACTCAGCCCCGAAAAATCCGGCGTCGCCCGCGTCAGCTTCGATCCCGTCAGCACCGGCAGATAGTCATCGACATCCGCAGCCGTTGCCGCAGCGCCTTTTGTATCCGCGTGTTTACCGAAATCCGGCAGCGGGATCATGCTGGCAGTGTCGTACGGCTGATTCGGCGCCGTGATATTCAAATCGCGGACCGCGCCCTGCGCAATCTCGCTGAAAACCGGCGCCGCGATCAAGCCGCCGAAGTGATCGTGGCCAACATCATAGAGGGCCACCAGGATCAGCAGCCGCGGATCGTCCGCCGGCAAAAATCCCACGAACGACGACACGTGTCGATTCTGGTAGTAGGTGCCGTTCTCCGGATTCACCATCTGCGCCGTGCCGGTCTTGCCCGCCACGATAAATCCGTCGACCCGCGCCTTCGCCGCCGTGCCGCCATCGGACATCACGACGTTGCGCAGCAGCAGGTTCATCTGATGCGCGATGTCGGGCGCGATCGCGCGATGCAGCACCTGCGGCGTATGCGTGAAAATAGTGTTCCCCTCCGCATCGTAGGCCGCCTTGACCACGTACGGCCGAATTATATTTCCGCCGTTCGCAATCGCCGCGTACGCCACCGCAAGTTGCATCGGCGTCACCGCCACGCCCTGCCCAAATCCGTGATTCGCGAGATCGATTTCCTTCCATCCCGCCGGCTTGCTCAGCAGCCCCGCCGCTTCGCCCGGCAAATCGATTCCCGTGCGCGATCCGATTCCAAACGCGCGCAGCCCTTCGTAGTAGCGCTCCGATCCAAGCGTCAATGCGATCTTCGCCGCGCCGATATTCGACGACACTTCGATAATCCCGCCGAGATCGAGCATCCCATGCGGGCTGTGATCGTGAATCGTGTGTCGGTCGATCGTGAAATGCCCATTCTCACAAAAGAACTGCTTGTCGGTCGTGATCGCGTGATCGGCCAGCGCGATCGATCCGAGAATTCCCTTCATCGTCGATCCCGGCTCGAACGCATCTTCGACCGCCGGGTTATGCAACCGGTCGTGGACGTCGGCCCCGTCCTTGCCCACGTTCGCCATCGCCATCACTTCGCCCGTGAAAGGATCGAGCACGATAACGCTGCCGCGCTTCGCGCCGCTGGTCTGCACTTCCGCCGCCAGCTCGGTCTCCGCCAGCGACTGGATCGAGGAATCGATCGTGAGTTTCAGCTGTGCGCCCGGCTCCGGCGCCTTCAGCGCGAGTGGACTGTCGAAAATCGGATGCCCCAGCGCGTCATGATAAAAACTCAGCTCGACCGCTTCGCCGCGCGCAATCTTGTCGTACTGCAACTCCAACCCGGAGAGCCCCTGGCCATCCATCCCAGCCAACCCCACCACCGACGCGGCCAGGTTGCTCTCCGGGTAAAACCTCTTGTATTCGCTGATCGTGCCAACGCCGTCGATTCCGAGCGACTCCACCGCCTGCCCCTTGTCCGGCGACATCCGGCGCTCGAGCCACACGAACGGCGCATCCTTGTTCAGCTTCTGCTCGAGCGATATCGGCTCCATCATCAGGATCGCAGCGAGCTTCGACCGCTCCGCCGGCGTGCTCGACTCGAGCACCTGCTTCGGCCGCGCGTAAACCGATCGCGTCTCGGCCGACAGCGCCAGCGGCTCGCCGTTGCGATCGACGATCGGCCCGCGCACCGGCGCAAGTTCGGTCTCGCCGCTATGCTCCCGCAGTGCGAGCGAGTTCAGCTTCGGTCCATACAACGCCACCAGCATCACCAGGCGCACCACGGCGAAGGCAAACAACGCCGCCAGCGTGAACGTCAATGCCCCGATTCGGGTGCGCCGCTGCTTGAACGATGTATTCATGGAAGCATCACCACCTGCCCACGCCCCGGCGGCGCAAGATGATACTGCGGCGCCAGCGCGCGCAGCCTGTCATGCGAGCTGAGCTGCGCGGCCGTCAGGCGCAGCTCGCGATTCTGGTCCTGCAACTTCGCGATTTCATCGTGCAGCGCCGATAGCCGATAGCCTTCCTCGGTCGCTTCCAGCCGTATCATCAGAGTGGCGAATCCCACGATCGCGATCAGAGTGCCCAGCACTGCCGGCACCAGTTTCGACGGCCGCCGCGTCGGCTTTACCCGCGCGCTCATCGTGCGCCCCGTTCGATACATCGAACCTTGGCGCTGCGCGCACGCGAGTTGCGTGCGGCCTCCGACGATGTCGGCTTGATCACCTTGCGCGTGATCGCCAGGTATTCCTCGCCGCGCGCCAGCTCGCGAAAGCGCTCCTTCACCGGCCGGTCCTCGAGTGAATGATATGAGATAATCAGCATCCGCCCGTCCGGATTGAGCAGCGCGGGACCGTCGCGCAAAAGCGCCGCGAGACTTTCCATCTCGTGATTCACCGCGATTCGCAAAGCCTGGAACGTCCGCGTCGCCGGATGTGCCCCGCCGCGCCGATGCGCTCCCAAGGCGCGCTCGACGATCGCGCGCAACTCGCCGGTCGTCTCGATCGGACCGCGCCGCCGCGCCTCGACGATCATCCGCGCGATCCGCCGCGACCCGCGCTCCTCGCCGTACGTATAGATGATGCGCGCGAGTTCCTCGGCGCTCTCCTCGTTCACTATGTCGCGCGCGCGGATCGTCTGCCTGTTGTCCATCCGCATATCCAGCGGACCGTCGAGCCTGAACGAAAACCCGCGCTGAGGATCGTCGAGTGCGTAGCTGCTCATCCCGAGGTCGGCGAGCATCGCGTCGGCGCCGTCAAAGTGATGCTGCTTCATCACTGCCGCAACATCGCCGAAATCAGCGCGCTCGAGCACCACGCGATCGCCGAACTCCACCAGCCGGTCGCGTGCGACGGCAAGCGCCGCCGCATCGCGATCCAGCCCGAGCATCCGCGCCTTCGTCGCGCGTAGCATCGCCTCCGCATGCCCACCTGTCCCAACTGTCACGTCGACCAACGCGAGCGGACCGTGTGCGGACAGCAGCCCGCACACCTCCTCCACCATCACCGGCACATGCCTCCGGTCCGCCGCGTCGTCTTCGTGTATCACCGCCAGATTCATCGCGTTCTATAGACCCAGCTTCGTGAAAAATTCCGGATCCATTATTTTCTCCTCGGTGGCCTTCAAAACCTTCTCGAGGATCTTCCGGTCCCAAAGTTGAAAATGATCCTGCCGCGCCGAAAACGTCACCTCTCGATCCAGCCGCGCCCAATCGCGCAGATTCGTCGGAATCAGGATCCGCCCCTGCCGATCGACGGGCACCTCATGCGCCCCGCCGATTATCAGCGTCTCGAATAGCTGCACCCGCGGATCGAATCTCGGCTTGCTGCGCAGATTCGCATTGAGCGTGTCCCATTCGCTCGGCGGATACAGCGCCAGGCACCGCTCTCCGTCGTGGGGGAAATTCGTGATATAAAGTCGATCGTGATTTTCGCGCTGCAAAACTTCGCGAAAGCGGGCCGGGATACTAACCCGCCCTTTCTCATCGATCGAATGGTCAAACCGACCACTAAACACCGCGATTCCTCCCCAACGTCCCACAACATCCCACTCTCTCCCACTCCAGTCAAGCAATTCGCCCCGTCTTGACGTAATAAACTGAGTAGTCACTCCATTAGTCAGTAGCGAAACAAAAGCGAAGACGCGATTCGCTTCTGACTATCGCCAGGATAGCCACCCAAAACTCATTTAAGACGAGCGTCGGCAATTCGACGCGAGCATCTCAAGACCACCGACCCGATGGTTCGGGATGCCGTCGACCATTCCCGCAACGTGCACCTTGATCGAAAAAAAAGGTTGACAGCGGTGGCATTCATTGGCGAGACTCGCGCGGTTCACTGATCGTTCAACACTTGAGGACTGAGACGCCTTCGACTCATAGGGGCCAGAGAGAGGATCGATGAAGAAGGGAAATTCATGGCTGCGCAGCGCCGCAGTCGTCGCTGCAGGCATAGTAATGATGGTATTGCTCGTCAGCCCTGCCGCTCATTCGAAAGCAAGAAAGAAAAAAGGCGCCGCAGCGACGCCCACTCCGACCATTACCCCGACCGCCACACCGACGCCTGAAGTTCACGTTTGGAATTTCGATTCTGACAAGGCCGGCGAAGTGCCCGCCGGATGGCAAGCGCTCGAAGGCGAATGGCAGGTGATCCCTGACGAGTCCGCACCCAGCAAACCCAATACCTTCGGCCTGCCCGCCGGCCGCCTGGTCAAGTCGCTGGAGAATGCGCTTGAGTATTACCCAATGGCGATCGAGACTGACCCGACTGAGTATTCCGATTTTACTCTCGAAGCTCAGTTCAAATCCGCCGGCGGACGCTTCGATTGTTCGGGTGGCTTGATCTTCCGCTACGTCGATCCCAAAAACTTCTACCTGCTTTCAGCCGGATGCCCCAGTGACTACTTCGCGCTCTCCCGCATGACCGACGGACAACTCGTCGGCCTCAAGCAGAGCGTCGTGCCAACCGACAAGGACACCTGGTACCGCCTCAAGGTGACGGCTCAGGGTGGACACTTCATGTGCTTTGACGACGACAAGATGGTCTTCGATTTCGACGACAGCAAAATCGCCAAAGGCAAAATCGGAGTTTGGGCCCGCGACGATTCGCAGGCGCAATTCGACGACGTGAAGCTCACCGTCATCCCGGCCGACGCCCCCTCGCCATAGAACGTTTCTGCGAGGCGCCCGCATGGCAGCAGTTGCATGCGGGCGCCTCGCACCTTACTCTGAACTCTGATGGAAACGACTGAACCGAAAGCTCCCGTCCAGGTTCGTATCGAGCCGCTCCGAGGCCTTCCTTTGGCCCTGGAAGTCGCCGGTGGAATCGGCCGCACGCTGGGTCTGACGTTGCTGTGGGGTCTCGAAGTGGTGCGCGATTCCTATTTCCGCCTCCTTGATCGGCTGAACGTCCGCCCGCGCCACAAACGCGCAAGTGCATTCCCCCCAGGCCAACCAAAAAAACGCACCACTTCAACGCACTAGATCTTAATACTGGGCGCACGGGTCACCCGTGCCCAGGGAAGCGTGAAACGCAGGAGGGGTTTCACATAAAATAAAGTTCCCTCTTCTCTTCACATTCACTCCTCCTCCAGCACCCGCGCCAGATATTTCGCCAACCCCTCGTCCAGCACCCGCACCAGCGCGTCGGTCTGGGCAGCCTGCGTAATTTTCAAAAATCCTTCCAGCCGATTCTCCTTGTCATGGCTGCGAATCAGCCGCGCGATCATGCTATGCGACAGCGATGCCAGCTTGATTTCGAGTGCGCGGCGAATCGCCTCCATCGCGTTCTCGATCTCGGCTTCCGGCGACGACGCGCCCAGCTGAAACCCGCAGCTGGTGCATCGCGGGATCGTCTCCGGCGCGATTGCCTCTCCCAGTCCGCATCGCACCACGCGCGCGCTCAACTCCGCCACCACTGCCCCCAGATGCACCCCTTCGGGACGCCCCAGCGCTGCGATCGCGTTCAGCCATGCGAGCGCGTTGTAGTACCGCCGCGCGTCGTCCGCCTCACGTTTGAGCCGCTCCATTTTCTCGACCCATCGCGAATGCGCCCCGATATAGCACTGCACGTACGTCCACTTGAATTTTTGAAATCGCGCCTCGAGCGCGTCGAGATTGCGCGGCGTGCCCGTGAGGATTCGCGGCCCGAGCTCAACCCGCAGCAGTTCGCATTCGGTCTCGAGCGAAACGATCGTCGAATGCTGCCATTCGTTTTCTCTGGGTCCTGCTTCATCGGGCAACGCGCGCAGTCCCGTCTCCGCCAGGTAATCGCGCATCGCCCGCAACCGCGGCATTGACGATGCGGCCGCAGCGAGAACCTCGTACGCGTTTGCGCTTTGGATTGCCGCCGCGAGGTACTGTTCATCGGCCGCCGCCGCGATCATCGCCGCCGCGCCCGATTCCGCCAGCGCGATGTATTGCGCGATCGTCGCGCGATTCGCCGCCGGCATCTCGAGCTTCGCCTCCTTGAGCGCCGACTCATGCGCCGTGCGCGTCCCGACCGCGGCTTCGACCGCTTGCGCCATCGCGTCATCCAGCCGCGCCAGCCTCGCCGCCAGCGCCGCGCGGTCGCGCGCAATCGTAAGCCGCGGATCGAAGCGCCGCGCGAGCATCAGCGCCGCGTTGAACGCCGCCAGCTCCGGCGCTCCCGCCGCATTGGGGTCGAAGCGCGCCTCGCCCTCCCCGACACTGATCACGCCGCCCGTCGACATTTCCAGTCGTTGCAACAAATCGCGCAAGGCCGCCGCCGTCCACTCGCGCGCCCCTCGCATGCAAGTCAGCAACGGCACCCGCGCCTGCAACTCTTCGAGCGTGAGCGCATCCGTGCCG
>Ga0302326_10026301_pt1 | contig 11766 bp, 12 predicted proteins | sample Palsa_T0_3_FD_202264 | JGI IMG/M metagenome (GOLD analysis project Ga0302326, IMG submission 202264) | Peat permafrost microbial communities from Stordalen Mire near Abisko, Sweden - Palsa_T0_3 | ecosystem: Environmental > Terrestrial > Soil > Palsa > Peat permafrost | place: Sweden: Abisko... | reverse complement strand
ACTCCAGAGTCTTCAGGTCGATCTGCGCGCGAATGTCCGAGACCTCGCCTATCGGGATGCCGCGAAACTCGACCGGCGCGCCGGGACTGAGCCCGCGAACCGAATCCTTGAAGATGAGTTCGTAGGTCTGCGGATTGCGGGCGGCGGGTTGAAAGGCCGTGGTCCGGTTGCTGAACAGGGTGAAGACGGTGTTGGCCGCGGCGCTCGGCATGATCGTACTGCCGGCCGGGGTCTCGAAGGCGATGCCGCCGATCAGGATCGACAATAGCGACTGGGTCTGCACGCTTAGCCCGCTTGCGGAAAACGACACGTCGATTCCGCTCGCCTGCCAGAAGCGCGTGTTCTCAGTGACGTACTTATCATAGGGGGCCCGCACGAAGACCTTGAGCGTGAAGGATTTTCCGTCATTGTCCAGCACGTAGGTCGAGACCTGGCCGACCTGCAGACGCCGAAAGAACAAGGGCGTACCGGTGTCCAGCGAACCCAGGTCGGAAGTCTTCAGCACGAAGAAACGCCCCGGCGCATTGCCAGTCACGACCGGCGGCGTCTCCAATGCTACGAAGTCGCGCTTGGATTCTTTCGAACTGCCAATTTCCACCCCGATGAACGCGCCAGAGATGAGGGTGCCCAGCCCCGTCACGTTGGCGCCCGAGATTCGCGGCCGCACTACCCACAGACGCGTGTCGGCGACCAGGAAGTCCTCGGTCCGCGGCGACATCTGCGCCGTGGCTATTACTTGCTGATGATCCGTCGACAGCCGGATTGCCGTTATGGTCCCGATGTCGACGCCGCGATAATTGATTTTGGTTTTGCCGGCCTCCAGCCCCTCGGCCGACTGGAACGTGATCGTAATCTTCGGACCCTCGCTGCGGATTCTGGCCACCGCGACCCAGACGCCGAGCAGCGCCGCCACGATCGGGATGATCCAGACCAATGAGAGCCTGGTTTGCTTCTTTGGCACGACTCTCGAATCAGGGACCGAGGGTGACGGGGGATCGCGATCAGGCATATCGAACCTCTTTGGAAGTTGCCGCATCCCAGATGAGCCGCGGGTCGAAGGACTCCACCGCGAGCATCGTCAGCACCACCACCGCGGCGAAAAAAAACAGGCCCGGCCCCGGCTCGACCGACATCAGCGGCTGGAGCTGGATTAGCGCGGCGGTGAAGGTATCGACGAACACGTCGACCATCGACCAGCGTCCGATGAACTCGACCGTCCGGTAGAGCCGAATCCGCTGCTCATTGTTCCTGACCGATCCGCGCTGAGCGGTGATGAGCAGGTAGGCCAGCGCCAGAATCTTCGCGCTGGGGATCATGATGCTCGCGATGAGCACGATGAGCGACAGCGGCCACCCGGTTGGCGACCACAACAGCACCACGCCTTGCAGGATCGTGTCGGACTCGGCGCCGGCGGCCGTGGTCGTCGTCAACACCGGAAGGACGTTAGCCGGGATGTAACAGACCGCCGCGGCAATCAGAAACGCCCAGGTGCGTTGGAAGCTGGCCGATTTGCGATAGGCCAGTTCCCCGTCGCAGCGCGGGCAGCGCCCCTCGTCCTCGCCTGGCGCCGGGCGCGAGAGCAGGCCGCAGGTTTCGCAGCACTGCAAGCCGTGTTGCATCGCGGTCGGGGCGGACGCCGGACTCATGACGGCTCCCCGGAAAATCCGTGCGGGGCGGAGCCGCGCGACGCATCGGGCTCCGCCCAACGGATCCTTTCCCACACCTGGCGCGAATCGAAACTCGCCTGCATCCCGGCGATCAGGAAGACCAATGCCCAAAGTACGAACAGCGCGATTCCCGGGACTACCGTGGCGTAATCCGCAATCTTGACCAGGGCGACCAGCACCCCGAGCATCATGACCTCGATCATGCTCCAGGTCCGGGTGGTCGGGTGATGACGCAGCAGTATCCCGACCCATCTCGGCGGACGTTCGCGCAGGGCGCCGAGCGAGATCGCGAGCATGAAGCCAATCTGCAAGGCCGGCGCGATCACCGCGGTCAGCAGTACCAGCACGCCGACCGTGGTCTGCCCGTTCTGCCAAAGATGCTCCGCGCCGCCGATCACGGTGGTCGAGGCCGCGCGCCCCACGATCGTCAGCCCGAGCATCGGCACCGAGTTTGCCACTACAAATAGGAGCGCGGCCGCCATCGTCAGCGCGAGCGTCCGGTTCAACGAGTCCTCGCGGCGGCGCCATAGTTCCTTGTTGCAGCGCGGACACCGCGCCGACGCGCCCGGCGCCAGCTCCGGCAGCCGCTGCAGCAGATCGCAATGTATGCATGCGACAAGCGAAGGGTCGGCGATCGGATGGTTGTACACCCGAATAGACAAGCGCACAGCTCCGCATTGGGCAATATCGGACCTTGGTCCTTCCCCCGGCTTTCGAGGAAAGGCCCTTGACGCGATGGTTATATTAGGGACCGGGAGGTCATAAAGACGGATATGAAGCCGGTTTTAAGGCGTGTGCTGAACGAATCGATCGACGATAGCTCGCGGCCGGCCAGCGACCTGGGTCCCGGCGACGGGCTGCTGCTGGACGCATACTCGGAGGCGGTCGCGAATGCCGCTCAACGGGTAAGCCCTTCGGTCGTCAATATAGAGGTATTTCGGCAAAACGAGGCCACCGAGATGCCGGCGGGCACCGGTTCGGGCTTCGTCTTCACGCCCGACGGGTTCGTGCTGACCAACAGCCATGTGGTCGCGCACGCGAATCGGGTCAGTGTGACTTTGCTCGACGGACGGCGCGTCGAAGGTACGCTCGTCGGATCGGACCAGCACAGCGATATCGCGGTGGTGCGGATCGGCGCATCTTCGCTCGCCGCGGCGGCGCTCGGCGACTCGGGCAAGCTGCGTGTGGGACAACTGGCGATCGCTATCGGGAGTCCCTACGGCTTTCAGTGCACGGTCACCGCGGGAGTGGTGAGCGCACTGGGGCGCTCGCTCAGGTCGCAATCGGGCAGGCTGATCGACGACGTGATTCAGACCGACGCCGCGCTCAATCCCGGCAACTCCGGGGGGCCGCTGGTGAACTCGCGGGGCGAGGTAATCGGCGTCAACACCGCTGTAATTCTGCCTGCGCAGGGAATCTGCTTCGCGATTGGGATCAACACCGCGAAGTTCGTGGCGGCGCGTCTCATCCGCGACGGCAGGATCGTCCGCGCGTATATCGGCGTGGCCGGAATGACCGCACCGCTGCCTCGCCGGTTTGTGCGCTTCTATCACCTGGCGAGAGAGACGGGGGTTATGGTGACCTCGGTCGAACCTGGCAGCCCGGCGGACAAGGCGGGCGTGAAGCCGCGCGACATCATCATCACATACGGCGAGAACCCGGTCGCCGCAGTGGACGATCTGCACAGGCTTTTGTCCGAAGAACAGATCGGCGCAAAAGCCCGACTGACGGTGATACGGGGCACGGAACGCCTCCAGTTGGAGACGGTGCCCTCAAAGTCGGCATAGCTTTACGGCGGCCGATTGCTTATTGACGTATTCCGTCGACCTGCGCGACGCTTCTCCCAATGTCCACGGAAGGGAGGCGGAAATATGCGGCTCAAGGACAAAGTTGCGATAGTGACCGGCGCCGGAAGTGGAATCGGCCGGGCGACCGCAACGGCGTTCGCCCGCGAAGGAGCGTTCCTCGTGCTCAACGATATCGATCCCAAGGGCCTCGATACCGTCTCGGCTCAACTGGACAACGCCGGGAACCGTACTGTCGTCGGCGACGTTGCTCGTGAAGACACCGCGTGCCGGCTCGCTGAAGAAGCGATTTCGGCGTTCGGGCGTATCGATGTCCTGGTCAACAACGCGGGCATCCATTTCGTCAAGGATGTCACCGAGATGAGCGTTGCGGAGTGGGATCGGCTGATGGACATCAATCTGAAGAGCATGTTCTTGTGCTGCAAACACGTCATTCCCCACATGCTCGAGCGCAAGAAGGGAGCCATCGTCAACCTGGCTTCCATCTCCTCTTTCATTGGCCAGGAGATGGACGGTGCGAGCACCTTCGCCTACAACATCACCAAGGCGGGAGCGCTCCAGCTCACGAAATCCCTGGCCTCGCGCTACGCGGCACACGGTATTCGAGTAAATTGCGTATGTCCCGGAAATGTTGAAACCAACATCCTGAAACGCGCCACTGCCGAGGAAGCGGCCGAGGTATGGCGCCAAGCGACTCGTCTGGAACCTATAGGACGTAATGCTCAACCCGAGGAGATTGCCAACGCGATCTTGTTTCTTGCCTCCGACGAGGCCTCGTTCGTGACGGGGTGTCCGCTCCTCGTGGACGGGGGATACCTCGCGCGGTAGCAGCCGGTAGCCGGGCGGAAGGCATCTCGAGGCCGTCTCGTCGATCGCTTCCGGGGAGAGGGCCGGCCCCAGCCGTTTACATTAGAAACTGTTGAGTTATTCTGATGGGCATGGATCAAAAGACAGAAATTGCGGTCTTCGGTGGAGGATGCTTCTGGTGCACCGAGGCGGTTTTCGGACGACTCAAGGGCGTGGTGTCCGTGATGCCGGGGTACGCGGGAGGCACGCTCGCAAATCCCACCTACCAGCAAGTCTGCACCGGTCAGACCGGGCATGCCGAAGTCACCCGAGTCAAATATGATCCGGCGCGGATATCCTTCAATGACCTGCTGGTCGTGTTCTTCGCGACCCACGATCCAACCTCGCTGAACCGGCAAGGGGCGGATGTCGGAACCGAGTACCGCTCGGTCATCTTTTATACGACGGACGATCAAAAGCGGGCGGCGGAAGCCATGATCGCCCAGCTAAACGATTCCGATCCTGCGGGTAAGCGGATCGTGACCGAAGTACTTCCGCTGGACGCGTTTTACGAAGCGGAGGACTACCATCAGGATTACTACCGCAACAATTCGCTGGCGCCCTATTGCCAGGTCGTCATCGATCCGAAGCTGCGGAAACTCCATAAGCAATTCAGCGCGCTACTTAAATCGTCGGAAATTAATGCGTGAAATGCCGCCGGTGCCAAGCCGGCATGTTCATGTGGCCGCGGCGCGGCCCGAGACGAAAACGGAGGAATCCCTGAAATGAAGGCACGAATGCGCAACCTGTTGGGGGCGGCAGCGGTGCTGATGGCGATTGCGTTGTGCGCGCCTTCGGCTCACGCCGAGGGCAGCAAGGCGACGGTGAGGGCAGGGTACCTTACCTGTCACGTCTCGAGCGGATGGGGCATTATTTTTGGCTCTTCGCGGAACGTGAAGTGCGCGTACACGCGCGACAAAAACTACACCGAGTACTATACCGGGTCGATTACCAAGTTCGGCGCGGACATCGGCTATCTTTCCTCCGCCGTGATCCTGTGGGCGGTCGTAGCACCCACGACCAACCTGGGAGAGGGCGCGCTCGCCGGCCATTACGGCGGGGCGACGGCCAGCGTCGCGCTCGGAGTCGGTGCGGGTGCCAACGTCCTGGTCGGCGGATTCAAGAAATCGATCGCGCTTCAGCCAGTCTCGATCGAAGGCCAGAATGGCCTCAACGTCGCAGCCGGGATTGCACAATTGAGCCTCAAGTTTGACGAGAAGAAGCCGCCCAAAGAATGATTCGGAAGGCATGAGTGGCGCGTGACTGCTGATGGGATCCGTCTCACAAGCGCGGGGTGATGGCGATGGCTGAGCAATTCACTATCTGCGTGGGCACGGTTGGCGCCGGTGTCTGGTTCAGCCCCGACGGGGGTGACCATTGGCGGCGCAGCAAGATGGATTTGCCGTTTCACGCCGAGCCCGGCGAAATCCAGATTCGGGCGCTGGCGCTTTCGCCGCACGATCCGCATCGGGTCTATGCGGGCTCGGAAGCCGGCCTGTATAGAAGCGTGGATAACGGCGCGACCTTTGAACTGGTGCCCTCGCCGATGGACGGCATGCAGATCTGGTCGGTCGCGATTCATCCAAAGGATCCCGACATCATCTATGCCGGCACCAAGCCGCCGGCGGTATTCCGCACGCTCGACGGCGGCAAGCGATGGGATCGGCTGGCGATTCCGATCGCCGAAAAGTGCCTCGCCGGAGCACCCAAAGTCACCAACGTCGTTTTCGATCCGCGCGACCCGCGCACCATCTGGATGAGCGTCGAGATCGACGGCGTGTACCGTAGTCGCGACGGCGGCGAGTCCTGGAGCCATTGTCCGCCGCTTGGCGACAAGCCGCTCAATCAGGACATTCACGGCCTGGCGGTGCGCCTCGGCGATCCGGTGGAAATTCTCGCCACGACCCCCGACGGACTGTGGAGCAGCGCGGACGAAGGCGAAAACTGGTCGCTGCACGGGTTTCCACGCTTCGCCGAACGCGACACGATCTCGTATTGCCGCGGCGTCGCGCTGAAGCCCGGCGACCCCGACGTCATCTTCGTCGCCAACGGGGATTTCATTCCGGGCAAACGCGGCGCGATCCAGCGCACCGGCGATGGCGGCGCGAGCTGGGAAAAATGCGCGCTTGAGGTCGAACCCAACTCCACGATGTACTGGTTCGGAGTCAATCCCGCGAATCCGGAGATCGTGGTCGCCAATAGCCTGCATGGCTACGTTTACGCGAGCCGCGACAGCGGCGTGTCGTGGGAAAAGCTGCGGCGCGAGTTCGGGGAGATTCGCGCGCTCGCCTGGCTGCCGAACTGACGCGCCAATGGCGACACGTCGCCGCCGAGACCTAAGGAACCGCCGACACGAAGGAGCGCCGCCGCGATGAGCCCCCTGAGCCATCACTTCGTCGAAACCAACGGTATCCGGATGCATTACGCCGAAGCCGGCGAGGGACCGCTGGTTATTCTGTGCCATGGGTTTCCGGAATCCTGGTATTCGTGGCGTCATCAGATAGAGGCGCTCGCCGAAGCGGGCTTCCGGGTCGTCGCGCCCGATCAGCGCGGTTACGGCCAGACCGATCGTCCCGAAGCGGTCGAGGCGTATAACCACTTCAAGCTGGTCGGCGACATCGTTGGCCTCGTGAACGCACTCCAGGAACGCTCGGCCATGATCGTCGGTCATGATTGGGGCGCGCCTATCGCATGGTACTCGGCGCAACTGCGCCCGGATCTCTTTCGCGCGGTGGGATTGCTGAGCGTGCCGTATATTCCGCGCGCGCCGATACGTCCCGGCGCGATCGCCAAGGCGGCATTCGGCGACCGGATTTTCTATCAGGAATATTTTCAGCAGGAGGGCGTGGCCGAGCGCGAGCTCGAGCGCGACGTGCGCGCGAGCCTGCTCGCGACCTTCTATTCGCTTTCGGGCGACGCTGCGCCTAACGAGCGATGGCGTTACGCATTCGGACGCGACGAGAAATTTCTCGATAGTGTGGTGGTCCCGCGGAGCCTGCCGGCGTGGCTCAAAGAGGCCGATCTCGACTTCTTCACCGCTGAGTTCGAGCGCACCGGATTTCGCGGCGGACTCAACTGGTATCGCAACATCGATCGCGTCTGGGAGCTGAGCGGCTTTCTCGACGGCGCGAAGATCGGCCAGCCGACGTTGTTCGTCGCCGGCGACAAGGATGCGGTGGTCGAATTCTGCGCGAGCGCCTACCAGGCGCTCGAGGTCAACGTGCCGAACCTCGCCAGCAAGGTGCTGCTTCCCGGCGCGGGCCATTGGATCCAACAGGAGCGCCCGGCCGAAGTGAACCGGCTGCTAATCGAGTTCCTGCGCTCGGTGTGATGATCGCGCGGAAATTCCAGCGCCGTGACGCTGTTCGGCCGGCGAATCAAGGGGCAGGGCGCCTATGGATTCGTCCGCCTGAAGCTTGAAACCGGGGGATGAGCGCAATGGGTAACCCAGAAGCCGAACGTCTCGCGGCGCGCTTCGACCCCTTTCGCGATCCTTACCTCGCGGATCCCTACGAATTTTTCGCCGAGGCGCGCCCCGCGACCCCGGTCTTTTACAGCCCCCGAATCAATTATTGGGTCGTCACCCGCTACCACGACATCCGGCGGATCTTCGAGACGCCGAAGCTGTTTTCCGCCGCCAACGCGCTGTCGCCGATCCAGCCGCCATGCGCGGACGCTGGCCGCATCCTGACCGAAGCCGGCGTCAGTCCGATACCGACCATGACGAACGTGGACCCGCCGGCCCATACACGTGTGCGGCGCCTCGCGAACGCCGCCTTCAAGCCCAGGCCTGTTGCCGCGATGGAGCCATTCATCCGCGAATTGGTGGTCCGTTTCGCCGAGAAACAGTTGGTGGGCGGGCGCGCCGACCTCATCCGGGACTTCGCATGGGAACTGCCGGCGTTGGTCATTTTCCGAGTGCTCGGCATCCCTGATGAGGACGTTCCGCAGGTCAAGGCCGGCTCCGAGAGCCGCGTCCTCTTTATGTTCGGGCATCCGACCGCGGAGGAACAATGCCGGCTCGCGCGCGGGATGGCCGCGTTCTGGGGTTACGCCGAGAAGCTGGTTGCCTCACGCGCCCGAGAGCCGCGAGAAGATTTTACCAGCGACCTCCTGCTGGCGCGCGATGGAGCCCTCCCCGCGCTCACCCATGCGGAGGCGGCCACTATCATTTACGGCCTTCTGCTCGCCGGCCATGAAACCACGACCAACCTGCTTGGCAATGCTTTCCGCCGGTTGCTCAGCCAGCGCTCGGCGTGGAACGAGATTTGTGCCGACCCTTCGCTGATTCCCAACGCGATCGAGGAAGTCTTGCGCCTCGATTCATCGGTCATCGCATGGCGGCGCAAGACCACCAAGGCGGTCGAAATCGGCGGCGTGGCGGTTCCCGCAGACGCGGACCTGTTGCTGCTCCTCGGTTCAGCCAATCGCGATCCGGCGGTGTTCGAGGATCCCGAACGGTTCGACCTTCGCCGGCCGAACGCTCGCGACCATCTTGCGTTCGGCCATGGGGCGCATTTCTGCCTGGGCGCGCCGTTAGCGCGGCTCGAAGCGCGCGTGGTGCTGGAAGAATTCGTCACGCGGTTTCCGACCCTGCGCCTGGTCGAGGGTCAGACCCTGCGCTACCAGCCCAACATCTCCTTTCGCGGACCACTGTCGTTGCTGGCGGACTGGGATCCCTCGGTGCGAGAGCTGACCGATCAAGCGTAAGCGAATCATCGCCGCGCCGACGCCGGGAGCGGTTCCGCTTAGCGGGTTGCAATCCCGGCGGGGCGGACCGATAATTTTTAGTTGGACCCGCATTTAATTGAACTTGCATTTACTTGACCCTGCACACAAGGAGGACCGTAACTTGAAGCGCGTTCTAACCATCACAGCCGCAGCTTTTCTCCTCGCTATTTTCACCTCATCGGTTAGTACCCGCGCCGTCGCGGCGGAGCCGGACGCGGCCTCAATTGTCAAACAGATGAAAGCGGCGCTGGAGCCGGCCCAGCCCAGCGTGCGCGTGCTGATTCTAAAAATTAACAGCAGCGAGGGCTCCGCCACTCAATGGACGCTCGCGCAGGCGCGTGGGCATGCGAACGACGCCGACTGGATGCTGACCGTGGTGCTGAAACCGGCGGACGCTAAAGGCATCGCCTTACTGGCCAAGCAGCAGCCTGGCGCGGAGGCCGTAATATATTCCTACCTGCCGGCGGTTCGTCGCGTGCGCGAGATCACCCCGCTCGCCGGCTACGAGCCCTTCTTCGGGACCGACTTTACGTATGAAGACTTGAGCTTCATCCGCTTTGGCGGGCAGGAAAAGCTCGACGGCACCGAAACTCATGACGGCACGAAGGCCTATAAGCTGGAGGAGGCTCTGACGAATAATCCGTACTACTCGAAGGTGATAACCTGGGTCGCCGTCGCTACGGGCCTGCCGCTCGAGCGGGATCTGGATGATGTGAATGGTAAGTTGTTCCTTTCGGAGCGCTTCGAGAACGTGAAGACAGTTGACGGCGTTCCGACTATCACGAAAATCGTGATGAGCAACGTGCAATCAGGTGGCAGCAGCGAGCTTGACGTAACCAGTGTGAAGTACGGCAAGCAGACGCCGGCGGGATTGTTTGATCCCAAGAACCTGCCGGGGGCCACCAAGGATTCATTCTGGAAGACGGCCGCTCACTAGCATTCTGAGGGCCAGTCACAAGTTCGCCAAAATTGCTGACTGTTGAGTGCGGCTCATTCGAGATCCGTTCCGGCAGTAGTGTCACATTATGAATCGATAGAGCCTGATGAAGCAGGACGCTCACGCTACGCTCCGATCAATCACCAAAACGGTGCGTATCAATTGCAACCCGGAGAAAGCATTCCGTTTTCTCTCCGACCTTGCCAACTGGCCGCGCTGGGCGATCGTCAATGTCCTTTCCACTAGCAATCGAGCGATCCGGAATGGTGGGACATGGTAACGCCTCGCGGCGCCGCGCGCCTGCGGATGCGCGCCGGCGCCAGCCACGGCATTCTGGATCACGATTTCCGCGACCCACAGGCGAACTGGACCGTTTATTCGCGCGTCATCCCGAACGGAAGCGGCGCGGAGTTCATGATCACTTTCTTCCAACCGCCGAGCTTCTCCGACGAATTCTTCGACGAACAGATAAAGCTGGTCGATAACGAATTGGCGAAGCTGAAAGAAATTCTCGAAGCCGCTTAGGCTCGAAGCCTCGTAGAGTGGAACGAGCGGGGATAAGCAGGCGAGAGCCTTCGCCTCGCGCCTCGAGCGCGTGCGTCGGCTTGCAGAGCCGCCAGGGCTGATCGTTCAGAGAATCTTATCGGTGATTGAGCGCGGGTCGCGGGTGCTCCAGCGCCCGGCCTCGACCTGGTGGAAGAAATCCCCGACCAGCGTGTTGAACAACGCCGGCTCCTCGAGATTGAGCGCATGGCCGGTCTTGGGCAGTATCGCCAGTCCCGCGGTCGCGATCGAACGTTTCATCAGTACGGACGCTTCGATGCACGGGTCGTCCTCGTCGCCGGTCAACACCAGCGTCGGCACGGCGATCTTCTTCATTTCGTCGACCAGATCGAAGAGCGAGGGACGCAGTTTTTGCACGCCGCGCAGTGTGTTGGCCGATCCGAGCGCCGAGTGTTCGGCCATCTGCGCTGCGAACTCGTGCCATCCGCGCGGATCCTTGTTTTGCAGTTGCACGCGCGTCGCGCCCAGCGCGTAGCGTTTTGCGCCTTCAGCCATCCCGAGGCGGTCGAACATCTGCGCCGCGTGCTCGGCCTCGTCCTGGAATTGCGCGCGCTTGCCCTTCTCCGCGCCATAGCCGCATCCGCCGATTACCAGCGAGCGCGCGCGATCGCCGTGGCGCATCCCGAAGTGCAGCGTCGCGAACCCGCCCATCGAGATGCCAACCACGTGTGCGGTGCCGATTCGAAGTCCGTCGAGCACGGCGCGGATATCATCGCAGGCGCGCGCCTGCGAGTATTTCGCGGCCTCGGCGGGAACGTCCGACGGAGGGTAGCCGCGGGCGTTGTACGCAATGCATCGATAGCGGCGAGAGAAATGGCGCATCTGCGGTTCGTAGCTGCGATGGTCGCCGGCGAACTCGTGGACGAAGACGATCGGGAAGCCTTCGCCCGCTTCCTCGTAGTAGAGCTTCACTCCGTCGTCAGTGGTCAGGTGCGGCATCGAGTCATCTCCCGAACTGTATTTGAGCGGTCCGTCTCAGCTCACGATTCCGCTGCGCGCTGCGCGGCTGGAGTTTCCGTGGCCGGGCCGTGGCCGTGATCCAGGTAAACCTGGCTCCTTACGCCGTCGGCCAGTCCCGGAGTCCGTCTATGCAATACCATTACCCACACCATACCGAGTGCGAGGTAGGCGCCAAAGATATATGGATACGTATTCACCGGCCACGACGGAACTGGGTAGACGCTTCCGACTGCCGGGAATAGCAGGAGCCCAAGCG
>Ga0302326_10026300_pt1 | contig 11766 bp, 10 predicted proteins | sample Palsa_T0_3_FD_202264 | JGI IMG/M metagenome (GOLD analysis project Ga0302326, IMG submission 202264) | Peat permafrost microbial communities from Stordalen Mire near Abisko, Sweden - Palsa_T0_3 | ecosystem: Environmental > Terrestrial > Soil > Palsa > Peat permafrost | place: Sweden: Abisko... | reverse complement strand
GGAATCGGCTGCCGGGCTTGCTTCTCCTGGTGCTCGCCTCGGTCGCCTGCAGCCCCACGACCATCGTTTCGTTGCAGGGCTCGATCGCCTGGGCACCGCCCGCCCTTCAGCTCACAGCCGAGGCGGGAAGCGACGGGACGGGCACCATCACGTTGACCAACAATGGCTCCGCCGCCGTCAACGTTACCGGCATCGCCATCTCGAACGATGCGCGCTCGGTCTTCTCGGTTTCGCCGAGCGGCCTGTCGGTGCCGACGGCTTCGTCGGGCGATGTCGTGCTCGCCTACGCGCCCGGCACCTGCCCCGACGGCGGCAACGACACCGCCTCGCTGACATTCACAAGCGATGCATCGAACGCGCCCTCGGCATCCGTGCCCCTGATCGGTATCTGCGTGACGCCCGACGCTGGGACCGTCGGCGGGTCGACATCCGGCACCACCTCGGTGAGCTCGACCGGGGGAACGACCGGTGGGGTGACGGGAGCCAGTTCCTCCGGTGGCAGCTCGATCGGCGGCACGACCGGTTCGTCCTCGGGGACGAGCGCAGGGGAGTCGTGTCCGATCAACAACGGTGGACCGGAGACTGTCGTGACGCTCGCGTCGGGTCAGAACACGCCGAACGGGATCGCTGTCGATTCGAGCTTCGTCTACTGGACGACGCTCGGCTTGAACGAAGGCACGCTCATGAGGGTCTCCTTGGACGGGGGAACCCCAATCATGCTGGCCTCCTCAGGCCAGTATGAGTTCTGGGGGGTCGCGGTGGACGACGACCACGTCTATTGGACCTCCAATGGGTCAGCAGCTGGCGGATGGATGGATGGGTTCGTCATGAAAGCACTTCTGGACGGAAGCTCGCCGCAGATCCTTGCTTATGCCCAACAGAACGCGGCATTCCTCGCCACGGATAGCTCCGCAGTCTACTGGGTCAACGCTTCGCTCTCGTGGACGGGTAACGATGCCGCAGTCGTCAAGGTGGGTCTCGATGGAGGGACGCCACAGACTCTCGCATCCGGATTCGACAGCCCTTGGGGGCTCCTAGCGATCGACAGCTCGTCCGTCTACTGGACGGGAGGACAGCAAGGTAGCGATGGATCAGTCATGAAGGTCGGCCTAGACGGCGGCCAGGTGACCACGCTGGCGTCGAGCCTTGACACACCCTGGGCGATCGCGACGGATGGGCAGAACGTCTACTGGTCCAATACCGTCAATGCGGGCGCATCGCCCGACCTGCCCAGCGGCGGAATCAACGCCATTGGCGTGGACGGTGGCTCCTCTGGCCTGCTGACGGCGAATGCTCTACAGCCTTGGGCAATCGCTCTGAACTGCGGATACGTGTACTGGACCGAGTGGTGGGGTGGAGCTGTCTGGAAGGTCAGCACCGACGGGGGCGCTCCCATCCAGCTCGTTGCTGGCCATGGGCGCCAAGGCGGAGCCATCGCAGTTGACGCCACCTCCGTTTACTGGACCGAACAGAACGGCTTCGTCTCCAAGGTCACGCCGAAGTAGCCCGACCCTCTACGCGTCCTTGCGAACCCGCAGCCAGCTGTGGGTATCCAGCAGGCGAGCCAGCGTTTCCGCTGGGGTGGGGCTGCTACCCTCTCCAGCCCGCTTCACGAACAGATCCCTCGAATGGTCCGGAGTCTGGTCCAACTGCCGCGCCGATCCCGGGCTCGAAGCGTACCTCTCGATCCGGCCGGAATAGCGGGTGGTCATGCTTGGATCCAAAGCAATCGACATGCCACCGCTTTCCCGGCTGGGCGAGAGCCGAAGACCGGGCGCTTAGGACCCACTCGTTTCGCGCGAGTGAGGCATTTAGGTCACGGTTGTGGGGGTTTTGTGCCCCAATTTGACCAAAGCGCGCCGCTCGAGCTCGGCTTCGTCGATGACTTCTACCCCCAATTCGAGCGCGCGCGCGAGCTTTGTGCCGGGTTCGCTCCCGGCCACCACGAAGCTGGTCTTCTTTGACACGGTCTGGGTCACCTTGGCCCCAGCTCCCTCCGCCAGCAGAATCGCCTGCTCTCGAGAGAGCCTGGGGAACGTTCCGGTGAGGACGATGGTCTTTCCGGTGAGCGGCCCATCCGGGACCACCGGGGCTTCCGCGTCCGCCATACGCACACCGGCCGCGCGCAGCTTCTCGAGCAGCTCCTGGTTCTCCGCCTCGCGCAGCCAGTCGTGGATGCTCTCGGCGATCTCGCCCCCCACCTGCTCGACCTGCTCGAGCTCTTCGAGACTCGCGGCCGCGAGCTTTGCGATGGATGAGAAAGCGCGCGTCACCTTCTTGGCCGCGGCGGGGCCGACGTGCCGCAGGCTGAGCGCCACCAGCAGGCGCCACAGGGGCCGATCCTTCGAGCCCTCGATCGCCTTCCGAATGTTCTCGATCGATTTCTCCTTGAATCCCGGCAGGTTGGCTAGCTGGTCGTCCGTCACCAGGTAAAGATCGGCCGGATCCTTCACCCAGCCGCGCTCCATCAACGCATACGCCGTCTGGTAACCCAGGTGCGCGATGTCCATGGCGCCGCGCGAGGCGAAGTGGATGAGCCACTCGATGCCCTGCGATGGGCAGCCGCGCTTGTTGGGGCAGCGAAAGTCGGCCTCGCCTTCCTCGCGCACGAGGACGGTCCCGCAAGACGGGCACGCCGAGGGAAAGACCCAGGGCACCGAATCGGCCGGCCGCTTCTCGATCACTGGCCCGAGCACCTCGGGGATCACGTCGCCGGCGCGGCGCACGATGACGGTGTCGCGCTCGCGCACATCCTTGCGCGCCACCTCGCTGGCGTTGTGGAGCGTCGCGAGCCCGACCGTCGCCCCGCCGACCTGCACGGGCGTCAGCACGGCGAAGGGCGTGACCTTGCCGGTGCGGCCGGTGTGGACCTCGATGCGCTCGCAGACGGTCGCCCGCTCCTCGGGCGGGAACTTGAAGGCCATCGCCCAGCGCGGCGCCTTGCCGGTGAAGCCCAGCTCGACCTGCAGCGCGAGCTGGTCGACTTTGGCCACTGCGCCGTCGATCTGGAAGTCGAGGTCGTGCCGGTGGGCTTGCCAGTGCTGGCAGAAGGCGAAGACGCCGGCCAGGTCGGGCACCTGCGTGGCCTGCGGCATCACCGGCATCCCCAGCTCGCGCAGCGTCGCCATGGCCTCCGACTGCCGCTCGAACGGCAGTCGCTCGTCGGAAACGATGCCGTGGCACCACATCCGCAGCGACCGCTTGGCCGTCATGGCCGGGTCCTTCTGGCGCAGCGAGCCCGCCGCGGCGTTGCGCGGGTTGGCGTAGATCTTCTCGCCCCGGGCCACGACCTCCTCGTTCAACGCCTTGAACGCCCGAAGCGGCATGTAGACCTCGCCGCGAATCTCCAGCTTCTTTGGAGCTTTGCCAGGTCGAGCCTGGCCGGGCGCCTTCCCAGAAAGCCGCATCGGGATCGATCGAATGGTTCTCAGGTTGGCGGTCACGTCCTCGCCGGTGGTGCCATCGCCGCGCGTGGCCCCGCGCACGAAGACGCCGTCCTCGTAGGTCAGCGCCACCGCGAGCCCGTCGATCTTCAGCTCGCACAGATAGTCGGTCGCGCGGCCGAGGATCTTCTCCTGGCGCTTGCCCCAGGCCTCGAGCTCCTCCTGGCTGAAGGCGTTGTCGAGCGAATACATCGCGCGCAAGTGGGTCGCGGGCGCGAACAGATCGCTGGGAGTGCCGCCCACGCGCTGGGTCGGGCTGTCGGGCGTGATGAGCTCGGGGTGGGCCTGCTCGAGCGCTTCCAGCTCGCGCACCAGCTTGTCGTAGTCGGCGTCCGAGATCGTCGGCGCGTCTCGCACGTAGTACGCGACCTCGTGCTCGCGAATCTCCTTGCGGAGTCGCTCGATCCGCTGCTGGGCGGGCCCTGCCATGCGCGTGGACTTTAGTGCCAAAGCAGCAGAATGCGCAGCATTGCTTGATTGAGAAAGAGGGGACTGAGCCCCCCGATTACGAGAAAGAAGAGCGGCCGGCGCGCCCAGCGCGGCATCGCCCGCTCGACGACCATCCCGCCGAACTGCAGTAGAAAGTAGGCGGTCATCAGGCCGAACGTCGCAACGCCGGTCCACAGATAGACCGGCAGGGCGATGAGCGCCTCATGCCAGACCCCCGAGAAGAGGAACGTCAGGAACGTCGCCGTCATCGGCCGCCGGCGCAGCGGCAGGAAGATCACCTGCCGGAACCAGTCGGACAGCCAGGTGTTCCACTGGCGGCCCCAGAAGTCGCCCACCGAGGACGCGCGCCACGGATGGCCGTGATGGTTGGGCAGAATCTCGCCGGTGGTCGCGCTCCCGAGCTGCAGCAGGGTGGTGATGGCGCCCCCATAGAGCGGCACCAGCGGCAGCGTGAGGTACGGCCAGCACCACTTCGGGCAGCGCGACCTGAGCCAGGGCGCCACGGCGTAGCCCACCGCCAGCCCCGCCGCCATCCAGGTGAGCCGCCACGCCAGCCGCAGCACGCGCTGGCGCGAGGTCGGTCGCATGCGCCAGTAGGATTCGACCGCGAACAGCGGCGAGAACCAGAACGGCCGCGCCGGCGGTCGCTCGCTGGGCGGGCAACGCCACCAGCTCACCGCCTTCATGACGGCGCACGAGGTGTATAGCAGCCCGACGAATGTGAGGGCGCTCGGCAGGTCGTTCCAAGCCGGGCCCCCCAGGAGGTCAAACTTCATCGCTGATAGATGTTTGACACTCTTTGGCGAGGGCGCATACTTTTCGGACATGGTCGATCTGCCCCAGGACGAACGCTCGAAGGCCCGCCGCTTGGCGCGGGCCATCGCCTCCGACATCTCGATGTACAACGAGGAGAAGATCGTCAAGGGCCTCGAGCAGGACAACTTCTTCGAGGCCCTCAAGGACGAGATCGAGGAGGGGCGCGAGCTGTTCCGCAGCCGCGTGAGCCCCGAGATCTACCAGAAGAGCAATCTGTTCGACCGGGCCATCGTGGACATCATCATCAAGCCCAAGGGTCACGTCCGTTCCCGCATCTGGTAAGCCGGTCATCCTCTTCGAGCACCGCGTGCCCGCCGAGCTGGCGGGCTCGCGCGTCGATCAATACCTCGCGAAGCTGCGGCCCGAGCTCACGCGCTCGCGGCTCAAGGCGCTCATCGAGGAGGGCGTGGTGCTCCTCAACGGGGCGCAGACCAAGCCGGCGCGCAAGCTGCGGCCGGGGGACGCCCTGGTGCTCAACGAGGTGGCGGCGCGCCCGAGCAAGGCCATCGCCGAGGCGCTGCCGCTGTCGGTGCTTCACGAGGACCAGGACCTGGTCGTCATCGACAAGCCGGCCGGCATGGTCGTCCACCCCGCCGGCGCGCTGGTCTCGGGGACGATGGTCAATGCCATCCTCCACCACTGGCCCGAGATCGTGATCGGCGGCGAGTTTCGCCCCGGCATCGTCCACCGGCTCGACAAGGACACCAGCGGCGCGCTGGTGGTGGCCAAGACCGATCGCGCGCTCGTCGGGCTGCAGGAGGCCTTCAAGGCGCGCGAGGTCGAGAAGCGCTACCTGGCCCTCGTGCACGGCGCGCCGCCCGACGAGGGCAGCATGGACACGCCCTACGGCCGCCACCCGCGCGACCGGGTGCGGTTCACGACGCGGCTGCGCAACGCGTCTCGAAGAGCCCGGCTTCGCTACCGGGTGCTGCGCCGGTTCTCCGGCGTGTCGCTCGTCGAGGTCGAGCTGCTCACCGGGCGGACCCACCAGATTCGGGTGCAGCTCTCCGAAGCCGGGCATCCTGTGCTCGCCGATGCTCTCTACGGCGGGACGCGCCGCGAAGGCCGCCAGCTCGGTTCCCCCGCGGCGCTGGCGGCGGACGCCATCGGTCGCCAGGCGCTGCACGCGCAGAAGCTCGCCTTCAAGCAGCCGCGGACCGGCGAGTGGGTAAGGTGCGAGGCTCCGATCCCGAAGGATTTCCGCCGCGCGCTGGATCTGCTCGAGGATGCGTAGCTCCCAACTCCTCCCCCGCCTGCGGGGCCGGCGGTAGCGGAACCTCTTCCGCCGGCACACCGGGAGGGTAGGGTGGGGGGTTACCGAGAGAGAGCGACTTCATGCTGCCGAAGAACCGACCCCCGATGCATCCCGGCAAACTGCTTGGCAGGATTCTCTCCGAGAAGGAGATGACGCGGGCCGAGCTCGCCAAGAAGCTCGGCGTGTCTTTGCAAACCGTCAACACGCTCATCAACGAGAGGCGTGGAATGACCGCCGAGATGGCGGTACGCCTGGCGAAGGTCTTCGACACGTCGGCCCAGCTCTGGATGAATCTCCAAACCAATCATGACCTTTGGCTGGCTCAGAGCGCCTTTCGGGCCCTGGGGTGATCGGCCCGTATTGCCGTGACGGATCTCGCCCGTCGGCGCAATACAATTGTGAATGATCGGCTTACGCCCACCATGGGTCGCCTCAACGGCGCTTGGCCTGTTCCTGTTCACGGCGGGTGCCGCCTGCGGCAGCTTGAAGATCAGCGGCATGGGAACCGGGGGAACGAGTGGAGGCGGGCTTGGGGCGGGCTCGCCTTGCTCGGTGAGCGCGCAGTGCGCCTCCGGAGACTGCGCCGGGAGCTGCTGCGCCGCCGCGTGCTCGACCAGCGACGCCGTGTGCGGCGCCCACGGCTGCGACGACGCGGGTGCCTGCGTCTACCCCAGCGCGGGTACCTCGTGCCCGGGGACCTCATGCAGCGGGTCGATGCTCAGCCAGAAGGCTTGCGACGGCGCCGGCGCTTGTCAGCCCGAAAAAATTGGCACGGCTTGCCCCGGCAACTTCGCCTGTGGGATTGACGGCAGCTGCGGCACCTCCTGCAATTCGACCCAATACTGCGCGAGCGGCTTCGTCTGCAACGCCGGGACCTGCGACAAGCCGATCGAGGCTGGGACCTGCACCGAGAACGACGATTGCACCTCGGAAATCTGCGGGATATCCGGCACCGGGAACTGCTGCCGGGACTCCTGTACGACCGGCGACGCCACCTGCGGCTCAGTGGGCTGCGACGACGGGGGAGCCTGCCTCTATCCGGACCACACCGTCGTGTGCGGCCCCGGTGAGAGCTGCGCGCAAAACACGCAGACGAACGCCTCGCTCTGCGACGGTCTCGGTCACTGCAACGCCGGAACGGTTCCCTGCTCGCCATTCGTCTGCGGGAGCAACGCCTGCAAGACGACCTGCGCCCTCAGCACCGACTGCGTGGCCGGGGACTTTTGCGATGCCCGCAACGCGACCTGTTGCGCCGATCTCGTCACCGGCGGCACCCTGGCGGTCGACTCGGTGCTCGGAGACGATGCGGTCGCCTGCTGTGGCTACGGCAACGCCGTGCCCTGCCGCAGCCTCACGCGGGCCATGGGCCTCGTAGAGGCCAGCCCCACCGAGGACATGGTCCTGCAAGCCACGGTGGACGGCGGCGCTTCCGGCGACTGGACTCCAGAGGGAGAGACTTATCCGATCGGGCTCGGGTGGGGAGTCGAGTTGAGCGCGCCGGGGATCTTCTTTCAAGGGCCCCTCGATGCCGGGAGGGACGTCTTCCCTGTGGACGCGATCTTCGAGCTCACTGCCGACGCGGGGGGCGCCGAGTCCGCGAGCATCGTCGGTACGGCTACCAACCCGGTGGGGATCGGGATGGACCAGCAGGGTGAGCAATTGGTCGCCTACGAGGCGATCGGGGTCTACCAGGGCTCGACCCTTTACCTCGCCAATGTGAGCGTCAACGGAAACTGGGGTCGGAGCAGCGACGCGATCGATGCCAGCGGCACCGTGATTCTGGGACAGGATCGATCGGGGGCCGTCACGGGACTGGTTCGGATCGGCAACGACCTGGGCAATCAGGACACCGACGGCTTCACCGGAATCGAATGCTACGGCTGCACCCTGAGCGATGTTCCGACGGATGGGACCAGCAGCGTCGTGATCGCCGGGCAGCGGATCTACGGCATCGATGCCGAGGGTCCCGCGTCCATCTCGCTGAGCTCCGCACCAGTCCTCGGCGTTGCTCCCTCGGCGGTGGGGTTTGGCACCTGCCCGTCCAAGGCGGGCTACAGTGGCATCAACATCGACGGGGCCGTGACCCTGAGCCTCAACCACGCGACCATTCAGTGCATTGCTGGCTTTGGCATCGGAGTCGACGGATACGACGGAGGAATTCCGAGCCTGACAATCAACGACACGACCATTCAGAATACGGAGCTTGCACTCGAAGTCTCGGCAGGGTCGGCTGTGGTCTCGAATTCGACGATCCGCTACAACAACGCCGGGGTCGTGCAGGAGACCAATGGAAACATCGACCTGAGCGGCGGTCTGGTCGGTGGCAGAAACACCGTCGCCTGTAGCAACAGCATCGAAGGCGGTTACCATTTCGGCATTTCAGTCTTGAACGAAACCAGCGCTGCGTTGAACGCCAGCAACGTCGACTGGGACACCCCCGGGCCTGATCTCTTCAGCTGTGACTCCGACTTCTCGGATTGCACCTGCCTGATCGCCGTCTGCACCGACTCGCCCGACGCAGGCGACCTGGACGCCGTCATCATCGATGGCGGCGGAACGATCGTCACGACCGGCAACCAGCTTTCACCGCTCAGCTGCACGGTGCCGCCGGGGAACTGATCGCACCGCGGCAGCCCGCTCGTCTTCAAGCCCCCGCGGACCTGGTGAGGGCTGATTGCAGCGTACGGCATCTCGACGTACACTCGTCGCATGGCCCATCTGGCAAAGAGCAAGCAGCGGCGGGAGCTGAAGAGCGAGAGGCTCGAGCTTCGGGTCGCCCCCTCAGCGAAGGCCGTCATCTTGCGAGCGATGGTCGTCTCCGGTCTCCCCGCAGCCGACCTCGCCCTCGAAGGAGCCAAGCATGTCCTCGAGGACCACGAGCGCCGGGGCTCGACGACTGGTTCATGCACCGCGCCAGCCAGGACGCTCGGCGGGACCTTGCGCAGGTCTTTGTGGCCATCGACGACCAGCTCGGCCTCGTGGGCTTCTACAGCCTGAGCGCATTCTCCCTCGAGCTCAATGACCTCCCCGAAGACCTCGCCAAGAAGCTCCCTCGCTACCATGCCATCCCTGCGGCCCTCATCGGCAGGCTGGCGCGGGACCTTCGCGCCCGGGGGCAGCGCATCGGCGACATCCTTTTGGCCGATGCCATCCGCCGCGTCCTGGACGCGCGGAAGCGCTTGGGCGTCTATGCCATCGTCGTGGACGCCCTCACCGAGACGGCCGGCGACTTTTATCAGAGCTTCGGTTTCACCCCGCTGCCGTCGCGTCCCGATCGGCTGTTCTTGTTGACGGCCATGGCGGAGCGGGCCTTCGGCCCGTAGGGGCGGCAACCCTTGCCGGCCCGCCCCTCCCGCTCCCCCGCTGTAATGTTCGCCGCGCTCGCGGAACCATTTCCGCGTGCGGCTCGAAGCCATTTCGACCTCCGGAGCGGAAATGGAAGAGGGAAGGCAGGCGCAGTTCGCGAGGCTCTGGCAGGAGCACGGACCCGCCATCGGGCGCGTGATTGCGAGCTACGCGCGCCCGGGCGCGGATCAGGCCGACCTCGCGCAGGACATCGCGCTCGCGCTGTGGACGGCCTTCCCGCGCTTTCGCGGCCAATCGAGCGAGAAGACCTTTCTGTTGCGCGTCGCCCACAATCAGGCCGTGCGCCACGCGCTCAACCGCCGAGTCGACCCCGAGGTGGACGCCGAGCTGGCTGACCCGCACCCCAGGCCCGACCAGCAGGCCTCCGCCCGACAGGAAGTCGAGCGCCTGTTTCGACACGTTCGTCGGATGCCGCTGCTCCAGCGCGAGATCCTGGGTCTCGCCCTTGAGAACCTCACACAGGCGGAGATCGGAGAAGCGCTGGGAATCACGCCCGGGAACGTGGCGGTGCGCATCACCCGCGCGCGGGCGGCGCTGCGCGAGCTCATGAAGGAGGACGGCCATGAATGACGCCGAATGGTTGAAGCTGCGCGAGCTGTGGCAGCAGGAGAGGGGACAGCTGCCGCCCGACCTGCAGCGCTATGCCCAGCGGCAGGTGCGCGGGCTGTGGAGAGAGAACATCATCTTCTGGACCATCATCGCCGGCGAGTGCGCGGTCGCTCTCTGGCTGCTGGTCCACGCTCGGAACGCGACGGTGAAGCTGAATGCCTGGGTGATTCTGGCGGTGGTGGCGCTCATGAGCGCCTGGTTCGTGACCATGCAGCGCCGTCTCTGGCCGAAGCCGCTTGAAATCCCGAGCGAGATGCTGGCGCGCTTCGACCGGCAACTGAGTCTCAGCCAGGTGTCGGTCTGGATTGGCGCGGGCGTGTTCGTCGCCGGTTCGCTGTCCGCTCTGATCCAGGGAGTCATGCTCCGCGGCGGCGTTGGGCACCTCTGGCTCACCTCGAAGCTCCTCTTTCTGCAGACAGCCGTCGCGCTCGTCACCCTGGCGCTCCTGCCACGCTGGGTCGCGCGCCGAGCCCGGTTGGGAAGGAAGCGAATCAAGACCTGGCGGGAGGAGATCGGCGAGGCGTCGTAGGTTCCACCTCGAGCTCGCCGAGAGCACCTACGATGCCGGAGCGACCCTGGCGGGCTGGGACAAGGCAGGCCTAGAATACCGGGCACGTTAGCTGGGAGGTCGAGGCGTGGGGAGCCGCAGGGCGTCGATGGTGCTTGCTCTGCTCCTGCTCACGGCGGGCGCCGCCTGCGGCAGCCTGAAGATCAGCGGCATGGGAACCGGGGGAACGGGAGGCAGCCTCGGGCCGGGCTCGCCCTGCTCCATGAGCGCGCAGTGCGCCTCCGGGGACTGCGGCGCCGGGAACTGCTGCGCCGCCGCATGCACGACCAGCGATGCCGTCTGCGGCGCCCTCGGTTGCGACGACGCTGGTGCCTGCGTCTATCCCAGCGCTGGAACCTCGTGCCCGGGGACCTCGTGCAGCGGGTCGATGCTCAGCCAGAAGGCCTGCGACGGCGCTGGCGCTTGTCAGCCCCAACAGGTCGGCACCGCGTGCCCCGGCAACTTCGTCTGTGCCCCAGACGGGGGCTGCCTGGCCTCCTGCAATTCGTCCGCCGACTGCGCGAGCGGCTTTGTCTGCAACGCCGGGACTTGCGTGAAGCCGATCGAGGCCGGGAGCTGCACCGAGAACGACGATTGCACCTCGGAGATCTGCGGGCTCGCGGGCACCGGGAACTGCTGCCGCGCGCTTTGTACGATCGGCAACGCCACCTGCGGGTCAACGGGTTGCGACGACGGCGGAGCCTGCCTCTATCCGGACCACACGGTCGCGTGCGGTCCGGGTGAGAGCTGCGCGGCGAACACCCAGACGAACGCCTCGCTCTGCGACGGTCTCGGCCACTGCAGCGACGGAACGATCCGCTGCTCTCCATTCGTCTGCGGGACCAACGCTTGCAAGACGACCTGCGCCCTCAACACCGACTGCGTGGCCGGGGACTTTTGCGACGTCCCAGCCGCGACCTGCTGCGCCGATCTCGTCGACGGAGGCACGCTGGCCGTCGACTCGGCGCTCGGAGACGATGCGGTCGCCTGCTGCGGCTACGACAACGCCGCGCCCTGTCGCACCCTCACGCGTGCTATGGGTCTCGTCAAGGCCGGCCCCACCGAGGAAATGGTCCTGCAAGCGACGGTCGACGGCGGCGCTTCCGGCGACTGGACTGCGGAGGGGGAGGTCTACCCGATTGGGCTCGGGTGGGGGGTCGAGCTGAGTGCGCCAGGAGTCTTCTTTCGGGGGGCCATCGACGCCGGATCCGACGTTTTCCAGCTGGGCGCCATCTTCGAGCTCACGGCCGACGCGGGCGGCGACGAGTCCGCGAGCATCG
>Ga0302326_10026299_pt1 | contig 11766 bp, 10 predicted proteins | sample Palsa_T0_3_FD_202264 | JGI IMG/M metagenome (GOLD analysis project Ga0302326, IMG submission 202264) | Peat permafrost microbial communities from Stordalen Mire near Abisko, Sweden - Palsa_T0_3 | ecosystem: Environmental > Terrestrial > Soil > Palsa > Peat permafrost | place: Sweden: Abisko... | reverse complement strand
ATCTACACCTCCGACCTCTTCTTCGGGGACGTGAAGCAGATCACGCACGACCGGGCGTTGGCGATGACACCCCGCTGGGCGCCGGACGGCGAGAGGATCATCTACACCAGCTTCTTCAGGTCGGGCTTCCCCGACATCTTCCAGATAGACCTGGGCGACTACCAGAGGACCACGTTCGTGAGCCTCAAGGGCACGAACAGCGGCGCCCATTTCAGCCCCGACGGCCGGCAGGTCGCGATGGTGCTCTCCGGGGAGGGCGAGCCCGAGATCTACGTCAGCAACGCCCAGGGACGCGGCATCACCCGCAGGACCCATTCCGACACCACGAAGGCTTCGCCATGCTGGTCCCCCGACGGCTCCCGGCTCATTTTTGCGATGGAGCCCGGCCCCCAGCTCTATGTCATGTTGGCCGCGGGCGGGCAGCCGCGCCGGGTCACCTTCGACACCAGCAGGTACTGCGCGGAACCGGACTGGAACCGGGTCGACCCGAACAAGGTGGCTTTCACGATGAAGGCCAACGGGAGCTACCAGATCGGCGTCCTCGACCTTTCGACGAGCAAGGGGACGCAGGTCTCCAACGCCCCGTTTGACGGCATCGAGCCGTCGTGGCTCCCGGACGGACGGCACGTCGTCTACACGGCGCGCGACCCCTCGACCAGCCGGGTCTCGATTCTCGACACGGTAACCGGCAAGAGCACGCCCCTCAGCCCGGCGAGCTTCGGGTCGACCCTGCAGGCGAGCGCGTGGTCGCGCTAGGTCAGGAGGCCGCCGCGAAGTTTGCCGCGGCCGCGTCCCAGTTGGCCACGTTCCACCACGCGGTGACGTAGTCCGGCCTGCGATTCTGGTAATTCAGGTAGTAGGCGTGCTCCCACACATCGAGCCCGATCACGGGCTTGCCCTCGATGCCGGCGACCGCCTTGCCCATGAGCGGGCTGTCCTGGTTCGCGGTCGCGCCGATCGCGAGCTTCCCGTCCGCCGTGACATAGAGCCACGCCCATCCCGAACCGAAGCGGCCGGCCGCGGCCTTCGCGAATTCCTCCTTGAACTTGTCGAACGAGGTGAAGGTCGAACTGATCGCGTCGCCGAGCTTGCCCTTCGGGGCTCCTCCCTTGCCCGGGCCCATGATGGTCCAGAAAAACGAGTGGTTGCTGTGACCGCCGGCGTTGTTGCGCACCCCGGCGCGGATTCCCTCGGGAACCTGCGAGAGGTCGGCGATCAGCGCATTGACGTCTAGCGCCGCGAGGTTGGGGTGGTCGGCGAGCAGCTTGTTCGCGTTCGTAATGTAAGCCTGGTGATGCTTCGTGTAGTGGATCTCCATCGTCTTGGCGTCGATATGGGGAACCAGCGCGTCGTAGGAATAGGGGAGTTTCGGAAGTTCGTAGGCCATGGTTGTTACAGGATTACACGGGTTTTTTGGGGCGTCAACTGCCTTGGGTCCATATGACGCTCTGCGCCAGCAACCGACTCCTCAGCCCGCGTCCGGTTCCGCGCGTCTGTGCCGGAAAAATGCCTGGAGGAGGCCACGGCATTCGTCCTCTAGGACGCCGCCCGAGGTCACCTCGAAGTGGTGGTTGGACCGCGGCAGCTCGTTCAGGTTGGCGGCGCCGCCGAGGCATCCCATCTTGGGATCCGCCACCGCAAAGCACACGCGCTTCACCCGCGACATCACCAGGGCGCCCGAGCACATCGGGCAGGGCTCCTTGGTGACGTAGACGGTCGCCCCCTCGAGCCTCCAGTCGCCGAGCTTCGACGCTGCCTGGGTGAGGGCGATCATCTCGGCGTGGGCGGTCGGATCCCCCGAGCCCTCCACCCGGTTGTGGGCGGCCCCGATGACCTCGTTCGCGGCCACGATCACGGCGCCTATCGGCACCTCGTCCTCGCGCCAGGCGTCGATTGCCTGGTTGTAGGCCAGGCTCATGAAAAACGCGTCGTCGCGCACGAGCTGCGAGGGGAACCGCTTCTCAAAAGGACAGGTGGGGGTCTCTGGCGCGTCCACGGGCACCCGATGAATAGGAAATCGGCCCCGTGGGCAAACACTCGGTGGGGGCGGCCCCGATCGAAAAATTGGGAATTGAAACCCGGCGCATGGGGTGCATTCACAGGACTGCCCGGGACGACCCGCGCCGCCCCCACCACATGAAATTCACCGACGGCAACTGGCTCCTGCAGCCCGGCGTGGTCGCCCATTATCCGGCGGAGGCCCACGACGCGGCGGTCAGCGGGCGGAGCCTGGTGTTCCACGCGCCGGTGCGCCCGATCCGCCACAGGGGCGACACGCTCCAGGGGCCGCTCCTGACGATCCGCATCGACTCGCCGATGACGGACATCATCCGCGTCCGCATCGAGCATTTCACGGGCGCGCCGGACGCCGGCCCCCACATCCCGCTCTTCCCCGAGAAGAAGCCCAAGATCTCGATCAAGGTCACGGACAGGGAAGCGATACTGCACTCCGGCGAGTTGTCGGCCCATGTGGGCCGCGGGAAGTCGGCATGGGGCGTCGCATTCAAGTCGGGAGCGAGGACGCTCACGGGCAGCGCGTCGCGCGGGATGGGCTATATCGAGTGGCCCGGACACGGCAACTTTGTCCATGAGCAGCTCTCCCTCGGGGTCGGGGAATGCGTCTACGGGCTCGGGGAGCGGTTCACGGCCCTGGTCAAGAACGGCCAGGTCATCGAGAACTGGAACAAGGACGGGGGCACGAGCAGCGACCAGGCCTACAAGTCCGTCCCGTTCTACCTGACGAATCGAGGCTACGGCGTCCTCGTGAACGAGACCGGGCCCGTCTCATTCGAGGTCGCCACGGAGAAGCTCGGCCGCGTCCAGTTCAGCATCGCCGGGGAGAGCCTCGAGTATTTCGTGATCAACGGGCCCGACCCGAAGGCGATCCTCTCCCGGCTGACGGCGCTGACGGGACGCCCCGCCCTGCCGCCGGCGTGGTCGTTCGGCCTGTGGCTCACCACCTCGTTCACGACGAGCTATGACGAGAAGACCGCGACCAGCTTCATCGAGGGGATGAAGTCGCGCGACCTGCCGCTCAGCGTCTTCCATTTCGACTGCTTCTGGATGCGCGAGTTTGACTGGTGCGACTTCCAGTGGGACTCCCGCGTGTTCCCCGATCCCGTCGCCATGCTGAAGCGCCTCCATGCGCGCGGGCTCAGGGTGTGCCTCTGGATCAACCCCTATATCGGCCAGCGCTCGTCGATCTTCGACGAGGCGTCGAAGAAGGGATATCTTCTCAGGCGGCCGGATGGGAGGGTCTGGCAGACCGATCTCTGGCAGCCCGGCATGGGGATCGTCGACTTCACCAATCCCGCCGCGCGGGCCTGGTTCCAGGGCCACCTGCGGCGCCTGGCGGCCATGGGCGTCGACGCCTTCAAGTCGGACTTCGGCGAGCGCATCCCCGTCGATGTCGCCTATTTCGACGGCTCCGACCCGGTCAGGATGCACAACCACTACTCCATCCTGTACAACGAGGCGGTCTTCGAGCTCCTGGAGGAGGTGCGTGGCAAGGGCGAGGCGCTCGTCTTTTCGAGGTCCTCCCACGCCTCGGGCCAGCGGCTTCCGGTGCACTGGGGCGGCGACTGCCATTCGACGTTCGAGTCGATGGCGGAGAGCCTGAGGGGCGGCCTTTCCCTGGGCCTCTGCGGGTTCGGTTTCTGGAGCCACGACATCGGCGGTTTCGAGGGGACGCCGCCTGTCGCCGTGTACAAGAGGTGGATCGCCTTCGGGCTCATGTCCTCGCACAGCCGCCTGCACGGAAGCTCCTCCTACCGCGTCCCATGGAACTACGACGAGGAGGCCTGCGACGTCCTGCGCTTCTTCACGAAGCTCAAGTGCACGCTGATGCCTTACCTGTTCTCCAAGGCGGTCGAGGCGCACGAGGCGGGCCTACCCGTGATGCGCGCGATGATCCTCGAATTCCCGGCAGACCCGGCGAGCGACACGCTCGAGCGCCAATACATGCTCGGGGACTCGCTGCTCGTGGCGCCCGTCTTCTCGGAGGACGGCGCCGTGGACTACTACCTTCCGGAGGGCCCGTGGACGCACCTCCTTTCAGGCGAGGTCCAGAAGGGCGGCCGCTGGCACCGCGCGAAGCACGGATTCCTCGGAATGCCGATCTTCGTGAGGCCCGGCAGGATCATCGCCCTCGGGTCGGTCGACGATCGTCCCGACTACGCCTTTGCGGACGGAGTGACCTTCCGCGTGTGCGAGCTCGCCGACGGCACGGAGGCGAAGGCGACGGTGCCCGACCTGAAAGGCCGCACGGCCGCGACGATCTCGGTCAGGCGCAAGGGCCGCTCCATCGAGGCCAAGCTCGAGGGAACGGCCAGGAAATGGCGCCTGCAGCTTGCCGGCATCGCGTCCGTCGAATCCGCGGAGGGCGGTTCTGCCCGGGCCGACGACCTGGGCGTCATCATCGAGTCGTCGTCGGGCGCCGACGCCGTTCGCGTGCGGCTGCCCGTGGGCCCATGACGGCGGACGCCGCCCTGTTGCGGCTTGCGGTGCCCTGCGCTGTCGCGGAAACTCTGTGATGTCCCGGATGCCGAATACCCCTGTCCCCACCACATGGAAACCGCTCGGCACGGCGATCGCACTGGCCTGTGCCGCCCTGGTCGTGGCCGGCTGCCAGATGCAGCCGGACGTGGCGGTGTCGGTGACCACCGGGGACGGACAGAAGCTCGAGGTTCCGCTTTCCGCCGTCCCGCCTCCGGTCACCGACGGCGTCGTCACGATCAACACGATCCAATTCGCGCCATGGGAGGTCGACGCGAACCACAAGGCCACGACGCTCGCCTTCACGTTCGTGATCGGATTCAAGCCCGGCTCGGATCCGGCCAGAATCCTGATCGAGGACGACACCGAGCAGCCCATCCTAACGATTTTTGAGGACGGCCACCCGAAGATCCTCAAGGACAGGCTCTGGGGCGGCGTCAGCCGGCCCTTCGCCCCCTCGGACGAGCACGTCAACTGGGTGCTGAACCTCGACAACAATGTCCGGATCTACCGGGTCACGGTCGCTTTGAAGGACGGCACGACCCATGTGCTCCTGAAGCCCATCTTCGTCCCCTCCAGCATGAAGTCCTACATGCAGAAGCACCTTGAGCTCAACTAGGGGCGATCCCAGAGGTAAAACCTTGACTACCCGGAGGGGATGGCGCCTTTAGACTGTCCACCTGCAGACCCCCTGAACACAGCGATGACCCACACCTACCCGGCCCATGCCCGATAACGATGCGATAGAAGTCGAGGGCAAGGTCGTGGCCGTCCTTCCGGGGACGATGTTCAAGGTCGAACTGCTCAAGAGCCCGGGCCACGTGGTCCTGGCCCACATCTCGGGCAAGCTGAGGAAGAATTTCATCAAGATTGCCGCGGGCGACACGGTGAAGATGGAGATGAGCCCCTACGACCTTGAGAAGGCGCGGATCACGTTTCGCATGAAGGAGCAGGGCGGGTCGCCCGCTCCGCCCCCACGGCGCCGCTACTGAGGCGGGCCGCAAGGCCCATGGACTCAAGCGCCTTCGCGTCCGACATCGACGCCTACCTCGCTTACCTGGACCTGGAGCGCGGGCTCGCGCGCAACACCCGCGAAAACTACCAGCGCGACCTGGAGCAGTGCGCCGCGTTCGTGGCAGGCCGGGGAGCCCCAGACTGGCGCGCCGTCGGGCCGGAGCATGCCGCGGCCTGGATCCGGTCCCTCAGCCGGGGCGCCGCGTCAAGCCAGGCGCGCAAGCTGACCGCGCTGCGGATGTTCGCCCAGTTCATGGTGCGCGAGCGCCTGCGCCCGGACGACTTCACGGAGCTCCTCTCGGGGCCGAAGCCCGCGCGCCGCCTGCCCGAGTCGCTTTCGGTCGCGGAGGTCGGCCGGCTCCTGGCTTCACCGTCCGGGGGCGACCCCGCCGCCCTGCGCGACCGGGGCCTCCTCGAGCTCTTCTACTCGAGCGGGCTCAGGGTTTCAGAGCTCGCCGCGCTCAACCTCCAGCAGGTCGACCTGAAGAACGGGTTCGCGCGGGTGTTCGGCAAGGGGTCGAAGGAGCGGGTCGTCCCCATGGGCGAACGGGCCCGGGACGCCCTGGGGGCCTGGATCACGTCCGGAAGGCCTCATTTCGTGAAGGCGCGAACCCGGAGCGAACTCTTCCTGTCGAGCCGCGGGACGTCGCTCTCGAGGGTGGGGCTCTGGGGGATAGTGAAGAAGCACGCAAAGCGCGCCGGGATAACAAAGTCGGTCAAGCCGCATCTCCTGCGCCACTCGTTCGCGACCCACCTGCTTTCGGGCGGGGCCGACCTTCGCTCGATCCAGGAAATGCTGGGCCACGCCAGCATCTCGACGACGCAAATCTACACGGCGGTCGAGGGCAAGAGGCTCCTGGACCAGCACGCGCGGTTCCATCCCCGAAACCGGGAGAAATGACGCGGCTCAAGGGCCAAAATCCTTGACCGGTCCGGGATTCAAGGCGTGATCGTTTGCCTTCATCGATCCGTGAAGATCAAAGTTTTCGTCACACCCAAGAGAAACGTCCTGGACCCCCAGGGAGTGGCCGTGGGCCACGCGCTGGAAAGCCTGGGCCTGGGGGGCCTGAAGGGCGCGCGGGTGGGCAAGGTGGTTGAACTGGAGATCGAGGGGAAGGATTCCCCGGAACTGCGGGCGCAGCTGGACAGGCTCTGCCGCGATCTCCTGAGCAACCCGGTGATCGAGGACTACCAGTACGAGATCGCCGGCACGTGAAAGGCGCGGCCATCAAGATCGCGGTCCTGCAGTTTCCCGGCTCCAACTGCGACCAGGACGCCTTCCATCTCTTCTCCACCGGGCTCGGCCTGCCCACGCGCTACGTCTGGCACAAGGAAACGAGGCTCGGCGAGGCCGACCTCGTGGTCATCCCGGGTGGGTTCTCGTACGGCGACTATCTGCGGTGCGGCGCCATCGCGCGCTTCTCGCCGGTCATGGGCGCCGCGCGCGACTACGCCGAGAGGGGCGGGGTCGTCCTCGGGATTTGCAACGGCTTCCAGATCCTCTGCGAGGCGGGCCTGCTTCCCGGCGCCCTCATCCGAAACAGCTCGCTCGAATTCCGCTGCCTGACCTGCGACCTGGCCGTGTCCGACGCGGGGCCCGCGTTCAACACGAGGACGCTCGGCACGCGGATCCGGCTGCCGATCGGCCACGGCGAGGGAAATTACCGGATCGACGAGGCGGGCAGGGAGAGGCTCGAGACCAACCGGCAGATCCTCCTGAGGTACACCGACAATCCCAACGGGTCCCTGGGTGCGATCGCGGGCGTCCGCAACGAGGAGGGGAACGTCTTCGGGATGATGCCGCACCCGGACCGGGCGTTTGAGAGGTTTCATCCGAGCATGGACGGGCTGAAGGTGGCCCGCGCGATCCTCTCGCTGCGGTTTCCCGAGGTTTCGCGAAAATCCGCATGAACCGAGCGGGGCTTCCTCCCAATCCCGACCCTGTCCTCAATCAGCCCATCACGCCGGAGCTGGTCAAGAAGCACGGGCTGCTGCCCGAGGAGTACGAGAAGGTGCGCCAGCATCTGGGCGGCGACCCGACCCTGACGGAGCTCGGGATATTCTCGGTGATGTGGTCGGAGCACTGCTCCTACAAGAACACGAGGCCCCTCCTGAAGGGCTTCCCGACCGAGAAGAGGGGCGCCACGGAGAATTTCGGGCGCGTGCTCGTGAAGGCCGGCGAGGAGAACGCGGGCATCATCGACGTGGGCGACGGATGGGCCATCGCGTTCAAGATCGAGTCGCACAACCACCCGAGCGCGATAGAGCCGTTCGAGGGCGCGGCGACGGGCGTCGGCGGGATCATCCGGGACATCTTCACCATGGGAGCCCGGCCCGTCCTCCTGACGAACTCGCTCAGGTTCGGCGAACTGAGCTCCCCGGCGACCAAGCGCCTCCTGCGGGGGGTGGTCTCGGGCATCGCCCACTACGGGAACTGCGTCGGCGTCCCGACGGTCGGCGGCGACGTGTACTTCGACCGGTCGTACGAGGGCAACCCGCTCGTCAACGCGCTCTGCCTCGGGACACTCCGCCACGACCAGATCCGCCGGGGAAGGGCCACCGGAGTGGGCAACCCCGTCTACTACGTGGGGGCGGCCACCGGGCGCGACGGTCTCGGCGGCGCCGCGTTCGCGTCAAAGGAGCTGAGTGCGGAGAGCTCCTCGGACCGTCCGGCCGTCCAGAAGGGCGACCCCTTCATGGAGAAGCTCCTGATCGAGGCGTGCCTCGAGATGATGGCGGTGCCCGGCCTGGTCGTCGGCATCCAGGACATGGGGGCGGCCGGGCTCACCTGCTCGACTTGTGAAACCGCGAGCCGCGGAGGGGCGGGCATCGAGATCGAGCTCGACGGCGTGCCCCAGCGCGAGCCCGGTATGAACTCCTACGAGATCATGCTTTCCGAGTCGCAGGAGCGCATGCTCGTCATCGTCCAGAAGGGCCGCGAGAGCGAGATCGAGCAGGTCTTTGAGAAATGGGACCTGCACGCCGCGCATGTCGGAACGGTGACGGACACGGGCCGGATGGTCGTCAGGCAGCACGGGGTCGTGGTCGCGGACATCCCGGCCCCGGCGCTCACGGACAACGCGCCCGTCTACCAGCGGGAGGCGAGGAGGCCCGCCTACCTCGACGAGACGTCGCGCTGGACCCCGCAGGGATCGGGCCTCGCGGACCTGGACCTTGCGGGCGCGGCGGCGGCGCTCCCCAGGCTGCTCTCCCATCCCACGATAGCGTCGAAGCGCTGGATCTACCGGCAGTACGACCACATGGTGCAGCACGGCACGGTCGTGCTGCCCGGGAGCGACGCCGGCGTCGTCCGCCTGCGCCTCGGCTCGAGCGAGAAGTTCATCGCGATCAGCAACGACTGCAACGGCCGGTACTGCTACCTGAACCCCCGCAGGGGCGCGCTCATCGCGATGGTCGAGTGCCTGCGAAACCTCGTCTGCGCCGGCGCCACGCCGCTGGCGATGACGGACAACCTCAATTTCGGGAACCCGTACAAGCCGGAGAACTTCTACCAGCTGAAGGAATGCGTCGAGGGCCTCGCGGAGGCCTGCAGGTTCTTCGACGTGCCGGTGGTCGGGGGCAATGTGTCCCTCTACAACGAGTCGCCCGAGGGGGCGATCGACCCGACGCCCACGGTCTCGGTCGTCGGGTTCATCGAGAAGGAGGCCCATATTACCCGGCAATTCGCGCGCGCGGGCGCGGCCGGGCTCATTCTTCTCGGGGGGGCGCCGGCCGAGCTCGGGGGAAGCCAGTACCTCGGTGTGATCCACGGCCTGAAGACGGGCGACGCGCCCGCGGTGGACTTGCCGGCCGAGAAGCGGCTCCAGGATTTCCTGCTCGCTCAGATCAGGGCCGGCCGGGTCTGCTCCGCGCACGACCTGAGCGAGGGCGGCCTCCTCGTGGCGATCAGCGAGAAGCTCTTCGGCGACGCAAGGCTGGGCGCCGCCGTGGACCTTTCGGGCCTGGAGGCGCCGCGGCTCGATGCCCTTCTGTTCGGGGAGAGCCAGGGCAGGGTGGTGATCTCGGTCGCGCCCGCGGACCTTTCCGCAGTTTTGGATGCGGCCAGGGCGGCCGGCGTCCCCGCGGACGGGATCGGCGCGGCCGCCCCAGGCGCGAATCTTTCCGTAAAGACGGCGCACGGGACCCTTGAATGGTCCGTCTCCGGGTTGCGATTGGGCTGGGAGACCAGTATAGAGTCAGCGATGAAGCGTCCCGGACTGTCCTGAAGCGCCATGAGCGATTTCGTTTCCCACGAGTGCGGGGTGGCGCTGGTCCGGCTCCTCAAGCCGCTGTCCTACTACCAGGAGAAGTACGGCACGCCGCTGTGGGGCTTCACGAAGCTGTTCCTGCTCATGGAAAAGCAGCACAACAGGGGCCAGGACGGCGCAGGCGTGGCCTGCGTCAAGCTCGACCTGCCCGCAGGCGAGCCGTTCATGTTCCGGGAGAGAAACGTGAAGTCCAACCCGCTGGACAGGATCTTCAAGAGCCTCCTGGTCCAGTACAACGACCATGTCGCCTCGGGCGCCATCCACCCGGAATTCCCCGAGACCGTGAAGAAGAACTTCGATTTCGGGGGCGAGCTCTTCCTCGGGCACCTGCGCTACGGGACCAGCGGGGGCTACAACCTGAGCGCCTGCCACCCCTATTTCAGGCGCAGCCCCTGGGCCACCCGCAACCTCGCCCTCTGCGGCAACTTCAACCTGACGAACACGGCCGACCTGAACCAATCGCTGATCGCGATCGGCCAGCATCCCGTGTTCGCGACGGACACCCAGGCCATCCTCGAGAAGATCGGGTCCTTCCTCGACGAGGAGCACGAGGACATCTACCGGTACCTGCGCACCCGCAATCTTGCGGGCGAGGAGCTCTCCCGGCGGATCAGCGAGGACCTCGACCTGACGCGCGTCCTTTCGCGGGCCTCCCAGAACTGGGACGGGGGCTACGTCCTGTGCGGGCTTGTCGGCAACGGCGACGCCTTCGTCGCCCGCGATCCGTCCGGCATCCGCCCGTGCCACTGGTTCCAGAACGACGAGGTCGTCGCCTTCGCCTCGGAGAGGGCGCCGCTCATGACCGTGTTCGACCTCGCGGTGGGCGACGTGAAGGAGGTCCTGCCGGGGCATGCGGTCGTGATCAAGCGCCGCGGCACGATCTCGGAGCACTCGTTCACCCCGACGCTCCCCAGGGCCTCGTGTTCCTTCGAGCGGATCTACTTCTCGCGCGGCAACGATGTCGACATCTACAGGGAGCGCCAGGCCCTGGGCGGCAAGCTCGCCCCCCAGGTCATCAGGGCGATCGACAACAACTGGGCGGACACGGTCTTCAGCTTCATACCCAACACCGCCGAGGTCGCCTATTATGGCCTCATGTCGGCGCTTCGCACGGTCCGGCGCGACGAAGTGAAGGCGGCGATCCTGAAGGCGAGCGGCGCAGGCGCGCTCACCGAGGCGCTCCTCGACGACCTCATCCTGCGCAACTGGCCGCGCGGCGAGAAGGTGGTGAGCAAGGACCTGAAGATCCGGACCTTCATCGGGCAGGAGTCGATGCGCAACGCGCTCGTCAGCCATGTCTATGACATCACGTACGGCTCGGTGCGAGCGGGCGTGGACAACCTGGTCTGCGTCGACGACTCGATCGTGCGCGGCACGACGCTGCGGCGCTCCATCCTGCGCATCCTCGCGAGGCTCAACCCCAGGAAGATCGTCATCGTCTCCACCGCGCCCCAGATCCGCTACCCGGACTGCTACGGGATCGATATGTCGGAGGTCGGGAAATTCGTGGCGTTCGAGGCCGTCGTGGACCTGCTGAAGGAGACGGGGCGCACGGAGCTCCTCGCGGACGTCTACCGCTCGTGCGTGCTGGAGATTGAGCGCAAGGGGAGCGTCAACCACGTGCGCAGGCTCTACGATCCGTTCACGGCCGAGGAGATCTCGGCGCGCATATCCAAGCTCGTCAGGCCGCCGAAGATCGACTGGCACGGCGAGATCGAGATCATCTTCCAGACGATCGAGAACCTTCACGCGGCCGTTCCCGGCCACACGGGTGACTGGTATTTCTCGGGGCGCTACCCGACGCCGGGCGGATACCGCGTCGTGAACCAGGCCTACGTGAACTACTACGAGAAGTACGAGGGAAGATCGTACTAAGGAATGTCCCTCTCCTACGAATCCTCGGGCGTCAGGTATGGGCCGCTGGACGCGTTCAAGAGGGCGTGCCAGAAGGGCGCCCTCACGACGACCGACCTGCTGGCCGGCCACGGCT
>Ga0302326_10026298_pt1 | contig 11766 bp, 5 predicted proteins | sample Palsa_T0_3_FD_202264 | JGI IMG/M metagenome (GOLD analysis project Ga0302326, IMG submission 202264) | Peat permafrost microbial communities from Stordalen Mire near Abisko, Sweden - Palsa_T0_3 | ecosystem: Environmental > Terrestrial > Soil > Palsa > Peat permafrost | place: Sweden: Abisko... | reverse complement strand
AAAACGCTTTCCGGCGTTCGGGAATTCACCCCCTTCACCGGATGGCAATTAGCCAACAATGCAATGTATGCATACAGATACGTCGACGGCACAGCCAGAAAACCCGTCCCAACCCGCTTCCAGCACCTGGACGGAATGGTGAGAAATTACTTTGATACCACAAGGGACTTAGTCAAACACCCCGAGTCACAATTGGTCGCGAGTACAGTCTATATGTGGGACCCCAGTTCTCCCTTACAAAAGTATATGCAGCTTAAATTTCACCATGACACCTTGGTTTCGCCCCTGCAACGGTGGGCAACTGTGGCTCCTTTATTTGCCGACTACGGAAATTGGGTAATGCGCGCATATCCAAGACAATATTTCAAGTACTATTTGATACCTAACGCGCTAAAATACTATACTCCGCCCATAGAGTTTCTTGATACATACAACATGGGCATAGATAGCGTTTCAAGCTTCGCGAAAACCTGGTTCAATTGGAAGTCGGGTAAGGTAAAGACCCTGGAAAAAGACTTCAACGTAGGTGCATTGAATTTCTATCCAGTCCTGGTGGGGTCACTAAATGTCTTGTTTATGATAAGTGTTATAAGCTTCCTGGTATTGAAAGGATTGAAGAGTCTAAAAGCAGAAGGCAAGATCATTTGGCTTGCTATGGGCCTATGGATATTCAACTTCTGTTTCAGTATTTTTGCCTCACCCATTGCCTTAAGGTTTCAAGTCTTTCCCTTTCTTGTATACACCTGCTTCACCATTATTTTCCTGGAATATATTTGGCGGCTGGCCTTTTCAAAACCGGCCGCACCAAATACCAACGAATAGACATGACCCCATCAAACGATTCACGCGTCAAATCATTTCCTGTTTGGCTGAGAGATGATCCCGAAAACAAGCGGTGGATATATATATCCATGGCATATAGCATATTGGGATTTGGCCTTCTAAAGTGGGCATTCCCGTATCCCAATTTTTTACCCGATTCCTACTCATATCTGGAAGCAGCTTTTACTAATCGGGGGATCAACATGTGGCCCATTGGATATTCCGCCTTCCTGAGGCTGTTCAGCAGTTTCACACGAAGCGATACGGCACTCGTCCTATGCCAATATCTCTTGTTACAGTCTTCGATTTTATACCTATGCTTTACCATCCGTTACTTGCTTCGTCCGGGCAAATGGCTGTTTGCGATTATAGTCGGAGCTTGTATCCTCAATCCGCTGACGCTGTTCGTGTCAAATTTCGTCTCGAGCGATGCTATATTTGCCGCGATCAGCATCATTTGGTTAACACAATTGTTCTGGATCGTATGCCGTCCTGGCCTATGGCTTATTTTAAGACACGCATTGATCCTGGTCACTGCATTTACCGTTAGATATAATGCGCTATATTATCCACTAATCAGTCTCTCTGTAATTCTTTTGGCAGCCATTCCGCTCTCACAAAGAGCAATAGGAGCCGCAGCGATCCTGCTGCTTTTGGGCTGCTTCGCCTATACAAATGTCAACAAATACCACCGCCTAACCGGCCAATACCAGTTTTCGGCATTTGCTGGCTGGCAAATGGCCAGCAATGCCCTCTTTGCTTATGGGCATATTCACCCCGATACTACCCAACGGGTTCCACGGGAATTTCAGGCGCTACATCGGATGGTGAACACCCATATGGACTCCTTGAGTCACCTTGCAATAAGACCCGACAATCAATTGGGGGTCTACTATCTATGGGATGACAAATCGCCATTGAAAAAATACCTGTTTGACCAATGGAATCGAGACTCGACCACCGATTGGTTTACAAGATGGGCCTCCATCGCCCCCACCTACTCCGCCTATGGCACATGGCTGATCGCGCACAATCCGGGCGCTTACCTATCCCATTACATCTGGCCAAATCTGGTCAGTTATTATGCACCACCCACAGAGTTCCTGAGTATCTACAACATGGGAAGCGACTCGGTGAGTCCGATGGCAAAGTTATGGTTTGATTTCAAAAAAGCTAAGATCTATTCACGCCTGAGGGAACTTCCGCCTGTGGCATTCTGCTCCGTGCTCCTTGCAATTACCAATCTGGTATTTATAATGTCCTTCATCGGCTTCTGGCTATTAAACGGTTTCCGATCATCACCGGTTAGGTTTTCAAAAATAATCCGGCTGGTCGGGTGTATCTGGATCTGCAACTTACTATTCAGCGTGCTGGCTTCCCCGGTCGTCCTTCGTTATCAAATTTTTCCGATGATAATAACATTTGTTTCAGCCGGAATGTTGCTTGAATACTTAATAAGAGCAAGCCAATCCCGAAATCCAAAAACATCTGACAATGACCGCAGCGACTCATCAGAGGTCATGATTCACGATATTCAAAATGTTGCGCAACCATGCTAAATCACCCTGATCAAGTGACATCAGGCATGTAATGGACAAGCCGAAAACCATATAAAAGAGTAGGCAATTTATAAACACAAACTTTAGCTTTTTTAATTCAAAAAAGCACCATTTTTATGAAGAAAGCAAAAATTATGTTGGTTGCCATTGCAACGTTTGGGATTGTAGGCGGAGCCCTCGCAGTAAAGGCGTCTCGTTCACTGAACACGCTCTATTATGCAACGGCGTCAACTGCTGCGTGTAGCCACACTACGCTCACTCAGCTGTCATTGACCACGGTTAAACCGGTAGGCGCCACGACTACCTTTTACACCACCAAGTTTACGACAACTACTTGCCCTGGTATTTATACCATCGCAGCAGCAGCTGAGTAAACAAATAGGGTAAGGACAAAGGGGGTCTCAAATGTCAAAAACTTGGGGCTTCCTTTTTACTTGCCCTAATTAAGCCTGTCGACGGGTGGATCGATTTTAAGGCCATCATCAATACCTTTTTGCTCCGCAGGTATTCCCCTTGTCATCCAGGAAGGAGCAGGTTGATCTTTCAGGTAATGCCCAAAAAATTGCGCCAACCGAATGCTGTAATCAGCAGCCGAGATCCCCCAGACACCATGACTACCATCATCATATTGCAGGAGCCACACTTTTTTACCTAGTCGCCTTAAAGCGATGAAAAACGATAACGCATTCGGAAAAGGACAGGTTCCGTCTTTCTTAGTATGCATCATCAGGAGAGGCGTTGTCACCCTGTTCGCTTGAAATATGGGTGAATTTTTGATGAATAGGTCCGGACGAATCCAGGGACTCGTACCCATCCTATCCTGACCATCTTCTACCATCCCCTCCAGGCTCGCCCCCTGGTCTCCGATTGCTGCGTCCTCACTGACAAGATCAGCAATACCGGAAGCAGAACATGCAGCGGCGAACATATGTGTGTGCGTAACGACAACATTCGTCTCGTATCCGCCAAAGCTATGCCCCTGAATACCAATTTTTCCGGGATTCACAAAAGGCATTTTAGCTAGCCGCCTGCCAGCGGACACAACGCAATTCACTATACCTTCCTGCGGATCACCAACTTTATAATGAATATCCGGGGCAAATACCAGGTAGCCATTGCTCACGAACCACGGTATATCGATTGGTCCATGGGCGGCATCCGGCTCAAGGTATAAATGCAGCCGATCAGACATTTTTTCATAATAGTAAATGATTACGGGGTATCTCCTTTTCGGGTCAAAATCTTCCGGCTTATATAGTACACCCTGATTTATACGGCCATTGGCCATTTTCCATGAAACCAATGACGTAGTCATCCAATTGTATTTCCTCTCAGGAAAAAGATCGCTTAACGGGCGAAAAGCGACGAAATCACTGGTAGTAAAATAGTTGGGAAACTCGTTAGCATTCATTCGCGTCACAATATACTTTTCCGCTGCTTTTGCTTTCAACGGCGCGTCACCCCGGAAATAATCATGAATATAAAAAAGGAATGGTCCCATATATCTTCGCACGGGGTCGTTGCCATTCCCAAGAATAGAATAGTAGAAGCCATTGTCTTTTGTATTTCGATCATACGCACTCAAGAGCAATTTTTCACCAAAGCGCAAGGGCAGCTCCTGACGATCAACCGCAAGACGAAACACGATCCCATTTCTTCCGCCAAACCCATTTGTTATATTCACCGGAGATTTCTTGGCGCTCAAATCCACCAACCATAGATCAGTTTGATCCTGAAGCACGACCGAAGTGTCACCCTCCATCCACGCTGCAAATGCATTCACTGCCCGGCCCGGATCCGGGCGGTCATAGTCATATTCCCTCCATGTAGTCCGAATGTTATGCGTCAGGTTAAATGTCCTTCCGGATGCGATCTCATAACTGTAATAGCATGCTTTGTCCGGGTTATAGTACAATAGATATCTACCCTTCGGGGAAATGGAATAATCAAGCGACAGCTCCTTATTTAGCAGCCGTCTTTCGTTGTTGATGGTGGAGACAAGGTAAGTGGAGTAGCGGCACAATGCATTCCATTTACATTCGCCAGCCCCTGATTCCACAGCCCTGCTGTTAATTAATACCCAATTTCCCACAGTACCAGCGAACTCCTCATTATCATGCTCTAACTGAATTATACTGGTGTCAGAAAAACGAATGGCTATTTTATAAGTTCGGGCATTCCCTAACTCATTCATCTGTTGGGATTGCAGTTTCGAATCGGCATAAGACCATACATCTAAAGATACAGCATCGGGTCTTTTAGAGATCGAATGCACAGCTCTTTTGATCTCGGCAAATAAAACCTTTCCATCTGCACTAAAACCGTCGATACTTTCAAAATGCATATCAGCAGGCACCCCGAAAGCGTGCTCGCAGGCCAGGGGTGAAGCGCTATCCCGTCCTCTGTCGAAATACCAAATTGAACCCACCTGATCTAAGCTGTCATTGCTATCCGAAGAATGGTTTGGGCCTGCTGCCAAAAAAGCCATTCGCGAATGATCCCTATCAGCAATTATACTCCACGCTTTAGAGCCTCTCCAAATACGCCGATCAGATTCCCGCTCAAAATTGAACAGCGATAAAGATTCGGCGTTCGAGTCACTTACCCCGGTCCGTCTTTGCAACAGCAAATCCAACCCAGGTCGGCCAAACCAATAATGTGTTATAGCATCAAAACTCCAGGTTTTGTCCAATACCAGATTTTGGACCGTTAATTTAAATGGCGATATATCCGTTTGGTAAGCAAGCCATTCATCCCCAAAATCCACTGCCAATTCAAAGGAGTTTACATGCGCAATATATTTAACGTCCGATCCGCCTAATGTCAGGATCCCAAGACTGTCACCGGATTTGCTGAACAGGGCCTTGCGGCTGTCTGGCGTGAATGCACATTGATCACCACCCGCTATTTCTACCCTCCAGTTGCTCTCTGTGGAGAGGATAACCAGGGTTTGACCACCAATGGGCATGTTGAGGACGACATAAAACGCAAATTTCCCGTTATCCGTAAGACCATTTCCCCTGAGCGAGGGCCATCTTCCGTAGACAGTTGAGTCAATACTGGGTTTTTGAGCTAAAACCGGATTTGTCACGATACCACATACGACAAGGGAAAAAAGCAAATATCTCATGGAGATCGTAAATGAAATAGGATAATATAAGTAAAACCAAGGCATTTCTTCGTTGTAATCACTTGAATTTGCTTTAAGTAAGCGTTTATCCTCACTAAACTGAAATCACCGTGCTTTACAGAGCATATCAGGATGAATAAGCCAAACCAGCGCCCCTATCTATTGTGTCCAGGTTGGATCACCTTTTTTCATTTTGTCATAGTTCATCGCTATATCTTTGTTTCCGGGATCCAGCCTCGCAGCCTTCAACTCCCAATTCAGTGCCTGCCGCCTTTTCCCTGTTTTATATAACAGATTTGCATAGGTATCCATAGCCGCGATATTTTCAGGATCAGCCCTTAGCAGCATCCCCTCCCATTTAATTCCCTTTCGCAATATGGCCCGTTTGTTAGTGTGCAGGAAAATAACCTCCCAGATCATATTGTTTAGAAAGTACCTTCCCCATCCTGCAGTATCCACACCAAATCTGTCTACTTTTTCAACGTTTGATTCAATAATATGTGGCCAATCCTTATTGTAGGTATACCACCTGATCTTCGCGTTGATCACTGTTCGTTCCGCGTAATCAAGGCTATACTTGCGACTTATATTTTCAATAATCGTTTCCCAATTCGGTTTGATCAGCTTCTCCCCAATACCTCCCCTTCCCCAGATCACAGGCTCTATTTCTTCCTTCGTGATGACATAATCCACCATTTCCCGGCAATATCCCTTGTGAAACATGCTGTCGATCATAGCCGACTTATCCCGAAAGAAGTGAAACCACCTGTCACTTGAATGCTCCGTAAAGTTTCCAATAAATTGAAAGTTCTCTAAAGTAAAGAGCTTTACCTGGTCTATATGCATAAGGTATCCATCAATATAATCGGAAGCTACCCTATAAGCCAACGTGTCATCGCCCAACGATTGACAAAGGTTTGCCAAATACTTCAACTGCCCAAAGTTGCGACCTCCCTCAACATATTGATGCAACAAAGTGTAATACTGCAAATTGCTATCCTGCGAGCTCTTTAGCAGCCGAATAAATTCACCGGGAGCCATATAACCAAAGGCTCGATGAACAATCTCGCCAGTGGAAGAAAGAAATAAAAAGCTCGGATACGCCTGTATCACATATCTCCGTTGTATATCGTCAGCTTCCTGGTACCATGCTTTAGTCATTGCATTGTCGCGGCCGGTACTATCCATTTGCACCTTTACACAAATAAAATCACGGTCTAACTCGGCCGCCACCCCAGTATCCGTATATACGGAATCATCCATCTTTTTACAAGGAAGACACCAACTGGCAAAACAGTCTACAAAGATCATCTTTCTCTCCAATATTGCTTTCGCAACGACCTCCTGCATGCTCGAAGCTTGTGCAAATTGGGTATTTTGCGCCTGACTACCCCGGGATATAATTAAGATCAAACAAAACAACAACTTCTTGTGCATAATTCAAATTTTGAGATCGCGCAGACCTCGATAAATCATCGCGACGCACGGCGGCTCCTTCAATCCTCAGTAACCTGCATTCTGGACCAGATTTGGATCGGCTTGCATGTCAGTGAGTGGTATGGGATACAATTGATCATTAGCGTTCCAAGCCCCACCTTTTAACGGGGTGACTATCCCCATGACTGAACCAACAGTTCCTGTTCTTTTAAGATCCAGCCACCGATGCCCCCATTCCGTGAATAACTCAACCTGACGTTCATGCAATATTGCCGTAATCAAAGACGTCTGATCACCCGCACTCGTACCCGGCAGGCCCGCCCGGCTTCTTACAGTATCAAGGTCATTTATCGCAGCGGTAAAATTCCCAATCATAGTATTGGATTCTGCGCGTATCAAGTATTGCTCGGCCAGCCTCAGAACCATTTCGTATTCCGTGACGGGTGCTAAAATCGTGTTCACTTTATACTTAGATGGGTAATAGTATACGACGCCATTGACTATGACGCTATCGATCCAGTTTATCCGACGAGCATCGCCTGGCTCGAAACTATTGACCAGAAGTGTGTCAAGATACACGGGATAATTCGCGTTGTCAGGCCCCGATGACGGCAAAATGAACAATAACGCGTCAAAGGTATTGTCCCCGGCGATGACTGGCTGAAGTTGCCAAATAGCCTCAGTGCTGTTCATCAGGAACACACTATCCAAATCGGGGGCAAGCGTGAACATTGAACTATTATTTATAACAGCTGTCGATTGCGCCGCAGCATCATTCCAGTCCTGTGTATATAAATAAGCCCTGGCGAGTAGCGCAGTTGCGGCCCAACTGGTTGGCCTAACCCGCTCCGTTGTTGTACTTAGCAAAGTCGCATCCAGGAAATTGGGGCTTAAATCGCTTTGAGCATCTTTCAGATCACTAATTATCTGTTGCCAAACTTCGGCCTTTGGGGTCCGGGGCAATGATTGGTTTACCGTATAGTTGGTGCCGGTAACAAGGGGCACATCGCCGTATAGCGAAACAAGCAGATAATACAAAAATGCGCGAAGGAATTTTGCTTCGCCCATTAGTTGCTGCTTTACTGCGGGAGTCAAACCCGAGGCAGTTGTAAGGCCTTCCACCGCGCCATTTACAGTATACACATACGGATAGATATTGTTCCAGAAATCGCTGCCGCCCGTGTTGGAGCTCGTTAGCAAATTGATGTAATACGCCAGATACATACTATTACCTGTAGCATTGAGTGTGAGCTCATCGGCCGATAGGGCCGGGAATAGTGAAATGGCAGATATGCCGCCATTCGCGAGCCCCCCGGCGCTTATGTTAGTATACACGCCGGTCAATACGGCAATAGCCGTAGCATCAGATGTATATACGTTTTCCGAATTGACGCTTGTAATAGGCGCGCTGACATTGACAAATTTCTTGCATGAGCTAAAGCTGAGACTCAGCAGGCAAAAGAGCCGGATTGTGTTCTTTGCATAGATCGGAAACGTAAAGTTAACTTGTCGCATCGTGCTTATTATTTAGTCTAGAGATTTAGATGAGTTCCTATCGTAAGAACGCGCAATGGTGGTAAGCTCGTGGAATTTAAAGTCTCAGGGTCAAGTCCTTTATAACGAGTGAATGTAAACAAGTTTTGCGCCTGAATATACAGATCGGCACTTCGCATATGTATCTTGTTCTTCCAGGTAACGGGCAGTTGCCAGGACAGCGAAATATTCTTAACCCTGATAAACGACGCATCCTTGAATGCACCGTCGCTGCCGATGGCATCCACGTAAGATTCAGCCAAACTGAAATCCGAATTGTACCTTTGGACCGGTGCTATATCACCAGGCTTTCGCCAGGCATCAAGGACAGTGGTAGGCTGATTAGTGCCCACAAAACCGGGCAGGCTCCCAAAAAAATAATTTATAGCCTTCTGCTTTAAAAATTGCAAGAAAACATCCAACTCCAACCCCTTATATCGGAAAGTATTTCCCAACCCACCATAAAACTTAGGCGTGAGTTCGCCCAAGACGCTCCGTGAAGTCTGATAATTTGTATCTGGTATGTTTGAAATTTGTCCGTGGCCGTCCCCAAATTCATAAATCCCGCTGGCAGGGTCAACGCCGGTCATGTGATACAAGTGTAATATTGAAACTGGTTTTCCGATCACGAGCGTACTTGCATAGGAGGATGATGCCAGATTTGGAAAAGCCACCAATTTGTTCCTTGGTATGGTCAGGTTTATATTCGTGGACCAGCTAAAATCTTTAGAGCGTAGATTAGTCGTACTTAACGAAAATTCCCAACCGGAATTCCTAACAGTTGCCGGAAAGTTTTTAGTAATGGAACTCGCGCCGGTTATAATAGGCAAGGCATAGCCCAACAACTGATTCGACGATTGATCGACATAATAAGTTGTATTCAGGACAGCCCTGTCATGCAGTAATCCCAGGTCCAACCCAACACTCAATTTTTTTGTAGATTCCCATTGCAGATATGGATTGGTGAGCCCCGTCGGCGCCAGACCCGTTATTCCCTGATAAGGGACACTTGCGCTTGTGGGACTATACAGGCTTAAGAACTGATAGTCTCCGATCTGATCATTTCCAGTAGTTCCATAGCTTGCCTTGATCTTACCAAAGCTCAGTATCGGTGCTTTATCTTTTACAAAGTCTTCTTGAGAGAATATCCATCCTACTCCCAAAGCTCCGAAGTCATGAAACTTATTTGCAGGCCCGAACCGGCTGCTTCCATCACGACGACCGCTAAAATTTACGAGGTATTTGTCATCCCAATTATAGCTCACGCGGGCAAATCCGGCATCATACTTGTAGATATTAGCCGTTGTCCCGGCAACAGAGACGCTACTCGCCGAATGAATGTCATCCAATACTGCGTCGCTATTAAATCCTGACGCACTTAGCTGAAGACCGTTGCTATTGGTTTGTTCGAAGGTCGTTCCGGCAAGTACATCTATTTTCGATCTTCCGAATGCAGATTTGTATTCAGCCTGAGGCTCTACCACCCAGGAATTTATGTTGTTGTTTCCGAATACGGCTGACCGTTGCGAAGTGGCCCTGCTTTCGGGCGCAAACGCAACAAGTGGCCCGGTGATAATTTCGTTGGTCTGTAAGTTTGTATACCCTAAACTCGAACGAAGATAAAATCCGGGAAGAAACTGATAGGCAAGCGTCAGATTACTTACAAGGTTGTTCGCCTTGATAGAGTAGCTGTTATATAGGCCGGCGAGCGGATTGCTCCAGGTCGATGCGCCTGAAGACTGCTGCCAGTTCAAACTACCATCGGGATTGTAAAGCGCAGGCGCATCCGGCGCAAGTTTCATTGCCGTGTTCGTCAGATCGCCGGCGGGCAAGTGGTTATCATCTATTAAATAACTCCCTGTAAATTGCATCTGAAATTTCTGATCCGTGGATGCGGCGTTGATAGCAAAATGCAAGGAACCTTTTACATCTGCAAAATTTCCCGGGATCACTAATGTCTCCCGGTGATATGTGCCGCCAACAAGGTAATGGGTGTTTATACTTCCCCCTGAGACACTGCCGTTGATGTTCGAATATTGCGCGGTATTCCCAATCAACGTGCGCTGCCAGTCAGTGGAGCGTGTAGTATCCCAAGTTCCATTGAGATCATAGTCTGTGGTCGAAGGCGTCAGCCCATCATTTTCAAGGGCGTCATGCCGCATGGATAGGTATTGTTGTGTATTTAGCAAATTCAGTTTTCGGGTTACCTGCCCCCAGCCACTTTGGCCATTAATATCCAGCGTTGTCGCCCCGGTTTTTCCTTTCTTTGTCGTAATTAAAATTGCCCCATTGGCCGCTCGCGAACCGTAAATGGCCGTCGCGTCTGCATCCTTGAGCACTGAAATGCTTTCAATGTCGGAAGGGTTGAGGTAACTGAGCGGGTTACCTCCCTGCGTATTACCGGTTACTCCGGAATTTCCTAGCAACCCGGAACCTAAATTTGGAAGCAATTGAGATATATAGGGTACGCCATCTATCACATAAAAGGGATCGTTGCCGCTTTGGATACTGTTTTGACCCCGGATCAGTACCGATATTCCGCTGCCTGCAAAACCAGTGGCCTGTGTAATGACAAGCCCGGGTACCCGTCCTTCAAGCGCGAGCAGGGGATTGTTTATCGGCTGCTTTTCGATATCCGCCGCTCTTACAATGGTTACGTCGCCAGTGCTCAACCGTTCAGTAGTGGTACCATAAGCTATTACTTGTACCTGGTCCAAAGGATTGTTAGACGGTTGCAGTACGACGATTAAACTCCCATTGATTTCAGCTTTTACTTCCTTTGGGCCAAAACCGGCATAAGTAACAACCAGAACCATCCCGGGACTAACCCCCTTTAAAGAAAAACTGCCGTCTGATCCTGTTGTGGTACCCTTCTTAGTGCCTTTTACCACCACCGAGGCACCCGCCAGCGGCTCCCCCGTATTGTTAGTGACCCTTCCCCGAATGTCGGGGGCAGAAAGATTATCTCCTTCCGACAATGGCGACTTCCCCTCCTTCCTCCCAATCATCACCGTCTGCCCGACCACCTTATACGTCAGCGGCTCGTCCTTGAGGCACGCATCCAAAAACGCTTCGACCGGCATATTCTTCACATCCAGAGTAACAGCATGCGCCCCTTTCAACACCTCCGTATAATACACGAACGTATACCCCGTCTGCTTCTTCACGGAAGCAAACACCTGCTCCAGGGGGACGTCTTTCCCGGTAAAACTCACCGTGCTCTGGGCGCTGCCGACAGACGCGGCGCTCACCTGGAGCGCAGTGGCCAATAATAAAATCACAGAC
>Ga0302326_10026295_pt1 | contig 11767 bp, 9 predicted proteins | sample Palsa_T0_3_FD_202264 | JGI IMG/M metagenome (GOLD analysis project Ga0302326, IMG submission 202264) | Peat permafrost microbial communities from Stordalen Mire near Abisko, Sweden - Palsa_T0_3 | ecosystem: Environmental > Terrestrial > Soil > Palsa > Peat permafrost | place: Sweden: Abisko... | reverse complement strand
CCTCCTGGCCATTCAGTTCCGGCTGACCCCTGTTCTCCACCATCAGTGCAATGCAATGCGCGGCGTATTCAAGCAGAGAAAACCGCCAGCGCTCGGGCTCGTCTCCCAAACTCGGGTCGATTTCCAGGTGGATTGATTCACCCTCTTTGAACACAAACGAAAACTCATTCAGCGGCAATGCCAACCCCATGCCGCGCGCCTTGATGTAAGCCTCCTTGAGCGTCCAAAGGTGCAGCGCACGTTGTGGTCTAGCCTCGTCGGGCAACGCTTCGAGTTGAGCCTGCTCCTCTTGCGAAAACATCCTCGGCCCCACTTCAGCAATGCTTCCCGCGCGTGTTCGCGGTTCCACGTCCACACCTACCTCGGCTCCCTCGCTTATCAGGCAGACCACCAATCCTAAAGAGTTGGATAGATTGAAGCGGAGCCCACGCTCGGGATCGATGGCGGGTTTGCCGAATTCGTTCGAGCGAAAGCGCCAAGAATCTGGAGGCATTGGATGATGATGAGAAAGCGCAATACGCGCCAGCGCGTGCGTAGCCAGGTATTCGCGCCGATGCTCGTCAAATTTGAATCTTTGCCAGCGCGCCAGCTCGTCGTCACTCAGCAGCCGCGCGCATGCTTTAGCAGCCTCTTCATCCAGCAGGTCGTCGGGGAACGCGCACCAAAGGTGGAGAGTATTTTCGGCCATGTTATTGGGAGTTATCGCGCATCGTCTTTCTATCTTAGTAAGTCTCGCAAGTAATCCGCTCCCCTGAATGCGATGTCTTCCGGAGTTACCCTCGAGGCTCCTCACAGCGCTCCCGGTGAATTCGCCTCTGCAGCCGAGTAGCCGAACGCCTGGATCATGCGATACCCATCATAACCAATTTCGTTGAATATGGAGGCTGGCCTGAAAGGGTATAATCTGCGCCATGGCGGCCATTTCTCAAACCAGCTCCTCCGCGGCCGATCAGGCGCAAAGTTCCCCTCCGGACCCTGCCGAGACAGCCGCGCGTCTGATTGCTTTGGAAACGAGTCTGGCAAAGCTGGACCGGCTCATGGTCGCGTACTCGGGCGGCGTCGATTCGGCCTTTCTCGCCGCCACCGCGCATCGCATTCTTGGCGTTCGCATGCTTGCCGTTCTGGCTGATTCGCCCAGCCTGGCTCGCCACGACATGCAGCAAGCTTGCGCCTTCGCTGAATCAATAAGCATGCCCCTGCGCATCGTGAATACCGATGAGCTCGAGCGCCCCGAGTATCAGCGCAACGACGCGAACCGCTGCTTTCACTGCAAAGACGAGCTATTCGCTGTTATGGAGTCCCTTGGCGCCGAACTGGGCTTCTCGGCCATTGCGTACGGCATGAACGCAGACGACACGCGCGACTTCCGCCCCGGCCAGCGTGCTGCGGAACAGCACTCCGTCCTCGCACCTCTCGCCGCGGCCAGCCTCACCAAATCCGAAGTTCGCGCGCTGGCCAAGGCCGCAGGCTATCCGCTCTGGGATCGCCCCGCCGCGCCCTGCCTCTCTTCGCGCGTGGAATACGGGCGAACCGTTACCCGTGAAGTGCTTGAGCAGATCGAGCGTGCCGAAGAGGCCGTGCGCCAGCTCGGCTTTCGAGAGCTACGCGTTCGCCATCACGGTGATTTGGCCCGGGTTGAAATCGGTCGCGCTGAATTGCCCCGCGCCCTTTCCATTGAAATTCTCGACGCCATCACTGCCGCGCTCAAGCAAGCCGGCTATCAATATGTGACGCTCGATTGTACCGGCTTCCGATCCGGCTCGATGAACGCGATTCTCCCCGTGGACATCCTTGTCCGGCGCGGAGCATAGCTGACGGTTTAAAATCACACTCGATGCGTATTGGCTATCTTGAATGCTTTTCCGGGATCAGCGGTGACATGCTGCTCGGCGCGCTGGTTGACGCCGGCGTGCCCTTCGCCCATCTTGAGCAAACTGCGGCCGCATTGAATGTTGGCGCGCGGCTCGAAATGCGTAAGATGATGCGCGGCGGCATTGCCGCAACGAAAGTCGATGTAATTACCCCCGAGAATGCGAAGGGCGTTTCAGCCCACTCCCATTCCGAGGCAGAGCATTCGCACGAGCCGCAAACGCTCCCTGCCCCATCCTTCCCGCTTCCTTCTGCGGAAAGGGTGGGAGACCAAGAACCCCACCCGAAACACGCTCATCCTCCGCATCGTCACCTATCCAAGATTCTCGCCATCATCGACGCTGCGCCACTCTCTGATGGAGTGAAATCCCGCGCATCCCGTGCCTTTCAGCTCCTGGGCGAGGCCGAAGCCGCCATTCACGCCATCCCCGTCGAGAAAGTGCATTTCCACGAAGTAGGCGCAGTCGATACTATCGTCGATATCGTCTGCGCCGCCGCTGGCTGTGAATGGCTCAACGTCGATCGCTGGCTCGCGTCGCCATTGAACGTTGGCAGCGGAACCGTCGTCTGTCAGCATGGCACGCTTCCCGTGCCCGCGCCTGCTACGCTAGCGCTGCTGGGCGATGCACCGATATATGCATCCGGCCCGCCCATGGAGCGCGTGACCCCCACCGGCGCTGCCGTGCTGCGAATGCTCGAAGTCAACTACGCGCAGCTGCCCGCACTGCGCATCAAAGCCTCAGGGTACGGTGCTGGCGGCCGCGACACTCCCGGCGAGCCCAACCTATTGCGCATCCTCATCGGCGAAACAGAAACAGCAGACCAACACGCCGAAGATTCCGAGTCCATCGCGATTATTGAAACTGTAATTGACGACTCCAGTCCACAACTACTTGGTTATGTAAGCGAGCTGATTCTTGCCGCCGGCGCATGGGATGTTTATCGCGCCGCTGTGCAAATGAAGAAAGGCCGCACCGGCGTGCAGCTGACAGTGCTGTGCCGGCCCGACCTTGTTGCCACACTGCGCGATGTTATCTTCCGCGAGACAACAACCATTGGTCTCCACTGGCGCTTCGAAAACAAAACCGCGCTGGCTCGCGAGTTTCAGAGCGTGCAAACTCCATGGGGCGAAGTGCAAATTAAAATCGCTCGCTGGCCATCCGGCACGGTTGCCAACGCCTCACCGGAATACGAACATTGCCGCGTCATTGCTGAGCAGCACGCAATCCCTCTCAAACAAGTAATGCAGGAAGCCATGCGCATCTATGCGGCAAGCGTCGCAGCCAAGGACGGGAACTGATGGACCGCTCGCAAATTGAATCCCTGCTCAATGATGTGCGCGAAGGCCGCACCGCCGTTCCCGAGGCACTCGACCGTCTCCGCGATCTGCCGTTTGAAGACATTGGTTTTGCCAAAGTCGACCATCATCGCGCCCTTCGAACCGGCATGCCTGAAGTCATTTTTTCCGCAGGCAAAACTCCCGCGCAAGTTGCCGCGATTTTTGCACGCATGGCCGAGCATGGCGGAAACGTGCTGGCCACGCGCGCTTCCGCCGATATGTTTCGCGCCGTCCGTGATCTGGAAAAAGGAGAAGAGCAGCCGCGCGCCATCTACCATGAAGCCGCTCGTTGCATCACGCTCACGCAGTCCGCCGCGGCTCCGGGAAAGGGAACCATCGCGGTTGTCTGTGCCGGTACCAGCGACCTGCCTGTAGCTGAAGAGGCCGTAGTCACTGCACGTCTCATGGGCAACACCGTTGAGCTCATCGCCGATGTGGGCGTAGCCGGCATCCATCGCCTGCTCGCGCAAAAAACGTCGCTGCAAGCCGCGCGCGTGCTCATCGTCTGCGCCGGCATGGAGGGCGCACTGCCCACCGTTGTTGCTGGTCTCGTCAACGCTCCAGTGCTTGCTGTGCCCACCAGCGTCGGCTATGGCGCGTCGTTTGGGGGCGTGGCAGCCTTGCTCGGCATGTTGAACACTTGTTCGCCACATGTATCCGTCGTTAACATTGACAACGGATTCGGCGCAGCCTGCATCGCATCGCTCATCAATCGGCTATGAGCAGCAAGTTTCGCGCGCCCTTCACAATGAGCCAGCGCATGTGTTTGAATTACGTCGCAGGGCGCGGCAGCAACTCTTTGCCCGCGAAGCATAGGTGAAGCACGATGTCCCACTCTCGCAGAACATTTCTCAAAGCCGGCGCGGCGCTCGCTGCCGCATCCATCACTAGGCCTCGCAGCGCATTTGGTGGCCTGCAAATTGCTCCCACGCTCAACCAGTTCGGCTACGGCGATGTGGAACTGCTCGATGGGCCTCTGCGCCAGCAGTTCCAAACCAATCATGCGTATTATGGCAGTCTGAATGAAGATTCGTTGCTAAAGCCGTACCGCCAGCGCGCCGGGCTTCCGGCTCCCGGCGACGACATGGGCGGGTGGTACAGTTGGGCGCCGATCGGCGATATCGACAAGCCTGGGGACAATGGATTCGCACCAGGGCACAGCTTCGGGCAATATCTTTCCGGCTTGTCGCGCGATTATGCTGCCACGGGATCGAAGGCCACGCAAGAGAAAGTTCATCGCCTGGTTCGCTCGTTCGGTCCGGCCATCTCTCCGCACTTTTGGGAAGAAAACAGATTTCCCGCCTACACCTATGACAAAATTTCCATCGGCCTACTCGATGCGCACCAGTTCGCAGGCGCTCCCGATGCGTTGAAGACTCTTGATACCGCTTTCGATTCCGTCTCAGCGCATCTGCCGCCTGGCGGTATCTCGCGCGATGAACAGCACGCCCGTCCACACAGGGACGAATCGTTCAGTTGGGACGAGCCGTACACCTTGCCGGAAAACTTCTTCCTCGCCTACAATCGCGGCGCGGGCGACCGCTATCGAGACCTCGCTGTCCGGTTCCTCGCGGACGACTGGTATTGGAACCCGCTTGCTGCCCGGCAAAATGTGCTTCCGGGCAAGCACGCCTACAGTCATGTGAACGCCATGAGCAGCGCGATGCAAGCTTATCTTGTCCTGGGCAGCGAGAAGCATCTGCACGCGGCAGTGAATGGCTTCGATTTTGTCCGCACCACGCAAAGTTTCGCCACCGGCGGATGGGGCCCGGACGAGGGATTCCGTGTGCCTGGCAGCGGAGAGATCGGCGACAGCCTCGCCAAAACACACTCGAGCTTTGAAACGCCGTGCGGATCGTACGCGCATTTCAAAATCACCCGCTATCTGCTGCGAGTTACACGCGACAGTAAGTACGGCGACAGCATGGAGAAGGTTCTCTATAACTGCATTCTGGGAGCGAAGCCTATCACGGCGGATGGGCATGGCTTCTATTACTCCGACTACAATAACGATGGATCGAAGTTTTATCATCCTTACAAGTGGCACTGCTGCACGGGGACGTTTTCGCAAGTCACTGCCGACTACGGAATCAGTGCATACTTCAACGACGACAAGGGAATTTATGTTAACCTCTTCGTCCCTTCGCGAGTTACATGGGCGCAAGGCTCCGGGACTGTCTCACTAACTCAGCAGACGAGTTACCCTCATCATCCAACGACGGCAATCGCCATCTCGACCGACAAGCCCCAGACATTCCCCATCTATCTGCGCATTCCCGCCTGGGCCGGGCCAAAAACAAGAATCGCGATCAATGGCAAGCGCACAGAAGACAGCCCGACGCCAGCCCAGTTCGCCACCGTGAACCGCACATGGAAGAATGGCGACCGCATCGAGATTGAGTTCGATATGCCCACCGTGCTCGAAGCCGTTGACCCGCAACATCCTGATCTGATGGCGCCCGTCCATGGGCCGCTTGCGCTTTTCACCGTCGGAACAATACCGGCAAGAGTCGGTAAGCAGCAGCTACTCGCCGCGAGCCAGGTCGCTTCCGGCTCGACTGACTGGCAGGCCAAGACGGCTGAAGGCAACATAACTCTGCGGCCCTTCGCAGCGATTCGGGACGAGCATTATCGGCTCTATCTGAAATTGGACGCGTGAAAGACGAATGCCCTGCAGAAGCAGGGCATTTGATTATGTTGAGTTCTCACCTCGGCCGCGCCAGCGGCGACTGCCCACCGCGGGTGGCTAAGGGCGGTCGTAGAAGCGGAAAAACAACGACGGCTTCGCTACAGGCTCAGCTTTCGCCACCAGTTCCGTTGTCTGCGCATCGTTGAGCGGCGTAAACTCACGCGCCAGATGTACATTCTCTTCCAACTGCGCAATGTTATCGCAGCCAATGATCACGGTACTTACAGGCCTCGATAGCGTGTAATAGAGCGCCTCGCGCATCGTCAGCGTGCCCGACGAGGTGGTTTGAAATGTCATGCCTTCCCAGCTGTGCTTCTGCTGCTCAATCGGAGGCGGCGTCCAGCTCGAAAGCAGGCGGCTGCGTCCCGGAATCTTCATGCCGATAATGCCCATTTGCCGCTCGACCGCAAGCGGCAGCAACTCCTGATTGAAGCTGTAGTGGTGCGGATCGGCTGCGTTCATAGCCATCAGAATCGCATCGAACGGATACCGCTTGATCCCTTCCATCAGCGCATCGGGGCGATAGTGTCCAGTCAGCCCAAGGTCGCGCACCACCTTCTGCTCCTTCATCTCAATCAGAGCTTCCATCGCGCCGCCCTTGGCGAAGACGGCATTGACGTCCGTCATGGTGCCGATGTCGTGCAACTGCCACAAGTCCACATGATCGGTCTGCAGCAGTTCAAGAGATTTTTCAATCATCCGCATCGAGTCATCGCGCGTGCGCTCTTTGGTCTTGGTAGCCAGAAACGCTTCGTTACGCCGATGCGCCATCACCTTGCCCACATACTGCTCACTCCACCGCTGCGGGCCGCCGTAAATCGACGACGTATCAATATAGTTGACGCCCATGTCGAGCGCCCGCTCGATGATCGGCACAGCGGCGTCGAAGTTGTTCGGATGCTCAAGCGCAGCCTGGCCGCCCAGCGAAAAGATGCCAACCTTATAGCCCGTCTTGCCAAGGTTGCGCGTCGGCATTGCTATCGGCGTTACCGGATTCACCGGCAGCGCGGGCATGGTTTTCGGAGTGTCCGCCTTGAGCGTTGCGGGTGTCAGCAGCGCTGCTGTCATCGCGCCGCCAGCTTTAAGAAAATCGCGCCGTCCCTGATTCCTTGCCTGCATATCGCTCATATTCCCTCGCCACCATCCTGCTTGTTTATGCATTTCATCATATTCCAAGCAGGTAAATGTAGAAAGAGAAGGCAGATCTTTGGGTCGAAGAGCCAAAGCGCGCGCTCTAATTGCCGGACTTGGCTGACTCCGGCCACACGGGGCTGGCCAGTTGGATAGTCGTGATCGGCCCCTCTGGATAGAGTGGGCCTTGCTCTCTGACAAACGTCGCAGCTTCCCCCCCGACGGCCCAAATCTGAATATTCGGCGGCGCCTTTCCAATCACGGGCGCCACGATTCCTGCAACGCCTCCCAACTCAATCTTGATCTCGTAGTGCGTAGCCTTGTGAGAGGAACCGCCCAGCGAAAAAGGTTCTTCGCCGCGAGAAGAGATGATCAGCTTCACCACGCGCGGCTTAGGCGTCATCACCAGCATCGGCACGGTGGTCTCCGCGACGCCGGGTCGGATGTTTTCTATGACCAGCGGAACCATCCCGTTGGCCAGGTCCAGCGGCAGGTCAACATGGTCTGTCTTCACGTCTTCCTTGCCGTCCTTTCCGGTTGAGCGCACGGTGACCTGCCGGCTGCGCGCATCGATCAAAACATCCATCGGATGCGGAAACGAAGGCCCCTTCTGGATGTGGTGGTCGGTGATGAGCCGGAAGCTGCCGCGTTGCGAGAAGACCGTCGTCTCATCGTCAGTCGAGCCATCTTTGAAAACGAAGAGCATGCGCGCAGTCACCCGGTCTCCATGGGCCACTTGAACCAGGTCTCCCGAAGCGAGCACATGGCCATCTTCAGAACGCAACTCGAGAAAGCCGTGAATGGTTCCCTGGACGTAGCGCACTGGGACGCTTTCGGCCGCGGCACTCGCAAACCCAAGGCACATGACCATGATCATCAGTGCCGCGGATCGGAAGCGTTGTAAAAGAATGTTTTTCATATCCCTCAATTCAACCTTCTTCGATGGATGGATGGAGAAAAAGGTTTGCCGACTTCAAAGCGGAACGCCATTCTGACGGCTATTGACGCCCCGTGCAGAAGAACTGGCTCGGATTTGGTTAGATGCTGGATAAGTGTTCGAGGTCTTCGAGTCTTGAATCATCCAGTTTGACTGAACATGCGCGATGAGCGCAGGGTTCATACATCGGAGAACTGGAAATGGCTGCCAAGCTCACATCGATTCGGCTGGATGCGAAACTTGCGGATGAGGCCGTCCGGGTGCTGGGAGCGAAGTCCCGCACCGAGGCTGTTCATATGGCGCTGAAGGAGATCGCCAAACTCAACGACTTCAAGGGCTTGATGAAGAAGTACGGCGGCAAAGGCTCATTCGCCGGAAGCGATGAGTGAGTTTGTCGTCTTCGATAGATCGGTCAGCAAAGCCAGATTGACTGGACTTCGTAATCCTCACGCTTTCATTGCGTTTTGGCATTGCACCATGAAACCACAACGGCCGTTCCCAATGGGAACGGCCGTTGCAGTTGAGAGCCAAGGTTGTGTTGCTATTGCGCCGAGAGGTGGGTCTGCTGCATGCAATGCTAGTCGCCGGCTACGGTCTCGGTTTCTGCCTGGCGGTTGATGGGCGAAGCCGCGTTGTTAGACGCAGGCCGGATCGAATCCAGTCTCACCAGCCCGTCAATCGGCTTCTCACCCAGCACATGCTCGCGATAAAGCTTGGCCATCTTGGCGTTCTCGGCTTCCTGCTTCACCTTGTCTGCACTGCTCTTGTTGTCACGCGCGCGAATCTTTTCCTCGCGGCTATTCTTCGCGATTCCCAAGTCATCCAGCGTGTGATTCGCTTCGGCGTTGACGTGCTCCATGTTCAGGTTCAGCTCGTGGCCCACGTTGGTCATGCTGACCTTCTTGCCGCCGGCGAAGATTTCGTGCCGGCCATGCTCTTCATACCACTTGGTCAGCGTAGACGTCATGTGCATCTTCTCGATAATGTTGCGCCAGCCCACGCCCGTGTTGTACGCGCAAAAGCTGATTTCGCCTTCCTGCGTGGCATACGGGATGATGCATTGCTCAGTGCGGCGGAAGTCGTAGTTGAACAGATCCTGGAACCACATGCCTGCAATAAACAGGAAGTTCCAGCGATCTGCGCGGCGCTTCTTGATGTCGTCCATGGTGCGGTCGCCCTTCACGCTGCCGTAGTCTTTGCCGGTCGCGTTAAAGGTCTTGTCCATCTTCTTCATCATGTCCGTAATCTTGAAGTGAGTCGGCGCCATGAACGGATCGTAGTTCCGCATCAGCGAGAGCCCCAGCCCAAGCGTAGACAGGAACTTGCCGCGCGAAGCGTCGTTCACCTTGGCAAGATCCTTGGCAACCGTGCCCATGTCCAGAAACGCCGTAACCGGGGCAGCTTCCTTGGTTTCCTTGTCGATCATCAGCGCCATGCCGATGCCGCAGTTAGGATGGCAACCGCAGCTAAGCTGGCCCCACTCCGCCGTAGGCCCGTGTACCAAGTCGGCCCAGTCAGAGAAGGTGCTCATAAAGCTGATCGGGAACCAGTCGCGAGAGGGCTCGCCAATGCCAACCTGCTTCTTAATGTCGTGCGCCATGTGGCTGAGCGTGTAGCGCTGCGCCTGACGGCGCTCGTCGGTAATGTCCTCGTCGCGGCCGGTAAAGCTCACCGGCTGGAAGCTCAAGAAACTGATCTTCTTCGGGTTATCCAGCGCAAACTGGATGATGTGGCCAACCTGCTCATTATTGATGCCGTTGATGATCGTCGTAACCGGCACAATATCCACGCCGGCTTCATGCAGATTGTTGATCGCCTGCAGCTTTACGTCGAACAGGTTGCCAACCTTGCGGTGCGAGTTGGCAGCGTTGCCGATGCCGTCAAACTGAAGATAAACATACCGCAGCCCAGCCTCTGCAGCAGCGCGGCAAAGCTCCTTGGACTTGGCAAATTCAATGCCGTTTGAAGCAGCCTGCACCGAGTTGTAGCCAACCTTGCGCGAATAAGCCACAGCATCAAGGAAGTAAGGCGACAGCGTCGGCTCGCCACCGCTGAACTGCACGCTCATCTGCCGCTTCGGCTTGATGGTGATCGCGTTGTCCAGCATGGTCTTGATCTCGTCCCACGTCAGCTCGTGGACGAACCCAACCTGGTTCGCGTCCATAAAACATGGATCGCACATCATGTTGCAGCGGTTGGTCAAGTCGATCGTCAGCACCGAACCGCGTCCGTGCGTCACAGTAGAAGTTCCATGGTTGTGCAGCTTCTCATCGTTGTGCGCGCGCATGTCGCGGCCGGGGAAGCTCTCTTCCAGATGCTTGAAGAAGGCGGTGTCCATCGACATCAAGTCTTCAAAGTGGCCATGCTTGGGGCAATCCTTGACCATCAAAATCTGACCGTCGCGCTCGATAATCTGGGCCTTGATCTCGCCCACTTTTTCATTCAGCAGCACTTCGTGCGGCAGCTTGCCATCGAGAATCTGCTTGCGAATCTCAGGCACGCACTTCGGGCACAGCGAGTCAGTCGTACGCGGCCAGCCCAGCGGAGGCTTCTCCTTCTGCCAGCTCTTTTGCAGGGGCTTGTCGGCCCATTTCGGAGTGAACCCTGGGTTCGGGCTAATGCGGTTGAGCCGCTCATAAACCACCCACGCGCCCTTGGCTGCATAGACGGCTGCTTTTTCGACGTACTTGATCGCTTTCGGCATGTATTGCGGTCTCCTGAATTGGTTCTCTTAAATTGTGGCCGGCACCCATCGCCCGGCGGTCTGCCTTTCAGCATAGACGTAAATCCATGACCTGAAAGTACCTTCCTAGGGTAACGTCTCAGCCTAGTCAACCCAAAGCCCATGCAGCGAACGGCGGATTCCCCGCCTGAACGGTCAATAGAGGACGGCGAATGGGGGGGGCTAAAACAATGCACATCCAGAAAAGCCCGCCACAAGCCGCTTCTCAGGACCGGTCTCCGAGGAAACGCTGGAAAGCGCTATTCGAGGGAGATAGCCGGTTACCGCTGCCCTCCGTCGCGCGTTTCGCGAGTCCGGCCCGGACGTATCCAGTTGCTGCTCCGGAAATACCCCGTCAGGCCACCGGCGGCTGTAAGCTATCTACAATCAGTCCGAATTAGTTGGCTGCGTGTCAAAGCTTGAAAGAGTTAGAAGATAAGGGAAGCCACAGGTTCGGAGGAGATCCCATGGAAACTCATCCCGCCCCATTCGAGCAAATTCGAGTCCTCTGCGATCATCTGGTGGAGCGCTCCGCGACGCTCTTTCTTGGGGCCGGCGTGAACGCCGGGATTATCTCAGCCTCAGGGACCAAATTCCCCCTCGCGGGCGAGCTCAGCTCCTGGATTTGCCGCGATCTCCTGCGAAGCCCCGAAACTGTCGTGCCGCTGGAGGAGTCCTCGGAAATGGCACGCCATGCATTTGGGGAGCGAGCTTTCAATGAATATCTTTTCAATGAATTCAGCCAATTTCGGCCCGGAGTCGTGCATCTTGAACTGGTTCAGCTCCCGTGGGACAAGATTTTCACGACCAACTTTGATCTCGTGCTTGAGCAAGCAGCGAGCTCTGGCGTAGTTCAGACCGCCGGAAACATCAGGGTCATCGGGAGCACGACCTCGGATATGTCGATCCTAATGGAGGACGACATACCTTATTACAAATTGCATGGAAGCCTCGACACCGCCAACACCGAAGCTGGCAAGCTGATTCTCACTAAAAAGGACTACAGGGAATACGAGAAATACAAGAAGCCCCTTTTTAGGCGGCTCAAGACCGATCTCGAAAGCCGCACATTCCTGTTTC
>Ga0302326_10026294_pt1 | contig 11767 bp, 9 predicted proteins | sample Palsa_T0_3_FD_202264 | JGI IMG/M metagenome (GOLD analysis project Ga0302326, IMG submission 202264) | Peat permafrost microbial communities from Stordalen Mire near Abisko, Sweden - Palsa_T0_3 | ecosystem: Environmental > Terrestrial > Soil > Palsa > Peat permafrost | place: Sweden: Abisko... | reverse complement strand
CCCGCGCGGTCGCCGCCTCCCCGCCAAAACCATCGCCGAAGTCTGCGAGCACGTCCCCGCGCGCTTCCTCAAAGAGCAACAAGCCTGGATCCGCACCAAGGAACCCGTTTACGTCGTCGCCACCGCCAACAAACTCCCCAAGCTCGCCCTCGAAAAGGTTTCGCGCGACGAGTGAGCAACGAAATTGTTTTGGTCTTGGCTGACACGGATGGCATGGATGGGCTGGCAGGGAAGTAATCCGTGTCACCCATGGCGAATTCTTCGGCGGATCCCATTGTCCGCCTTCATTCACCGACAAAAGTTATTCACATATTCACAATTTGTTAGGTGAAATTGTGGAAAAGTTTTTGCGCCGTTTTGCTTGCCAACTGCCCGCCCATGGCAAAGAGTCCCGCCTTCCTTGCTTATAAAATTTCCCATGACTCCAGAAAATTCTACCCTCCTCGCCTCGCTCGACCAGCTCATCGCGCAGTATCACCTGCTCAAGCACCCTTTCTACCAAGCCTGGACTGAAGGCACGCTCCCCCGCGAAACCCTCGCCCTCTACGCCGAGCAATATTATCAGCACGTCCGCGCCTTCCCCAAAAATTTGACCCGCCTCGCCGCCCGTTGCGACGGCCCGCTCGAAGACCTCGTCGCCGATAACCTCGCCGAAGAACTCGACCCCATCGCCCCGCATCCCCAGCTCTGGCGTCAGTTCGCCGCCGCCGTCGGCGCGGACGACTCCCGCCTCGACAACGCCAAGCCCCTCCCCGGCATCGCCGATTTGCTTGCCACCTTTCGCGACATTTCCGAGCGCGGCCCGCTTTCGCAAGCCGTCGCCGCCTTCTACGTTTACGAAGCCCAAGTCCCGGAAATTTCCGGTGAAAAAATCGCCGGCCTCCGCAAGTTCTACGGCATTGACCAACCCGCCGCCCTCGCCTATTTCGCCGTCCATCAGGAAGCCGACGTGCGCCACCGCGACGCCTGGCGCACTTGGCTCGCGCAGGAAGCCATCGACCTGAACGAGGCCGAAATCACCGCCGGGGCCGAACGCGTGCTCCAGGCCCTCTGGGGCGCGCTCGATGCCGTTTACCCCCAAGGCTGCGCGATGTCGCAAAAGCCGGGGCTGAATTAAGCAGGGGAAAATTAAGCATCCACGGACGGTCATACGGCAGAAATTTCGCGGCGCGGCGCTTCCGCCCGCGCTTTTTTCCATTCGTTTGAATGGCGGCGATGTCCTGGCTGCCGCGCACCGCTATGGGTTTCCTTCAATTCACACCGCTCCGCGCTTTTGCTTTCCTCTCTACACTTCCTAATTCTTAATTCGCTTTGCCCAAGCCCGTCCACCTCATCCTCGCCGTCGCCCGCAACGGCGCCATCGGCCGCGCCGGCCGCCTCCCGTGGAAATTGCCGGACGAATGGAATTATTTCCTCGCCACCACGCGCGGCGGCATCCTCATCCACGGCCGCAAAAGTCAGGACCAGCATGGCCCCGCCCTGCCCGACCGCGAAGTCATCGTCCTTAGCCGCGATCCCGCCTATGTTCCGCCGCCCGACGCGCGCGCGGCGCAAAATTGGGCCGCCGCGCTCGCCCTCGCGCAAGCCTCGCCCCATCCCGGCCCCATCTGGGTCGGCGGCGGCCCCGAAATTTACCGCGCCGCCCTGCCCGACGCCGACCGCGTTTACCTCACCGAAATTTACGCCGATTTCCCCGCCGACACCTTCCTGCCCTGGGCCACCTTCGCGCAAGCCGGCTTCACTCGCGTCCTATCCGAACGCCCCGGGCCGTCCGGCCCCGTGCCCTATGTCTTTAAAGTCCTCGCGCGCGAAAAAAAAGTGCTGGACTAACGGAATCAAGCCTCATTATTTTTGCGAAAAAGCCACCCTTCCAAGTTGCAAAATCCGCCCCCATCGGATATGTATTTGGACAAGCTTTTACCCAGCCCCTCCACGCACCCCGCGGAACGTCCAGCCCCCGCCCACCCGCAGCCACCGCGGATGAGCGAAAGACTTTGGCGGTTCAGGCTCGCAGCCCCGAACCGCCGACCGCTGACGGCGCAAGCCGTCGCGCGAACAGAGCGGGAGCGGAATTATCCGCTCCCGCTCCCCTTTTTTATATTAACACCGAAAACCCGTTTCGGTTGGGTATTTTTTAAATTATGCCATTAATTCCCCCTTGACGTGAACGTCCGCACCCTATACGTTTGCGCATCATGAAAGACCTCACCCTCCGCCAGCAGGAAATTCTGGGGTTCATCCAACTCCACAACCGCGAGCAGGGCTACTGGCCCAGCATCCGCGACATCCAGACGCATTTTAAGTTCGCCAGCACCAACGCCGTCATGGGCCACCTGCGCGCCCTCGAGCGCAAAGGCGCCATCTCCCGCGTCGCCGGCCAGGCCCGCGCCTTCCGCGTCACCCACGACCCCGAAAGCGCCGCGCCCCCCCACGCCTTCGACGTCGTGGACATCCCCGTCTACGGCAATATCGCCGCCGGCTACCCCGACGGCGTCGAACCCGGCGGCGAAATCGGCCGCCTGCAAATTGACGTCCACACCGCCGGCATCCGCCGCGCCCGCCGCGCCTTCGCCCTCAAGGTCCGCGGCGACAGCATGAACGACGCCGCCATCAACGACGGTGACGTTGTGATATTCGAGCATGGCCCGGCCAAGGATGGCGACATCGTCGCCGCCCTCATTGACGGCGAGACCACCCTCAAGCGCTTCATCCAGAAACCCGGCCGCCACCCCTTCCTCAAGGCCGAGAACCCGAAGTATCCCAACCTCCACCCCGTCGCCGACCTCATCATCCAGGGCATCGCCAAGGCCGTCGTGCGGAGTTTGTAAAATTGCTGATTTCTGATTGCTGAATGCTGTGCCCCCCCGGATGAAGGGTCGGTTTTGCCAATTCGAGACCGCCGTCGGTTTTGGATTGCGGCGGCTTGATGACGCAATCCAAAATGACCCGCTTCCCCATTCCGACTGAACTTGCCCTCCGCGGGCTTCTTGAATAGTCAGCATTCAGAAATCAGCAATCAGCAATCAAAAAAATTGCCTTTGCCCGCGGCTCATGAACGCAAACTCCTCGCACGTCTGGAAATTCTTCCGCGTTGGCGGCGTTGACCAGGTGACTTTCCGCGATGGCGCGGACCTCGCCCACCTCGACCAGCTCGACCAGAAATTGTGGATGACTCTCGCCATGCCCACCCGCGGCATCGAGTTCGACCCCCGCACCGCCGACCTTATTGACACCGACTGCGACGGCCGCATCCGCCCCCCTGAAGTCCTTGCCGCCCTCCAATGGATCGCAGGCGCGCTCAAAGACCCCGGCGACATCCTGCGCGGCGGCGACACCGTCCCCCTCGCCGCCATCAAAGACCCCGCCATCCTCGCCGGCGCGCAACGCATCCTCCTCAGCCTCAATAAATCCGGCGCCCCCGCCATTTCCCTCGCCGACGCCTCCGACACCGTCAAAATTTTCGCCGAGACCCGCTTCAACGGCGACGGCGTCATCATCGCCGCCTCCGCCGACGACCCCGCCGATCAACAGGCCATCGCCGACATCATCGCCACCCTCGGCCCCGTCGCCGACCACAGCGGCCAGCCCGGCCTTGACCAATCCCACCTCGACCAATTTTTTGCCGAAGCCCGCACGCTTTCGGACTGGGCCGCGCAAGGCGAAGCGGAACGCGCCCTGACCCCGCTCGGCCTCGACGGCACCACCCGCGCCGCCCTCGCCGTCAAAGCCATCAAGCCCAAGGTGGACGATTATTTCGGCCGCTGCCGCCTCGCCGCCTATGACGAGCACGCGCTCTCCGTGCTCAATCCCGCGGAAAAAGATTACGCCGCCCTCGCCGTTCAAAACATCTCCCTCACGGCGCAGGAAATCGCCGGCCTGCCCCTCGCTAAAATCGCGCCCAACCAACCCCTGCCGCTCACTGGTGCAATCAACCCCGCCTGGGCCGCCGCACTCGCCGCCCTCGCCGCCGACGCCCTCAGTCCCCTCCTCGGCCCCGGCCAATCCGCCCTCACCGAAGCCGACTGGGCTGCGCTCCAGGCCAAACTCGCCGCCTTCGAAGAATGGCTCGCCGGCAAACCCGCGACCGCCCTCGAAGCCCTCGGCCTACCCCGCCTGCGCGAACTCCTCGCCTCCGGCGCGCAAACCCGCCTCGCCGCCCTCATCCAGCAAGACGCCGCCCTCGAAGCCGAATTCAACCAGTTCGCCGCCGTCGAAAAACTCCTCCGCTACCAGAAAGACCTCCACAAACTCCTCACCAACTTCGTGAACTTCGCGGACTTCTACGGCCACGCCTCGGCCGTCTTTCAATGCGGCACCCTCTACCTCGACAACCGCGCCTGCAACCTCTGCCTTGACGTCACCGATCCCGACCGCCACGCCGCCCTCGCGCCCCTCTCCGGCGCCTACCTCGCCTACTGCGACCTCTCGCGCCCCGGCGGCCTCAAACGCCAAATCGTCGCCATCATCACCGACGGCGATTGCGACAACCTCATCGCCGGCCGCAACGGCGTCTTCTACGACCGCCAGGGCCGGGACTGGGACGCCACCATCTCCCGCCTCGTCACCAACCCCATCAGCATCCGCCAGGGCTTCTGGTCGCCCTACAAAAAAATCGCCCGCTTCATCGAAACCCAAATCGCCCAGCGCGCCGCCGCCCTCGACGCCGCCGCGCGGCAAAAACTCGCGGCCTCGGCCCAGGCCGCGACTGAAGTCGGCACTCCCTCGCCCCCGCCCGCGAAAATTGATCCCGGCACGCTCGCCGCCATCGGCCTCGTACTCACCACCCTCCTCGGCGCGATCGGCACCTGGGTCTCCACCATTTTTGGCAAACCGTGGTGGGAAATTCCCATCATTATCCTTGGCATGGGCCTCGCCATTTCGCTCCCCTCCATGTTCCTGGCCGCCGTGAAATTGCGCAAACGCAACCTCGGCCCCATCCTCGACGCCAACGGCTGGGCCATCAACAACTCCGCCAAAATGAACATCCCCTTCGGCCGCTCCCTTACCGACTTACCCCGCCTTCCCCCCGGCGCGGAACACATCGGCGCCGACCCCTTCGCCGACAAGAAAACGCCCGCGTGGCTCTACCCCCTCCTCGTCCTCGTCATTGCCCTCAGCGCGTTCTTTTACTTCTGCGCCTGAGCCACTCGGCCGGCGCGTCTGCACCAAGCCATCGCGCCGCCGGGATTAATTCATCCTACACCGTCGGAGGCGAACGACGGTTGAACAACAAACTGCCGATGAAGAGCACCAGAAAGATCAGAAACAAAATCTTCGCGATGGCGGAGGCCAGCCCGGAGATGCCCCAGAAGCCCAAGGCGCCGGCCACGATGGCAATCAATAGAAATGCTAGTGTGTAGCGAAGCATGGTAAATGAGGGTTGAGGGTTAATTCTTTCTCCCATCCTAATCCTGAAATCGCAATTTCTCAAGTGATCGCCCCCGATTTTACCGATGATTTACTCCCCCGGCCGCTCCATCCGGGGTGAACGCCCCACTACCCCTCCTTCATCCTTTTCAAATCGCCTTTCTCCCCTTATCTTTTTCCCCATGAAGAACCGCCATCTCCTCATCGTCGAAGACGACGCCAACATCCGCCGTGGCGTCGTGGACATCCTCGAAAGCGAAGGCTACGAAGTCACCGACGCCCAAAACGGCGCGGAAGGCCTCAAATTCTTCAAGCAGCACAAATTCGACCTCGTCCTCCTCGACCTCATGATGCCCGAGATGAGCGGCTACGACGTGTGCCGCGAAATCCGCAAGCGCGACCCCCAAATCCCTGTCCTCATCCTGACCGCCAAAAGCCAGGAAATTGACAAAGTCGTCGGCCTCGAACTCGGCGCGGACGACTACATCACCAAGCCCTTCGGCGTGCGCGAACTCCTCGCCCGCGTCGCCGCCGCGCTCCGCCGCGCCCACGTCGGCGGCGAAGGCGCGCCCGCGCCGCTGCCCGACGAATTTGCCTTCGGCCGCGCCCTCATCCACCCCAAGCAATTCGAGGCCCGCCTCGGCGCCCAAGTCTCCACCCTCACGCCGCGCGAACTTAAACTCATCGAACTCTTCCTCCACAAACCCAACGAAGCCCTCTCGCGCCAATACCTCCTCGACCAAGCCTGGGGCATTGACTACCTCGGCACCACCCGCACGCTCGACCAGCACATCGCCCAACTCCGCAAAAAAATCGACCCCGACGAAGACAACCCCGTCCTCCTCACCGTCCATGGCGTCGGCTACCGCTACAAACCCGCCGAGTGAAATGCCGAGTTCTGCTATTGCTGAATTCTGATTGCTGATTGCTGAGTTAATGAAGAACTTGTTTTCGGCCAAATGCGTCGAACTTCTCTTAGTTCTTAGTTCTTAGTTCTTAGTTCTTAGTTCTGCATTCTTAATTCTGCATTCTGCATTAAGTGCCCCTTCGCTCTCTGTCTTCAGCATTCAGAAATCAGAAATTCTTCCGCCGTGCTCCCCTCCTGGTCCAGCCCCCACGGCCGCCCACTCCCCGCTCCCGGCGCGCGCACGCTCGTCATGGGCGTCCTCAACGTCACCCCGGATTCCTTTTCCGACGGCGGCCAATACCCCACCACCCGCGCCGTTGTCGAACGCGCGCGCGCCCTCCTCGCCGAGGGCGCGGACCTCCTTGACCTTGGCGGCGAATCCACCCGCCCCGACGCCGCGCCCATTGATGCCTCCACCGAACTCGCCCGCGTGCTTCCCGCGCTCGCCGCGCTCCGCCAAAATTTTTCCGCCGCACCCATCTCGATAGACACCTACAAAGCCGAAGTCGCCGAAGCCGCCATCCACGCCGGCGCCGACCTCGTCAACGACATCTGGGGCGCTACGCACGGCCTCACTCCCGCGCAACGCCGCGCCGCGCCGCCGCCCCGCTCGCCCATGGCCGAAACTGTGGCCCGCCTGCGCTGCCCGATTATTTTGATGCACAACCGCCCCGATAAAAACTACGCCAACTTTTGGGCCGACGTCCTCGCGGATTTAAAATTCAGCCTCGCCCTCGCGCAAGCCGCCGGCGTGCCCGCGCATCAAATCTGGGTCGATCCCGGCTTTGGCTTTGCCAAGGACCCCGCACAAAATTTGGAAGTTCTCAAAAATCTCCACCGCCTCGTCGCCCTCGGCCACCCCGTGCTCCTCGGCGCTTCCCGCAAATCCACGCTCGGCAAAGTCCTCGGCGGCGCGCCCGCGCACGACCGCCTCGAAGGCACCGCCGCCACGCTCGTCTGGGGCATTCAGCAAGGCTGCGCGATGGTCCGCCTCCATGAAATCGCCCCCCTCCGCCGCTTCCTCACGATGGCCGACGCGATCAAGGCCGGGGAAAATTGGGTTGCTGATTGCTGAGTCCAAACTTCCGTTTACAGCTTTCTCATTTCTGCATTCTTGCGTTAAATGTCAAGTGTTCGCCACTCAGCAATCAGCATTCAGGACTCAGCAATCCGCCATCGCGTTGGCCGCCTTCCTTCCGTATTTTCAAATCCCGTCATGAGTTCCGACGCCCTCACCCTTCACCGCCTGCGCTTCTTCGCGCACCACGGCGTTCTGCCCGCTGAAACCGCCCACGGCCAGATTTTCGAAGTCACCGTCCGGCTCGAACTTCCCCTGACCGATGCCGGCCGCGCCGACAACCTCGCGCAGACTATTGATTATCAGGATGCCTACAATATCGTCCGCCAGGTGATGGGAGGCCCCCGCCGCCAGCTCGCCGAGGCCCTCGCCGAAGCCATCGCCGCTGAACTCCTCCGTGCCTTTCCCCGCGTCGAGGCTGCCGACGTCGAAGTCCACAAGCCCAGCCCACCTGTCGCCTTCGCCTTCGCCGGATTCTCCGCGCGCATCCGCCGCACTCGGAAATAATCCGGCCGGAACCCATATTCCGTGGCGCGGCCGGGATGTCCGCATGCAGTCGTGAGTGTGATACTCGCTCACTTCGACGCGCGGAAATGTTGGCCGGCGTTTACGGCACCAAAGCTGGGATGGGTTGCGACGGGCCGGAAAACGTCGGCGGCATTTCGGTGCTCAGGCCGTCCTTGATGTCCACCGCGTGCGAGGGGATGGTGACGGTCGCGGGGGTGAGGCCCGCGCGCGAGGCGGTGAGCGTGATCGTGCCGGGCGCAAGCGTCGAGCGAATCGCGACGCGGTTGATGCCGCACTCGGTGTCGAGGTATTGGTTGTTGGTCGTGTCGAGCTGGTCGCTGCAGAAGCCGCCCCGCCAGATGACCGGGCCGTCCACCGCGAAGTCCACGCGGGCCTCGTCGGTCGGGCAGCGGTTGCCTTGCGCATCCACGACTTCGAAATCAATCAGGGCGACGTCAGCGCCATCGGCTTGCAGGCCTTGCGGTCCGGTATGGACGGTCAGCTTGAGCGCGGCGGGCGCGCCGGCGGTTTTCAATTCCTCCTGGGCGACGACCTTGCCGCCCTGGGTGGCGACGGCTTTGAGCGTGCCGGGCGCGAACGCCACATCCGGGAAGGAATAAATATAGCCGTTTTGCGGAGTTTTGTTGACGCCGAGCGACTGGCCGTTGAGGAATAATTCGACGGCATCGCAAACGCTGGCGATGACATAGACGGTCTTTTTCGTGGCCGCCGGGTAGGTCCAGTGACCGATGATGTGGAGGTCGGGCGTGGGGCTTTGCATCACGCGCGAGGCAAAAAATATTTCCTTGGGCAGGCGCACGCCATCCACCTTGCCGCTGACGCGCAAGACCTCGCTGCTTTGCTGCCGGCCGTCGGCGTCGGAGTCCGACCAATAAATCGAGGCGTAGGCCGACCACTTGGAATGCGCGGGATCGGGATTGTCAATGCGGTTGGTGACGAATCGGTAATAACTGCGGATGCCGGCGAGGCTGAAGGTCTCCGCATTCCAATTGTAACTGTCGTCCGGGCCTTTTTTGAAACCGAAGTGGGGCGGGGAAAAATCATCCCAAATGCCGCGGGGGCCTTCGTCGCGAAAATCTTCGGTCTCGATCATCGGGGCCTGGTCGCGGTCCTGGTCGGTGTAAGGCCCGCCGAGCATGACGCCAAAATACTCCGCGGCGGCGACCGCCCCGGCGTCGCGGAGCGAGCGGCAACCCACCACCCGGCCGCCGTGCGGGTCGTATTCCTTGCGCAAGTCCACCATCTGCTTCATCTGGTCGGCGACGATGCCGGAGTTGCCCGCCTCATAGAACAGGATGCTCGGGTGGTTGCGGAAATAAATCATGGAGTCGCGCATCACCTCGGCGCGCTGGTCCCATTGCCGCCCGGTGACATCGTGCTCGCCATCGCCGGCGGGGCAGACGGCGGTAATGCCATATTTATCGCAAGCGGTGATATCCACGCGTTGCGGGGAAATGTGCATCCAGCGGATGTAATTGCCGTTGCTGGCGCGAACGAGCGCCGCGTTGAAGTCGTGCATCCAATCCGGATACGCCTGGCCCAGCCCGGGCCAATCGTTGACCGTGCGCTGCGAGTAGCCGGTGAGCCAGACGAAATGATCATTGAGCCAGACGCCGCCGGTGCCGGTGCCGCCCTTGTATTCGGCCTTGCGGAATCCGGTGTTGATCTTGCACACGTCCGCCACCTGCCCGTTCACACTCAGGATGGAATATACGTCGTAGAGGTAGGGATCATACAAATCCCAAAAGCGCGCGTTGGCGAGCTGGCCGGCGGCGGTCAGCGTGCCGGTCTGGCCGCTGGCGAGGTTGGCGGAGGCGCCGTCGAACTTCGCCCGCACCATGCCGTCGGCATCCACCACCACCGCGGAGAGCGCGATGGCTGCGCCGGCCGCCGTCTCGTTGCGCACCTGGGACTCGATGTTGACCTGGACGGATTTCCCCTTGATGTCGTAGTTTTGCCCGTAAACGTAAACGCCGGTCGTCTGCAGATTTTCATAGAGCGGGAGGGTCTGATACACCGGGCCCATGACATGCAGCCAAACGTCGCGAACCAGGCCGCCGAAATTCGGGTTGCTGTTGCTGTTCTTCCATTCGTATTCGGTGCCCGTCGCCTCCTCCTTGTAGTCAATGGTGTTGTCCACCTTCACCGCCAGCACGTTGTCCTGGCCGCCGAACTTCACCAGCGCGGAGATGTCCAGGCCGCAGGCGGTGACGCCATTCTCATATTTGCCGACGGGCTGGCCGTTCAGGTAAAAGCGCGCGGCCTGTTTCACGCCCTCAAATTCGAGGAAAATCTTTTGGCCGTCGGCGCTGGCGGGCAGCTTGAAGTGCTTGCGATACCAGCCGATGCCCCGGTAGGGGTTGCCGACATCGCCGGCGGGATGGCTGATCAGCGCGCGGAAGGTGTCCGTATCATTCCAGGTGTGGGGCAGGCTGACGCTGGCCCATTGCGAGTCGTCGAAATTCACGGCGTCGGCGCCCGGCACATCCTGGCGCATAAATTTCCAGCCGGGATTAAAATTATAAGTTGCGCGCTGGGAAGCCGGCGGTTGGTAGGCGGCGGCCGCCGCGGCGCGAACCGTGAGCGCAGCCAGCAAAAACGGCGCGACGCAGCGCAGCCAACGAAACGGAATATGTCGGGGCGGGGTAGGCATGGGGATTATCTCTTTGGGAGTTTATAAATCTGGTGCCCATCAACTCATTCTCGATTAGCGAGGATGGATGCACGGCAGAATTCAGATCAGTTCCAGCTTCAGCGGGGGTAAATTGCGGGGAGGGGATAGCGGCAATTTATGGCCAGTTGCCCTTGGTTTGCCAAGACGCAACCGCAAGCCCCTCCATTCTTTTACAGACGGTTCCACATCAATCGCAGACACGACCGGACAAAAGGGGGCAAAGACGCTGCGCTGCGACGAACCCAATTAACCGGCAAAATTCACCCTGATCGCTTTTTTCGCCACGCGCAGAGGCCGAGCGCGCAGGTGGCCGCGGCCCAGGGCCAAAGGGCGGGCTCGGGCACGACGGTCCAGCCAATGTCTTGCAGGCCGGCGGCGTCGAGGTCGGTGACGACCTTGCGCGTGCCGGTGAGCAGGGCGGGAGTCATCACCGCTTGCTGGGGGGTGTTGGTGTAGAAGATGTTGCTCTCGTCGTCGGATTGGGCCCAATGGCCGCCGTCCGGGGAAATCGGGACCGGCCCCCCATACTTGGCTTCGGCGTGCGCGCCGGTGAAGTTGCCGCTGACGTCGAGGTTGGTCCACGGATTGGAGGTGCCGATGCCGAGGACGTGGCCGAGTTCGTGGAGGGCGACGGAATAAAAGTCATTCTCGTTGGAGGGGATGGCGGCGTTGGCGCTGATGTTGGTGCCAAAAAACCAATCGGCGCCGGCAGCGTCGTCGAAGGCAATCGAGCCGCCCCAGGGCGCATAAACGGTCTGGGTGGAGTTGCTGCCCAAAGCGCCGGCGTTGCCGCGGCCCTGCACGGCGTTGAGCCACGCTTGCGAGCCGCCAGCGGAATAACCGGCGGTGCCGCCGAGGCCGAGTTCGTTGCCGGTGATGTTTGCGCCGCCGACATACACGATGATGGTGTTGGCCGCCACGGTTAGATTGGTAATCTGGATGTCCGCGGAGCCATTAAACGGGTCGGAGGGGTTGAAGGCCTCGGTCGTCCAGCCGTTGGTGCCGTTGGGGGTGATGGCGGACAAATGGGCGTCGAGGATGCTGTCGTAAAAGGAGGCGGCGTCGTCGAGCAGGACGAGGGCCTGGGGGTTGGAAGTGAAGAAGCCGTTCGTGTCGAACGAGGTGTTGATCGTGATGGTGACGTTGCCGGCTCGCGCCACGGGCAGTGCCGCGAGCAACAACCCAGCGCAAACCATCCAGAACCAATGAGCAA
>Ga0302326_10026293_pt1 | contig 11767 bp, 9 predicted proteins | sample Palsa_T0_3_FD_202264 | JGI IMG/M metagenome (GOLD analysis project Ga0302326, IMG submission 202264) | Peat permafrost microbial communities from Stordalen Mire near Abisko, Sweden - Palsa_T0_3 | ecosystem: Environmental > Terrestrial > Soil > Palsa > Peat permafrost | place: Sweden: Abisko... | reverse complement strand
GCGACCAATTCAATCTTCAGTTTTTTACCCAACGCCTTTGCCGCTTTGTTGAGGGTGCCCAGGGTCACCGATGTGTTGTTTCCGTCCAGCAGCCGGTCCAAGGCAGCCCGGCTCGTGAACATGCGAAGCGCCATCCGCGACTTGGAGATATTACTCTCGGCCATGAGGTCTTGAACCCGCATGGCAAGAGCCCGCTTCAAGGCACGGGCCTCCACCTCTTCGAAAATGCCCTCTTCCCGGAGGAAGTCGTCGAGGTCGCTGCCGGCATGGGTGTTTCGTTTAGTCATGGTCGTTTAGGAATTCCCGCATTCGTTTCCTCGCCATTTTCAGTTCATCCACTGGAATTTGCCGGGTTTTCTTGATAAATCCGTTAAGCATGACGAGGGATTCTTCGTGGACAAAAAAGAGGGTGCGGGCGATTCGGTTCGGAAGGTGGGTTCTAACTTCGTAGATATTGTTCTCCAGATGGCGCACCAAGGGCATCCCCAGCGGCCAGCGGAATTGAAGGGTCTTGAGATCCTCACCGATCGACGTCCTTTCGTTTTTCGGCAGGTTTCTAAGCCATTCCCTCACCGGCTCGTTGCCCCCTTCGGTGCGGAAAAAGATGACGCGGAGCGGGTGGTGGAGTGGCATGTTAATATGTACCAATGATGGTACATTTGTCAACGACGGTTCTTCCGAAGAACCATGCCGCTCTCACTTTTCTGGCAGCATTCACGCCCAACATAATAACAAGTGCGGACCCGGGACTTCGCCACAGCCTCCCCAAAAATGAGCTTGGCGCGGAGCGCCCCTTGGTTAGCCGTTGGTCAGGTGCCAGGGCCTGTTAAAACGCACTTACGGTCAAATAACGCCTGGCAAAGGAACTTATGGAACCGCGCATTAGCATTATCACCCTCGGGGTGTCAGATCTCCCCCGTTCAATCCTGTTTTACCGCGATGGCCTGGGTTTCCCCACCAAAGTGAAGGAAGGTGATGGGATTGCTTTCTTCACCACGACTGGCACGCGACTGGCCCTCTATCCGCTGGCGAAGCTCGCGGCGGACATCGCTCCCGATGCCCGGACCTCCGGAGGATTCGCCGGCATCACGCTGGCGCACAATGTCCGGCACAAGGAGGAGGTCGCCGCGGTGCTGGCCCTGGCGGAAAAGGCGGGTGGAAAGATCGTGAAGCCGGCCCAGGACGCGTTTTGGGGCGGCCACAGCGGATACTTCACCGATCCCGACGGTTACCACTGGGAAGTGGCCTGGGCGCCGAACTTTGCCTTTGATGAGGCGGGAAGTCTGATCATTTAGCAACGGAGCCGGTCAGCTTCCCTTGACGGTGCCGGACGGTTCGGTGGGCAGTTGCTTGCGGACCCACTCGTTGATGCCGCCCTTGAGGCTGCGCACGTTGCGGTAACCGAGGGACTTGAGATACAGCGTCGTCGGCTTTGAGAATTTTCCGATCCCGCAGACCATCACGATCGGCGCGTTGCGGTCGGCCGGCAGCTCGGCTTTGCGTTGCGACAGCTCCGCCTGCGGCAGGTTGACGGCGCCGACAATGTGCAGATCGGAGTACTGCCCCAGGGGACGGACGTCGACGACCAGGGGCTTGGGCGCGCCCGCCCCGCCGCCGTCGAGCTCGCTCGCCAGGTCGGCAACGGAGACCGAGTCGAAAGGGTTCTTCAGGTTTTCGATCATCTCGTCCATCAGCACGTCGGAACGGCTTGGCCCGGCGGCAGCCGCAGCCGGCGCGGCCGGAATCAGCCCCGGAAAATGCCGGGAAACCGAGGAGGAATACTTGAAGATATTGTCGGGGAAAATCACCACGGCAACCACCCCGGGCTCGTCCGGCACCAGGCGCAATGCGCCCGCGAGGGCCAGCGCCGAACTCGGGCCGGCGATGATGCCCTCCTCCCGGTTCAGGCGCAGGCACAGGTCGTAGGACTCGGGATCGGGGATCTCGGCTTCGCCATCGTATTCCTTCGGGAAATAAAGCTTCGTCTGGCTGAGCTGGCGTTTGCTCCGGACACCGGGAATGTCGTGCCCATCCTCCGGATACACGCCGAACACCTTGACCGCGGGATTCCTGCTCTTGAGGAACCGGCCGGTGCCCGTGATCGTGCCGCAGGTTCCCAGGCTCGCGATAAAATGGGTCACCTTGCCCCCGGTCTGCCGCCAGATTTCCGGGCCGGTGGTGCGGAAATGCGCGTCCGGGTTGGCCGGGTTGGAATATTGGTCGAGCAGCACGAAGCCGGGCTCGTTCGCGGCCGTGTCGCGCGCCGTGGCAATCGCGCCCTCGGGCGCGCCGGGCGCGGGGCACAGCGAGTCGTCGAATTCCCGCACATCGGCCCCGAAAAAGCGCAGGACGGTGCGCTTCTCGAGCGGGATTTCAGACGATAGCGTGGTCCGCAGCGGATAGCCCTTGAGATTGCCCACCATGGCCAGGCCGAGTCCCGTATTGCCTGACGTAGCCTCCACGAGCTTCTGGCCGGCGGCCAGCGTGCCCCGCTCCTCGGCGTCACGGATCAGGTTGGCCGCCACGCGGTCCTTGACCGCCCCGAAGGGATTGTACCACTCGAGCTTGGCGTAGATCGTGGCGTGCCGGAACGGCACGACCTTGTTAAGCCTGACCAGCGGGGTCGGATTTTCCTCGCCCGAAAGCAGGCCCAAAATCGAGTCGTAGACGCGCGTGGCGTGATTACTTGCCATTTTAAAAGAAGTATAAACTAATAGAGAAGACCGGGTATCCACTTGTGCCAGCAAAATCTCGCCGGTGCAAGGTGTGCTCGTAAAAAGTCCATTTCCACACCCAATTTTTAATGAAAGCCAGCAGCGCAATTTGGAAAAAACTCCTTGGAGACACCGTGCCCGAGCCGCTCGGCGCCGAGATCGACCAGTTCGAGACTGAAATCGAGCTGCGCAAGCAGGGCAAGATCGACGAGAAGGTCTTTGCCGAGACCCGCCTGCGCCGGGGCGCCTATGGCCAGCGCTATGACAACGGCCAGCGCTATGATGGCACGGCCAGCCGCAAGCTCCCGTTCGAGGACAAGCCCACCAAGGGGCCCGGCACCATGTGGGACGCGCCCGGCATGCTGCGGATCAAGATGCCCTTCGGCGGGGCCAATCCCCGGCAGCTCGAGGTCATGGCGGAGCTGGCCGAGGAATATTCCGACGGCATCGCCCACGTGACCACGCGGCAGGATTTCCAGCTCCACTTCATCCATATCGAGAACGGGCCCACCATCATGCGGCGGCTCGCCGCGGTCGGCATCACCACCCGCGAGGCGTGCGGCAACGCCGTGCGCAACGTCACCGCCTGCCCGCTCTCCGGAGTGTGCCGCGATGAGGCCTTTGACGTCACCCCCTATTCCCACGCCCTGGCGTGGTTCCTCATGGGCCATCCGGACACGATGGAGTTCGGCCGCAAATTCAAGCCTTCGTTCAGCGGCTGCTCCGGGCATCCCTGCGGGCTGACCCAGATGCACGACATCGGTTTTGTCGCCGCCGTGCGCGAGGTCGACGGCAAGCTCCAGCGCGGATTCAAGATCGTCGTGGGCGGCGGCCTCGGGCCCGTGCCGCGGCAGGCCCGGGTGCTGACGGAGTTTGCCCCCGTCGAGGAGATGCTGCCCCTGGTGCAGGCGGTCGCCCGCGTCTTCGGCAAGAACGGCGAGAAGAAAAACCGCAACGCGGCGCGGATCAAGTTCCTCATCGACAAGTGGGGCATCGAGAAATTCCGCGAGGAGGTCTTCGCAACCCGCAAGGAACTCCGGCCCGACCCGCGCTGGACCGACATGCTCAAGGGCGCCGAACAGGCGGCCGAGGGACCGCTCCACCCCCCGGGAGTCCCACCGGCGCTCGGCGGCGGCGACGAAAAGCTGCGGCAATGGGTGCAGGCCAACGTGCGCGACCAGCGCCAGCAGGGCTATGTCACCGCTGCGGTCACGCTTCCCCTGGGCGACATCACCGCCGACCAGCTCCGCTCCCTGGCCGACATCACCGCCAAATACACGCGCGACACGATCCGCACCACGGTCGAGCAGAATTTTCTGATCCGCTGGGTGAGCTGGTCCGACGTCCCCGCGCTTTTCGCCGATCTCAACGCCGCCGATCTCGGCCAGCCCGGAGCGGAGAGCATCGTGGACATCACCTCCTGCCCCGGGACCGACACGTGCAAGCTCGGCATTTCCTCGTCGCGCGGACTCGCCGGCGAACTTCGCAATCGCCTGCTGGCCAAGGGCTACCAATTGGACGAGGCGATCAAGGGCCTGCACATCAAAATCAGCGGCTGTTTCAACTCCTGCGGCTGCCATCACGTCGCCGACCTCGGTTTCTACGGCGTCAGCCGGACCATCAACGGCTTCAAGGTGCCGCATTTCCAGGTCGTGCTCGGCGGACAATGGGAGAACAACGCCGGCTCCTACGGCCTCCCGATCATCGCCGTCCCCTCCAAGCGCACGCCCGAAGCCGTCGAACGGATCACCGAATTCTACGTGAAAAACCGGGAGAAGGGCGAGCGGTTCTACGCCTTCGTCAAGCGGGTGGGCAAGGCCCCGATCCGCGCGCTGCTCGAACCGCTCTTTGCGAACCTGCCCTCCTACGAGGCCCAGCCCGACCTTTATTCGGACTGGGGCGATCCCCGCCTGTACAGCATCGGCGACATCGGCGTCGGCGAATGCGCCGGCGAGATCGTCACGCGTTACCAATTCGAGATGACCGCGGCCGAGCGCCTGGTGTTCGAGGCGGGCCTGGAACTCGACCGCAACCAACCCCAGGCCGCCGGGGAGATCGCGGAAAAGGCATTCCTGGTCGCCGCCAAGGCGATCGTCCAGGTCCAGTACGACGATGTCTCGAACGATCCCGACGAAATCCTCGCGGAGTTCAAGGAGCGCTTTTTCGACACCCAGCTCTTCTTCGATCCGTTCGTGGGGCCGAAGTTTGCGAACTTTTTCTTCGCCGCCCTCGCGGCGCGCGGGGAAAAATACACCGCCGACACCGCCCATCACCGCATCGCCGAGGCGCAGCTTTTCATCGAGGGCGTGCACAATTGCTACAACAAGCTGCGCTCGACACCGGCTCCCGTCGTCGCGGAAGGATAAAATGGAACTCCAACATTTGGTCATCAAAATACCGGTCGCCGGCGCCCTGGCCATCGATCCCGCCGCGGTGGTCAATGTCTTTCACCGCTGGGTCGCCACCCAGGCTGTCCCCGGCGTGCTGCTCATCGACGTCGCCGAACTGCTGCATGTGCCGGATGGCCCCGGGGTGATCGCGGTCGGCTATGAGGCGGACTTCGCGTTCGACCACTCCCAGGGCATCTGGGGCGCGCTCCACCGGCGCAAGAATGTCCTGGGCGGCACCAACGCGGATCGCGTCGCCCAGGCATTTGAGGGTGCGGCCCGGACCGCCGCATGGCTGGAAGAGGCTTTCCCCGGGAAGCTGGCGTTCAGCCGCACCGATTTCGAGCTGGTCGTGAACGACCGGGGCATCGCCCCGAACACTCCGGAGACGGCCGCCGCCGCGCTGCCCGAGATCGAGGCGGCACTGCGCTCCGTCCTGGGCCACAACCAGGTCCGGATCACTTGCGGAGATCGGGAACCCCGCCGGCGCTTCGGCGTCACCGTCCAGTCCGCGCAGCCGTTTGAACTGGCCGTGCCGGCGGCGGTTTGAGGTTTTTCGCGACTCAGTCGAAAACGACCGTCTTGCGTCCGTAGGCGAGCACGCGGCTTTCGAGGTGCCAGCGCACGGCCTGGGCCAGCACCATCTTTTCGAGGTCGCGGCCCTTGCGCACGAGGTCGGCCACGCTGTGGCGGTGCGTCACGCGGACGACGTCCTGCTGGATGATGGGGCCGTCATCGAGTTCGGCGGTGGCGTAGTGCGCGGTGGCGCCGATCAATTTCACGCCGCGCTCGTACGCCTGATGGTAGGGCCGCCCGCCCGCAAACGCCGGCAAAAACGAGTGGTGGATATTGATGACGGGGCGGCCGAATGACGCCAGGAAATCGGCCGAGAGCACCTGCATGAAGCGGGCGAGGACCACCAGCCCGATGTCGACCTCGCGCAGCACGGCCAGCATGCGCGCCTCGGCGGCGGGTTTCGTCTGCGGCGTCACTGCGATCGTGTAAAACGGCAAGCCGTAGCCCCGGGCCGCGCCCTCCAGGTCGGCATGATTCGACACCACGGCGGCGATGTCGCCGGCAAATTCGCCCGCGCGCCACCGCAGCGCCAGGTCATGGAAACAATGGTCCGCCTTGGAGACGAAGATGGCGACCCGGGGACGGTCCGCCTCGGAAGCGACCTGGGCCGCCATGCCCAGCGAGGCGGCGAATTCGCGGAAGGCGCCTGATTCGTCAACGGTCTCCGCGGCCTGCGACTCCCATTCGATGCGCTGGAAAAAAATCCCGGCCTCCGGGTCGTTGTGCTGGTCGGCGTGGATGATGTTGCCGCCACGCTCGTAAATCCATCCGGCCACGCGGGCCACCAGCCCGGGCCGGTCCGGACCGTGCAGGAGCGCAATCAATTTTCGGGAGGGGTTCATGGGTCACATCATATCACGTTTACGTTTCCGCGATACTGCTGGATCGGGCGCACGCCCACGGGTTTGGTCCGCAGCGCGCGAATGCCGTCCAACGCCGCGCCGGCGCCGGTGATCGTGGTCATCAGGCAGACGTTGTGGGCATAGGCCGCCGCCCGGATGGCATTTTCGTCCCGGCGCGGAATCATTCCCCCGGGGGTGTTTATGACCATCGCGATCTGGCCGTTCTTGATCATGTCCACCGCATTCGGGCGTCCCTCGCTGATCTTGGCCAGCCGTTTCACCGTGATGCCGTTGTCGGCGAGATGCCTGGCGGTGCCGCTGGTCGAATAGAGGGCAAATCCGAGCTGTTCGAGCTGGCGGGCGATCACGACCGCGGTCGGCTTGTCGGAATCCTTCACGCTGAGGAACACGTTGCCCCCGGCCGGCAGGCCGGGGCGGGCCGCGGCCTGGGCCTTCGCGAAGGCGATGCCCAGGTCTTCGTCCAGGCCCATCACCTCCCCAGTCGAGCGCATCTCGGGGCCGAGCGCGATGCTGGCCCCGGGAAAGCGCACAAAGGGAAACACCGCCTCCTTCACGCACCAGTGCCTCGGCACGTGCTCGCGCGTAAACCCGAGGTCCACGAGCTTGCGGCCGGCCATCACTTTCGCGGCCAGCTTGGCGAGCGGCACGCCGATCGCCTTGGCCACGAAGGGAACGGTGCGCGACGCGCGCGGGTTCACCTCCAGGACATACAATTGATCGTCCTTGATGGCGAACTGCACGTTCATCAGGCCCACGACCCGGAGGGCCCGGGCGAGCGCGTGGGTGGCGGCGCGCACCGTGGCCAGCATCGCGGGGCGGAGCGTGTGCGGCGGCATCACCATCGAGGCGTCGCCGGAATGCACGCCCGCGTACTCGATGTGCTCGAGCATGCCGCCGATCACGCTGGTCTCGCCGTCGCTGATGCAGTCGACGTCGAGCTCGATGGCGTCCTCCAGGAATTTGTCGATCAGGACGGGTTTGCCCGGCATGACGTCGAACACCTGGCGCACGACCGCCTTCAGGTCGTCTTCGCTGTAAACGACGAACATGCCGCGCCCGCCCAGGACGAATGACGGGCGCAGCAGCACCGGGAAGCCGATCTCATTCGCGAAGGCCACCGCCTCGTTTTCGCCCATCGCCGTGCGGTTGGCGGGCTGCCGGAGCCCGACCTGGTTGAGGATGGCCGCGAACTGCTTCCGGTCCTCCGCGATCTCGATGCTCTCCGGCGAGGTGCCGATGATGTTCACGCCGCTGGCCTTGAGCGCCGAGGCGAGGTTGAGCGGCGTCTGGCCGCCGAATTGCACGATGGCCGCCTCGCAGCCCTCCTGCTGGTAGACTTCCAGCACGTCCTCGAGCGTGAGTGGCTCGAAGTAAAGGCGGTCGCTCGTGTCGTAATCCGTCGAGACGGTCTCGGGATTCGAATTGACCATGACCGTCTCGAACCCGATCTCGCGCAGCGCAAAGCTCGCGTGCACGCAGCAATAATCGAACTCGATGCCCTGGCCGATGCGGTTGGGGCCGCCGCCCAGGATCATGATCTTCCGCTTTTTCGACGGGATGACCTCGGATTCGTCGCCGTAGCTCGAATAATAGTAGGGGGTGAACGCCTCGAATTCAGCCGCGCAGGTGTCCACCAGGCGGTAGGTCGTCCGGATGCCCCGCCGCGCGCGGTCGGCCCGCACCGCAGCCAGGTCGCTCTTCAGCAGATAGGCGAGCTGGGCGTCGGAAAACCCGAATTGCTTGGCGCGCCGGAAACTCTCGGTGCCGATGCCGGCGAGCGTCTGGCCCCGCAACGCCTCCTCCATCTCGTGGATCTCGCGCAATTGATGGAGGAACCAGGGGTCGATCTTCGTGAGTTCGAAGATTTGCTCGACGGTGTACCCCGCCTTGAACGCATAGCGGATGTAAAAAACGCGCTCGGCGTTGGGGGTGCCGAGTTTCGTCTTGATGACCGCATCGTCCGGCAGATCGACGCCGCCGAGGCGGCCGCCGGCGCCGAAGCCGGTCGCGCCGATTTCCAGCGAGCGCAGCGCCTTCTGGAACGACTCCTTGAACGTGCGGCCGATGGCCATGGCCTCGCCGACGGATTTCATCGCCGAGGTGAGCGTCGCGTCGGCGTCGGGGAATTTCTCGAACGTAAAACGGGGGATCTTCGTGACCACGTAATCGATGGTGGGCTCGAAGCTTGCCGGGGTGAGGCGGGTGATGTCGTTGCGCAGCTCGTCGAGCGCGAAACCCACGGCCAGCTTGGCGGCGATCTTGGCGATGGGAAACCCGGTGGCCTTGGAAGCCAGGGCCGAGGAGCGCGACACGCGCGGATTCATCTCGATCACGACCATGCGCCCGGTCTGGGGATCCACCGCGAATTGGATGTTCGAGCCGCCCGTCTCCACCCCGATCTCGCGGATGACCGCGAACGACGCGTCCCGCATCACCTGGAATTCCTTGTCGGTGAGGGTCATCGCGGGCGCGACCGTGATGGAATCGCCGGTGTGGACGCCCATCGGGTCGAAATTCTCGATCGAGCATATGACCACGCACTGGTCCTTGTGATCCCGCATCACCTCCATTTCGAACTCCTTCCAGCCGAGGAGGCATTCCTCGACCAGCACCTCGTGCACGGGCGAGATGTCCAGGCCGTTGGCGACGATGCGCTCGAACTCCTCGCGATTGTAGGCGATGCCCCCGCCGGCGCCGCCGAGTGTGAATGACGGGCGGATGATCAGCGGAAAAATGCCAAGTTCCTCCGCCGCGCTGCGGGCTTCCTCCATCTTGTGGACCGTCCGGGATTTGGGCACATCCAGGCCGATCTTGATCATCGCCTGCTTGAAAAGCCCCCGGTCCTCGCCCTTGGCGATGGCGTCCGGCTTTGCGCCGATCATCTCGACCCCGTATTTGGCGAGAATTCCCTGCTGGTGCAGCTCCATCGAGAGGTTGAGCGCGGTCTGCCCGCCCAGCGTGGGCAAAAGCGCCGACGGCCCCTCCGCCGCGATGATCTTTTCCAGGATATCGACCGTAAGCGGCTCGATGTAGGTGACATCGGCAAACTCCGGGTCGGTCATGATGGTCGCCGGATTGGAGTTCACCAGGATGACGCGGTACCCCTCCTCCCGGAGTGCCTTGCAGGCCTGGGTCCCCGAATAGTCAAATTCACAGGCCTGGCCGATCACAATGGGACCGGCCCCGATGATAAGGATGGACTTGAGATCGGTGCGTTTGGGCATGGGCGTGGACTCCGCCAAGGGTTGCCGCCCCCTAAACCGGTCGCAAGCGGGAAAGAGACGTTAGGTGGGGCGGCTTGCCCCGAAGACGCCTCATTGGGAAGATAGTCCGAGCTTTCTCCCATTCGGAGCTAATTCAGCTCCGCAAATTCAAAACTTCGTCGTCGCGGAGAGCGCCTCAAGACACTTCGCCTCAACAGCAATGACCGCAAGAGTCTCCCCCGTCGCCCCAAGAACTTCGGCCGAATAGCCCTCTTCGCCATTCGGGCCGAAATGATGCTCGACCAAACGCACGACGTCCCCACGACGAAGCCGTTCCTCCGGCAGGTCACAAGCAAGTGCAACATCGGTGTAGAGCTCAAATTTCATCGGTCAATTACCTCAATGGGAATTAAGGTTATAAACTTTGTGACGCCTGACAAGTGCTCAGTCATCCATATGGTGCGGACTCGCAAGCCTATCCGAAACGGTCCGCGCAGGGCTGCCCGGTAAACTACTGCATCCAAATGCAGGACAATTCGACAAAGAAGACTAGTCCTTCTTGTCGTAGCGCTGGAGCAGCTTGGGCCAGGAGGCGGCAAAGTCATCGACCAGCTTGCCGAACGCTTTCCGCTCCGTGCTTCTGCGCTCCTCATCCGCGGTGTCCTTGCTGCCCCACGAGGTGGCAAGCGCAGCCTCCCGCTCGGTGTCTTCGTAAGCCGAGTAGATATATCCCGTGCGCGTGTCCATCAACAGGGCGGAAACCGTGGTCACCGCGGTGATTTTTCGGGTGGGTGACAGTCCCAGGGTAATGACCGTGAGCGGCTTTGACGCGTCGGTGTCGAAGAACGCGGTGTCGAAGGTGTAGAGGAAAACCATATCAGCTTGAAGGCGCGAGGCCGCTCCACGGATCTCCCGATCGCTCTCGAGATCTTCCGGAAGCAACATCCGATTCAAGGTAATGAGCCCGGCGACTTCGGGCAGGGCCGAAATACGATCGAATTGGGCCTGTTCTTCGACTTCTCTGGCCGTGATGACAGAATATCGACCGGTGCCATATTGGCCGCCGTTCTGCTGGAGATTGTAGTTGGTATAGGTGGGGCCCTGGACCCTGACAACGGCGATACCCACTGGAAACGGACTGGTCGGCTTTGCCGCAAAACCCTCTTGAATGTCCGGAGGGGCGAACACTTGCAGGTCAGCCTTGGAACCAGGAGGAAAATAGGTTGCACAACCCGCAAGCAAGAATACTACAACAAACAGCGTGCGGATGGAAAACGCGCCGACCTCGCTTCGGCTGGATTTCGCTCTGGGGTGCGAGGATGTCATCGCGTTTGGTAGAAGGATGTTCCGAAAGCTTCGATCGCATGTTGTTCCCCAAAAGTTTGTGCCGAAGACCCGCCAAATTGACGGGATCATCATCCTCTGGGACTCCACTGTTCGCCCGCTTAAAGATGCGTGCAAACGGAAAGCCAAATGCTTTGAATCCGCCGCGATGAGAAGGCCTCTTAGCCGGAACGATGCAGTTGAAAAGGGCCACCGATTAGCAAGTGATTGGGATTGATGAAAAAGAACCAATCGGAGGACAACGGTCCGCATCACCAATCGGTGGCGGGCGCATTCGAGTTCAAAAGTGCGAAAAAATCAATCTCGGTGGAGTTCACCGATCAGAAATTAAGCGCCCATGCCGGCAGTGCCGTTTTCTGGGCGTGGCTGCATGGAGCTCGCTGGAAAGCAAAGTTGGAGGAACATTTGCCGCATCGGGCCTCGGAGTCGAACAACCATCTGACTGCGGTGGACAAGGCTCTGGCGTTCACGCACGGGCTGCTCTGCGATGCGCGCAAGCTGACGCATGTCGCGTATTTCCGCCGCGATCCGATGGTGCCGGAGTTGCTCGGTATCCGACGGGTGGCCAGTCAGTCGAGTTTGTCGCGGTTCTTTGCGGGCTTCACCTCGGCGGGAAGCAACCTGCGGTGTTTCCGTCCGCTATGGCGGTGGTGCGTCGAAAGGCTGAAGCGCATCAACCC
>Ga0302326_10026292_pt1 | contig 11767 bp, 6 predicted proteins | sample Palsa_T0_3_FD_202264 | JGI IMG/M metagenome (GOLD analysis project Ga0302326, IMG submission 202264) | Peat permafrost microbial communities from Stordalen Mire near Abisko, Sweden - Palsa_T0_3 | ecosystem: Environmental > Terrestrial > Soil > Palsa > Peat permafrost | place: Sweden: Abisko... | reverse complement strand
GGGCCGCCGGACGCCATGCGCAGCGCAACCAGATCCTTGATCACTTCATGCTGGCTGTAGATCAGCACGGTGCGGCCGCCGGTGAGTTCCACGAAGTTGATGCGGTGGCCGCGGCCGCTAAAGCGCAACTCGATTCCCTCGTGGATCAGGCCTTCGCGTTGCATGCGCGCGCCCGCGCCGATTTCCGTGAGCAAATCCACGGTTCCCTGCTCGAGGACCCCGGCGCGAATGCGTTCCTCAATGTAGCTGCGGCTGCGAGCTTCCAGAACCAGCGACTCGATGCCATGCAAATGCAGGAGCTGCGCGAGGACCAGGCCTGCGGGACCGGCGCCGATAATTCCCACTTGGGTGTGCGCGGTGGTAATGAGTTTCTCCGGCGCGCGGCGTTAACGGCCGGCGTCCATCTCCGCAAAAACCTGCTGGGCGATATGAAAGGCATCGTTCGCCGCAGGCACTCCGCAATAGACCGAACTGTGCAGCAGGAGTTCCTGAAGTTGCTCGCGCGTGACTCCGTTGCGGATAGCCGCTTTCAGGTGCATCCGAATTTCCTCGGGGCGATTGAGGCCGATCAGCATCGCGAGGGTGATCAGGCTGCGCGTGGCGCGGGGCAAGCCGGGGCGGGTCCAGATTTCACCCCAGGCGTAGCGGGTGATCAGATCCTGGAAGGGTTCGATGAAAGGCGTGGTGTTGGCTACGGCTTTATCGACGTGATCGCCGCCCAGGACCGCGCGGCGCACTTTCATGCCCTGCGCATGGCGCTCGCTCTCATCCATTAATTTTCCCCCTGGGCGGTGAGAAACTGGTGCACCGCCGCGGTGAAATTCTGGGCCGCTTCGATGTTGGAGATGTGAGCGGCATCGAGTTCGACGTAACGTGCCCCGGCGATTTGCGATTCAAGGAAGTGTGCATCGGATGGAGGGGTCACCGCGTCATGTGACCCGGCAATGATCAGGGTGCGCGACTTCATGCGGCTGACGGTTTCGCGCTGGTCGGTATCGCGCAGCGCTTCGCAGCAGGCGATGTAGGCTTCCGGGTCGGCCGCGAACAGCATCTGCCGCATCGCGGCCATGCCCTCGGGGACGCGCTGCGCGTACGTTTTGGTGAACCACCGGCCGAGTATCGCTTCGGTGAGGCCGGCCATGCCTACCTCGCGCACGTTGGCGATGCGCGTCTGCCACATATCGGCGGCGCCGATGCGAGCAGCGGTGTTGCTCAGAATAAAATTGTCGAAGCGCTGGGGGGCGTTCACGCCCAGCCAGATCCCGATGGCGCCGCCCAGGGAGAGTCCGCAAAAATTGGCGCGCGGGATCGCGAGAGCATCGAGCAAATCGATTACGTCGGTGGCCAGGCCGGCGACGCCATTCGGTTTGGCGTTGGTGGTGGAAAGGCCCATACCCCGGGTGTCGTAACGTAGGATGCGAAATGATTGCGAGAGCTCGGGAATTTGCGGGTCCCACATGGAGAGCTGCGTGCCCAAGGAGTTCGAAAACACCAACACTGGGCCGGCTTCGGGCCCATCCCAGCGGTAGTGGGTGCGTCGTCCGTTTCGTTCGATGAAAGGCATATCGGAAATTTCTCCTCGCTCCCTTCACTCCGCCGATCCACAAAATCTGACCTTCCAAACCCCCTACACGTAAGCTTGACTTGTGAGCCTCCCACCTACGACGACTTAAGTCAAAACGCTCATCAATCCAGGCGCGCCGGGCCGGAGGGGGCCGGGGTTACGCTGCGTTGATGCGCGATGGCGGTGCGGCGCTCGAGGTCGCGCAGATTTTCCATTTCCGCCGGTGCTGGGGGCGGAGTTTGCCGCACTTGCACGGCAAAGCGAATGGGCCAGGCGGTGGCGGCTTGCACTTGTTCGCGGCTGACGCCGGGATGAAGCGACGTGACGGTCAGCTCCTTGGTCTGCGGGTCCGGCTCCATGATGCAGAGATCGGTGACCACCACCACCGGGCCTTTGCCGGGAAACCCGAGGCGGTCGCGCGCGTCACCGCCATCGAGAAAACCAATCGAGGTGATGAAATCCAGTTTTTCGACGAATGCGCGCGCGGTCTGTTTGAGAATTACGAACACTTCTTTGGCCGAACTGGCGATTTCCGGGGCGCCACCGGCGCCAGGCAGGCGGGTTTTGGGGTGATGGTAGTCGCCGATGACGGTGGTGTTGATATTGGCGAAGCGATCGATCTGCGCTGCGCCCAGGAAACCGACGTCGATTCGGCCGCCTTGCAGCCAGTAGCGGAAGATTTCGGGAGTGGATACCACCGTGTCGGCGGTTTCCGCCAGGTCTCCATCACCGATGGAAAGCGGCAGGACGTGGGGCTTGGCGCCGATGGGGCCGGATTCGTAGATCAGCACAACGTCCGGGGCGTGGGTCAAGCGGGCCAGGTTCGCTGCAGTGGAAGGCAGGCCGATGCCTACGAAGCACACCGAATTATTTTTCAGCAGCCGGGACGCGGCGATGGTCATCATCTCGGTGGTGGTGAAATCGGCCGCCGCGGCCAGCGATCGGGAGCTTTCTCCCTGCGGACCGGATCTTTCCACCGAGTTGCCGGCCAGATTACTCATCGGGTCTGCTCCGTAATGGATTCGTCTAGAACCCGGCGAAATTCGGCGAAGTTCCCGGTGTCGAAAACGTGGCGCTGCAGCCAGTCGTTGAAACCTTCGCGGGTGCGCGAGACGTTGTCCCAGTGCTGGTAAAAGAAATTGTCACGCTGGTAGTATCCGTGGGCATAGGAAGGGTGCGCGCCGCCCGGGACGCAGCAAACCGCGGAGAGCGTCCAGGAGGGCAAAACGCAGGCGTTCGGAGGCGCTTGCAGATCGTCTACGATTTCTTCCACGGTGACGATGCAGCGCTTGGCCGCGAGCGCGGCCTCTTTTTGTACGCCCAGAATTCCCCACAGCAGGACGTTACCCTTGCGGTCGGCCTTTTGCGCATGGATCACGGTGACATCGGGCTGAACCGCGGGCACGGCGGCCAGCGTCTCGCCGGTAAACGGACAGTCGATGAAGCGTATTCGGTCGCTATGCTTGACCAGGTCCGAACCGGTGTACGCCCGCAACACCGCAAAGGGGATATTCGATGCGCCGGCGACGTAGGCGTTGGCTAGGCCGGCATGGCTATACTCTTCGATGGCCAGCGGCACCGGCCACCCGTGCTCCACGGCGTCACGCAGGCGGTGCAAGGAGCCCACGCCAGGGTTGCCGCCCCAGGAAAACGCGAGCTTGCTGGCGCACCCCGCGCCGATCAACTGATCGTAGATTACGTCCGGAGTCATGCGGACCAGGGTGAGGTTTTTCAGGCGCTGGCGGATAACCTCATAGCCCGCAGCGAAGGGGATCAGGTGGGTGAAGCCCTCCATGGCGACCACGTCGCCGTCGTGGATGAAGGAACGAACGGCGTCGGCTAGCGCAGTGATGGCAGCGTAGGGAGCAGGGGGCATGTGCGCGTTAATCGAACATTCGTGCGAATTCTGCACACAACATATCGTTTCTTCTGCTTTCCGGTCAAGGCCTCCCTCTTACGCTGGCCGTACCGAGGAATACCTCTGGTTCAGCCAAAATGGAGGAAGCTGGGTTTATTTAGCCGGAACCTTGGCAGAAGGGCAAGGATTCTTTGTTGAAAGCGCTCAACCGTCCCGTTCGCACGGGCCGCCAAAACTCAACGGCAACCAACGTCAAAACACCAGCCCTCCCGAAACCGGAAGGAGTGGCGCGCCTGTAATCTTAGAGCCCTAAGTCAAACTACGCACGTGAACCCTACGTACGTGATACCCACACCCCAAACTCAAAAACGCCCACCCTGCGTAGAAACCCGGAAGGAATCTTGCGGTTCATTTACCAGTTGTCGCTGGCCGGTATCATTACGCGGCGACCGGGTATCATTAGGATGCGAGATTGTTTATGCTTGATATGTGGACTGGCAAAAACATACCCGGCCTGGCCTGTCACGGCGAGAGCTTCTGCGGCTCGCGGCGAAGTCTAGCTTAGGTCTGCCGCTGATTCGACTCGGAATGCTTCCCGCTGCCGCGGTGACCGGACAATTATCGCGTCCACTGCCGGTGAGGGCGCACGCGGAACTCACACCTACCGACGATCAATTCCTGGAAGAATTGGAAAAAGCCAATTTTTATTACTTTTGGGAGCAGACCAACCCGGAAACCGGAATCGTAAAGGATCGCACCAACGTTCGCTGGCCGGAAAAACCCGGCAAGAGCGAAGTGGGGAGCATCGCCGCGACCGGATTCGGACTAACGGCGCTGTGCATCGCGGAAAAGCGCGGATTCATATCGTCGGCGCGGGCGCGCGAGCGGGTGCTCACCGGTCTGCGGTTCATGTGGAAAAAGCTGCCCAGCGAACGCGGATTTTTCTACCACTGGGCGAATATCAATACCGGCGAACGAATCTGGGATTCCGAGGTTTCTTCGGTGGATACCGCGATCTTGCTGTGCGGGCTGCTCACTTGCCGGGAACACTTCGATCACACCGAGATCAGCGAACTGGCCACCGAGATGTTCAATCGCGTGGATTGGAACTGGCTCTCGGAGGACACCCGCATCCTGCCGCACGGCTGGACGCCGGAAACGGGCTTCCTGCAGTATCGCTGGGACAGCTACAGCGAAATGATGATGATGTATTTGTTGGGAATGGGATCGTCGACCCATGCGCTACCGGCGGAAAGCTGGGATGCCTGGAAGCGGACCACGTTCGAATTCGACGGCATACGATTCATCGGCTCGTACGCGCCATTGTTCATCCACCAATATTCCCAGGCGTGGTTTGATTTTCGTGGAAAGCGCGATCGCTACGCCGACTACTATCAAAATTCGGTGATCGCTACCGACGTGCACCGGCGATTCTGCCTGAGCCTGGCGAAGACCTTTCCGGATTACAGCGACGACCTGTGGGGCATCACCGCGTCGGATTCAGACAAAGGCTATGAGATTTGGGGAGGGCCACCGTCCACGGGACCGATCGACGGTACGGTGGTTCCTTGCGCAGCGGCCGGTTCCCTGCCCTTCACGCCTACGGCGTCGATGCGCGTCCTGCGAACGATCAAGAACCGGTATGAGGCCGGAACGTGGAGCCACTACGGCTTTGTGGACGCCTTCAATCCGCTGAAGAATTGGTACGACAGCGACGTGGTGGGAATTGATTCCGGAATCACCATGATCATGGCGGAGAATGCGCGCACCGGATTTGTGTGGAAGACTTTTATGAGGAATCCGGAAGCGCAGCGCGGAATGGACCGGGCCGGATTCAAGAGTTATCAAGCGTCAACCGTGCAGGAAGCCGGTGCCGGTGGTTCACCGTCCGGCGACGCACCCGGTGCGCATGTCAACACCGCTCGCCGCTAGAAAAATCCGCAGGCCTATTTCTCCCGTCACCCTCGACGATCAAAGACAAAAGACCGATCATCAAGCAGGGGTTCTGACTTTCGATCCCGCTCCCCAAATTTGCGGGCGGGTGAGCATGCGGCGGCCGAGTTGCAGAAGAGTGGAGGCTGAGGTGACGCTTTCATGTGCGGGCTCCACCACCGGCACGCGCGGATACTTTTCGAGCAGCAGGCGCTCGGTGGCTTGCACTCGAGGCTCGTCGTGAAAGCGGCGCTGCATCGAGTTTTCGCACAGCGCGTTGGTGGCCGCGACCAGGCTCATGCCCTGGTGATGCGCCATCCAGCACGGCACGATGTCATATTGATTGCCGGCGGTCACCCGCGAAGGCGTGAAGTCCGCCGCTTCGTAAAATCCGTACTTACCCAGCCAACCCAAGCCTTTCATCCGTTCTAGATTCTGCAGCGAACCCGGCAAATCGACGCCCAAGCTTAGGAATGTCGAGTACGGCGAGACGACGAGCTCGTCCGCGGCATCGCGGTTCATGGCCAGCGCGGGAACTCCGAACGCGAAGTAGCGGTGTACGCCGTCGGGATTCATCTCGCTGCAGGAAGACTCGGAGATGCCCCAGGGAATCGACTTCTGCGCGGCAAATTTTTGCTGGGCGCTCACCGCGGCGCGTCCGGACTGATCCAACAACGTTCCCGGATAAGCCTTCATCCACAGCGTGGGCATCAGGTATTCGAACATCGTGCCGGTCCAGGAGCGCAGCACGCGCGAGTGCTTGTAGAGAATGTGCGAACGGTCCAGGCGGAACCAGCTTTCCTGCGGAAGCTCGCCCTTGGCGACGCCGACGAAAACAGCCGCCCGCGCTTCGGACGCGAGCAGGTCGTAATGGTATTTGCTCACTTCCTCTTTGGCGCCGTCGTAACCGATGGCGATCAGTCTCTTTTCCGGATTATAGAGCAGGCCGAAATCCATTTCGTCGGCCAGGGTCTGGGCGGCCGCGGCGATCTGCTCGATGCGCGCGGTGAGGTCGCGGGTGATGCTGCCGGCGCGTTCGAGAGCGGAGCGGAAAAACCGTAGTCCGGAGCGGGTTTGCAGATCGATATCGCGCGCCGAAATCTGTTTCTCGAGGCGTTCGCTGAGCCCGGCCTGCATCGCCGGAAGTGACGCGAGGCTGAGCTTCGCGGCGTCGATACGATGCTGCGCGCCGGAATCGCCGCAGAATTTCGCGAACTGCGGCAGGAGCCACGGGGTGAAGTCGTACACCATCCGCTCGAGGTTGCTCAGACGCATCGAGAGTTCATGGGCCCACCAAGCCAGCTCTTCGGGAGCGTTGGCGGATGCCGCCACTTTCTTTTCGAAGGCCACCGCTGAGGTTTCCAAATCGGAGATCGCGCCAAACCATTCCGGCAGGCTCGAGTCCAGCGCACCCGCACGGGCTTTCATGGCGCGAATAAAGGAAAACAAAGCGGGATTTCCGGCGCCATCGCCCAGAAGCGATTCCATCATTTCGAGATGATCTAAAATTCCCTGTCCCAGGGACGACGGAAATAGCGGTTGCTGGACGGCCTCCAGGCAGCCGCGCTGCAGGGTCCACAGTGAACAAACCAGATTGCCGTTGTCCACCGTGGATACGAACAAGGGCTCAATAGGCTCGAGTGTTTGGGTGTGATACCAATTGTAGAAATGGCCCTTCACCCGCTTCATGCGCTGGGCGCTCTGCAGGGTGCGCTCGGTATCGGTGACGAATTCGGGAAGAGTGAGCCACCCAAAATCCTGCGCGGATTGCCGGGCGTTCAGCAGGAATCCCAAGTTCGTGGTGGACACATGATGCAGGATCACCGGAGGCGCTTGCTGAACCAGGTCCGGAATCAGCCAGTTTTCCTCGGCGGTGCTAAATTCGCGGAAAAAGCGCCAAGTACGCAGGGCCGAATTCCGGAGCATGGTGGTCTGCTCGGCGTTCATCCCCTTGGTTCGCTCCGGTACAGGCTGATTCAGCCAGCGCACGATGGCCGGCGAAGACGCCCACAAAACGAGCAGCGGAAGCGCGACCGCCAGTGAAGAGGGATGGCTGGCGGCCACCACCACCGCTATCAACAGCGAAAAAGCGGGAGTCCAGTCCAGGTACAGCTCGACGACGGATTGGCGGCTGGAATTTAATTCAGCCTCGGCGGCAGTTTCCCATTCCAGAAGTTTTTTGTGGGTGATGCTCATGCGGCCGATGCTGCGCAACACCGCGTCCATGGTCACCAGGCTCTGGTGGCAGAGGAAGGTGAGCCGGAACAGCAGATGAGCTTGGGCACTGAGAAAATCGGGCCAGAAATTCTTCCAGAAGGCGCGAGTGAAAAGCGCACTGCGGGCGCGCAGGACGGCCGGAACAAACTGGAAAAAAGTCGGGAACGCGACGATCGCGAGGGCGGCGAGGGTCCAGTAAACGGCTTGATCCGGCAGCGCCAGCCACCCGCAAAGCAACAAAGTGAGGATGGCGAAATCGGTGAGGCTGCGGCGCAGATTATCGAAAATCTTCCAGCGCGAAATGGCGTTCAGTGGATTGCGGACAGTGTCGCCGAAATAATTGCGGACGCGGGGCATCAGCCAGGCCGCAATTTGCCAGTCGCCGCGAACCCAGCGATGTTTGCGGCGGCTGTAGGCGGAAACCTGGGAGGGATAGTCGTCGATCACTTCGACGTCGGACACCAGTCCGGCGCGGGCGTAAGACCCTTCGATCAAGTCATGGCTCAGCACGCGGTTCGAAGGAAAGCGATAATCGAGCACGCTCTGAAAAGGTTCAACCTCGTAGATTCCCTTGCCGGTGAAGATGCCCTCTCCGAAAAGATCCTGGTACACGTCGGAGACCGCGCGGGTGTAGATGTCAAAGCCGGTATCGCCGGAAAGAATGGCGGCGAGGCGCGAGCTGCGGGCGGACTCGGCGCTGATGTCCACGCGCGGCTGAAGAATAGCGTGACCTTCCACCACCACGTGCGAAACCGGGTCCACCACCGGCATGTTCAGGGGATGGGCGATCGCGCCGACCAGCCTTCGGGCGGCGTCCCGCGGGAGCTGGGTATCCGCGTCGAGGGTGATCACATATTTAATTTTCGGCAGGATCGACAAGTCTCCGACTGTTACCGGGAAACTGTCGCTGCGGCCCAGCAGCAGATTATTGAACTCGACCAGTTTTCCGCGCTTGCGCTCCCACCCCATCCAGATGCCTTCCGCTTCGTTGAATAGCCGGTTGCGGTGAAAGTGGAAGAAAGTGCCCTTCCCGCCGGAGGCGTATTTCCGATTCAACTCTTGGATCAGGCCGGAGCAGTAACCAGCGATTGCGTCCTTGTCGTCAAATTCCTGCGTGGAATCGGGGGGATCGGTGAGCAAACCGAAATGCAGGTTGGCGTCGCGATTGGCCAGATAGCGGATTTCCAGCGCCTTCGCGGCTTGTCGCGCTTGCGCCTCGGTGATCAGCAGAGTGGGGATCACCACCATGGTGGCGCTCTCTTCCGGAATGCCCTTCGCGAAATCGAGCTTCAGCGGCTTCTTCGGAGGAAGCAGCAACGTGACCAGCAAGTTGACGACGCTGACGCCGCAATCAACCGCGGGCAGCAGGAACAAAGCCAGCACCGCGAAACCCGGCAACCGAACGTGAGACACCAGGGTCACCAAGGTCAGCACCGCGAAGGCGCTGATTTCGATGCCCACCAGATAAAAGAAATCCGGACCGCGCAGGACGGCGTCGCGGACGCGCGTGAGCCGCGAGGGCTGGTAACTTATGGCCCGGCGCAAAATTTTCTTACCATCATCGACCAGGTAGTATCCGATGTGCGAGCGGCGATCGTTGCCGCGCTGGGTAGATGCATGGTGCGGTGCGCGGGCCAGAATCAGCGCTTTCTCGACGATTTGCTGCTCGGTCCATTCCGAATGGGCGCTGAGCTCGGCTACCGCGTTTCGATACGCGGCACGGCTCTCGAAATCCATCCGCGAATACATATCGAGCGGATCCTGGCGCAGGAGCTTGTCGGTTTCGCTGACGTCCTCATAGAGTTTTTCCCACTCCAGGTCGGTGAGCTCACGTAGGCTAACGATGAGCTGGGGCAGGGAGGCCGCGGAAAGGCCCGCACCCGCATTGACCGCGGAGGCATCCGCTGCCACCGGCGCTTCAGACTCCAGTTCGGTGCCGCAGTGCAGGCCGGGGGCCAGGGCGCCGATGCCCTGCAGCAAAACGAGCTGGATGAAGGTTTGCAGCGTCCACAGCTCCGGCAGTTGCAGCGGGAGATCGCGCTGAAAACCGTGCAGGAATGCGGTGAAGCGACTCTTTTCGAATTGACCCTGAACCGCGTTCAGAAAACCTTCCACCGCGGCGTAGGCGCGGGGCACGATTTCCGTCTGTAGATTGCGCACTTGCGGCAGGCGTGCCGCGGCGGACAGTTGTTTGGCGGTTTCCTGCAACGCGGCGCGAATCAAACCGCCGTTATTGATGAACCATTTCGCATTGTTGGCGGTGGCCTTCAGACCGCCGCGCGCTTCCTGCTCCAGACGCGCGGAGGCGGCGCGAATGGCTGCGTCGGCGGTAGTCCAAGCGGCATCGAGTACCGGCAAACTGGCTGATTTTTCCACGGACGTGCAAGACTGCGCGCAAGCCTGCGCGCGAGCCGCTAGCGCCGCGTCGTCACCCGAATCGGGTGCCGGGGCGAGCGCCGGGGTGGTCTCGATCGCACGGAGAGCCGGCAGCGCCGGCGGCTGCAGGATTTGCGCCGGATCGGGCGGCGCAGGTAAAGGGGTTTGATTGGGCGTTGCCATAAGTTTCGCGCTACCTCACCCTTTCATCGATAATTTGCTGCTTGCAATTCAAACATCTCCGCGTAGCGGCCGCCGCGCTCGAGCAATTGATCGTGCGGGCCTTCTTCGGCGATGCAGCCTTTTTCGATCACCAAAATGCGGTCGGCCATGCGCACCGTCGAAAAACGGTGCGAGATCAGCAACGACATTTTTCCGGAAGTCAGCTCAGCGAAGCGCTGGAACACTTCGTGTTCCGAACGTGCGTCCAGCGCCGCGGTGGGCTCGTCGAGAATCAGCAACTGGGCGTCGCGCAAATACGCGCGAGCCAGCGCCATCTTCTGCCATTCGCCGCCGGAGATATCCATGCCGCCTTCGAACCGGCAGCCCAGAATCTGGTCGTAACCCTTGGGAAACTTGCGCACCACCGGCTCGGCGAGGCTCTTGAGTGCGGCCGCGCGAATGCGAAAAGGATTGTTGCGTTCCTCGATGCGCCCGACCGCGATGTTTTCCGAGGCGGTGAGGTCGTAGCGCATGAAGTCCTGGAAGATCACGCCGATTTCTCTCCACAAATCCTCGAGGTCGTATTCGCGGATGTCGATGCCATCGAGCAGGATTTGCCCGGAGGTCACGTCGTAAAGCCGGGTGAGCAGCTTGACGATGGTGGTCTTCCCTTCTCCATTTTCACCAACCAACGCGATCCGTTCGCGCGGGCCGATCTTGAAATTTATGTTGCTGAGCACCGAGCGGACTTGGCCCGGATAAGCGAACGAGACATTGCGGAACTCGAATCCCTGCCGAATGGGACGCGGCGCGGGCAAGGCGTTCGGCTTGGAGTAAACGGTCGGCTTGACCGCGAAAAAATCCAGCAGGTCGGTAATGAACATCGCCTGGTCGGCGATGCTCGAGAACGTCGAGAAAACCAGCTGGATGTTCGAGCTCGCACCGGCGATCGCGCCGGCCAGAAAAGTCATGGTGCCGAGGCCGATCACGCCGATTACCGTGCGATAAATCACAAACGTGTAGGTGCCGTAGTAGCCGATCGTTCCCAGAATAGTGAGCAACGCGCCCACCAGCAGCCGGCGTCTCGCCAAATTCACGGTTTGATAATGCAGCTCGTCGGAAAGCTTGCGGTAGCGGTCCACCAGGAAGGGGCCCAGGCCGAAGAGCTTGAGTTCCTTGGCGCTCTCTTTGCTGCCCCCGACCACCCGGAGGTATTCCATTTCGCGGCGTGCGGGAGTTTGCTGGAAGCTGAGCGAGTACCCCAAGAAAGCGAAATGCGTTTCGCCCAGGAATGCCGGGACCACGCAAGCGATCAACGCGATCAGCAGCCACGGGGAATACAGCACGATGCCGGCGGCCAAGCTGGCCGTGGTGATTACTTGCTGGATCAGGCGTCCCACCGACTGGATCATCGCGATGCGGTCGGTTCCCTGGACGCGAGCGCGCTCCAGCTTGTCGTAGAAAACCGGATCTTCGTAGGATGTCAGGTCCAGCCGCGACGCGTGCTCCATGATTCGGGTGCTGATATAGCGCGCATACCGATCGCCGAGGACCGTGTCGCAATAGTCCCCCACGCGGCCCAGAATCGTGGCCACGGAAGCCAGCGCGAACTCAAGAACCACCAGCCACCAAAAATGTGCCGGCAACGGGTGGGTCTG
>Ga0302326_10026291_pt1 | contig 11767 bp, 7 predicted proteins | sample Palsa_T0_3_FD_202264 | JGI IMG/M metagenome (GOLD analysis project Ga0302326, IMG submission 202264) | Peat permafrost microbial communities from Stordalen Mire near Abisko, Sweden - Palsa_T0_3 | ecosystem: Environmental > Terrestrial > Soil > Palsa > Peat permafrost | place: Sweden: Abisko... | reverse complement strand
CAGAAGTTACCGCGATATTTTCATGCCCAACCATCGAATCCAGGATGTGCAGCGTCCGGATCATATATTCCTCGGATCGCTCCAACCGCGTCCCGTCAGGCGCCCGCATCCGGACCTGGAACTGTCCCTGGTTGGATTTTGGCAACACGTCCCGGCCGATCGTATTGATCAGCAAATATGCCCCGCCGAGACCGAGCAAAATATAAGCTAATGCGATCGGCAGCCGATAGGGCATCACCCGGTCGAGAAACCGAAGGTACCGTTTACGGAACCGGTCGAACCGCGTCTCCTTGCCATCCTTGCCCGAACCATGCTCCAATAATTTATGTTTTTCCTCGGCCGCGCTGGCTTCATCTGCGGCGGTCAAACCCGAAGCCTTGAACTCTTCCTCATCCGAGACAAAGGTCTGGCCTCCCTTTTTGCGATGCCCCTTCATCATCCAGTTGGCCAGGACAGGGACAAATGTTTGCGCCATTAGATAAGAGGTGATCATCGAAAAACCGATGGCCAGTGCCAGCGGCAGGAACAGCGAGCCCGGAATGCCGCCCATCGAGAACGCCGGGGCAAAGACGGCAAGGATACAGAACAGGATCAGCAGCTTCGAAAATGCGATCTCCCGGCAAGCATCCCAGATCGCCAGCGACTTGGGCTTGCCCATCGCCAGATGCTGGTGAATATTCTCGATCGTCACGGTGGACTCGTCCACCAAAATTCCGATCGCCAGCGACAGGCCGCTCAACGTCATAATGTTGATGGTCTGATGAAAAAGGCTTAGGAAAAGGACACCCGAGATCACGCAGATCGGAATGGTCAGGATCACGATGGCCGCTCCCCGGAGGTCCCCAAGGAACAATAGCACCATCAGACCCGTCAGGATCGCCCCGATCGCGCCCTCACTCAAAAGGTTCTTCACCGAATTGATCACATACGTTGATTGGTCGAACACGTAGGATAGTTTGACATCCTCGGGCAACTGCGCCTGGAAGCGGGGGATGGCCTTTTTCAGGTTCTGTACGACCTCCCAGGTGGAGGCCGCCGCTGCCTTGGTGATCGGCAGATAGACAGATCTTCTTCCGTTTACCAGCGCATATCCCTGCGTGATATCCCCACCGTCCTCCACCGTCGCCACATCCTTCAGATAAATATTTTGAACGCCATTGGCATAGATCGGGATATCCTCAAAATCTTTGATTTTTACGATGGTCGTGTTGGTAGGCGTGAGATAGTTGAGATTGCCGATCCGCACATTCCCCGACGGGGTCGCCTGGTTATTCACCCGCAACGCTGCCACAATCTGGTCGGGCGTAAGGTTGTGTGCCCGCATCAGCTCCGGGTTTACGTTGATCACCACCGTCCGGGAATTGCCTCCGAATGGCGCAGGCGACACAAGGCCCGGTACACTGGTAAACTGCGCCCGGACATAGACATTCGCCAGGTCCTGCAGCTCATTGTTGCTTCGGATCGGACTGCTCAGAACCAGCTGCCCCACTGGCAGGGTGGAAGCATCAAAACGTAAAATGAACGGCGGCTGCGACCCTGGCGGAAAATTGGCCTGCGCCCGGGTGATATACCCCGTTACCTCCGACGCCGCCTGCGCCATATCCGTCCCCGGGTAGAAGGTCAGCTTCAGGAGGGTAAGCGACTGGATATTCCGGCTCTCGATACTCTTGACGCCGCCCACGTACAGCAGCAGACTCACATACTGCTTTCCAAAATAGGTTTCCATCTGGTCAGGAGTGAAACCGCCATAAGGATGTGAAATATAAATAACCGGCAGATCCAGCTTCGGAAAAATATCGATCTTGATATTCCGGACGGCGCCAATGCCAAAGAAGAGCATGCCGGCCACCAGTACAAGGATGGTGATCGGTTTTCTAAGCGCAAGTCTGATTAGTCCCATCTTAAATTCTCAGTTAAAATTCGTTAAAAAACAATCCAAAATCCCCGGTACTCGCCGCCTTATACAAAAGCGCCTGCCAGACGTTCGTATCGATCACATCCCGCTCCGTCTCCGCCTGGTTGAGGATAAAAGCGGCCGTTGTCACGTCCACGATAGTCGCCAGACCGTTCCGGTAGAGCGTTTCCTTCTGGATATACGCGTCCGCCGCGGCCTTCACCTGCACCGGCGCTTCATGCGAATTCGCCAGCGCATTCCGGATCTTCGTCGCCGACAACAGCACCTGGGCCTGCAGCTCCTCGTTGATCAGCCCATACTCTTCCCGTAAACCCTCCGTCGTAAAATTCTGCGCCGCCACCTGTTGCCGGACCCTAAAGGGACTGGTGAGATTCCAAAAGACACCCACCCCCACCAGGTAGTTCGCCGTCTCAAAGCCAACCCCCTTAAAATAATTTGGCGTATAGGCAGAAGGTTGCGTTCCGTAATTATAGTCAAAGCCCGTCCCCCGGTCCTGAAAGACGCCGATCAGCGAAAAAGTCGGATACTGCAGCGTCCGCAGATACTTTGCCTGCTGGTTGCTGACATTGACACGTTCCTGGAAAAACTTCAGCAAGGGATGATTGTCCAGCAGCTGCGCCGGCGGATTGTTCAACGAAGCCGGGATCCGGGATACAAAGGCGGAGTCCAGTGCATAATTATTCGAATCCGGCGGTCGCGTCTGCATCAGCTGCGCCAGCTCATTGGCCTGCTCCTGCTCCGCCTCTATCGCATTGGTCAGCGCAATCCTCGCGTTGGACACTTCCGCGTGGGACAGCGAAGAATCGACACCCGGATTAAGACCACTCCGGGCCCGGGCCGTCACCACCGTATCAAAGGTCAGGGCGCGTTCCAGGTTCTTTTGCTGGGAAACGATCAGCTTCTGCGTGGCGATCAGGTTGAGGAATGCCGCCGAGACCCGGATACTCTGCTCAAATTTTTCCTGGTCCAGATCGCTTTGATTCTGGTTGACGATCGTCCGGGCAGCCTTCGCTTTTTCTTTAAACCGGCCAAATTGGAAAAAATCCCAGTTCACATTCGTCCAGTACAACGCCCCAAAAGCGGAATTCCAGTTCTGAGTCGCCTGCGACTGGCCGGAAGAAGAGACTGCGGAAACCTTATATCCGGCCAGCGGGCCATAATTGGAATTGGCCGTACCATACACCTGCTGAGCGGCAAAATTGATATCGGGTAAATACTCATTCTTTACTTCCCTGACATTCGCACGGGCGGCTTTGACATAATCCGATTTGGCGCGGATAGTACCATAATTGTTCAGGGCGGTCTGTACAGCCTGCTTCAGCGTCAGTACCTGGGCATCCACCCGGCCGGCGCACAGCCCGGGCAACAAAACCCAAAGCAGGCCCCAAGGCGGACAGACTCGTGACATTTTTGACATAATAAAATTGCTGTTTTTGCTTCTTCTGAAAATCTGTTGTCCTTGCTTTCCCGCAGCCGGGCGCTGCGCCCCTTTGGGAGGTTATGGCTGCAATCCGTCTGGTAAAGGGAGCGAAAGATTTTGAAGCAATTTTGAAGCAGCCGTACGCGGCCCAAATCCGACGGCCACCGAATGGGCGCCGGAGCGATATTGATAACCAACCGTAAAATGGCTTAAATCGCAGATCTGGCGCACGATTGCCAGCCCGATGCCGATCGAATCCCCGCCGGGATTCCCTTTTTTAAACCGTTCAAATAATTCCATGACCGGCACCTGCGGCTCCAGCCCGCTATTACTGATCACCAACCCCTCCCGGCCCAGCTGGACCACAATCCATCCCTTGCCCCCCCGCCACTCCCGCGCCTTCCCCGGCTGCGGCCCCGCCCCCGGCCACTCCCCCCGCCCCCGGCGGCACATTATGCCGGATCGCATTGCTCACCAGGTTCGCCAGCAGAAGATCCGCCAGCGACGGGTGCATCGGCACATACACCTTCTCCTCGACGGCCGTCATCAGCCGGAGCGACTTCAGCTGGATCAGCTCCTCGAACGAATCCAGCGTCACCCTCGTCAGTTGGCTGATACAGACCTTGGCATCCGCCTCGTATTCCCGATTTTCCAGCTTGGTCAGCAGCGTCAGCGAACTGTGGATCCGCGACAACCGCTCCAGCGCATTTTGCATTTCGGCAATCAGGATGGCCTGCTCATCGCGGATATCCGATTCCATCAGGAGATCCAGCTTACCACGGATGATCGCCGTTGGCGTCTGCAATTCGTGAGAAGCATTTTCGGTGAACTCCTTCAGCGATTGATAATCTTCCCGCGCCTTTTCGGTCATCTTTTCCAGGAACTCATTCAGCTCCCTGAACTCGGAGGTCCGCGTCGCCGCCAGCCGTATCGGGGCTTTTTGCTTCAGATCGAAGTATTGGATCACCCGCAGCGTACGCTTAAACGGGGCCAGGATATATTTGGAAATCAGGCCGGCCGATATCACCACCAGGATCAGCAGCACCAGCAGGATCCATTTAAAGGAATCCACCACGCCCGGCAGCAGCTGATAAAAAGAGGGAATAAAAGAATACGTCGTCACCCGGTAATGCTCCCCGTTGATCGTATAAAAAGAAGTGACCAGCAGCCGGTATTCATTGGTTTGAAATTCGGGATTCCAGTCGATCCCCCGGGTGTAAAACGTCTGCACTCCCTTCGGCACCGAATCGGCCGGGATCTGCGAAACTATCGCCCGTTTGCGCGTGGGGTGACCGGTAAAATCGCCGCCCGCCCGGATCTGCCCCGCAATAATATCGTTCAGCCGCTCATGCCGCACCACTTCCACCCGGCTGATCTTCCACTGGATCTCATAATAGACAATGGCCCCGCCGATCAACAGCACGACCAGCATAATGCCAAAATACCAAAGCGTAAATTTCGTGGTTAACTTCATCCCTATCCCTTTATTTCCCATCGCGCTCCCGCACCCTCGCGGCCCCTGCTCCTACCCCTGCTTATGCGAATTGAATTTATACCCCAGCCCATAAACCGTACCGATATAGTCCATCCCCCCCGCCTGGCTGATCTTCCGCCGCAAATTCTTTACATGCTGGTAGACAAAATCGAAATTAGCCAAATTATCCGTGTAATCCCCCCAAAGATGCGCCGCGATAGCCTGCCGCGACAATACCCGGTTCTTATTGACCAGGAAATACAACAACAGGTCGAATTCCTTGGGTGTCGTATCCAACAGCACCTCGCCGACCCGCGCCTCAAAGGTATCGGTGTTCAGGCTGATCTCATTAAAGGCCACGACGCTCGTACCATCCAGGTTCTTGCGCCTGTACACCGCCCGGATCCGCGCATGCAGCTCCGCCAGGTGGAAAGGCTTGGTGATATAGTCATCGGCGCCCTTCTCCAACCCGATGATCTTGTCATCCAGTGCATTCTTCGCTGAAATGATCAGCACATTGCTGTTCTTATACTCCGACCGGATGAGATTCAGCAACCCGATACCATTCCCATCCGGTAACCCGATATCCAGCAATATACAGTCATACTGAAAAAGGCTCAGCTTCTCCCTCGCCGCCTCCAGCGTTTCACTGGACTCACAGATATACCCCTCCCGTCCCAAAAAGTCATGGATATTCCGCGCCAGCTCTTGGTTATCTTCGATGATGAGCACCTTCATTCGTTCTTCATTTTCAGTCTGCTATTTTCGGGAATGATTTTGAAGTAAACTTGAAGCGAGAAATTTCACCGATACCCCCTCGCCTGCAACAAAAACAACTCCGCATACTTCCCACCCTTCGCCAGCAACTCCTCATGACTCCCGATCTCCAGCATCTCCCCCCTCTCCAGCACGAGTATCCGATCCGCCATCCGCACAGTAGAGAAGCGATGAGAGATCAGCACCGCCGTCCTACCCTTCGTCAGCTCGGCAAAGCGCTGGAACACCTCATACTCCGCCCGCGCATCCAACGCCGCCGTCGGCTCATCCAGGATCAGTAGCTGCGCATCACGCATATAGGCCCTCGCCAACGCCACCTTCTGCCATTCGCCCCCCGATAGTTCCACCCCTCCACGGAAGCGGCGGCCCAGCTCCTGGTCATAACGCCCCGGCAATTTCTCCGCCAGCGCAGCCGCCAAACTCTGCCGCGCTGCGGCCTCGATCAGCTCCCGATCCTCCAAATGCGAGATATTTCCCACAGCGATATTCTGCGCCATCGTCATCTGGTAACGCAGATAATCCTGGAAAATGACCCCCACCTGGCTGCGCAGCTCCGCAGGGTCGTACTCCCGCAGATCCACCCCATCCAACAGGATCCGGCCTTCCGAAGGATCATAGAGCCGCGTCAACAGCTTGATCAATGTCGTCTTCCCCGCTCCATTCTCCCCCACCAGCGCCAGCCTTTCCCCCGGACGAAGCGTGAAATTAAGATGCCGGTTCGCCCACCGCTCCGAACCCAGATAGCGAAAACCCACGTCTTCAAACACCCAGCCCTGCTGCACAGGTCTTGGAAACACCCGCGGCCTCGCCACCTTTACGATCCGCGGCCGGATCTCGAAAAATTCGAAAAGGTCTTGCAGGTAAATAGCTCCTTGCGACACACTCGTAAACCTTGTCAATATGCCTTCCAGCAGACTACGCAGCTGCCGGAAAGAACCCGCCAGAAAAGTAAGGTCGCCGATCGACAAACTCCCGCTGACGGCCCGGAATATAATAACGACATAAGCGGAATAATAACCGACACTCCCCAGAAAAGCAAAAAAAGTACCCCAGCCCGAACGACGGATCGTCAACGCCCGGCCATCCCGGTAAAACTTATCCGACAGACCACGGAACCGCCCGATCAGGAAACCCGACAACCCAAACAGCTTGACCTCCTTCGCCGTCTCATCGCTCGCACCCAGATAACGAAGATAATCCAGCTCGCGCCGCTCCTCCGTCTGCGCCCGCGTCAGCGCATAGCTCCGGTCGTTGAAATACGATTCCCCCAGAAAAGCCGGCACCACCGCCACCAGCAATAACAAGATCAGCCACGGGTTAAAAGCCATGATGCTAATCGCCAGAAAAGCCATGCTGATAAGATCCTGCACCTGCCCCAGCACCTGTGACAATAATACCACCCGCCCCGTCGTCTGCTGCCGCGCCCTTTCCAGCTTGTCATAAAAGGTAGAATCTTCAAACTGGTCAAGATCCAGCTCCGCGGCGTGCTCCATGATTCGAACTGAAGTAAAATTGGAGAATTTATCTCCTAAAAGGCTATCCATCAGAAAAATAGCTCTCATTAACGCGTCCGATAAAATCGCCAGCCCAAACTCTATCGCCACCAGTTCCCATAGGTGATGGAAACCCGCCGCACCCGTCAAAGGAACCCCATGCCCCAACCCCGGCAGAAATCCGCCTCCATGCCCTCCAACTCCATGCGCACCCTGCGCCAACCCCCCACCTCCGGTCGCCAGATGACCCGCGCCCCCCGGCCCCGCCGCCAGTCCCACGACCTGGTCGATAATAAGCTTCCCCACATACAAAATAGCTACTGGTATGGCCGAACGTCCAATCCGCAAAACCATATTGGCCAGCATGATCCTCGGACTGGTCTCCCAGACCAGCCTGAAGAAGCGTGGCAGATTGCCCAGCGCTTTGATCCGCTCTTTCCAGGTAAGGGGGACGGCCGCAGCAGTCGAAGTTTTTGCTCTCATTGAATATCACCTAAAGGTCTCCCTTTTTTTGCTATTTTCATTTCCTGTTACCCATAAAAAATCTGCTCATGCCGCCATTGCCCCTGTCCAAGCGACCGCTTGACATTGCCTTCATTATCTTTTTTTGTATCAATCTTTTCTTTATCACCTATATCGTCGACCTCGAACAACTGGTCATCGCCAACGCCGATCATTTTCAATATCCCGTCTGGCCCCCGGGAAAAATGATCGACCTCGTCCACTGGTATGGCCACAACTTCGATCCGGTTCTGATCGCAAGACCCGCCTGGTGGCGCGCCACCATCTGGATCGACGCACTCTTCTTCGGCCCCTTCTATGCCATCGCCATCTATGCCTATGCCAAAGGGAAAAACTGGATCCGCTTTGGCAGCATCATCTGGGCATCGGTAATGCTGACCAATGTCTCGATCATCCTTTTTGAGGAGGTCAACGGCGAGCACGCTTCCCCGCAGCTGGCCCGCGTATTCCTCTCCAACGCCGCCTGGGTCATCTTCCCCCTGCTGGTCCTCTATCGCATGGGACGCTCCGTCCACCCCTTCTCCGCCCCACAACCCGCGCCCCATCAGCCATGAAAAATCATCTCCCATTCAAAGAAAAATACGGCCCAACCGCCCTCATCGCCGGAGCCTCCGAAGGAATGGGCGCCGCCTACGCCCGGGCCCTCGCCGCCCGCGGCCTTGACCTGATCCTCATCGCCCGCCGCCCGGAACCACTTGATGCCACCGCCGCGCAGATCCGAAAACTCTCCGGCGTAAACGTCCAAACCATCACCTGCGACCTCGCCGCACCCGACGCCACCCAACAGATCATCGACGCTACCGGCGACAAACCCGTCGATTTCCTCGTATACAACGCCGCCTTATCCTATATCGGCCCCTATCTGTCCACCGGTCCATCCACCCACACGAACATCGCCACCGTCAATATGCTGACCCCACTCACCCTGCTCCACCATTTCGGCGGCAAAATGGCAGAACGAAGGCGCGATGGCAAAATGGCCGAACAACGGCGCGGCGGTATCGTGCTCATGGCCTCCATCGCCGGCTTCCAGGGCGCAGGCTACCTGGCCACCTATGCCGCTACAAAAGCCTTCAATCGGATTCTTGCCGAAAGCCTCTGGTACGAATGGCGTCCCCTCGGCATCGACGTCATCGCCTGCTGCGCCGGAGCAACGACAACCCCTAATTATATCAACACAAACCCCGGCAAAGCCAGCCCCCTCGAACCAAAACCCCAGGCGCCCGAACAGGTCGTCGAAGAATGCCTCCGCCGCATCGGAACCCGGCCCTCCTTTATCAGCGGCGCCGCCAACAAATGGGTGTCTTTTTTAATGCAACACATCTTTTCCCGAAAGATGGCGGTCAGGACGATGGGAGACGGTATGAAGAAAATGTATCGGATAAACTATGAAAAATGTAAGCGATTACATTTTGAATAAATGGCTTTATCTTTAGTCTATTCATTCAATCTTTGCTTCTACCATAATGAAAAGACTATTCCCACTCATAGTGATTGCAGCCACCCTGCTGACCACCAACTCCTGCCATCCCGAAAAGGCGCCCGACAATATTTCCAGCCTGCCGTTCATGAACCCCGATCTGCCCGTCGAACAACGCCTGGACGACCTGGTCGGCCAGTATAACATTTCAGCCGGCGGCGGCCAGCCGGGCAGCCCCCGGCCCACTACTTCCGATGCCACCCACGCCTGGTCGCAACGCATCGCCACACTCGAAGTCGACATCGCCCGGCCCACTAACGGCATCGCCACACCCGCCGAAGTCGATCTCGACGCCATCACTTTTCTACCCGACTCGGCGCTGGAACTATGGAAAATTCAAGGCGGCAATCCCACCCCCGTGCCCTTCCAGATCGACGAGACCGGCCGCCGCACCCTCCACTGGATCGTCGGTCCCCAGCCGGGCAAAAAGGCAATCTTCATACTACAGAAGAAGATGCAGTTTGAGCGGTTCAACTTTTCCGACTCCATCCGCGCTGCCGCCAACGACGGCGAACTGACCATCTCCTACGGTGACCAACACCTGCTGCAATATGTCTACAAGACCATCTACCCACCCGCCGGCATCGACACCGCCTACAAGCGGAGCGGCTTTATCCACCCCCTCTGGTCCCCCCATGGCCAGATCCTCACCCGCATCCAGGCCCCCGACCACTATCATCACTATGGCATCTGGGACCCCTGGACCCATGTATTATACAAAGGCGACACCGTAGACTTCTGGAACCTGAAAGACCGGAAAGGCACCGTACGATTCGCACGGTTCACCTCCATCGTCAGCGGCCCGGTCTTCGCCCAATACCAGGCCTTGCAGGAGCATGTAGCCTTCCAAAAAAACGGCGGCGAAGAAGTCGCCCTAAACGAGCTGCAAACCGTAAGAGTATACCGGTCACCTGACAATAAAGACTACTATCTCTTCGACCTGACGATCCAGCTGAACTGCGCAACACCAAACCCGGTGCTGCTGCTCTCCTATCGCTATGGCGGCGTAGGCTGGCGCGCAACCGCCGACTGGAATAAAGACAATAGCGAGGTGCTCACCTCCGAAGGCAAGACCCGCAAGGAAGCCGACGGCTCCAGAGCCCGCTGGTGTATCGTAGAAGGAGCCGTAGGCGGCGACTACGCCGGCGCCGTCATGCTCTCTCATCCGGCCAACTACAACCACCCCGAACCTCTCCGCATCTGGCCCGAAAATTCCAACGGCCGCGGAGATATGTACGCTAACTTCTCACCTACGAGGGATGTGGACTGGCCGCTCGAGCCGGGCCGCAACTACGTGCTCCGCTATCGCTGGGTCGTTTTCAACGGCCACTTTACAAAAGAAAAGGCCGAGAGCGCCTGGCAGTATTTCTCGACACCCGCCAAAATAACCATCATCCGTTAAAACTTAATTATATGAAAAAGAAACCCTCTCTTACCCGCCGCAAATTCCTCACATCCGCCCTCAAAGCCGGAGTAGCCGCCGCCCTCCCCAGCATCGTTCCCGCCAGTGTTTTCGGCAAGCACGCGCCAAGCAACCGCATCAATATCGGAGCTATCGGCACAGGCCGGATCTCGCGCATCCACGACCTGCCCGGCGTCTGGAAGTACGATCAAGCCCGCCTCATCGCCGTCTGCGATCTCGACGCCAACCGCGTGGAAGCCGCCGCCGCGCTCATCAACGACTATTATACAAAGAAAAACGGCAGGCCCTATGATGGAATACAAGGCTACCACAATCACCAGGAGCTGCTGCTCAACAAAGATATCGACGCGGTGATCATCAGCACACCCGACCACTGGCATGCACTCACGGCCATCCACGCCGTTCGGGCGGGAAAGGACGTCTACCTCCAAAAACCCGCCTCCCTCACCATCGCCGAAGGCCGGATCATGGCCGATACGGTAAAGAAATCAGGCCGCATCTTCCAGATCGGCAGCCAGCAGCGTTCGTCCACCCAGTTCCGTTATGCCGCAGAACTGGTCCGCAATGGGCGCATCGGCGATTTAAAAACAGTCTATGTCGGTCTGCCCGGCGACCCCTCCGGCGACGTGGAGCCCGAAATGGCCGTCCCCTCCAACCTGAACTATGACGCCTGGCTGGGCTCTACCCCGCTCGTATACTATACGGAAAAAAGAGTCCATCCACAGACCGGCTTCGACCGTCCTGGCTGGCTGCGCTGCGAGCAATTCGGCGCGGGCATGATCACCGGCTGGGGCGCACATCATATCGATTCCGCCCACTGGGCCATGGACACAGAATACACAGGCCCCATCGAAGTCTGGGGCCATGCAGATTTTCCCAAGAAAGGACTATGGGACGTCCATGGTATTTTCCGCACCGAAGCGCTCTATGCCAATGGCGTTCGAATGGTCGTCAGCAACGAATTACCAAACGGAATAAAATTTGAAGGCACAAAGGGATGGATCTTTGTCACGCGGGGTGACTACCGCGTCACGGCCAGCGACCCCCTCCCGGATGCCAGCGGAGTAAAACCGCTCGACGCCAGCGATCCCGCCATCATCAAATCCGTCATCGGCCCCAACGAAACCCATCTGTATGTCAGCGACGACCAGCACGGCAACTGGCTCGACTCCATCGCGACCCGCCAACCCCCCATCACCAACGCCGAAATCGCCCACCGGGCCTGCTCCACCTGCCTCATCCACCACATCGCCATGAAGCTAA
>Ga0302326_10026290_pt1 | contig 11767 bp, 7 predicted proteins | sample Palsa_T0_3_FD_202264 | JGI IMG/M metagenome (GOLD analysis project Ga0302326, IMG submission 202264) | Peat permafrost microbial communities from Stordalen Mire near Abisko, Sweden - Palsa_T0_3 | ecosystem: Environmental > Terrestrial > Soil > Palsa > Peat permafrost | place: Sweden: Abisko... | reverse complement strand
AAGATCATCTCCCGGAAGAGGTGCGCCGCCGATTGAAACTGCCGGACCGCTGGACCGCCATCCGCCAGACGCACTTCCCGCCGCAGGACACCGACATGCGGCTGCTCAATGCCTTCCGTTCACAGGCGCAGTTCCGGTTGATCTTCGAGGAATTCTTCTGGCTCGAGTGCGGTGTGGCACTGAAGCGCAGCAAGGCGCGCACCGTTCCCGGAATCTCGTTCGATCTCAACGACAGGGTGCGTGAGAAGGTCAAGGCCATGCTGCCGTTCAAGCCCACCGCGGCGCAGAAGCGCGTGCTCGGCGAAATCGCGCTGGATATGAAGGAGCCGACTCCTATGAACCGCCTGCTGCAAGGCGACGTCGGCAGCGGCAAGACCATCGTGGCCGCGGAGGCGGCGGTGATTGCCATCGAGAACGGGTACCAGGTGGCCGTGCTGGCCCCCACCGAGATACTGGCCGCGCAGCATCTTTTCTACTTCAAGCAACTGCTGGGCAAGCTGGATTATGTCGTGGCGTTGCTGACCGGTTCATTCACCAGCCGTGAGAAAATCCAGCTCAAGAAACTGATCGCCGGCGGTTACGCTCACGTGGTGATCGGTACCCACGCCCTCCTCGAAAAGGACGTCGAATTTCAAAAGCTGGGCCTGGCAATCGTGGACGAGCAGCATCGTTTCGGCGTGATGCAGCGCTTTGAGCTTTTGCAGAAAGGCGTGCATCCGGACGTTCTGGTGATGACCGCAACCCCTATTCCCCGCACGTTGGCATTGACGCTTTATGGCGACCTGGATGTCTCGGTGATCGACGAAATGCCGCCGGGCCGCAAGCCCATCGTTACCCGCCACGTGACCGCCGATCATGTGGAGCGCGAGTATAGCTTCCTGAAGAAGCAGATCGACGAAGGGCGGCAGGCGTACGTGGTGTATCCGGTGATCGAGGAATCCGAGTCGAGCGCCATGAAGGCCGCTGAAAAGATGCACGCGCATCTCTCGCAGGAAGTGTTTCCGGGCATCGCGGTAGGGTTGATGCACGGCCGGCTGCCTTCGGCCGAGAAGGAATCCACCATGCAGCGCTTCAAGCAGGGCGAGATCAAGATCCTGGTCTCGACCACGGTAATCGAAGTCGGCGTAGACGTGCCCAACGCCAGCGTGATGGTAATCGAACAGGCGGAGCGTTTTGGGCTTTCGCAACTGCACCAGCTTCGCGGGCGCGTGGGGCGCGGCGCGGCGCAGAGCTATTGCATCCTGATTACGGAGCGCATGAACGAAATCGCGAAAGAACGCATCCGCACGCTGGTCGATTCCAACGACGGATTCCACATTGCCGAGATGGATCTGAAGCTGCGCGGGCCCGGCGAGTTCTTCGGCACCAAACAGTCCGGGCTGCCGTCGCTGCGTGTAGCGAATATCCTGCGCGATCAGGAGATCCTCGAAGCGGCGCGGCGCGATGCCATGAATTTTGTGAGCCATCCGCCTTCCGAAGAAGAGCTGCGGCGGTCCGTCGCCTACATACGCGACCACTGGCAGCGGCAGTACGGACTGGTGACAGTCGGCTGATGCGGGTGATTGGCGGGGAGTTTCGGTCGCGCAGACTGACGACCATTCCGGGTCTTGCCACACGACCCACGCCTGACCGGCTGCGCGAAGCGCTGTTCAACGTGCTGGCGCCGCGCATGGCTGGCACGGTCTTTCTTGATGCCTACGCCGGGACAGGAGCAGTGGGGATCGAAGCGCTCAGCCGGGGCGCCGCGCGGTGCATTTTTCTGGAGCGCAGCCGCCGCGCAGTCGAGACGATCCGCGAGAACCTGCACGCGCTGGGAATCGAAAACCGCGCGCAAGTGCTGCAGGGGCCGGCCTTGGCCACGCTAACGACACCGGCGGATATCGTATTTCTAGATCCGCCATACGAAATGCGAGCCGAATACGCGGCGGCCCTCGGGCAGGTAGAGGCGCCCTTGGTGATTGTGCAGCACTCCATCCGCTTCGATCCGGGCGAAATGCATGGGACACTGAAGCGCATGCGTCTGTTGAAGCAGGGCGATAATGCGCTGAGCTTTTACGAAGCGGTCTTATCCTAACCGCGGAAGTAAAGATATCCACCCAGAATACAAAGCAGAACTACCGCCGAGCCTGCCACCTCCCTCCAGCCCCAGCCCGCGCGTGTCTTGAGGTTATCCGCCTTCGTCTCTGTCCCGAAGGTGAGACTCTGGATCTTTCCAAGGTCCGGCGCGGAGGTCATAAAGCTCACCGCTACCATAACGACGGCCGATACGATCGTAATCAGCACGCTGAAATACTGGAAGTAGATGTTATTGACAATCCACAGAAACGATCCCTGGGAGTAGCCGCTAAACCCTCCCATGCCAAGAGTCACGGGAGTATCGACGATCATGCGAAAGATGCCTAACGCGAAGCCTACGATCATAGCCCAGAGCGCGCCCGCACCATTGAGTCGCTTGAAAAAGACGCCGAAGAAGAACACAACAAAGATAGGCGGCGCCAGATAACTCTGCACCGACTGGAGATAAGTGTACAGACCGCGGGCATTTTTAATGACTGGTATCCAGGCGAGAGCGATCACCACCATGATACCTGTGGCCATGCGCCCGGTGCGCACCAGCTGATGCTGCGTGGCTCCTACTTTCCATTTCTGATAAAGATCCACGGTAAACAGGGTAGAACAAGCGTTGAACACTCCGGCCAGCGAGCCCATTAATGCGGAAAGCAGTCCGGCCACCACAATGCCGCGTATTCCCGGAGGCAAGAGGTACTGAACCATCATCGGAAAAGCCCCGTTCGAGACCGCCGGAATGGTCTTGCCGTCCGCACCGATCATGGGCGCCAGCTCGGGAACCTTGCCGCTCTTCGCCAGCGCAAAACAGATGAGGCCCGGAACGATGAATAAGTACACGGGAAACAGCTTCAGAAATGCTGCGAAGATACTACCGCGGCGCGCCACGCTCTCATTCGGCGCTCCCAATGCCCGCTGCACGATGTATTGGTCCGTGCACCAGTACCAGAGCCCGATGATAGGCGCGCAGAACAGCATGCCGAGCCATGGAAAGTTATCGTTGAAGTACCATGCCTGCTTGACCACCTGTCCCGCCGTGTCAGTCTGGATCACGGGCGCCCAGGTGCCCTGTACTCCGGCGGGGATCAGCGGCTTCCAGAGATTGAACATTTCCGAGCCGCACCAGTGCCGCAGTTCGCTCCACCCTCCCAGCCGGATCAGCCCGTAAGTCGTCAACAGAGCTGAGCCGGCAATAAGAACAGTCACTTGTACAGCGTCGTTATAAGCCACCGCGCGCATGCCGCCTAGAGTCGTATAGAGTCCGGTCAGCACGATCACCAGTACGGAACCGATCCAGAAGCTGTCGATCGAGATCCCGCCGATGTCCAGGCGCATGTTCGGGAAAAGGGTTCCGAAGACCACGCCCCCCGCGAAGATACCTACCGCGATCTTCGATATCACGAAAGTAATCAGGGAAACGATCGAGAGCACGTAGCGGGATTTCTCATTGAACCGGCGTTCCAAAAATTCCGGCATGGTGAAGACCATGGAGCGCATATAGAACGGGACGAAGACCCATCCGAGGACCAGCAGGCACCAGGCATGCAGCTCGTAGTGCGCCATGGCAACGCCGCTGGTGGCGCCCGAGCCGGCCAGTCCCACGATGTGCTCCGATCCGATGTTGGAAGCGAAGATCGACGCGCCGATGACCCACCAGCCCAGGTTGCGGCCGGCGAGGAAATAATCCGCGGCGGAGTCCTTGCTCTTGCGCACGACCCACCAGGCCACGCACAGCAGGATAGCGAAGTAAACCGAGATCATCAGCCAATCGAGCGCCGTGATGCGCGACTGGCCGATGGCGGACAACAGCATGGCAGGCATGGCCATCGTTTCGATCTCCCCCTACACTGGTTGGAACAATCGCTTATCATGACAGATTATCCGCAAGAGAGTAAAGATATGTTCGAGCGAACGCCACGGAAGCCGCGATTGTATTGCGCCCACGAAACGGAACGTATGAAGGAACTCGACGGCGCGGAGCTTGCCTCGTTCCGATCGCGCGCCGCTGCCCTGACGATCGACTTCGTCCTGGCCGGCGCACTGTTCATGGCTGTGACGCTGCCGCTTGCGAAAAGCTTCGCGGGCTTGGGCGGGAGCGATCGCGATATTAAGATCGAGCTGAACTTTTTCCACAACTGGTACAGCGTCGCGTACCTGGTCTTATTCTTCGGCGTTTCTTTCTATCTGGGCAATGGGCAGACACTTGGCAAGCGTCTGATGGGCATTCGGGCTGTCTCGCTGGTCCACCATCGCCTGTCACTGTGGCATTCGATCGAGAGAGCCTTCGGCTACGGGGCGTCCGCGCTCGAATTCGGATTCGGATTTCTGCAGTACTACATCCATCCGAACCGCCGGACGGTTCACGACCGCATCGCCGAGACCATTGTCATCCGGGAGAACCGCGCTAGCCGTGCTTTGCGCGGATGACGTCCACCAACTCCTGGACGGCGGAGGCGCTTTTCTGCAGCATGCCCTGCTCTTCGGGCGCGAGCTTCACCTGGTAGATCTGTTCGATACCCCGCGCGCCAAGCTTTACCGGCACCCCCACGAACAGGCCGTGAATGCCGTATTCGCCTTCCAGATACGCGGCGCAGGGTAGTACTTTCTTTTTGTCTTTGAGGATGGATTCGGCCATCTCGACGGCGGCGGCCGAGGGAGCATAGTAGGCGCTGCCGGTCTTGAGGTACTTGACGATTTCGGCGCCCCCATTGCGGGTGCGGTCCACGATCCGGTCGATGGCGGCCTGATCCAGCAGCTCCGTGAGCGGAATTCCCGAGACGTTCGTCAGGCGCACCAGCGGCACCATGGTATCGCCATGGCCGCCCATGACTACCGCGGTGACATTCTCCACGGAGACCTTCAGCTCCTGCGCGATAAAGGTACGGAAACGCGCGCTATCCAGAACGCCGGCCATGCCGATCACCCGGTTCTTGCTGAATTTGGAAACCATGTGAGCGGTCTGGCACATGGCATCCAGCGGATTGGTGACGACGATCAGAATGGCATTGGGCGAATACTTCACGGCCTGCTCGGTGGCGCCGCGAACCACGTCGTAGTTGGCCAGCAGCAGGTCGTCGCGGCTCATGCCGGCCTTGCGGGGAAAGCCCGCGGTCAGGATGACGATATCGGAGTTCGCCGTCGGCTCGTAATCGTTAGAACCGGTGACCGTGACGTCATAACCCTGCACGGGACCGGACTGCAGCAGGTCCAGCGATTTGCCTTGCGGGACTCCTTCCACCACATCCACTAGAACGACATCGGCCAGCTCCTTATCGGCAATGCGGAGGGCGCAATTGGCACCGACGTTGCCGGCGCCCACGACAGTAACTTTATTTCGCAATGAAAGCTCCTTGAAAGATTGAAACAGGATTATATCGCCATTCACCAACGCACCATGGCATGCCTTCGTTACAATGAACAGTAGAGATGCAATCACAGCGGCAAAGCACCCTAACGGATCTATCCGCTCTCTACGACGAGGATTTCTTCGAGTGGACACGGCGCAGTGCCGAACTGCTGCGAGCCGGCCAGTTGGAGCAGGCCGACATCGAGCACATCGCCGAAGAAATCGAAGACATGGGCAAGCGAGATCTGAGAGAGCTGAACAGCCGCGTGCAGGTGCTGTTGATCCACCTGTTGAAATGGCAGTTGCAGCCGGAGAAGAGATCGCGATCCTGGAACAGCACGATAGTTTCCCAGCGCATCGAAATTGAGGGTGACCTCAAGCAGAGCCCGAGCCTGAAGGACAAGCTGCAGACTGAGCTCTCGGACAACTACGCCAAGGCAGTGCGGCGGGCGGTGGCCCAAACTGGCCTGGCGCGCAGTCGCTTCCCCACCGAATGCCCCTTCACTGTCGAGCAGATTCTCGATCCGGAGTTCCTCCCGTAGATGTTCCATCGACTCGAAAACCGGGTCCAGCGAGCCTTTCACGATCACATCCAGGCGCGCTATAGCGTGGATCTGACCGTCGCCGTCGAGCAGCCCAAGCAGAGTGATTTCGGCGAACTGGCGGTCCCGGCCGCGTTTCAATTAGCGAAGCAGTTGAAGCAGGCGCCGCGCAAAATCGCCGCTGAGCTGGTGGCCGGTATCGGACCGATTCCAGGCGTGGCGGCGCTCGAAATTGCCGGAAACGGATACATCAATATCCGTTTCGATCGCGCCGATTATGGGCTTGGGCTCCTGCATCCGGCTGTCGAAGAAGCGGCCGCCACGGCCGGGAAGATCATCGTCGAGCACACCAACATCAACCCGAATAAGGCGGCGCACATAGGCCATCTGCGCAACGCCACGCTGGGCGATACGTTCGTCCGCATGCTGCGCGCCCGCGGCCAGCGCGTGGAAGTGCAGAACTATATCGACAACACCGGCGTGCAGGTGGCCGATGTCGTGGCGGGTTTTCATTACCTCGAACACCAGACTCCAGAGGAAGTCCGGCAGCTCACCCACGATCCCGGCGTGCGCTTCGACTATCTCTGCTGGGACTTGTATGCGCGCACGTCACTGCACTACCGGGAGGCGCCCGAATCGCTGGCATGGCGGAGCGAGACGCTGCACGCCATAGAAGCCGGAAGCGGGGCGCAGGCCGAGCTAGCCCATATTGTGGCAGACGCCGTGGTCGAGCGGCATCTGGCGACCATGCTGCGGCTCGGCGTCGAGTACGATCTGCTGCCGCGCGAGAGTGAGATCCTGCATCTGCAGTTCTGGGCGTCGGCGTTCGCGCTGCTGAAAGAGCGCCAGGCTATCTATCTCGAGACGCAGGGTAAGAACTCCGGCTGCTGGGTGATGCCCGCCGAGGCCTTTGCGGGCGATTCCGGCACGGAGGATAGCAAGGTGATCGTGCGCTCCGATGGCACGGTCACCTACGTGGGCAAGGACATCGCTTACCAGCTTTGGAAATTCGGCCTGCTGGGGAAGGATTTCCACTATCGCCCCTTGACGCGCTACGCAGACGGCCGCGTGCTGTGGGTCACCACCGACGAGCCGGAACCGGCGGATCAAGTAGTCCCGCCGTTCGGCCGCGCCACGCGGGTCTATAACGTGATCGACGTCCGGCAATCGTATTTGCAGGATGTGGTGGTGGCGGGGCTGAAGGCGTTGGGCTTTGCCGGGCAGGCCGCCCAGTCCGTGCACTTCTCCTATGAGATGGTGGCGCTCTCGCCGCGCTGCTGCGCCGAGCTGGGAATTCCGCTGTCCGAAGAGGATCGCAAGCGGCCCTACGTGGAGGTCTCCGGGCGCAAGGGGCTGGGAGTGAAGGCCGACGACCTGATCGATACGCTGATCGGCAAGGCGCTCGAGGAAGTCGCCTCGCGACATGCGGAAGCCACGCCCGAGGAACAACGCGGCATTGCCACGCAGATCGCCATTGGAGCCGTGCGGTATTTCTTGTTGAAGTTTACGCGCAACTCCGTAATCGCCTTCGACTTTCAAGAGGCGCTGAGCTTCGAAGGCGAGACCGGGCCGTACACGCAGTATGCCGCGGTGCGCGCGCGGAACATTCTGCGCAAGCTGGAAGAGCAGGGCGAACGGATCCCCGACTTCGGCGCGGAGTTGTCGCGTGAAGCTATGGGCCGGCAGCTCTCGAGCGAAGACTTCTGGCAATTGCTCCTGACCGCCTCCAAAGCGGATGCGGCGGTAGAGCGCGCCGTGTCGGCCGGCGAGCCGGCGCACGTTGCCAGGTACGCTTTTCAGCTCGCGCAGTTGTTCAATAACTTCTACCATCTGTATCCCATTATTCACGAGGAGAACCGCGAGAAGAAGATTTTCCTGTTGTGGATGACGGATTTTTTCAGGCGTCAGTTGGAGCACACCCTGGATATCCTGGGTATTCAGGTGCCGGATTATATGTAACACCAGCCGCGCGCTCCCTTCATTCCGGAGCGATATGTATTAGAATCGACATGGGGTCTTGTATGAAACGCTGGGTCGTGGTACTGGCTGCTTTGACGTTGCTCGCCTGCAGCCGGGATCCGAATGTCGCCAAGAAGAGATATCTCGAAAACGGCGATAAGTATTTCGCTAAAGGCAAGTATAAAGAAGCCTCCATCATGTATCGCAACGCCTTGCAGAAGGATCAGCGATACGGACTCGCCTATTATCATCTGGCGCTCACGGATTTGAAACTTGGCCGCGCCCCGAACGCCATTGGTGAGTTGCGCCGCGCCGTGGAATTGATTCCCAAAGACCAGACCGAGCACGTCGATTCCGAAGTGAAGTTGGCTGAAATCTATATTGCCTTCACGCGGGAAGACCAGTTCCTGAATGAAGTCGACGGCATCGTCAAAGATCTCTTCACCCGCGACGCCAATTCTTACGACGGTCACAGGCTCACCGCGGACCTTGATTACTTGCGCGCGCAGGTCAGTTTCGGATCGGGCAATCGAGACCGGACTAAAAAGCTGCTCGACGACAGTATCGTGGAATACCGCAAGGCAGTCTCCATGAAGCCGCCCACGCCAACGCTGACCATGAAACTGGCTCAGGCGCTGACGGCCGACCGGCAATATCCGGAGGCCGAACAGCTCTATAAGCAGCTCATCGATAAGGACAAGACCTTTACCCAGCCTTACACCCAGCTTTTCCGCCTCTACCTGGTTCAGAACCGCGTCGCAGATGCCGAGCAGATCCTCAAGGCCGGCGCCGCCAACAATCCCAAACAGGTCAACCTCCTGGTGCTGCTGGCCGGTTTCTACTCCAACCTGAAACGCCACAGCGACATGGTCGCGGTGCTCGATCGCATCAAAAGCCACGCCAAGGATTTCGACCGCGCCTACCTCCTGGTGGGCGATTTCTATTTCCGCAATGGGGATTCCGATCAAGCCCTGGCGCAATACAAAGAGGGCATGGCCGCGGATCCGAAACAGAAGGCTACCTACCAGAAGCGCATGATCGAAGTACTCATGCGCCTGGACAAGCGCAGCGACGCGGCCGACATCAACGCAGCAATCTTGAAGGAGAATCCCAAGGATTCCGATGCGCGCGGCCTGCAGGCGTCTATGCTGCTGGACCGCGGAGAGGTGCAGAAAGCCATCTCCGAGTTGCAGGCCGTGGTCAACGCCGCACCGGACAATTTCGTGGCGCGCTTTAACCTGGGCCGCGCCCACGTCGCGCGCGGGGAATTGGAGCAAGCTCGCCAGCAGTTCAGCGAAGCCATCCGCGAGCGCCCCGACTACGTTCCCGGGCGGCTGGCGCTGGCGCAGCTTGAAGTCATGCAGAGACAGTATGACGCCGCCCTGGAATCGGTAAACGCCGTCCTGCGCATCGATAAAAAGAACGGACCGGCCCGCATGATCGAGGCCTCCGCCTACGTTGGACAGAAAAAGTATGCCGAGGCTCGCCAGTTGATCGAGACCATGCAGCAGTCCAATCCGAATTCGGCCGATGTCACCTTTTCCCTGGGTATGATCGACCTGCACGAGCAGAAGTACAAGGAGGCCGAGGATACCTTCCGCAAGGCCTATCAGCAAAACCCTAAAGACTCTCGCGGCCTGGTCGGGTTGGTTGAGTCGCTGGCCCGACAGAACAAGTACGATGAGGCTACCCAGGTTCTGCAGCAGGAACTGGCCAAGGACCCTAAAAACATCGACCTGCTTATTGCTCTGGGTAACATTGCGGTGCGCTCCGGGAATTTCGATCTGGGGATCTCCCAATTCCAGAAAGTGCTCGACACGTTGGACAAGAATTCCAAAATCCGCGGCCAGGTGTATCTCCGGATGGGCGAAACCTATCGGCGCAAGGGAGATTTAAACGGCGCGGTGGCTGCGCTCTATAAGGCCAAAGAGGTGCTCCCCGACAATTCCCTGGTGGTCAGCACTCTGGCCCAGGCGTTGGACATCGCTGGCCGTAAGCCGGAAGCTGTCCAGACCTGGGAGCAAGCGGTCAAGCTCGACCCGCGCAACGCCGTCGCGCTCAACAATCTGGCGTTCCTGATGGCCGAAAGCGGCGGCGACCTGGACCAGGCCCTGACCTACGCCCAACGCGCCGAACAGATGATGCCCAGCATGAATGAAGTTTCCGATACGCTGGGCTGGATTTATTTGAAGAAAAACCTGAGCGATAACGCTATGGATATCTTCCAGCGGCTGGTTACCAGGGCGCCCGATAATTCCACCTATCGATATCACCTGGGCATGGCGCTTTCCCAGAAGGGCGACCGGCCCCGCGCTATCAAGGAGCTGCAACAGGCCTTGCATAGCAACCCTTCCAAGGAAGAAGAAGGGAAGATCCGCGATTTGATCGGCAAGTTGGGATAGGCGTGGGCGCCTGATTCACATGCACTGGCTTACGCCGAAGCTTCGGAGCCGCCGCGGCGATATTCCGCGCTTCTTCCTGCTGTTATCTGTCTGCGCGCTTGCGCAATCGCCGCAGAACCCCTCTGAGCTCGAGACCAAGGACGCTCCGGTGCAATTCACCTCGCACGTGAACCTGGTGCCCGTCACTGTGGTGGTGCGCGACAGCGGCGGACACGCCGTAGGTAACCTCACCAAAGAAGACTTTCGCATCCTCGACAGCGGCAAGCCCCAGGTCATCACGCGGTTCTCCATCGAAAAGCCGGGAACGCCGGTAATACTGGAAAAGGAGAGCTCCGAACTGGAGACTCCGCCCAAACCGTCCGACCCCTCCGCGGCTCCGCCCACCGTCATTGCGGATCACTTTGTCGCTTACCTGTTCGACGATCTGCACGTGAGATTCGAGGATCTGGCGCGCGCGCGGGACGCCGCCGGCCGCCTCCTGGCCACGTCCATGCAGCCCGCCGAACGGGCCGCTATCTACACTACCTCGGGCCAGGTCGTGCTCGAGTTCACCGAGGATCAGGCCAAACTGCAGCAGACCCTGCTGCGCCTCCGGCCGGTCTCTACCTTCGGTGCCGCGACGTCGTGCCCGGACATCAGTTATTACACGGCAAACCAGATTGTCAACCTGAACGATCAGCAAGCTACGCAAGTTATCCTGGCCGAGTATCGGGCGTGCAGCGGGAACCAGAATGCCAGCGCGAACGAAGTGACGGCGATGGCCCAGCAGTCGCTGCAAACCGGGGAGCAGGGTACGCGCCTGGCGATCGGCGTCCTGGATCGCGTGGTCCGCCGCCTGGCGGCGATGCCGGGCCAGCGCAGCATCGTCCTGGCTTCACCTGGCTTTCTGGTAACCGCCTACGATCAGCCGGAAGTCACCGATGTCATCAACCACGCCATCCGCGCCAACGTGCTCATCAACAGTCTGGACGCGCGCGGGTTATGGACCAATCCCGCCTTCGATGCTTCCAGGCCGACTCCTATGGGCGGCGGCCAGGTGATCAACATGATGAGCACTTATCTACAGGCGGAAGCGTCCGCGCAGGAGGATGTGCTGTCCGAGTTGGCCGATGGAACCGGCGGCACCTGGTTTCACAATAACAACGATCTCAACGAAGGCTTTCGTCGCCTGGCCGCCGCTCCGGAATTCATCTATGTGCTGGGATTCACGCCCGAGAATCTGAAGTCGAACGGAAAATTTCACAGCCTGAAAGTTACGCTCAAGGATCCCAAGGGCCTGACCCTGCAAGCCCGCAAAGGCTACTACGCTCCGAAGCACGAGACGGACCTCGCGGAGCAGGCCAAGCAGGACATCCAGGACGCCGTCTTCTCCCGCGAAGTCATGAAGGATATTCCGGTTGCCTTGCACACCCAGTTCTTTAAGTCCGGCGATTTCGACGCAAAGCTGTCGG